>VFQQ010000335.1_pt1 | contig 102586 bp, 91 predicted proteins | sample 3512341 | NCBI WGS metagenome assembly VFQQ01 (sample SAMN10412373, study PRJNA504923) | tailings metagenome | isolation source: Relicate 2 Philex TSF1 revegetated site | place: Philippines: Tuba, Benguet | collected 2017-08-29 | reverse complement strand
CGCCTGCTCTCAAACTTGGCCGCAGGTCGGTTGATACTTTGCTCTAACGATGATCCGTGTGGAGAGAAGCCACGAACACTGATGGTACCGCAGTAAACGGCCTCAGCGGGCCGTCACGATGATCAGGATTATGCAGTACACCCAGATCGCTGCCCCCGCACCGACTACAAGGCGGCCGATCATTCCTGCCCTTTCTCATAGCCAGAACACTACTAGCGGCTGACACGCTTACGAATATCCTCAAGGTTGCCGAGCAGTAGGCGAACATAGTGTTGCGCGTCGGCGACGATCCCACAGGGTCGGTGGCATCCAATTGTTGGTGCCAGTTAGACACCGTTTTCGCTGATAGTCCGGTGAAGGTCGTCGACCGCCAACTTGAGCGGCACGCCAAGACCGCGGGGTCTCTTGCGCGTTTTCGTTCATGAGAGGTGGTGCTTATAGCTTCTGCAACTTAATGCTTGAGTATAGGTTTCCGCGTGCCGTGTCGGCTGGTTTGAGCGCCACGATAAACGGGCAGTGGACCTTGAGCCCCAGGCCCCATTTTACGCGCTCCACCATTCTCGACTTCGTCGCGCAGCAAGCTCAAGATTGGCCCTAGGATCGCCGTTCGCGGTTACGGCCCGCCCACGATCACAATAGAAAGACCCCGGCCAGGCGGACATTGGCCGGGGTCTTCGTCGACCAGGTACAAGGTGAAAGACCGGGTCTTCAGATGTCCGCGTTTCTGCGGTCGAGACGATAATTCCGGCGTGGCTGGAATGTTCCAGACCGTGGGCGTCCGGCGTTCCGTGTTTTCTTGGTTTCCAATCCTCTCGCGCTTGACCCATACTGTGTTCGCGATGGCCTCCAACCCGTCGGCCCCGTTTCCTCAAAGGGAGCGGGGCACTTCCCACGCACCTGACCTGATTTTCCCCGTTCGGGCCCTTGACGGCCTTAAACTCAAAACCCAGATCGATGGCGCCGGATAACCGGCAGTTGTCCGGGCGGACCCTCCTGGTCCGTCCTAAGTACCATGTTGCATATGGAGACCGTGGCATGAGGACGATTGAAGACCTCGACCGTGACGACCCGACAGACAGTGATCTGATTGGTTACTTGAAACCCCGCGACGTCGCAGAAGATCATGCGTTGCCAGTCAGCCGGCGAAGGGAGTTGCTCGCTTACTGGGCGTCGGACATTCATGCTGTTGATGGCGCCCCAGCCCTGCGCAGTTATGCGTTTGGCGTTGCGGTGACTATTGATGAGATTTTCGACGCACTGAAGTCACTCGACGATGAGTACGACCTGCCTCCCCCGCATAACGGGAGCAGCGGCCGGGCCACTGCATAGGGAGCGGACGATGGACATGACTCATAGCAGCGTCAGAGCCCCCGCGACTGGCACACTCTTCGAATGGCAGCCTGACGCAGAGCTCTCGGTCGCGAGGTTCGCTCGGCCGAGCTGCGTGGCCAGCGGGACGAACTGACATTGGCGGAGATCGAATGCACTATCGACCTAGTGGACGCTGAGCTTGCTGCAGCGCCCGCCCGGCCAGGCGTCGACATCGCCTCGTCTGAAATTGGCGAATTGGCGACGGTCCGCGCACAGCTGGTTACACTGCAAAATCGGCTGCAGCGTCTGCCGCTTTAACCATGCCCCCGCTTGCTCCCTTCGGCAGGCGGGGTGCCCGATCCCCGGCAGGCTTTGGCGACGATGATAAAAGGTAGACGAATTTTGGATTACAGAACGGCGCAGCGGTAGGTAGAAGCTTTTCTGATACTCGTGCGATTTGATTCAATCTGGTCCGCATTCGAGGCGCAGCGATGTACAAGATTACCTACAAAATGGAGGTCGGCTGGTCGGTTCACTACGCGCGAGACACGGCCAGCGCTCTCACGTTTGTGCAGGATACGAGGGCGGCGGGCGGCAGCGTGCTAGGAATAGAGGATCGAAAAGGCAACGCCCTCACCTCGGAGACATTGCAGGCACGACTGTCACAAAATCAGTTTCCGAATCAAAGTGGTCGCTCAGTGAGCGGGCGCACTTGATCTAGAGCGCGCCTCACATCGTCGGCGGTATAGGGCTTCGGAAGTACCGGAAGACCTTGTGCAAAGACTGGAAGCTGCTCGACTGCGTGGCCCGAACTGATAATGATAGGAATCCCCTGTCGCTTGCATTCCTCTAATACGCGGTGACACGTGTCACTGCCGATCGTCGTATCGAGGACAGCCACATCAGGGCGGGCGAGCGTCAGAAGTTCGAGGGCAGCGGGAATCGTCATCGCCGGCCCGGTGATGTCGCATCCAAGTTCCGTCAGGTATTCTTCGAGAACCTCCGCGATGAGCCAGTCATCTTCGAGAATCAGGATGTTCATGGTTGCCCCGTGATCACACACATATGGTAGCAGCCGTTTAGTCGGTTCGCCGACGATATGGCCTTACAAATGCTATCTCGTAGGTCCCGTATAATGAGATGTCGAGGCTCCGCGGCTGAACTCCGATGGCATCGGCCTCCAGGACACGCAATCCGAGCAGAGGGCGGAGATACCTATGACCACCGACGAACTCGCCATCGCCCTCCGCCACGCACCGTCAGCTGTTCATAGCGTTACGGGCGACGGTTTTGGCTCTGTCGGAGACGGACTAGGCACGACGATCAAGTTTTCGGATGGCATGACGCTCAGCATCTTCTATTGGCGCTTAATCCAGAGGGAAAACGGACTTTCGAGTTTTGACCAGGGCGAGGCGCTCGGAGGGCCGCTTGTCGATGCTGTCGCGGAGTTAGCGGCAACAATTACCGGCCACGCCCTGGACGGCATCGACCTCCATAGAGAGACGAGAGACTGGTGCTCCGACAATTCGGTGACCATCGATGATCACCGCATCGGCACGACCGGCCAGGTAAGCAGGTGGCCTCGCCTCCCAAAGCGGAACTTCGGGCACGAGGTGCTCAAGGAATGGGGCAAGCTCGGGTAGAGCTAGCGTGCGCATGGCGGTAGCGGCGATTTCGTCGCTGGGAGAACGGGCGGGGGCTTGTCCGTGAACGGCAGCAACTGATCCATCAGCGTAGCGGCCCGGCGCTCCACTTCCTTTAGTGTAGCCTACAGACGCGTCAACCCAACACGGTGGCAGGGTGAACCTAGTGGTTTTTCCGGTTTCCCGCCAGGGCCAACGAAACGACAGCCGAGCACCTATCCCACCCGTCTCTACCTCAACCATTCTGACAACAGGAGATCACCTGACTTCAAGACCTACGAGGGGCGGAGCTTCTGTCCCTAGTGCGGCCCGAGGCTGTTTCACCTCGGCGATGAAGGTGCGGAGATCTGTTTGCGCAGTCTCGATAATGCTCCCACCGAATTGACGCCGGTCGGGAAGGCTGGACCAAACGGCAAGAGGGTTGGCCAGCCCCCTGGAACACGCCGTGCAGGCTCACGCGGACCATCCACCCCCATGCGGGATTGTTCTGAGGCCCACCCCCGTTCGGTGTGGCCTCAGGCATTCAGGCGACCCCCTTGCCCCCGGTAAGCCCGTAGACCTCCCCGTTGATGAAACTGGCTTCCTGACTGGCGAGCAAGACGTAGACTGGCGCCAATTCGACAGGCTGACCGGGACGCCCGAAGTCGCTGTCCTCACCGAACTTCTGCACCTTCTCGTCCGGTTGACCACCGCTCGGCTGGAGGACCGTCCAGATCGGGCCCGGCGCTACCACGTTGGCGCGGATACCTTTCTCGATGACCTGTTTGGCCAAAGCCTTCGTGTAGGCGACGATGCCGGCCTTGGTGGTCGCGTAGTCGAGAAGGATCGGCGACGGTTGGTACGCTTGGATCGAGGCTGTGGTGATGATGGCCGCGCCCGGCGGCATATGCGGTACCGCCGCCTGGGCGATCCAATGCAGCGCGTAGAGGTTGGTTTTCATCGTCGCGTCGAAGTCCGCCGTCGTGACCTCAGATACATCTTCACGGAACTGCTGCCGCGCCGCGTTGACGACGAGGATATCAAGACCCCCGAAACCCTCGACTGTCTGCCGCACCAATCGCCGACACCAGTCCTCGTCCTTGATGTCGCCTGGTAGGCCCAAAGCCTTACGGCCTTCCGCGCGGATGAGATCGATCACCTCTTCGGCGTCAGCCTCTTCGTTAGGGAGGTAACTAATGGCCACGTCCGCGCCTTCTCGCGCGTAGGCTATCGCCGCGGCTCGACCGATGCCGGAATCTCCGCCCGTGATCAGTGCCTTGCGCCCTCGCAGCCTACCGGACCCCTTGTAACTCGTTTCGCCATGGTCGGGCTGTGGCTCCATCTTCTCGGCAAGGCCCGGAGCGGGCTGCGGCTGCTTGGGGAAGGGAGGCTTCGGGTATTGGTCCCGCGGATCCTGCATTTCGAGACGGTCTGTCATGGGGCACTCCTTTTTCCCGGAACCAATCTCTGAGGCGGATCACGGTTCCGGCATCCAAGGCCGGCATTCGACGTTGTCAGTCGGACGAAGGAGAAAAGTATGGCTGACGTTGTCTATGAGGTCGTCGAGCACGACGGCGGTTGGGCCTACAAGGTGGGCGATGTGTTCTCGGAGCGGTTTGACACGCACGAACAAGCCCGGAAGGCGGCAGACGACGCTGCAGCGCGACAAGAGTTGGCTGGCGACGATGCGGTGATCAGCTATCAGGACCGAGAAGGGCACGACCACGTCGAAGTCGCAGCCGGTGAAGACCGTCCGGCGACCGAGGTCAAAGACCGGCAGTAATCCAGCGGAAATTTAAGCAAAGTTCACGAGCCTCTGGCTCAGGCCCCCGTACTCGGGAGACTAAGAAATACCATCCCCAATCTACGGAAGAATCTCAGGCGCCGTTGTCATGATCGGCTTCGGATCGGTGGGACGGGGCATGCTGCCGCTCATCGAGCGTCATTTCCAGTTCGATCCGGATCGCCTGACGATCATCGACCCCGACGCAACACACCTGGCGTACCTCGAGGAACGCGGCTTCCGGTTTCTCAACGTCGCGATCACGCAGGAAAACTATCGCGAAATCCTGTCTCAGCAGCTTGCTGGTGCCGGGCAGGGGTTCTGCGTGAACCTGTCCGTCGAGACGAGCTCGCTCGACATCATGAAGCTCTGTCGGGAGATCGGCGCCCTTTACATCGACACCGTAGTCGAGCCTTGGGCTGGCTACGACGAGGAGAACAAGGATGATACCGCAAAGCGGACCAACTATACCTTGAGGGAGACGGTCCGCGCAGAGAAACGACGGACCCCCGGTGGCACCACCGCTGTCTCGTGCGCCGGCGCAAACCCCGGGATGGTGTCGTGGTTCGTGAAGGCGGCGCTCCTTAACATCGCCCATGACGTCGGCTTGAATGTGGAAACGCCCCAGACACGAAGCGCTTGGGCCAAGCTGATGCAGCGCGTCGGGATCAAGGGCATCCACATTGCTGAGCGCGATACCCAGCAGTCCTCGAGCGTCAGGCCCATGGGTGTGTTCACCAATACTTGGTCGGTGGACGGGTTCGTCGCGGAGGCGATCCAACCAGCCGAGCTCGGGTGGGGTACGCACGAGAAGTCTCTGCCAGCCAAGGCGCACCGGTTCGAGAAGGGGTGCCAGGCGTCGATTTGGATTGATCGTCCAGGCGCGCAGTCGCTGGTCTACTCGTGGTGCCCCACCCCAGGACCGCAGCAGGGATTTCTCATCACCCACAATGAGGCGATCTCGATCGCGGACTACTACACAATAGGCAAGGGTCAGGACCCGGAATACCGGCCAACCTGCCACTATGCGTACCGCCCGTGTGACGACGCCCTCCTGTCGGTGCATGACGCGCTCGGAAGCGGCCAAGAGCCGCAAAATCAGCGTATCCTCGATGAGAATGCGATCCATTCGGGCAGGGACGAACTCGGTGTCCTGCTCTTCGGGCACGCGAAGAATGCCTACTGGTACGGGTCTCGGTTGAGTATCGAGCAGGCGCGTAGTCTCGCTCCGTTCCAGAACGCCACAGCGCTTCAGGTGACGTCGGCCGTGCTCGCCGGAATGGTGTGGGCGCTGGAGAACCCGGAGGCGGGGATCGTAGAGACCGACGAGATGGACCACGAGCGGTGCCTCGAGATCCAGACGCCATACCTCGGATCGGTGGAAGGCCACTATACCGACTGGAATCCGCTGGCGCGCGACGACCTCTTTCTGGGCGACGTCGACGACAGCGATCCGTGGCAGTTCAAGAACATCCTGGTGTCGTAGATGCTGACGGAACAGCGCGCACTGTACAGCGGAACCCCGGTTTGGGAGACGTACCGACGCCCCAGAGTCACGACTAGCGAGCTGCCGGACAAGCTCTCAGTTGATGTCGTCGTGATTGGCGGTGGCATCAGCGGCGCGATGATCGCGGATGCTCTAAGCGGTCACGACCTCGATGTGGCCATCGTGGATCGGCGCAAGCCTGTTACAGGTTCGACCGCGGCCTCGACGGCGCTGGTCCAGTACGAGATCGATATTCCGCTGACGAAACTTCAAGAGCAGATTGGATTGGAGCGCGCTGCGTCGGCGTGGCGGCGGTCACGCCTCGCGGTGGAAAGCATCGCCGCCAAGATCAGATCCAACGCAATCGACTGCGATTTTGTCCGGAAGGACAGCCTGTATCTTGCAGGGGATCTGCTCGATCGAAAGGCACTGGAGCAGGAGGCCGCCGCGCGAGAGGCGATCGGCATACCAACCGATCTGGTCGACGAGAAGATACTCCGTCAGGACTATGGCATGAAGTGCGATGCCGCTTTGCTGAACCAGAATAACCTGACCTGCAACCCAGTGCAGTTGACGGCAGGCTTCCTGAAGGCGGCGATTGCGAAGGGTGCCAAATTGTACCCTCTAGTCACCGTCGACAGTCTTCATCGGAAGGGCAAGGGAACCGTGCTCGGCACAACGACGGGACAGCAGATCACAACGCGTTACGTGGTCTACGCCTCAGGTTATGAGAGGCCAGACATGGTACATCCCAAAAAGCACTCGATCGCTTCCACATGGGCGCTGGCGACCGCCCCCATCAAGGGCTTCGACATCCCGCTGTTCTGGCAGTCATCGGACCCGTACGTATACGGCCGGCCTACCAAGGACGGCCGAATGATCTTCGGCGGCGAGGACGAGGAATTCTCCGATGCGGCGAAGCGTGACGCCTTGGACGACGAGAAGCGAACGGCGCTCGAGAAGAAGCTCTCACGTCTGTTCCCTGACCATAAATTCGAGACCACGCATTTCTGGGCCGCGAACTTTGGAGGGAGTGAAACCGGGCTGCCGTCCATTGGAAAGGTGCCGGGACAGGAGAATGTCTATTGTGCCATGGCCTATGGCGGTAACGGCATCACCTTCAGTCGGATCGCGGCAGACTTGATCGCGGCCGACATCATGGGACGCGCTGACCCGGCCGCAGATGAGTTCGGCTTCTGAGTTCCGTTTGGGGATCTTAGTCTTCGTGCTCGACTTCGCCTGTGATCGAGACCCACCCATGCCTTCTGCTCTCGTAGACCGAGAAACCGGGCGGAGGAAAACCCGGGTCCGCAAACGCGCCGATCGGAATGGCGACCAAGCCCCGCATCCCCTCGTTTTCGTAGAGAACTGTCGATCCACAACGTGGGCAGACCTGATAGCGGGCCCATTTGCCGCTATCGACTATGCGCTTGTACCTCGCTGTCTCCCCCATGAGCCTCACATTCGCTGCCTCGAACCTCGCTTGTGCGCCGAAGGCGCTGCCCGTTCGCTTCTGGCATTCGAGGCAATGACAGACGGAGACACGAACGGGTTCACCGGCACATTCGATACTGACATCAGCGCATCGGCAGGTCGCAGTACGCGTCACGGTTTCGGTCATCGCTTCCCTGTTAGCGTCTGCGGCGTCGCGGTTTGGTGATAGCCAGCGCACCGGTCGCCACGATGGCATCCTCAATCAACCCTGTGGATGTCTGACCGTACCTCCTCATCGCCGCACATCGAACTCTCCAGCCGACATAGGAGGACGCAAGTGCGGTGCCGACTGCCAGCGCGGCGCCCATTGCGCGCTTATTGCGCGGAGCAAGCGCGGCGCCGGCGTAGGCCGAAGTTATAGCGCGAACGAGGAGCCCGATCGGCACAATGCGGTCGGGTGCCGATTTCATCTTGTCGCCGGCCATCTCGGCAGCGGCCAGGGCGGTTGCCCCGGCAGTGATCGGAGGGAGAAGGAACAGACGCTGCAGCGGTAGTTGTACGGGCAGGTCGCCACGGGCTGTTGCCTGAGCGATTGCTGCGAGAGGTGTCATCCCGCGTTGTCCGGCGACCAGTCCCATCAAGATCGAGCGCAGCATGTTTTCCATCCAGTATTGATGAAAGGGTCAACTGCGAGGCGTCCAAATCGATCCTTAGCGTCGCTGATAGGTGGCGAACGCTGCGTCCAGTCGAGCGCTTGCCCGCGCGCGCAGCCTTCTGACCTGCGATCACGGCGCCTAGAACAGCGACTGTTGTATCGGAGGTGGGACGTCCGGCTCAGCTTCGCTTTGACCGCGACGGCGCATCTCGGTCTCGGCGCTGAACCGGGTGTCGACATCTCGATCACGCGCCAACTCTTCGAGCGTGTTGTCGTCGATTACATCCCATGGCTTGCCGCGTTCCGGCCCTATCGCACTCTGGGCAGAAGGCCAGGCTTTCGACTCCATGCGAGCAGAGCTGAGAGCGGTACGGCGTTGAGCATGTCGCGAAGATGGTGTGCAGTGACGTAGGCATCCGGCATGGCGCGATGGGATCAAACCAGCGGGTTGCCGCTGGTATCGGAGCATCTGGTTCGAAAATCCCTGCAGTTGCGGCCAGACCCGCAGGGCGCCCTTCCAGGTGCATATCCACTGCGCGCCGCCAGCGAGTCGTGGGGTGCAGTAACGCTGCTCGAATGCCGCTCGATGTGCGGCCAGTGCGATGACCCCACCTTCGGGCTGGAGTACGTTAGGTGCGACCTCTCCAGAACGGAGCGTCAGAGACATCTTCGTCGCGGATATGGTGGATCGACATGGTCTCGGCGCTGATCGGTCGGCCCGGGTTCACAAACAGGGCACTGCGTTCGTCGTTCAGCGCCCACTCGGCTCCATCAATTGAAACGACATCCTGCCAGCCGATCTCCCAGACGTCGGTCGCGGCGTCGCCGGGAGTTTCCAGATCGATGACACGGATGCGGCGGGTTGCCATGACGGGGCCTTCGTTGCTCCCACCGAAAGTCGCAGAGATATTCAGAAGTTCCGAGCGACCGTTTGTGGCCCAAACGGACTTTAGCGCGATGCTCACTGCGGCCGCCACCGTCATGCGCTCAAGAAAAGACCCGCCCTGAGGCGGGCCTTGAGGAGAGGGATGTTGTGTCGTTGTCGTCTCAGGGCGAGCTGTGCGTTCGTTGATCGCAGACGGCGCGATGACACGAGAAATTACTGCCCGCCGAACGCCTCTTTGAGTTCAGTTCCGGCGAGGTCCTGCGCCTCCTTGGCCTCGGGCACCACGGCCGCCATGCCGAAGAACTCATGCGTGACGCCATTCCAGTTCTGATAGGTCACGTCATTGCCGGCAGCGTCGAGCTTGTCGCGCAGCGTCATGCCTTCGGTGTTCAGCGGGTCGATTTCGGCTGCGATGATGGTCACGGGCGGCAGGTTGGCGAGATCGGCGCCGCCCACGATGTCGATGCGCGGGTCCTCGGCGTCGTCCATCGAATTGAGATAGTGGCCAACAAACCATTCGATGTCGGCCTTGCCGAGCGGCACGGCGTTCTGGTTGTCGATATAGGACTGGGTGTTGAGGTCGCTGCCCGCCACCGGATATACCGCGATCACCGCATCCGGCGCCGTCAGAGCCTGATCGCGCGCCGAGATGGCAACGTTGAGCGCCAGGTTACCACCGGCGCTTTCGCCGGCCAACGCCAGCCGCTCGGCATCGGCACTCCACTCGCCCGAGCGCGTGACGATGTCCTTGAACGCCGCGACGGCGTCGTCATGGGCGGCGGGGAATTTATCCTCCGGACCCTGCCGGTAGTGCACTGAGACCACCACGGCCTTGGCCTGGTTGGCCAGCGCCCGCGGCGACGCGTCATAGACATCGAGATCGGCGATCACCCAGCCGCCGCCGTGGAAATAGACGATCAGCGGCAACGCCTCCCCGGCTGTCGCGCCATCGGGCCAGTAGACCCGTGCGTCGAGCTCGCCAGCGGCACCGGCCACCTTGATGTCCTTGGTCTTGGCCGGCTCCGGTGTCGTTGGTTTGCCCATGTCTTCGAGCACGGCCTTGACCGCATCGGCGGGGGTCGGCTGCGCGCGGGCCGCCGGCACGTCGAGCGTGTGCACAGGCCTGGCGCCCAGATCCATGAGCTTCTGGATGACGGTTTTCATTTCGGCGTCAGAGCGGTCGAGCGTGCCGCTGTCCTTGCTGGTGGCGACGGCCGCATCGACCGGGCGGGGGTCTTCGGCAAGAGCAAAGGTTGGCGCCAGGCCAAGGGTAAGGGCGACCGCGATAGCGTGGGAGGCTTTCATCGGAGTATGCTTTCCGGTTGGAGATGAGGAGCCAACCTGGGCGCGGAGCACGCGTTCCCCAGCCGCGATCACGTTTCGGACGGGCACAAAAAGCGATCCCGTGCCGTGGCCTCCCGACGGTTGCGGTCAGCGCGCGGCGATCACCAGCATCACCACCACAACGACAAAAACCGCCGTCGCCACGCCATAGACGATAAGGCCGATCCGATCGTCGTCCCAGATGCGCTGCCGCTCGGCCTGAGCGCTGGGCACCACGGTATCGCCCGGATGGGCCGTATTGGGCGCCGTCATGGTCAGTCGCACCGCGCCGCATCGCGCGGAGCGCGGCGGTCCATCTCGTTGTTATAGACTTCGACCGCGAGCGGGGCCTGCAGCACCCCGCGCAGCCGCTCGATCATGGCTCCTGCATCGGCCCCCGGCATGTCGAGCGCCGTCACCAGGTTGACCACCACATCGGAAGCGTTGGTCATCTCGGCCGCTTCGAGCACGTCGGTGAGATAGGCCTGCGCACCGGCCGGGCTGTCGACCAAGGCGCGGATACGTGCAACCGCGAGGTCGGGCGAGATATCGGTTTCGATCGTCTCGTAGTCGAACAGAAGATCGGCGGCTTCTACCGCCGCCTCGTCGGCGGTGGCCAGCATGGCGGGCGGGGCGGGATAGTGGTCGCGTCCAAGGGTGGGCATGGCTGTGCTCCGGAGCTGGGCGCGGCGGTCGTGCCGGCGCCGTTTTCTTCTAACCACCGGCGGCCGCGCTGGTTTCATGCGCCTGACTGCGCCTGGTGCAGAACCACTGATCAATGTTAGGGCGACCTGCCGCACGCGAGGGCACGTAGGCGCACCGGAACAGGGAGCGCCGTCGATGGTCCATGAACCGCCGCGTCAGACCGAGTGGCCGATCCTCGTTGTCGCCATCGTCTTCATTGTACTCGTTGCAGCATCGGGTGTGGTCTTTGCGGTGATGAGCGTACGACCCTGACGCGCGGTCCGAGACTCGGCCGATCGCCGGTTTACGAGTACTGACCGATCCGGCCGTGTGCGCATAGGCGCCGCGAAACAAACTGCCTTCGTCGCCGTTGGTTGGGACGCAACCAGGACCGACCCGTGAACGACGCTCCCTTCGTCCGACCAGCTCGCCATTCTCCGGCATCTGTTGCGCAAGGGTCTTCACATGCACACCCGCATCGAAGGCCTTCCGCCTCGGCCATCATCTCGAAAGCGCCGAGCCGGAGACCGAGTTCGTGCTCGATGCCGACGCTATCGCGACGGCCCACGAACTGTTCAGGCTTGCCTCCGAACTGGGGATGCCGTCTGGCCTCGACGCCGAGCAACAGGATAACTTCAGCGCCGTCAAGGCCATGGTGGCGGCCGCCCGGGTCGATTGAACCCTTGGACTCCGGCTGCGTTAATATGCAGTTTCACAGAGGAGACGAGACGATGGCGAACGCACGAACGACGCGCGGCCGCGCCCAGGACCGCGCGCAGGTGGCCGGCCAGCAGGATCACGAAGTCCGCTACGAGGCGGACAAGACCGGCGCCAGCAAGGGCGCGGTCAAGGCAGCGGTCAAGTCGGCCGGCAACAGCCGCAAGGCGGTGGAAAAGGAACTCGGTAAGTGAACTATGCCCAGCGCGGCCCCCGGATGCCGAACGGAGAACGGTTGATCGACCGGAGGCGCAGCTTGCACTGGGTGCCGCCGCCGGCAACGGACGCTCGTATCGCGTGCAGACCGTCACCCCCGAGGGCGAGCTGATAGCCGAGAGCGAAATCGTTGCCAGCAGCGCCGAATCTGCCGCCGGGCATATCTTTCCCCGTCCGCTCTTCCGGGGCAACAAGGGGTACAAGGCGACCCTGCGCGCCAAGGTCTATCATCGCGCGTCGAGCGGCGAGACAACTCTTACCCGGCTTTACGAGCGAGACGGATAGGTCATGAAACCGCCGGCATGTGCCGGCGTTTTCATGTCCACATCCCGCATGGAGCCCGACATGTCCAACCCGATCATGACTGCCCCGATCATTGCCGACGCCGCCCTCGATGCCATCGTCGACAGCCAGTATGACGTGGCGAGCTTTGCCGAAAAGCACGGCTTCAGGCATCACCAGGCGCGCGAGATTCTTTCGCTGGCCGGCACCAGCCGCGACAAGGCGGACGCGCTGGTGCTCAAGACGCGGAAATAGACGTGGCCGACACCATTACCCTCGATCCAGGCCTGCTCGCGGGCCTAGATTCTTTTCTGAAGCAGCGCGTAGACGATCCGCCGCTGACGCGCGAGGACGCCGCCAACACCATCATCCGCGACTGGCTGCAGGGCCAGGGCTTCCTCGCCCTGCCGGGCGAGGGGCGGCACAAGACGGCAGCCGCTGCTGCCGGAGTTCCACGCGGACATCTCGACCCCTGAGCGACCAGCCGCTGCATACGCCGGATGGCCGCTACATCGTGGTGCGCGGTCGGCTCTGGCGTGCCACCAATCCCCGCCTGTCCGAAGCCGAGCGGCAGCAGCTCGTCGACGCATTGATGACGGCGCGCCGTCGCGTGCGCAGCACCGACCCGGCCGAGAAGGCAGCGGCCCGCGCCGAGGTCGATCGCGCCAAGCGCGGCTTGGGCGAGCGAGGCCCTGTGTGGTGGTCGGATGGCGCGCCGGACTACAACCGGCGGCTGGCTCGAAACACGCCCTATGCCGGCTGGTATGCGCAGCAGTCGTCCTTAGCAACTTCCGTTGAGGTCGCGCATTGAAATGGCAAGCAGCCGAAAGCTGATCCCTCGAGCCTGACGTTGAGGCTCAACCCGAGGCTCCCTCCGCCTGACCCGGAGTGGGGGCTTCGGCTTTTGGTGGACGGTTTACCCCCGTCGCTTAACGGGCGCGTAACCTCGGCGGCACGTCAACTTTTGATTTGCACCAAATGCCGTCGATGGGTGGCGATTATCTGCGCCCGGCCCGGAGTTCCCTTCTCATCCTTTGGAACGTAACGCATCCGGGCCGCCTACGGCTCGCGTCCCAGCGCTGCCGACGTGCCTGCAGCCCCTCGGTTTCGATCGCGGGGCTGACCGCGGCAGGTTAGCGTTTCGGCACCGGTCAGTTGATCGGCCCTTCGTCATCGCGCGGCCGCTGGTAGAGGCCGACGATCTCGCCCTGCGCGAGGACATGCCTTCCATGGCGCCCAGCACTTCGTCCCGCGTCTTGCCGGGATCGATGCCCAACGTTTCAACGTCAAGGGCGAAGACCTGGAAGTGGTAGTGATGGGCCGGGTCGGCCAGCGGGGGACGCGGACCGAGGTAGCCGGTCTGGCCCTTCGAGTTAGTGCCCTGCTTGGCACCCTGGGGCTCTTGGAGGGCCGGATCGGAGGGGAGACCTTCGCGCAGGCCGGTCTCGGTGCCGGGGATGTCGTAGATCACCTAGTGGCCGAACGGCTTGGGTTCGGCGGCGTCCGGGTCGTCGGCGATCAGCACAATCGACCTGGTGCCCTCGGGCGCGCCCGACCATTTGAGCATCGGCGAGGCATTGTCGCCCTCGGCGCCGTGCTTGACCGGGATCGTTTCTTTGTTGGCAAAGCTGGCGGTCACGGTGATGCCGGCATCGGCCTCTACGAGATTGATGGCGATGTCGGACGGCGCCGGCCGCGGCATGGCGTTCGGCGGGGTGGTCTTTTCCGCCGCGGCGGCGACATCGCCGCCGGTATAGCTCACCCGGTAGAGAATGCCGTTGAAGTCGTCGGCAAAGAGCAGCGCGCCATCGGCGGTTTCGACGATGCCGGCGAGCCGGCCGAGGAAGCCGTAGCCTCCATCCTCTCCTTCCACCAGAAAGCCCTCGGCGAAATGGTCCCAAGCCTGCGGGTTGCCATCCTCGAAGTCAACGCGGGAGATCTCGTAGCCGCTCGGCGGTCGGCGATTCCAGCTGCCGCGCTGGGCGATGAAGGCGTCGCCACGATACTCCTCGGGGAACGCGGCGCCGGTATAAAAGGTCATCTGCATCGGTGCGCTATGGGCAGTGTAGCCCAGGCGTGGTTCATCGCTCATTTTCGCCCACTGTTCCAGGGTGATGCCCTCGGGCGGATTGATGTGCGGATTGAGCTTGGAGAAGTCGTAGACATAGGGCCAGCCATACTGCTTGCCCTGTTCGATCAGGTTCAGCTCCTCCTGCTGCTCCTCGTCCCCGAGCCAGTCGATGCCGTGGTCGGCGCCGAACAGGCGGCCGGTCTGCGGTTCGAAGCCGAAGCCGATAGTGTTGCGCAGGCCGCGGGCAAAGATGGTTCGACTAGTGCCGTCCTTCTTGGCGCGCAGCATGGTGGCGCTTTCGGGATTGGTCTCGGCGCACTCGTTGCAGGTCGAGCCGGCGCTGATCCAGAGCATGTCGTCCGGGCCGATGGCGATGGTGCGATTGGGGTGCTGACCGCCATCGGGCAGGTCGTCGATGATCCGTTTCAATTCCCCGAACGTGCCGTCGGCATTGACCGGGGCGGTGTAGATCTCGTTGACGGTAGCGAGGAAGACGGTGTCGCCGTCGAATGCGACGCCATGCATTCCGGGGCGGGCGGCAACGGTGGTGAAGGCCTCGAACTTGCCGTCGCCGTCGGCGTCGTCGAGACGAATGACATCGCCCTCGATGCGACGGGTGGCATAGGTGTGGTCGCCGTGGACCGCGAGCATGCGGGTGTTGCCCATGTCCCGGCTGACGACCTCGACGCTGAATCCTTCCGGCACCTTGACCATCGCGGCCAACTCGGCATCGTCGGTGACCTTGATCGGCTGGGGCTCAAGGATCGAGCCCTCGACAGTCGCGTCGGAGTAATCACCGATCGTGCCTTGGGGTTGAGCAAGGGCGGTCGTCGCCAACATTGCCGCAGCAATGCCGGCGAGCGCGATGAGCTGCGGTCGCATGGGGTCTCTCCTATCTGGATGAGACGGCAACTTAGGTATCGGGCTTTCGATCCACACGGCGCCGAGCCGCACGGGTTCACGCCGTTTCGAAGCGTCCTTGCATGGCGCGCGCCAGGCGACGGGCGGCCTTGCGGCTCTTGCGCGACGCGGCGATGACCACGCGGGCCCCGCCTTCGGTCAGGCCGAACTTTTCCACCAGCCGGACGGGCTTGTATTGGCGGCGGCGCGGTTGCGTGGGGCTGACAGTCATCTCAGTGGAGTTTGCTGGTGTTCGCCGTCGATGACAAGCCGGCTATGATGATGTCGATCTGCCTTGTCGGCCGGACGTGGCGGAGGGTCTGGTCGCGCAGCTCGAGCCGCAGCTCATCGAGACGGAGAATGAGACCGTGCGCAATGCCCTCCACCGTCTCCAGCGCCACGCCGGCATCGTGCCAGGCCTTGAGCACGCTGCCGATGGTCTGCCGGAGGCTTGCCGCGTCGTGCATGATTTCACTGACCGGCAGGTCATCGACCTCGGCTTCGGCGGCGCGGTCATAGAGGAGCTGGGCATCGCCGATCCACCCTCGAACCACGCCGAAAATGGTGGTGGAGCGACCGCCGACAATGGTGGGCTGGGGCCAATTCTTACGCGTGGACATACCCGCTCCGACATCAGTTCGTGGATGTCAAAACTTGCGTGCTTGAGGTGGGTTCCGAAGCGGCCGGCGGCCTAAGGGACTACGGCTCTACGATCCCTGCTGGATGGCACACTTACCGCGCAGTCCTTCCATGCGCACGCTATGTGCCGACCTATGACAGCCTTTAGGACAACATGGACGCAAACTGCTTCGCCCTTGTTAACGCAGGCAGTGATCCAAAGCCGCCATTGGGCGTTGCAGGCTTGAGCAACGAGGTAACCCAGTGTCTGCAACCAAACGCAAAATCCATCTCCAGAACCCTTCGGCCGCGCCCGGCTCCCTCCGGCTTAACGCCGATCGCTTGGAGCTGGCCCTCGCGGGCCGTGGCCTTGCGAGCCGCTTTGCCATTAGCGAAGGCGAGGGATCGGAGACGCTTCCTGATGCGGCAAGCGATGCGGAGATACTGTTTCTTCTCACCAGGTCTCCGCTCGACGAGGCGCGTCGCATCGCTCCGAAACTGAAGTGGGTGCAAACTGCATATGCCGGTATGGAGAAAACGGTGCCGAGCCTGCCCAAGGGCCTGCTCGTTTCAAATGCATCCGGCGTCCACGCCGAAAAGGGTGCCGAGTTCATTCTCGCAGCGTGCCTATTGCTCAACTCCGCCTTCCCGCAATTCATCGAAAACAAGGCGTCGGCGCTTTGGGACCCCGTCTACACGCCGACCTTGCGCACCAAGCGCATCACCATGCTGGGGGTCGGCGCCATCGGGGGCGCCGCCGCCGTTCTCCTCAAGCGGATGGGCTGCGCGGTGTGGGGTGTGACCCGCTCTGGGGATGCGAGCGTGGATCTCGACGGTGTGGTGGACAATTCGCATGTCGATGACCTGCTGCCAAAGACCGACATTCTGGTGTCGACCTTGCCGGACACGCCTGACACGGACGGTCTGATCGACCGCTCACGCGTCGACGCCCTGCCGCATGGCGCAGGTGTCGTGTCGGTCGGACGGGCGCCCGCGCTCGACTATGATGCAATCGTCGACCGACTTCACGCCGGCAGCCTCTCGGGTGCGGTACTCGATGTTTTTCCCAAAGAGCCAATTCCGAAAAACAGCCGGTTCTGGCGGACGCCGCGGCTGGTCATCACGCCCCATTGCAGCGTCGACGATCATTCGGCCTACATCGATAAATGCCTCGATATCTTTCTCGACAATCTCGAACGCGACATCGCTGGAGAGACGCTGCGCAACCTGATCGATCCCTCGCTGGGATACTAGGACGTCGGCCACATGCGCTGGCTTGCCAATGCGGGTGTTCCTTTGTCTCTAGCTCAAGAACCTAACTGTTGGCCTACACGTGGCGCGGCGGGTCCTCCTCGGCCTGATAGGCCGCGCCGGCAGGCATCATCCAGATCTCGCGCCGCTCGACCATCCTTCTCGGCTCGGCGTGAAAGCCGTGGGCGCCTCGTCTAGACTGCCGAGGCAAATTTCGGCGCCTTCATCGGAGAGATGAAAGAGCCTCGAGCCGCAGACCGGGCAGAAGGCCCTCATAGGTTCGGTAGTCGCCGGTGACGCTGAAACGGTCGAGCGGCCAGTCGCCGTAATAGAGGAAGGCCGAGCCGGTCTCGCTGCGGCAGTCCGAGCAATGGCAAAGGCCGACCTTGAGCGGCTCGCCATCGACCTCGTAGCTGACCTGGCCGCATTTGCAGCCACCGAACCGGCGCGTCAATTCCTCGACCATGGCAAATCCTCAGTGTCAATTTCGCGCGGCTGCCGGCGTTCCATCTCCCGGTCGTAGACTTCGAGCGCCAGCGGACCATCGACCACTTCGAGCAGCTTGCCGATGAGGTTGCGCGGATCGGGCGATGGTGCGTCGAGCACTTCGGTAAGCCGGGTGACGATCTCGTTGGCGCTGGCCTCGCCGTGCCGCATCGCGTCGGCCGCATAGGCCGCCATCCTGGCCTCGCTGTAGACCACGGCCCGCACGCGCTCGACCGCCAGCTCGGGCGCGACGCCGCTATTGGGCGGCAGATACTCATAGAGAATGTCGGTGACCTGCACGACGATGTCGTCGGCGCTGGTGGCGCTGAGTGGGTGCCATGGCATGGCATGGGCGCGGCCGAGCTGGACCATTCAAGCCTCCTCGAGATGGACCTCGCGGGCGTCCTTGTCCTCGCGCAGGCCTTTGAACGATGGATGGCGGATGAGGCCATCGGGGGTGATCTCGGTGTATTCGACCTCGGCCAGCAGCCGGGGTTGCACCCAGCGCGCCACCCGCGCCTCGCGTCGGGGCATGCCGGCGATCACCGGCTTGGCGTCGTTGCGGATGAGCTGCAGCACTTCCCAGACCTCGCGCCGCAATCGGTCAGTAAAGCCGGTGCCGACGCCGCCGCGATAAACCAGCTTGCCGTTCTCGTAGGTGCCAAGGAACAGGCCGCGCACATTGCCGTCGCCGTATTCGGGCGGCCGATAGCCCACCACGACGAACTCCTGGCGCTTCACGGCCTTGATCTTGAGCCAGGCTGTCGAGAGGTCGCCGCCGTAGTAGCGAGCGGTCGGCGACTTGGCGATGACGCCCTCGAAGCCCTGCTGGGCCATCGCCTTGAAAACCTCTTCGCCGCCACCGACGATGTGCTCGGAATAGGCGATCGGGGCATCAGGTGGCACATTGGCCAGCAGCCGCTCAAGCCGTTCCTTGCGCTCAAGCTGGGGCAGTCGTGCGATGTCCTCGCCGTCCTGTTCAAGCAGGTCGAAGGCGTAAAAGACCACCGGCGTGCGGCCATCGAGGCTGTGCTTGAGCAGCGTGAAGTCGGGCTTGCCGTCCTTCATGGCGCATAGCTCGCCGTCGATCAGCGCCGTGCCCTTGGTGAGCCTGGCCAGCGCCGGTGCCACATAGCCGAACTGCTCAGTCCAGTCGTGGCCGTTGCGGGTGTAGAGCCGCACCTGGTCGCCGGCGATGGGGGCCTGCATGCGATAGCCGTCGAACTTGATCTCGAAGAGCCAGTTAGCGCCCTTGGGCACCTTGCGCTCAAGCGTCGCGAACTGCGGCGGCCGGAACGCCGGGAGGACGAGCTTGGAATCTTGGGTGGAGTCTGAGTCCCTGCGGTTCGACCGCCTTTTCGCAGGAGCTGCCTTCACGGCCGGCATGGCGTACTCAGGAACATCGTGGCGGATTCAATGCCATGCTAGCGAATCGGTTGCGAGTCCTAAAGAAGCAACGGTTGCATGACTGCGCGGGTACCGTACTATCCCCACCGTAAATCTTGGGGGCGGACATGCAAATACTCGTTTTCGTGACGGAAGATGATGCCGGCCATAGCACCGGCCCAACGCTGTTTTTGACCGACGACCGGAAGTCTGTCCTGCCACCACACCCTCGCGCGCTCGAGTGGAAATACTTCGCCACGATCAGCGAGGACGACGAGCTCTTCGCTTCGAATGTCGGCGGGAAGCAGGCACTAGACATGGAGGGCTTCTACATCGCAAACAAACTGATCTAGGGAACGCGTCACGCTCGTCGGTGTTGTGGTCGCATGAGCACCGACGAACACCTTCCGCAAAAGAAACGAAAACTCAGGGCCGAAATTGCCGAGAAGCGGGCGGATATTGTTGCGGCGAGTCCTTTGTCTGGCCGCCTGATGGGCTGGCAGCAGACTGCCCTAAAGTTGGGCGCCCGTGTAGAGTACGCACGCAAAAAGGAGCAGCCAGTAGGCGGCATCTTGCCCGACATCGACCAACTCTACACAGAGGTCGAGGCTGCAATTGAGGGATGGCGCGGGGGCGGCCTCGCGGACCACACCGGGCGCGTCGCCGACACGGAGAGAGCTGCCGAAAACCTGCTTGCGCTCATCGGAAGCATCCGGACGAGAGCCGGGTAAAAATTCGTTGCTGCTGGGCTGGAACTTGGGCGGCCATAACCCATTTATTTGCCAAGCACAGCACACCCCGCTGTTTCGAGCTGTCCCCCACGGCTCCCCTCGAAGGCTCTCCCCGTAAACCCGGTGAGGGCCTTCGTGCTTTCTTACCCTAGTAGGTTCGTCGGCCGCGTTCTGTTGACTTTCGACCTGTGTCCCTCCACGCCTGATGGCGGGAGGCTCTGAAAATGTCGCTGCTCGATCAATTGCAGAAACTGAAGCCGCTATATGACGCGCTTGGGGCTATCGGGGTCATAGCAGCTATAGCCTTCCCGCTCGTACAATGGGTGACGTTCCGGTCGGATCAGGAGATACTTTGGGCGCAAGAGGTAGGATCGTCCTAAACCCCACCGCAATTTTCTGGGTCGGCCTGTTTTGGGCGAAGCAGGAGCAGCGGGCGCCATGGTCGCAGAGGTGGTAGTCACAGTATGGCGACCGGCCGTTGGGCGGCCAATTGGCCCCGCCGATGTACGGTCACCACTGACCTTTAAGGCGCCACCGGGGTCGCTCGTCTTGGACTGGTTTCCAGTTGCAACGGAGTCGGTTCTGCCGGACAATCTAAAGGTCTCGCGGCGCGGCGAGTTCTTCGACGTCACCTGGGGTATGCTCGACCCAAAAATGGCAATCAAGTTCGCGGTGCTGCTTTCAACTGCTGCAAGAAGCAATCAGCTGGAAGTGGTGAGTGAGGTGGGCCCAAATGTCACCGTCCGGGAAAACCAGCTCACTGCTCCGCAACTGGCGGTGCTCATACTTGAGCTCATTCTTGGACTTGGTCTCAGTGCTTGGGCGCTCACCACATATGCGCGGCGCAAGTACGCCGCAGCAGAGACAAAGGCTGGCGGTCCTCTCACCGAGCAGGCGCGGTCGTCTTATCTCCCAATGTTGCCGTTTATGGCGCTGACCATTCTGCTGTTAGGCGGTAGGGTGGCGGTGACCAACGCGCCGATCTTTGTGCTGATTGAAAGTCAGCCCTTGTCGGCGGCCTCGGCCACCGGTCTCTAGGCGGTCGGTCGTTTCCACGGATCTCGTCTAACCTTGGCGTACTGGTCATCTTCCGCCGGCGTCGGCGATGGCTCGTAGAATTCCTCGCGCCATAGCTGCACCTTCCGAAAGCCGGCGGGCCGGCGAAGGACCGTGTGGGCTACGTCGTCCGAGTTCGGGTACCGCTCCTGCTCTGACCAGCTAAGGCGAGCTGATCGCCGAAAACGAGATCGTCGCTGCCAGCCCGGAGATTGCCGCGGGGTACTTCTTCCCAACCGAACTCCATCGCGGCAACAAAGGGCCACAAGGCCACGCTGCGCGCCAACCACCGCGCCGCTAGCGGCGACACGACGCTCACCCGGCTTTATGAGCACGATCAATAGGTGATGAAAACCGCCGGCCCTGTGCCGGCGTTTTCATGCCCATACCCTGCATGGAGCCTCGACATGTCCAACCCGATCATGACCGCCCCGATCATTGCAGACGCCGCGCTCGATGCCGTCATCGACGGCCAGTACGACGTCGAGAATTTTGCCGAAAAGCATGGCATCAGCCACCACCAGGCGCGCGAGATCCTGTCGGTTGCCGGCGAAAACCGCGACAAGGCAGATGCCCTCGTTCTGAGGTCGCGTCAGTAGGAACCGGGGCGCCCATTGCGCGTTCTTCTGGCAAGCCACAGCGCATGCTGTCCCAGACCGGTTTCCTCCCTGTTCCGGTCCCCTCAAGGCCTCAGCCGTCCCTAGCGGCTGGGGCCTTCTGGTATGAACGCACCGCACACTAGGACTGCATGATTCACAGCGATTGGGCGGCGCGACCCGGCGCATTTCCTCGATCTCGACGATGCCGGCAAGGTGTTTGGCGGCCGAACGCTGGCCGAACTGCCGGTCACTCACGAAGAGTTCGACACCAAGATGCGGGCCGTGCAGAAGACCCAGTACAGCGCCGGCTACCTCTACTATTCGCTGCTCGACGGCTACCAGCAGCTGCGCAAGGATCTCGGCCACTGGCGCGTCCTCGTCGCGGCGGAGAAGAATGCCACCGACCCGGCGATCGCCGCGCGTTTCGCCCGTGACCGGCAGATCCGTGAAACGCTGTGAGTGGTCGCACTATCTGGGCGATGCCTCGATGCCGCTGCATCTGAGCGTCCACTACAACGGCTGGACGCAGGGCGCGCCCAACCCCGAGAACTTCAAGACGCAACGCGGGTTGCACGCCAAGTTCGAGAGGGCCTATGTCCGGGCCAACATCTCGGCCGCCGAGATCGAGGCCAAGGTGCAGGCACCGATGCCGACCAACGAGCCGATCGAGGAGCGGCTGAAGACGTTCCTCAGCGCGACCTACAATGAAATCCTGCCGACCGACTACATCGCCGGGCGCATGGCCAGCTCAGTGGCGCAGATGCGTGACCTCATCGCGCTCGCCTGGACCGAAGCTTACGCCCAACCGGTTGGCTGGCCAGAAACCACTGCAAAGAAGGTGGAAGCCGGCGAAGACCCCACCGGCGCCCTTTAGGGCCTCGACTGACCTCCGGGACCCCTTCGAGGAGGTCGCAAGGCCTCCTCGAACCCCGCCGGGCGAAGCCAGCGAAAACGCCGGTCCTTCTCGTTCATAAGCTCCAATATCTCAGGTTCTGAAGCTTTCGAGGCGACCGCTGTTCGGTCACTAGGCGGCCCTGTTCTCGGGGGCACGAATGTGGTGGGCAGCACTTTGCAAAGTGACGAAAAAGTTCGAACCGGGGTGAGATAGCTTCACTCTATTTGTGGCGTGGAATCTGCGGCAGTAGTTTGTTCCAAACGGACGATGTGTCGCTAACTCACGGAAATCATTGCTATTGCCTCCGCTTAGTGCGACTGAATCCGCGTCAGTAGAGCACTTATATCTCACCTCCGCGCCCGGTTTCCGGGCGTCTTGAGGGTCTGCGTCGGCTAATTGTGGCGTGGAATAATTTGCAGTGTTTGTCACTGCGCGGAAAAATCGCTGCCTCAGAGCCCAAACAAGTCTCGATGCGCGTGCTCCACGCATGTGAAAATTATCCCACCAATGTTCGGCGTTCGCACGATTAGCGGTGCATAACCACCGGTCGATAGAGCCGAGCCAACAACACCCAACGGCGCTGGAAGGCGCTCGGCAATTTTCTGTAGGCTGTCCAACTTTTCAGCTGCACAGATAACAATCGGGTACAGCGTGGTCGCTGCCATGGCCCTGGCCAACAGATCACGTGCTTGGCGTTGATATCCCTCGTCAACGGCCCGTTCCCCGATTTCTAGAACGGCCACTTCCGAGAGGAACGGGTCGTGAAGTGAACCCGGCGGGGGAAATCGCGTGATGACTTCATAGATGCCCAGGGCATTGGAGAGTTCGTTTTTAGTCAATTCCCAGTCCCACGTCACCGTACTCTTACCTGGCGCTACACGCTGGCATCTTTCGATCTGCCTCTCGATGTCATCTCGGAAATGTGTGGGGTGAAAGCCGGAATGTTCAAACCGGACGGCTAGTAGCCGGCGCGAGAGGCTGACAGATGGTTCAGCCACCATCTGACGCGCAGCCTTCTCGGCCGCAATGACTGACCGAACTGACAGCCCTTGCTCTGCAGCCTGCCTTGCATGTGCATAAGCAGCCCGTCGGTCATAGTTCGCCCAGCGGGAGTATATCTCGACGGCAGTGTAATTCAGCGCTGATAGCGCGACCCGAACGTCCTTGTGCTCGTCGTCGATGCTATCAAGAAAGCGATATGCGGCAACGATATTGCGCAAACTCTGTCGCGTCAGGCCGAGTTGGTCAGCTGCGGCGGCCATTGCAAGTTGCTTGCCTCCGTGCCGAGCCTCAACAGGCATCAAGGCGGTTGCTCGCTTTGCCAAATCAGTCCAACGCATAAAGACCTCCGAACACGAACGTTAACCATGGGCACGCGATGCGTCTATACACATCGTCATACGTAACGTAGGACATGTCCACGGAGCTGTGATGTCGGTAGTAGCGCGCACTTGGACTAACGCAGGATTGAGAAGGGGCGGCCGCCAAGGACGCTCGATGCAGGTCTACGTCTGTTTCGAGGGGAAGCGTTTCCGAATGTCCTGCTCAACGAAGCGGCAGGCACTCTTGCTTGAGGCTGAAGTAAGGAGAAGTATGATGCTCGGTACCTATCGCCCCGAAGCGTACAAAAAGACAGTTACTGACGTCATCGAGCTCATGCTCCGTCATATGGACGAGGAGTGCCAGGCCGGCGCCATTTCAAGCGGGACCTTGAGAGCCACCAGAGGCCTCTGCTTGAACTATATCGTCGTCGACACCGCACGCTTCGATAAGCCCGGCAAGAAGTACTACAAGGATAGGCTACTGCCCTGGAGCGAGAAGAGATCCATCGGTGATCGGCGTCTCTTCGATCTTCAGCCTCCCGAGATCATGGAGTTTCGAAGGGCGTTTAAGGCAGCAGGTGCGAGCTTTATGCTCAGGATGCGGCTGCTCGGCACTTTGCGACGCATCTTCGACTTTGCGATCACTGAGCTTGGTTGGGCCTATACAAACCCCACCGACGGCATGGTCGAGAAGCGCCACAAGGACGAGATGGTTGGCCGCATCGAGATTTTTCAGAAACCTCACATTCGATTGTTCATGAAGGTCGGGTCGGAACTGCAGGGCCTTCTTGTCCAATTTACGAGCTCGACCGCGATGAGAGTCGGCGAGGTGATGGCCGTTCGATGGGAGAACATTCTTTGGGAGAAGAACAAGATCGACGTTGCATGGGCCGTTGAAGAAACTGGTCGCATCGGCCGACCAAAGACTGCCGCGGGCATGAGACAGATCGACATGTCGGCCCAGCTGAAGAAGATGCTAGAGGATCGCTTTGCGCAACTGTCAGAAGCTAACGGGCACGTGCCTCCGGATGATTCTGATTTTGTATTCGAATACAAGGGGAGCCACTTCACCCACAATCGCTTCTACGAGCATGTGGTCTGGCCATTGTTCGACGCAGCCCGTCGATATCTCGTCGAAAATCCCGGTGAGTTTCCAGAACTGCCGAAGCAGATGTCGTGGAAGGATTTCCGCCACTTTGGCATTTCTACGTGGCTCGAGTGTGGCTTTGAGGATGTCGCTGTGTGGACCATGGCCGGCCACGCCAATTTCTCGAGCATTGAACAGACATACGGGCACGTTTTTGATTCACAGCGCCGAGTCGCGATACTGACACAGCTTCATGCCGACGTTTTCGACGAAGTGTCATAAGGAACGCATGACATGCATTCTTCTTGTGGTCCAGTGCCAGCGAGGTGGTCGCCTGTGTCAGACCACATTCAGTTTGGGTCGATTCAGAGGCCTAGGCGACCCACCCCTGATTTGGCACGCCAGCGCGTAAAGAGCGAAACCCCTCGCGCTAGGTAAGGGACTTCTTCAGGTTCCTTAGTAGGGACTCTGCCTCCTCGATCCTTGCGAGCACGTCCGCATCTCCCCTTAGTTCGCTTATCGTCGTCCAAGGAATTGCTTTCATGACGGTCACAGCCGCCTCTAGCTCCTCCGCGAGTCCCGCCTTGCCCTTTGCCGGCAAAGGCGCCGCGACTCTGAGCAATGCGGAGTCCAGATCGCCCGCGTCGTTGAGAAAGTGATCCCGCGCCACTGGATCCCGCAGGATCACCCGCAGCTTGCGCAGATCCTTGGAATTGGTGATCCGCTTTTCCGCAACCTTCTTGACCACTGCGGCGATCACCGGTGCCGTCAGCAGCTTCTTGCTCAGCCCCATGAGCTCTCTGGCCCAGGTTATGGCCGCTCCAGGCTCGCGAAGGTTCTTGAACTTCTCGGACAGCTCGAACACCTCGACCAGCTTGTCTAGGTCCCGGATGCTGACGCCGAGGATGTTGGCCGTACTGGCCCTGCCCACCATGCTCACGAGGCTGTAGGCAACCATCTCCTTCTCCTTGGCGTCCCATTCCTTGCGCTGGCGATGAATGTAGATCCAGACACGCAGCCGCTCATCGTCGGTGAGAGTTCGATCCGTCACCTCCACGGGGATCTGTCGATAATGGCTCTTGCCCTCATTCACGAGCACCTTGGAGTTCGTCCAGCGACGATCGCCGTCGATGATCCTGAACTTGTCCGAGAACTCAGGATGAGGCTCGACGAGGATGGGCTCGAACAGCCCCTCGTTGGCCTCGATCTGACGCTGCAGTTCGACATCCTCCTTGGGACCCAGTCTAGGCTGCCGATCGTTCGGCACCACGTCGCCGATATCGACCTTGGTCCGATAGGTCCTCAGCACGGAGCGGCCCAGCGGCCGCTCCTGCAGTCCTATCACCTTGCCACCCCGTCCCGCTGGTTCCGCCACGGCCTACTCCGCCGCCTCAGCCGTGCCGATAATGCGGTGCAGCTCGAAGACGAACGAGCCCCGTGTCCGCTCCAGGTCCTTGATCAGCTTGCCGCGCTTGTTCCACACCAAGTCGTGCGCTTTCTTCTCGTCCGCGTCGATCGCGTCGAGCCGTTCGAACGCGGTCTGCATGGAATTCAGCAGCTGCGTGCATGGCTCCGAGGTGATGTAGTCGTAGAGCTTGGCGGTCTTTTCTTCGCGCTGCTCGGCGCTCATGCGCAATGCGTTCGACTGCACGATGTGCGATCGAAGCAATTCGGCCAGCGCCACCACGCGAGCGGGACAGGCCACAATCACGCCGTCCTGCATGTGAAGTTGACGCACGCCGGCTGGAAACTTGTTCGTCGACAGGATCGCGTGGTCGGCCTTCTCGGCGATCATGTCGCTCCTCAGCTTGGTGACGAAGTTGTTCTGCCAGGCGCCTCGGTTCTTGCTGTCGTAGACGATCTTGCCGCAAACGATGCCGTTATCGATGACCTCATGGATGACGTCGGCCCCATTCTCGCCCTTTGGCACGCGGCGAATGATGTCGTCCGGGAACCGCTCCTTGAGGGCCAAGTGAAGATCGATCTCCGAGCCCTCGCCGAGCTCGGCAGCGGTCTTCTGCTCGAGTTGCCGCTTCAGGCTGTCGACCGTCTCCGTAAGCCGCTGCTCCTTGGCGAAAGCGTTGGCGCGCTCGTCCGCCACGGCCTTGGACATCTCGCGGCCAAGCGACTCCCGCACCTCATTGGTGCGCTGGAGGATATCCGCCTCATGGGCGGCGTTGACCTCGTCCAGCTGCTGCTTGAGCGTTGTCCGCTCATTCTCAACCGCAGCGATACGCTCCTTGGCCTGCGCCTCCGCGGCTGTCGCGGCGGCGACGCGGACGGAGGCCGCCTCGATCTCGTCTTGGAGCTTTTTGGTGACCCCCGCCTCGGTGTTGGCCACCGCCGCCGCGAGGTCGGCCTTGTGCTTCTCGTTCGTCGCCGCGGTCTGGGTGTCGTAGGACTCCTGGAGATTCTTGAGGGCAGTCTGTGCCGCAAGTGCGTCCCGAGCGGCATCCTGGGCGCTGTTCTCGACCTCCTTGATCCTCTCGGCCAGAGCCGATTCCGCCGCCAGCCTCGCTGCCGCGGCCGCGGCCTCGATCCGCTCGGTAGTCTCAGCCGCCAGCTCGGCGGCCTTGGCCTCCGCTTCCTGGCGTACCATCAGCACGCTCTCCTCGGCGCTGCGAAGGGCGGCGGACACATCGGCTTGGGCCTTGGCGGACAAAGCCTGACGCTCGACGGCGAACTGGTCGCGGAGCTTCGCCTCATGCTCGGCGATCCGCGCTTCCTCCTCCTCGGCGATGCGCGCGCTGATCTCCTCGAACTTGTCGTGCGGGATGGACTGCTCGCACCAGGGGCAGACCTCGCTGTCGAGGTGAATGTGAGAGTTGGACTGCAGAAGGGAAGAGACCGAACCAGCCATTCGTCGACTCCATAATTGGTCCTATTTCGTCCTATTTTCTCCTAATCCAGGCAAGAGTCAATATGTCGTTCTGGCCTGCGTTGGCTATTCGTCGCCTCCGGGGCAGTCGAAGCATGGCTGAGGCTGGGGGTGACGACATCGCCCACGTTTAACGCCTGACTAGCGAACTATTGATCGCTCTTGTCATTCCGAAGCCTTGGCATCTAGGCTCCGCGTTCCTGGCGGGGGCGCGCAGTGCTGTTCAAACATCTTCATGAGGATGCCTTCCTTATCTTCTCGCGAGGCAACAGGCATCTCTACGAGGAATGCCTGCTTCAGATCTATGGGCGCTACTTCGAGGTCGGTACGCAGTTCCCAACCCCGCAGGAGATTGTGCACGCGATCTACGACGTGCTCGCGGCAAATCCACACCTGCTCGACGACGAAGGCGACCTGCAGGCCCTTCCCGAAATCGTGTCGTCGCGACGTCGCCGCATTCGCTTCGTGGGAGGCTCCGGGGCGACCGGCGACAAGGCGCTTCGCCTCGCCACCCACGTCTATGCCCGCCTCGTCGGCACCGGCTGGCTGGAAGAAGAGGAGTATGGCCTGAAGGTCACAGTCGACATGCCGATGGGAGCCCTATTGCTCACGCAACGTCTCGCCAGCCTGAAGACAGATGTGGCCCGGCGGTTCGGAGGTCTCGTCGTTGAGATCAAGTTCAGCCTCGAAAACGCGGCCAAGCTCGCTGCCTCGACCGATGCCCGCACCAAGAGCGACGCGTCCCAGGCCCTGGACGTCGCGCTCGAGCACGTCGGCGATTTCACCAAGACGCTTCGCGCTATCCTATCCGACCTCAAGCGGATCCGCAGGGCACTGCTTGAGGCGTCCACGCTCAGGGATCGGATCGCCACCTATTTCGACCACTTCATCGGCGAGCTTCTGCTCAAGGACTTTCAGTCGATCCTGACGACGAACCACCCTTATCGATATCGCGAGCGCATTATCGACCTTGCCCGTTCGCTCTCGGTGGACGAGGCCGTCATGCAGGCGCTGGCCGAGGGCTACGTCACCAGCGGCTTCTCCACGACCGCCTCAGAGGGGCATCGGCTTGCCAGCCACCACCTGCTATCCATCGAGACGGCCTTCGAGACGATCGGCGAGATGTTCGAACGGATCTCGCAGTTCCGCCGGGGCCTCGAGACTCGCCTGCGCAACACCGTCCGCTACGCCGAGCAGGGGGAGCGCGGGCTCGTTGCTAGGGCGGAAGGCCTCGTCCGCAGGCTTGAGGGACTGCTGGCCGCCGACCCGTCCAGGTACGAGGCCGCCTCGGTGCCATCGCCCATCCAGAAGCCGAGCGAGCCTTTGTCGGAGCACATGTTCGCCGTGAGGCGACAGCCTCGCCAGCCTATCGTCGTCGGCACCATGACTCGACCGAAGCTGGATCGGCTCTACGCCATGCGGAAGCGACTGAAGAGGGAGTTCATGGATCGAATGAATCCGAGCCCGGCGATGGTTTGCGATTACCTCTCCTCGCTGCTGCCGGCGGTGGGAACGGTGGAAGCGCGTTTCGTGGAAATCCGCAGCATAGATGATTTCCTCGCCTTTGACGCGGCACGACGCATCGCCATCTCGGGCGATCTCCCCGCCGAGCTCGTGGGCCGGTTCGCTCTTGAGCTGCTGGAGGACGCGCCGCCCCACGATGGCGAGTGGCTGCGATGCACCAACTTTGTCGTACGTCGGCTCGGCGGGGAGCAAACTAATGTTGAGTGAGTTTGTCGAGCTCGAAGCGACCTTCGGCGAGGAGAAGGGGGCCGACCTGCGCAAGGCGTGCCGCTACCTGCTGCGCAACCAGTTCGTCTTCAACGGGCGCGGACTCGCCACCATCTATGACACTCTGACCGACGGTCGCTTCCGGCGGGTGATCGGCGAGTTCTTCGACTGCATCGGTTACTCCGTCCACTACGGCTCGGAGGAGCAATGGGTCGGCATTATGCTCTCCGAGGAGGACGCCACCGGGGGTCGGCTGCGCGTTGACGAGACCATCGGACTGCTCATCGTTGCCGCCCACTGGCAGGCGGAGGTCGATCGAGGCGAGGTGCACGACCGTGCGGTCGTCCGGACGACCTTCAATGTCCTCTACGAGCGCTACAAGGACACGATCCAGAAGGTCTCCAGTGCAACCATCCAGAAGACACGCTTCCTCGAGATCCTGCGAGAGCTTGGCGACAGGCACATCGTCCGCGTCGGGGAGGAGGATCGGGACCAGCAGGATAGAGAGATCGACATCCGTCCGATGATCAAACTGGTGAGCGGGGACGACTCCCTGCGGCGGATCGAGGCCTACATGCGCGAGGAGATAGTCATGACGAGCTTCGAGGTTCGAGCCTCTGTGCTCGGTGAGGCGCTGCCACTTGCCACGAGCGAGCCGACCGAATGAAGCTCTCGCATATCGCCATGGTCGGCTGGCACATGTTCGAGATCGAGGACATCGTTGTAGAGGGCGACATCGGCATTCTTGGAGAGAACAGGTCCGGCAAGTCCACCGTGCTCGACCTGCTCCAGATCATCCTGACCGGTGCAAACTCGAACTACTATCGACTAAACTCGCCCGCGGGCGACAACGGAGGCGCCAGGAGCAAGTCGCAACGCACGGTGCACGGCTACTGCCTGGGTCAGCTCGGCGAGAGCGACTACAAGCACAATTATCGGCGTAGCTACGTCTCTATGAGCTTCGTCGATCCGGCTGGCCACCGTGCGCCCGTGACAATCGGCCTCGCGCTGGAAGCGAGCCGCCAGGATACCCAGGAGGTCGTGCTGGGGCGCTTCGTCGTAACCGGCGCGGTCCTCAGGACCGAGGATTATCTGACGAGGGAGGCCAATGGCTTCCTGCCCATTGAGTGGGACGATTTTCGTGTGGCGCTGACCACACGGCTGGGGAACGACGGCTTCATCAATCACCGCGAGCGCTCGCTAGACTTCGTTCGAGAGTACATGCGTCGCCTGATGCCGGGAACTCCGGCCGGCGAGAAGCATGCCACGGCCATGATGAAGGCTATCGTCAATGCGATGACGCTGCCGACCGGCCTCTCCGCCACACAATTCGTCCGCAGCTTCATCATTCCCGATCAGCCAATCAGGATCGCCGAGCTTAGGAACTCCATCGAGACGTACCGAGGCCTCGATCGGGCCATCGCCGAGATGAAGGAGCGGCTCGCCCAGCTCAAGGTCATCAGCGAGTACGTCGCGGCATTCGCCGGGGCTGTCGACAGCGAGGCGATCGAGGGATGGACGGTCAAGCGCGCCAAGTTCCTTGCGGCTGTGTCGCGAAACCGGGAGCTCAAGCGCATTATCGCCTCCGCCAAGGACCGCCTGGGCCTGCGGGCCGAAGACGTGGAGGAGGCGGAGCTCAGGATATCGGAAATAGACTTGGTGATCGCGAACACGCAGGCGCTGCTCGCTGCGAGGCGTGCCGGCAGCGGCCTCGATGCCAAGGAGAAGCTGATGAGCGCCCTAGGCAGCCGGGTCGGTGACATCGAGGCTTCCATCCAGCGACGATTAGCCCACGCTAAGAGGTTGGGGATACTCGTTGGCCTATCCGGGATGGATCAGGCATTGAGGTCGATGGTCCAGCGGATGCTGGCGGCGATGGACCGCCTTCCAAGCGGGGGAGGGCCTGCTGAACTCATCGCTGCGGAGACCGCGCTCGCAACTGCGCTGGGCGCATTGAGCGAGGCGCTGGTCGAACGTCGCGCAGGGGTTCACGAGCAGTTGTCGATCGGCCGAAAGCGGCTCGACGAGCTCAGGACCAAGATTGGGGACGACCCCGCGACCCGCCCTGCCGACAGCCATCTCGACTCGCCGACCCGCATGCTCATGCTTGCTCTTCGGCAGGCCAACATGGTGCCCCGAGCCCTCTGCGACTTGATCGACATCGTGGATCCGGCATGGACCATGGCCATTGAGGGGCTGCTCGGCCGCGACCGCGAGATCGTGTTGGTCGATCGTGAGCACATCCGCGAGGCGACCGCCATCTACAAGGCGCGGCGCCGCGACTTCCGGGGGGCATCTCTGGCGAGCCTGCACAAGATCGAGGAGACTGGGGAGCAGCCGCGCCCGGGCTATCTCCCGAGCCTGATCCGCACAGACGATCGGGATGCCATGCTGTTCGTCCTGCGTCGATATGGCAGCGTCAGGCTGGCGCTGGACATGCAGCAGTTCGAGGGCGAGCGGCGCACCCTCATGCAGGATGGCCTCTACGACGACGGTCTGGCTCGCACGCATCGCGCGGCCGATCCAGGCGACTTCAAAATCGGCCGCGCCGCCCAGGCCGCGATGGCCCAGCGTCTTCGGGTCGAGCTCGACGATCTTCGGGAGTCGTTGTCGGCCGGAGCGACAGCGAGCAAGGCACTCGACGATGCCATCGCTGCCATTTCGGCCCTGTCGGATCGCGATGCGAGTTTCGCGGTGCTCTTCGAGCAAGCCGGCCGAGCGATCTCCGAGCAGGAGAGCACGCGAGCGGAGGTCGACGCCATCCGGGCTCGGGGCGATGATGGCCTGGGGGAGAAGCTCAAGGCCAACCGCGCGCTGCGCGACCGGGCGCTCGAGGACAAGAAGCGGCTCGATGCGGAGCTTTCCAAGGACAATGCAATCCTCCTGTCGAGCCAGCAGCTTGAGAGCGGTCTGCAGAGCGTCCCCGGCTCTCGCTTGAACGTCGCCCTCCTCAGGCGCTTCTATTGGGAGCATGCACGCACGCATGACCTCGCCAAGGGGAGGGGGCGCCTCGACTATCGTGGCAGGTATGCTCGGGCGCTCGGCGGTCGAACCGAAGAAGGGGTCCACGTCAGGGCGCATGCGCACATCGCCGAGACGGCCGAGACGGCGCTCGAGAGGGCGATCAGGCGCCGCTCGGAGTCCAACGACATGGCCCGCGCTGCCTTACGGCAATACTTCGATAGTTTCGGCCCTAGCTCGCAGGTCGGCGCGGAGAGCACGCTGCTCACCGAGGTCAAGCCCTGGATGGACCTCAACATCGCTGACATCGAGAACAATGCCCTGCGCGAGAGAGAGCGCGAGGCGGCCGAGGCGGCGGCACGGGCCCGGAGCCTGTTCCGAAGCGAGTTCATCAACGAACTGACGAGCCGCATCGCAAACATGGAGTGGGAGCTGCGAGCGCTCAACGCCGCCATGGCGAACCACCCCTTCCACGACGAGCGCTACAGCTTCCACAAGACCCAGGACGCCGTCTACGGCCCGATCCTTCGCGTGATCGACATTGCCAAGACTTCGGACGCGGCCCTCGACCTGCTCTTCGCCGACGAAATACCAGCGGACTTCGAGTACGCCGAGACGATCACCGAGGTGACGCGCCTGCTGGAGGATCCGGACATCGATTTTTCGTCGTTCGAGGACTACCGGAAGTTCTACACGTTCGACCTGCACATGGAGGGTATCACCACGGGGCGGCGCGAGCGCTGGGAGGCGCGACGCCTTACCGGATCAGGTGCCGAGCAGCAGGTGCCGCTCTACGTCGCCATCGCCGCGTCGCTGGCGGCGATCTACGGGCACAGGCCTTCGGGCCGGGCTGACGGTCTCGCGTTGGCGATGTTCGACGAGGCCTTCACCAAGCTCGACGGCAAGAACCAGCGCCAGATGATATCGTTCTTCAAGTCGCTGGGTCTGCAGATCGTCATCGTCGCGCCGCCAGAGAAGCGCAGCATTGTCACCGGTTACATCGACACGATCGTGGAGGTGGACCGCATCGAGGACGATGCAACCACCGAGGTCGTCTATATCAAAGAGCGCGTGCGCAAGGAGGTCGATGCCATCAACCCCGACAATCTCACGGACGATCAGGTCCGCGATCTGTTCGCCGCCGCGGAGTAGGTCGTGTCACGCAAGTTCCGCGACGCATCCCAGCTCCTGCACCACCTGCTCGATCGTCACGAGCAAGGCATCGTGAAAGCCCGCGCATATCCCGATCACGCCGGCTTCCAGGATATCGTCGAGTCCGACCGCTTCGACCGCGAGCTGCGACGGGCCGCTTCTGCTGGATCGATCGTTGTCGTGAATGGAACCGGACGGCAAGCGGACGGCATCGTGCGCGTCGATCTACTCGATGCTGGTGCGCTTTATGCCTATCTCGGACGCGTCTCGTCCTCCACCGAAGCCACAGCTGCCGCCTCTCGAGTCTTCGATGGCCTGACCTTGCATCCCGAGCTTGAGGCCGTTGCCGGGGAGGTGATTGAGGCGTGGTCCCGGAACAGGCAGTGGAGCGGCGTAGTGCCGGGGCACGTTGAGGCGCTCCGCGATGCCTTGCGACTTGCCCAAGCCATTTTCGAGGACAAGCACCGGGGACTCGACTACCGGACGTTCTCCCGGCGGGTCACGGGTGCCTCAAAGCAGTTGGAACGCCTCGAGCAGCCGGTGCTCCGCCTCCTATCCGCCGTGATCGCGCTCCCCTCGGACAGAGACGCTCGCATCGTTCTCTCCGAGCTGGGCCTTGACCGTTTCGGGCCGCCGCTCCTGCTCTCGGGCCCGATCGCGCTAGAGGGGTTTGCAGTGCCGGCGTCGCTCCCCTACGTGGGCCTGCCGGCTTGGGAGGTAGGTCGAGTAGGCTTTCGTGCTATCCCCGACTACGTCCTCTCGATCGAGAACCAGACGAGCTTCAATCGACAGGTGCTCGAGATCGATGCCGAGAGGCGCGGCCTGGTGCTCTACACCGGCGGGTACCCGTCTCTCGACATCCAGCGCGCGATCTCGCACCTAGCGTCAAGCCTGCCGGCGGTGCCGTTCTTTCATTGGTCGGACATCGATCCTGAGGGAACGTGGATATTCCGCACTGTCGAACGCGCCGCGGGCAAGAGGATCAGTCCTCATCTGATGGGCCGCGATCTTGCGCAGTCCAGGGGAAGCATCATGCCCAAAGAGCAGAACCGTCGACGAGCGAGCTACGCGGATAGCGGCATCGCCGATCTCGTTCGATACTTCGAGGAGCCCGAGGCGAAATGGCTCGAGCAAGAAGAACTCGATCCCGAGTTGCCGAGCATGAACGGCTAGCTTGCGCCCTCGGCCGGTTGCTCGTGCGCGGGCAAGCTTCCAGGTGCCGCTCAGAGCTTAGGTTGGCCTCGCCATACGGCCGACCGGGCTGCGCGCCTCGACCGTGTTCTCAGCGTCGCCCTTGAGCCCAAGGGCTTGGGTCGACTTGAGCGGTGTGGCGCCCACTGGTTGCGCGCGTTCGATGACGATGTCAGTCCCGGTTGCCCCGAGCGAGGCGATAAGCTCGCCCACCTCCCCGCACCAAACGTTCTCCTGATCGGTGTCCCGCTGCCTGCTCCTAGGAGCGGCGGGACGCTCGGCCCCGACGACCCGCATCTGCAGGCGCGACGCATCGGCGGGAGCGCCCAGCTCGACGCCGTAGTCCGTGACTCCCGGACGAGCGACCACCAGCCTTCCATCCCGGGCCCACGCGGTCTCCATGCCCTCTCGAACCTCGTATCCCAGTCCTGCCAGGCCCACGAGAACTGCACGACGCCGTGCCTGGGCGGCGCCATCGCGTATCAGTCTCTCGATCAGGCTCCGTCCCGCCTCGATCAACGCATCCGCGCCTGTCCAGTCGCCACTTTCGAGCATCGCCTCGATCTCAGCGCGTGCGCGTTCGGCCTCGTCGCCGGCGATCGCCCCGAGTTCTGCCGCAAGCTCCCCGAGCTGCGTCCGTCTGCTATCGGCCTCCTTGAGTGACCTCACATGGGCCACGGCGTCGAGGGCCATGGAGTCGGAGAGCAGCCTTCGCCTCTCGAGGCTGGGCTCCCGGCTGATGGTGGCCGCGCGATCGGCGAAGTCGGCGAGTAGCTCGTCGTCGCCCAGTACCTCGATCTCGGCTAGGAGCCGGTCGACTTGGGGCGACATCTGCGCCCGCTGCGGGCGGGAGCCGAGCCATTGGGCCAGCGTCTGCTGCTCGAGCCCTTGGGATAGCTTCGTCGCGAGTCCGGTCGACGCGGTCGGCACCTTCGCCGACGCACCAGTGGCCATTGACCTGAATGCTAAGTCGACCTCGGCGCGCAGGCCGGCGAGCTCACTGGACCCGGCGCGTCGAGCTCGCTGGACGACGCGATCCAGCGCAGGGGACACCGCCCCTCCCGCCCGCTCGATGGCGTCCCGGACGCTCGTCGCCGCATCGAATAGTTGCTGGCGCTCGTGCCGCGCCTTCTCGGCCGCCGCAACCGCGACTGCCTGATATCGGCCGATCTCTTGGCGGAGGAAGGTCGCTACGAGCGGGGCCTGCTTCTGGAGAGAGCCGTACTCGCCCCTCTTCGCTCTCTCGGCCAATGCCTGGACGCGAGACTCGATGTCGGTGGCGATCGCGTCGGTGTGCAGCTCAGTGCGTTGAAGCGTTCGCAGCAGGTCCGCCGCCGCGGCGCGGACCTGGGCGAGCAGGCGGGCACAGATCGCCTCCATCTCCTCTCGGGTCACCACCCGCACGACCTTCGGTCCACTCATGTCGTCCTCATGCCAATGCTGCCGCCACCGCCGCCCTGAGGCGATCGCGCTCCTCCGTAGGAGTGGCATACCAGTTCCGGCTCGTCACGCGATGCAGGATAGGGATTTCGCGGCGCAGCACGTTGGGGCGCCAGATCTCGCGCGCCCTGGCGCGGGCGAGCAGGCGATGGCGTGGCGCGTCGCATTCGATGCCCAAGCCGTAAAGGCCCGTTCGGGGATCCTTTACGGCGAAATCTAGTCGGAACGCGTCGACCGAGCTGGACGGCGTGGCTTCCACCCCAAGTTCGCGGAGGAAAGTCCCAACCGACCGGACGAAGCCGTTGTCCTCGCCGACCTCGTCGATGTCCCGACCGGCGTTCCCAGCGGGATTGAGGCTCCTCGCAGAGGCGCGTGCGGCGTCGAGATCACCGTCGCTCAGGCGCTCGGCATAGTCGATGTAGGCTTGCAGGTAGTCGCTGGGCTTGTTCACCTTGCCGTCCTTCGACCACTCGCTGATGTCCTTGGTCGGCATGGACGTGACCAGCACGACCTTCTCCCGGGCGCGCGTCACCGCGACGTTAAGGCGGCGCTCACCGCCGGCCTGCCCGAGCACGCCGAAATTCCTCCGGAAGGTGCCGTGCCCGTCCCTCCCGAAGGTGGTCGAGAAGACGATGACGTCGCGTTCGTCGCCCTGGACGTTCTCGACGTTCTTGACGAAGAAGCCCATGTCCTCGCCATTCTGAGTGCGATCGCGCTCGCGGCGGTACGCAATTAGAAACTGGACGTCACCTTCGGCCCGCTTCTCGAAGGCCTCCTCGACGAGGTCGGCCTGCTTGCGGTTGAACGTCACGACGCCGATGCTCGGGGGCGAGCCGTGCTTCCAGTACTCGGCGACGACCTCCACCACGCGATCCGCCTCGATCTGGTTGGTCTGGTCCTGGTAGACGCCGTCAGCACGGACGACCTCGACGGGCCGGATTCTGCGGATCTCGTCCACCGGATGGCTGGCAGGAACGCTTAGCTCCCCTCGGTAGAAGGCGGAGTTGGAGTAGTCGATGAGTTCGCGATACTTAGACCGATAGTGGATCTGCAGGGTGGTTGCGGGGAGGACGCCTCTGCCTAGCTGCAGCAGGTCCGGGCAGTCCTTGACCTCCCGCCGATTCCAGGTCTCCTCCTGCGCAGTGCGCTCCACCTCGGTGATCGCCTCGTTGAACGCATCGTCGGTGGTCTCCTCCTCATCGTCGTCCACCCGCGATGCGAAGAAACTGGTTGGTGGCATCTGCTTCTCGTCGCCCGCGATCAGAACGCGCTTGGCCCGGAAGAGCGTCGGAACCGCGAACTCGACCGGCATCTGCGAGGCCTCGTCGTAGACCACGACGTCGAAAAGACCTGCTTTGAGCGGCAGCAACCGGCTGGCGACGTCAGGATTCATCAGCCAGATCGGCCTCATGCGCATCAGGCCCAGGTCGCGGCCGAGATCCAGCACTTCACGTAGGCGCCGGGCGCGCGGGCCTCGCAGCCGCGTGAGATCCTCCCAGCCCGTTGACGTCCCCAGCCTATCAGGATCGATGTCGAGGCGAAGAATCTGCCGGTTGAGGGCGAGGACCTCGTCGTCGAGGGCCGCCAGGCTGGCGACCTTCCTATCGATCTCTGCGGTTTCGACGAGGAGCTCGGGAAGCGTCGCCTCCAGACGCCCCTTCCAGGCCAGCAGACTCTCGCGGCGGATGCTTCGGCGCACCAGCGCGTCGAGCTCGGAACGCGACACTTCCTCGAGCTGGTCCTGCCATTGGCGAAGCACCGCGAACGCCTGCATTGCATTCGCGGGAAGCGCTGTGGCCCGCAACCGGAACCTCTGGTAGGCGGCTAGGCGAGGCGACGCCGAGCGAATGGCCTCGAGCTGCGCCTCGGTCGATCCGCCGGTGTCGATGGACCCACGCAGCCCACTGAGCCAAGTGTCCTCAAACCAGGCCTCGAGCCTCGAGAGGGCTGCACGACTGGCGTTCCGAGCATCGCTGCGGGCCAAGGCGCCCTCCATTCGTTCTCGATTGGCAGCGAACGCTCCAGGGACCTCAGAGGCGACGGCGGCGACCGTCTCGTCCGGCCACGGGCTCGACAGCGCGGCGAGCGCGAGGGGTCGGATGGCGGCGAGCGTGGTGCGCAAGGCCGATTGGTACTCTCCCAGCTTGGCCAGCGAGGCCCCATCGAGAGGCGCGACGCCCACCGCCGAGCAGATGCCATTCATTTCGATGCGCAGCGGTCTGAGCGCCAGGTCGAGCGCCAGTGCATCCCGCAACGCCGTTTTTCCGCCCCTGTCCGCCGACCGACCACGGTCCTTTAGGAAGCCCTTCAGCCTCGCGTTGCTGCCGTGCCGAGCGAAGTCCAAGAATCCCAAGAGTCCGGGAGGGGTCAGCGACTTGTTCGCGTCGGCCAGCAGGCGGCTAGCAGATTTGTCGTCAAGATCGCGCAAGGCAACTTCGAGTCCGTGGTCGTAATGCTCGGCGGGCAGACGGCCGAGGGCATCGCCCATCTGGTCGAGGCGCGCGATGATCCCATCCCCTTCGGATGGATCGCTCGTACCACGGAAGAGTTCGATCCAGGCCCGGAGGTAGACGAGCACGGATTCCGAGCTGGTCTCCAGCATGCGCCCCGGCCCGTCGAGCCAACGCTTAATGGATGCCACGTCCTCCACCTCTGGGGAGGCAGTGGTGTTTATGATGGCGGACTGCCGGGCAACTTCGGCGGTTGCGAAAGCGGCCAGCTGCGAGCCGAAGGCACTGCTAACTGACGGATCGACTGCGAAAGGCTTCAGGGCCGACAAGGGGCTGTCCTCGAAGCCCGAGTCCAGCCAGAGAGAGGCGAGCGGTCCACAGGTCTCCTCGAGCACGGAGACCGCAGCAGGTGTCAGGGGCGAGAGCTGCGGCCTAAGGGGAGAGGCGGCGATCCATGAGCCCTCCTCCTCGAGCTCGATCAAGCGGTCGAGCATCTCGCGATAGCTGAGGCCGCTCTCGGGGTCCTCCGAATGCAGGGCTCGATGCGTGCCGTCGATCTCCCCCTCCAAGGTCTCGATGCGAGCGACTTTGTCGTCTCGCTGGCGAAGCAGACCGGTCAGGCGGCCTTCGGGAGCTTGGCGCACCTTGTCACGCTGGTCGCGCACGGCCTTGACCACCGCTTCGCGGTCCTTGTTGACGTCTACGACGAGGAAGGTGCGGTCGCCGAGGCCCTCTGCCTCCAGGCGCTTCTGCACTACCTTAAGGGCGGCCTGCTTCTGGCATACTACTAGGACAGTCTCGGCGCGGCCGATCGCATCCGTGACGACGTTGACGATGGTCTGGGACTTCCCGGTCCCCGGCGGACCTTCCACCAGCAGCCCAGGCGTCGATCTCGAACGGAACACGGCCGCCTCCTGCGACGGATCCGCGGCGGTCACGAGGAAGCGCTCGCGCTCGGCGCTGACGACCTCGTCGTCCGACTGCGGTGTCGATGCGATGCGGAGCACCGACTCGAGTCCGGTCCCCGCCGGCGGCATGCGCACCAGTTGACGCAGATCCTCGGCTATCGCCTGGCCGGCAAATTCCGCATTGAACAGCGCCGCGGATGCGTGGAGTTGGAAGGTGCCGATCGGCACCTTGGCATCCCGGGCAATGAGCCGCTCCAAGGTGCGGGAACGGGGCTCCGCCAACGAACCGAAGACGTCGATGACGTCGGAGCAGCGGATCGCCCCGCGACCCAACAGCTCCTCGAGCGCCGCTCGCCAGCGAGGCATCACGTTGGGTGGTAGCATGGTCTCTAAGGCGGGGTTGAGGCGAACCTCCTCACGCTCCTTGTCGAACGCGATGGTGGCTGAGGCTCCTCCGATCGGCAGGTCCACGACGACGGGCCAGAGGAGGACCGGGGCGACGCGTGGTCGGGCCTCGGGCTCGGCTGCTTGGGATCGCGCCTCGCGCGAGACGAGGAAGGGGAAGCCCAACGTCCGTCCGTCGAGGCCGGTGTCGCGACGAAAGGTCTGCGCGTGGCTGATCAGACGACGCAGCCTGCTTTCCCGGTTCTCGTCACCCGCATAAGCGAGGGGATCGAGTGGCACGGGGACGTCGGTCCGACTGATAAGGTGATTGAGGACGGGCTCCGCCGGCCGCAATGCCGTGCCGAGCTCCATCAGATCAAGGCGAGGCGTGGTCTTGCCGATGGTGAAGCGTGCGAGCGGCCCGCGCGAGACGGTTCCGGTGACGCGCTTCTCGAAGTGGTTGAGGAGGCTGGCGACGTACTGCTGCTTAGGCGGTTCCTTCCAGCGGTCGCGCTCTACCCCCATGAGCACTGCTGCGCGCGCCAACGGCATGCGCCGCTCAACCCGGAACGTGTCGACCCATTCGTCGACGGCGTCGATCTCGCAGCGAGCGAAGTTCGCCGTGCGTTCGTCGACCAGCGCGAATATCTCTCGCCGTGGCCGGACGAAAAGGTCCCGCAACTCCTCCACGTCGATGGCGACGCCTGTGCGGCTTGCCAGCTCGCCGGCCGCAGCGACCAGCGTGGCCACCGGGACGAACTGTTGCGTGGCGGCGCTCACCAGGATGATCAGATCCTCGTCGGAGAGTCGCGGGCGCTCCAGGATAGAGGCGAGCCCCGCGTGATCGGTGTCAGGGTAGACGCGGCGCATGGCGTCGCGCTCGGCCTCGAGATTGGGACGGGAGGTCGACAGCAGCGCGACACGCAGCCGACTTTCGTCGAGGTCGATCTCCAGCAGTCGTGCCCGCTCTCGCACAGCCTCCGCTCGCGATGCCAAGTTGACGATCCACGACGCCTTTTCGAATTGTTCGAGCTGCTGGCCGACCTCGCCAGCGACGATCTCGTAGCCGGAGTCCGGGTGGCCGAGCAGCCAGGCTGGCGTCACGATCTCCCCGCGGATGGTAAGCGGAAGGTCGGGGTTCATGGCCATAAGTGCGAGGGCATGACGGTAGTCGGCGCCGATGTTCTCGTTCCCAACTGCCCGGCGATACCGCGCCTGCATCTTGCCGTCGATCTGGGCCGCGCTCATCCACGTCCCCACGCGCCCGGTTAGCACCAGGTCCTGGGCCTCGTCCCAATTGCCGGCCTCGGCCGCCGCTAAGGCGAACTGGTCGGCCCTCGTATAGTCGCGACCGTCGAGCGAGATCTCCGTGCCGTTGCCCTCGCCGACCACGGTCCGCTCGTCGTCCGGCGCCGGCACGTACTCATCGCGCAACCAGAGCCGCACCTGGGCGCTGGACCATCGCGCGTGTGGATCGCGCGCGAGCAGCCCACGCAGGAGCAGGCGCAGGCGAGGGTCGATCAGCGGCGTCACGTCGACGCCGCGCGTCACCACGTGGAGCCGCCAGGCCTGATCGTTGGTTCCTTCGAAGCACTGACCTGACGTTGCCTGTTCCAGCACGATCATGCCCAGACTCCACCAATCCGACGCCGCGCTCACGGCGCCGACGATGGCCTCGGGGGCCGAGTAGCGCGTGAGCTCGAGCGGGGCGACCGACTCGAGGTCGAAGTCGGACAGCCGTGCGGATCCGAAGCCCGTCACCACGAGATCCAGCGGCGTTCTGCCTCGGATGAGGATCGTTCTGGGGTTGAGGTCGCGATGCCGCAGCCCGACCTCCTCGAAACCGGTTAGAACGCCGGCGAGCTCCTCGATGATGCGCATCATGAGGGCTGAATCGTTTGCTCCGATGTAACCGGCCTCGGCCAACGAGCCGCCGGGTATCCATTCGAAGATGTCGTAGGCTCTGCCCTCGTGCCGACCGGTGGCAATCGGCGCGGGGACATGATCGCGCGAGAGACGCGACACGACGTCGTGGACGGCCCGGTCCGGCTCGGCGCCTTCGGCGTAGATCGTGACGAGCACGTCGCGCCCTTCGGCATCTTGGGCGGCAAAGGTGTCGAACGGTTGTCCAATCTCGCCGGGGATGCGCTGGAACCCGTTGTACCCGTCGATTCTGACCCCTGGATCGACCTCCGGCGCGATGGCATGCGCTGCGCTCGTCGCGGGTGGAGTGGCGGCAGGCTCGACCGTCGAGCCCGGGATCTCCTCGGCTGGGAACGCGCCGCAGACCAAGCAGATTTCCATATCCTCGGTCATGGGGTGGTTGTTGGCGCAGACCCGGTCGCCCGTGACTTGCAGCGGCTCGACCGGTTGCCCCACGCGATCGTCGACCAGAACCACGGGCTGGTCCACTAGCGGCCAATGGCAGGCCAGGCCGTCTAGGAGATTGGTGCAGACCATCTCGTCCTCTGGCCGATGGCTGCCGCAGGCCGGGCAGAGCCGGTATCTATCGAGGACCGCGTTTTTCATCTGTGTGTTTGCTCGTCCTCGGTGACGCCGGCACGGTGTCCGGCCGCTGCAAGCATCGCCTGAAGGCGCCGGAGATCTCCTCGACGGGGGACGCCCGCCAGAAAGACGTCGCCGCTCCCTTCGTCAAACATCACATCGAGGCTCGGGGGCTCGTCGACCGGTGTGAGCGCATGCCCGAAGCGTTGCTTGCCCAGTTCGGTGAGCAGGTGCAGCCTCTGGTTGTCGCTGCCTCGCAGGGGGAGGTTCTGCGTGCGGTCGATCTCGAGCGGATCCGAGATAAGCGCGTCTATCAGGCCTTCGAACCCCGGCAATGGCAGCGCCTCGAACGGATGGCCTGAATAGACCAGGATGTCGCCTCGATGACGCGCACGTATCGCAGCGAGGAGATGCAGAAGGGCACTGGGCTGGTCGAAAGGCTCTCCGCCCGAGATCGTGAACCCGTCCGCGGCGGCAAGCCAAGGCTCGACTATATCGATGACGGCCTCGACGGTGGTTCGGCCTCGGTTCGTCGCCCAGGTGTCCATCGAGATGCAGCCAGGGCATCTGATGGAGCATCCCTGGAGCCAGATGCCCAGTCGCGAGCCGGGCCCGAGCGCGTGGACGGGAAAGTGGATGCGAGAGATGTCGATCGCGGTGGCCATCAACCCCGACCAGATTTCAGCACGAGTCGTGGAGTGCCGTCCGGGTCCGCGACAATGTCCTCGATCTCGATGCTCCCCCCGGCGCCGACGTCGCCGTCGAAGGCCGCGCGTGCCAGCGGATTGACGAGGATGGTCTCCAGCTTGTTGCGTATGCCGCGACCGCCATTGGAGAGGTCAGCGAGGCAGAGCCCCGCAAGACTGCGCCGCGCGGAGTCGGTCAGGCGCACTTCGATCCGCTGTCCCGTTCGCAGGTCGCTCTCGATTGCCTCGACCATTTGGTCGAATATCTGACGGGCGATCTCGGGGCGAATGTAGTCAAAGACTAGGATGTTGTCGCCGATCCGGTTGAGCAGCTCGGGGCGATTGAGGGTCACGGTGAAGTAGCTCTTGATCTCGTCGAGCACCTTCGTGCGGATGCTCGCGTACGCGTCGTCGGCAGTCACGTTCGGAACACGCGCACCGTCGGCGTCCTGCCGATAGATGCCCAGATTCGACGTGAAGACGATGAAGGTCTCAGAGAAGTAGACGCGGTCGCCGCGTCCGGACGTAAGGACGCCGTCGTCGAGGACCTGCAAGAACTTGTCGAGGATTCTAGGGTGCGCCTTCTCGATCTCGTCGAAAAGCACGACCGAGAAGGGTCGTTCTCGCACGGCATTGGTCAACTCCCCGCCCACGTCGTATCCGACATATCCAGGCGGTGCGCCTATGAGACGCTGGTCGGAGTGCTCCGCGGAGAACTCCGACATGTCGAACCGGATGTACGCGGACTCGTCCCCGAACAACAACTGAGTGATCGTCTTGGCGAGTTCGGTCTTCCCCACGCCAGTGGGACCGGCCAGGAAGACGACGCCGCGCGGCCTGTTCCCGCGCCTCGGGGCCCCTATGCCGGTGACCGCACGCTTGATGATGTCGAGCACATGGGTGACAGCTTGGTCCTGCCCGCGGACCCGCCCGCGCACGAACGTGCCTCCGTCGCGAATCTTGTCGCGATCGATGATGGCCCAGGGATCTTCTGTCACCCCCACCTTGTAGCGGCGGACGGCGTCCCCCAGTCGCGCGATGCCGATCCCTTCGGTACGGCACAGCGTGAATATGGCATTGAGGTCCAGGAGGAGCAGTCCTTCGGTGCCCTCTACGAGTTCATCGAGGGCCTGCTCCAGCTCCGTGGCGGATACGGTGTCCGCCCCTTGGATGCCTTTGATCAGAGACCTCGCCATGGCTCGGCGATAGCGGTGGTCCGGCTTGGCGATGGGGATGTGCCGCAGCCGCGGGTTGCCGATGACCATCCAGTCGGGGAGGTCGCCCTCCTTCTCCACGATCCAGACGATCGTGTTCATGAATGGCCTCGGCGGAGTGCCATAGGGCCGGGGGCGCGCCTGGTGCGAATACACTAGCGCGCGCGAGAAGAGATTGCTCTCGGTCGCCGACAATGCGTCTGCTCGCGCGATGAATCTTGATGCGAAGTCGACGAGCATGGCGATGGGTGGCTCTGAGGGCGGTCGCGCCGCCAGACGGCGCAAGGCCTCGGAGAACGCCTCGATGCCGGCAGCCGCCGTACCGTCGGCGCTTGCCGTCAGCCCAAGGGATGCCAGAACCTCAGAGGCTTGCGCAACGCCGTTTCGCGCGGTCATGCGAAATCCGTTGACCGGATCGTAGGCGATGACGCTGGCGTAGCCGGCAGCCCGCAGATCCTCCTCGAGCAAGGAGACGAGCGCTTGGGGTGCCACGCCGCCGGAGGAGGTCTGTCCTAGTTGCAGGTCGTGCACGTTCCCTGAGAGGACGAACTGAGACTTGAGCGGGAGGAACCTCGTCAGGTCGCGCTGCCACCGGGCCGGCTCAAGTCGTTGGTCTTGGTTCGTCATGCTCACGACGCCTATCGTGCATGCCTCAGGCGGCCGAGCAAGCTCAATCAAGTACAGCCGAGCAACCGCGCGGCAGGGCTAGCGATCTCTTCTGTTATCGATGTCCGAGATCGTCGTCGGCTAGGGAGGGGCGCGGCAGCGCCATCCCACGTCTTGGACTGCCGTGGAGGTCGGGCGATTGCTCCGATCGGCGACGTCGCCGTGCGCACTGACGAGGTCCGGTTCACGCAGCAAATCCAAGCGGCAGCGCGAGGTCGTGCTCGATCCGTCGGGCCGTCATGGTGGGGCAGGTAAAAATCGGACTACTGCTGCCCTTGGCGAAGGGTCTCCGCATAGAATTGAAGCACTGCCGGGGCATCCACATCGAACGCCACCTCGACCGCCGGCCGTCCAATGAAGTCGGGCCTTGTCGTTTCTGGGCGCTCAAAGACCATGTGGCCGGCTGCTGGGCCGTGGGCAACGACTCGAACGATCGCGCTTGTTGTCCGGTAATGCTGAGGATGGAGCGCATAGAAGATGGCGCTTGAGTCATTCACCGGAAAGCTACCGTCGGCGTCGACGGACGTGGTCTTGGTGATGGCTCGGATGTCCGGAAGTCAGTTCCAGCACGCAGATCAGTACACGATCAAGCTCGAGGGATCCGAACTCGTGGGGTACCAGTCGGTACTTCTGGGGTCGACCCGAGATCCATTCATCATCCGACAGGTCGACTCGTGGCTAGATCGGCTGAGAGCGGCAATCGACACCCGCGCCAAGAATATCTTGGGGTCAGAAACGACTTACGACCTCACGATCCACACGTATGGAAAGAACGGTACGATGGGTGATCGCGAGCCGGAGACGCACCTCGCTCACGAACTATTCTTCTTGTTCAAGGTCACTGCGGACGAGCAAAGTACGGCAACGAGTATTGCGAAGATGGCCGGCCACGTGGCGCTTCATTTGCCCATACCCGAGTGGAGTGGATTGATCACAGGACTGGCATTGGCAACGACGCCACCAAACTTCGACCGTGGCCCGGTGTACCGTTTCAACATCAATCACGTCGTCGAAGTCGACGATCCGCTTGAGATGTTCCGAATTGAACACCGCCACGTGTCCGCGGATCAGGGAGTTGCATTGGCATGACGAAGCTATGTGATCTTGCGAGCCTCATTCGCAGCAAGAATGCGGGACCGTTCAACCTCACTATCGATGTGATGTTCAATGATCCGAAAAAGTACGAGAGGGTCAAGGACTCGGCGGCGATAACGCCAAGTTGGATTGCGCAGAAGTATAAGGTTCCGCTTGAGAGCGTGAAGCTGTTCTACTGTGACAATGCGCTTGCCATAAAGGCTTCGGTTCCGCGCCCGTTTGTCCAGGGTGATGTGCACGATCCTGACAATCACCAGGGCCAGCAGTTCGCGCCCTTCATGGACGTCGAGGTCCGGTAGATCGGAGCCTTCAAAGCCAGCGGGAGCGCCGGAGGCGCTCTCGCTCCTTAAACATGCCGTGTTTGACGAGGGCCGGGCCATGGTCGATGGTAGCGCTAGAAGCGTGCATCACTTCGGCGACCGTTTGTTCGTCACAGGAGTCGCTCACGATCTTGAAGAGACATTTCGTTTCATTGGCAGGGATGGGGGCGAGGCTTGTCCTGCTGGGATGTTGCCGGTGCCCTCTGAGCGACTGCCAAGTCTGCGAGCCAAGGGCGCTGAGGTGACCACCTCAAGGCGCAGGTACGCTAGGTCGCTGGCTATGCACTCCTCACCGCATCAGGCGATTAGGAGCAGGTTGTCGTCCATGGGCGCGAGCACGTCGCAGGATCTGACTGCAATGCGCCACCTCGCCTTCGGCCTGGCCTGCCCGTCATATCGTGCATATGAGGTTGAGCGCCTGTGACCCGCCGTTGACGGGAGGTCAGCGGGGTGATACAAAAGTTTCAGCCGACGGCGAAAAAAGCCAGCGCTTTCAATGTGTTGCTGACTGGGGGTTTGAGTCCCTCCCTCTCCGCCACTTCCTTCCTCGCGACTTGAAATGACTGGCGGATATCGCGAGCGAGGCCCGCCGAGCTTGGCTTTGTCGATGCAAAGTGGCCGATAGGCCTCAGCGATGCTGCAGGCCCTCAGGCTTCCGCAGAGGTTTCCGTGAGGTCGTGTGAGCGGCACCATCGTCCGAGCATGTCGTTGACGAGGTCCGGATATTCCAGCGGCGCGCAGTGGCCGCAGGTTTCCACGGTGACAAAGCGTGAGCCGGGTATCGCCATGTGGATTTCCCGGGCGCATTCAGGCGGGGTCACGGTGTCGCTGTCGCCGACCAGAACCAGCGTCGGGCAGTCGACGAGGCGCAACATGGTTCGCGAGTCCGGGCGAGCGATGATTGCCTGCTGCTGGCCGCGATAGGCCTCGAAACCGAGTTCGACCGATGCATCGCGCAGCCCGGCCCGGATATCGGGGTCGACAGCCTGAAAGTCGAGGCAGGCTTGCGACATCGTCCTGGGGTTGGCTACCGCCATGCCCTCACGCTGCGCCAGGTCGAGAATGTCCATGCGGCGCGCCGTGCTTGCCGGGTCTTCCGGGCGGGCCGAGGTCGAGATCAGCGTCAGGCTCAGCATGCGGCCGGCAAGTTGGGGCAGCATCTGGAAGGCGATGTAACCGCCCATCGACCATGCGGCGAGATGGAAGCGCGGCGGCAACTGCTCCAGCACGCGTTCGGCCATGGCGGCGATGGTGTCGCAATGCTGGTGCCGCTGCGGCACGATCACCGGCCGCACACCCTCGAAGTATCGCGTCTGGTTGATCCACGATCGATGATCGGACTGCAGCCCAGGCAGAAGGACGAGGGGCTCAGGCATGTACGACCTCTGGCAAGACTGTCGGCTGGTGAAGGGTTTCGGCATGATGGCAGGCGACGTTGCGGCCACCGACCTCTCGCAATGCCGGCACATCCTCGGCGCAGCGATCCGTGGCGTGGGTGCAGCGGGTGCGGAAATGGCAGCCCGAGGGCGGCGACAGCGGGCTCGGCATTTCGCCGACCGGCGCCGTCCGCCGGCCCCGAGCCGCCGGGGTCGGCGTCGGGACTGCGGCGAGCAGCGTGCGCGTGTAAGGATGGATGGCGCGGGAGAACACCGTCTCGGTATCACCCAGCTCGACGATGCGCCCCAGATACATTACCGCCACGCGGTCGGACACATGCTGGATCACCGACATGTCGTGCGACACGAAGATCAGGGTCAGACCCAGTTCTGCCTGCAGGCGGACGATCAGGTTAAGAATCTGCGCCTGGATAGAAACGTCCAGCGCTGACACGGCCTCATCGGCGACGATCAGCCGGGGGCTGAGGGCAATGGCGCGGGCGATGCCGATGCGCTGACACTGACCGCCGGAGAGCTCGTGCGGAAAGCGGTCGAGCAGATGTCCCGGGAGGCTGACCTGCCGGGCCAGTTCCTCGACGCGGGCATCGATCTCCGTGGGCGTGCCCGTGCGGTAGTTGTGTAGTGCCTCCGCGATGATGGCGCGGGCCTTCATGCGCGGGTTGAGCGAGGCATAGGGGTCCTGGAACACCATCTGGAAGTCGCGGCGCGCGCGCTTGAGCGCCGGCTTGTCGAGGCTCGCCAGATCGGTGCCCTCGAGCGAGACACTGCCGCGGCTCGGAGCCTCCAGTTGCACGATCAGGCGGGCCAGCGAGGACTTGCCGCAGCCGCTTTCGCCCACCAGGCCGAGAGTCTCGCCCTGTTTGACGTCGAGCGAGATGTCGTCGACGGCGCGCAGAGTGCGGCGCGGCTGGAAAGGACCGCGCTTGGCAAGGGGATAGTCCTTGCCGACATTGCGCAGGCTCAGAAATGCGCTCATGCCCAGGTCCTCACGATGTCGTTGTCGCGCATGGCGGCAAACACTGCCGCTTCCCGGATACAGGCCGAGTGGTGGCCCGCCTCGACCTGCCGGGCGGGCGGCAGCGCAGCGCTGCAGCCGGCCTCGGCGAAACTGCAGCGCGGGGCATAGACGCAGCCATCGATACGGCGATCGAGGCGCGGCACGGTGCCGGCGATCTCGGTCAGCGCGGTTCGGCGCCCTGCGCCATGGCCGGGCAGCGAGCGGAGCAGGCCGGCCGTGTAGCCGTGCGAAGGACGGGCAAAGATGCGCTCGACTGGGCCTTCCTCGACGATGCGACCGGCATACATCACCATCATGCGGTCGGCCGTCGCGGCGACAACGCCCAGGTCGTGGGTGATGAGCAGTACGCTCATGCCTAGCTCGGTCTTGAGATCGGCGATCAGTTCGAGGATTTGCGCCTGCACCGTGACGTCGAGCGCGGTGGTGGGCTCATCGGCAATCAGCAGTTCGGGGTCGCAGGCCAGAGCGATGGCAATCATGACGCGCTGGCGCTGGCCGCCGGACAGTTCATGCGGGTAGGACGTCAGCCGGTTGGCGGCATCGGGGATGCGGACTAGTTCCAGCATCTGACGCGCGCGCTTCCATGCGTCGGTGCGGCTGACCCGCTTGTGGCGCCGGACTGCCTCGGCAATCTGCATGCCGATGGTGTGGACCGGGTTGAGCGAGGTCATGGGGTCCTGGAACACCATGCCGATGCGGTTGCCACGGATGGCCTGCATCTGCCGATCCGGGAGGCCGACGAGGTCGGTACCGTCGAGGCGGATAGCGCCCGTAGTAATGCGGGCGGTGGATCTGGGCAGCAGGCCCATCACCGCCATGGCGGTGACGCTCTTCCCGCAGCCGCTTTCCCCCACGAGGCTCAGCGTTTCGCCGCGGGCCACCGAAAACGACACGCTGTCGAGCGCGTGGACGCGCTGGTCGCCGGTGCGGAATTCCAGGCTGAGATTGTCGACGTCGAGAACGTTGGTCACAGGCTCGACCTCCTCGCCTTGCGCGGATCGAGCGCATCGCTCAGACGATCGCCGAGGATGTTCACCGTCAGCACGAGCAGCGAGAGCAGCACGCCGGGATAGAGCATCAGGATCGGATGGATGCGGAACTGCTGGCGCGCATCGGCCATCATGCCGCCCCAGCTCGGGACTTCCGGCGACAGGCCGACGCCGAGGAAGCTCAGCACCGCCGAGGCGATGATGGCCGAGGCGCAGGCATAGGTCGCCTGTACCAGCACGGGCCCGAGTGTATTGGGCAGAATATGGCGCCAGACCAGCGGCAGACCCGACGTGCCGATGGAGATGGCAGCGGTGACGTGCAATTGCTGGCGGATGCCCAGCACCACCGATCGCACCAGCCGCACCATGCGGGGCACTTCCGGGATGCTGATGGCGATGATGACCGGCAGCAGCCCGGCATTCATGATCGAGGCGAAGGCGATGGCGAGCAGCACGGCCGGGATTGCCATCATCGCGTCGGCGAGGCGCATGACGACCGCACCACCAACCGAACTGAGGCCGGCATAGATGCCGATGGCGACGCCGAGGACGGTTACCAGGATGGCCACCGAGAAGCCGACCAGCATCGAGACGCGAGTGCCGTAGATCGCGCGCGCATACACATCGCGGCCGAGGTGATCGCGGCCCCAGATCGCCGTTTCGCTGGCGCTCTTGAGGCGCTGTGCGGGGTCGATCTTGAGCGGGTCGCCGGCGAGCAGCGGCGCGAAGATGGCGATGAGTAGGAAGCCGAGCAGGATGGCGCAGCAGATCACCGTCGCCGGATTGCGGCGGACGTAGCCGATGGTGCGCGCAAGCGGGGATGGCAGCGGGCGGGCGGTGTCGATCGCGGTCATCGGTCAGCCCCGTACGCGCGGGTCGAGCAGCGCGTAGCTCATGTCGACCAGGATGTTGATGACGATCAGCACGGCGGCGAAGAACAGGATCACGCCCTGCACGATCGGATAGTCGCGCCGCGTGATGGCATCGACCGTGAGGCGGCCGATGCCGGGGATGTTGAATACCGACTCAGTCACCACCACGCCGCCAACCAGCGTCGCGAGGCCGATGCCGATGACTGTCACCACCGGCACACCGGCGTTCTTGAGGGCGTGGACGATGAGAATGCGCAGTGTCGGCAGGCCCTTGGCGCGCGCGGTGCGAACATGGTTCTCATTGAGCACTTCCAGCATCGCGGCGCGGGTGACGCGGGCGATCAGCGCTGCGAACACCATGGCCAGTGCTACCGCCGGCAGTGTCACGCTGCGCAGCGTGTCGAGCGGCCCGTCGGCGAGCGGGCTGTAGCCCTGCACCGGAAACCACTTGAGGTTGACGGAGAACACATAGGCGAGGAGGTAGCCGATGACGAAGACCGGTACCGAAAAGCCGAGTACCGCAAAGCCCATGATGGCGCGGTCGATCCAGATGTTGGCCTTCCATGCGGCCACAACGCCGAGTGGCACCGAGATCAGCACGGTGATGATGATGGTCACCGCGGCGAGCACGAAGGTCGGTTCGATACGCTGTGCGATCAGCTTGGTCACCGGCTGGCCCGAGTAAATCGAGGTCCCGAGATCGAGCTGCAGCGCATTGCTCGCCCAGATGGCGAAGCGGGTGGGCAGGGGTTCGTTGAGATGCAGGCGTTCGCGGATCTGCTCGACCTGCGCGGGCGTGGCGTTGTCGCCGGCGATGAGCAGAGCGGGGTCGCCGGGCGTCAGGTTCACCAGCGAGAAGATGAAGACGGCCACCAGCAGCAGGATGGGGATGGCCGAGAGCACTCGACCGGCAAGATAGGCGAACACGAACGACCTCCCAGGCTGTCACCGCCCGGGTTGTCCCGGGCGGTGTGATGGGCCAGCTTACTGCTTGCGGCTCACATTCCAGAAGAACGGAACCGGGCTGTCGATGAAGCCTTCGAGATTGGAGGCGACGCCCTGGGCGAGCGAGGCCTGCCCCAGCGGCACGAACGGCACGAGATCGTAGGCGATGGTCTGCATCTGCTCGGCAAGCGCCTTCTGCTCGGCCGGATCGGAGGTCGCGGCGAACTTGGTGCGCAGGTCGCGCAGTTCCGCGGAGTCGGCCCAGCCGAACCAGCCATCGAGGCCGGCGCCGGCGACATAGACATTGGTCATCGGATTGGACTGGTCGACATAGCCCCAGCCGGTGAAGAACACGTTCCAGCCACCGTTGGCGACCGGTTCCTTGCTGGCGCGGCGGGTCGACACCGAGGCCCAGTCGGTCATCTGCTCGTCGACCGTGAAACCGGCTTCCTCGAGCATGGGCTTGAGGACCGAGTAGGCGTGGTCGTGGAACGGAATGTCGGTCACGTGCGGCAGGAACACCGGGGTGCCGTCATAGCCGGCCTCGGCCAGCAAGGCCTCCGCCTTTGCCGGGTCGCGGGTGAGGATGCGGTCGGTGTTGACCGTGCTCTCATAGGGCGAGCCGCAGAAGAAGACGGCGACGCAGATCTGGTAGAGCTGGGTCTGTTCACCGAAGATCGCCTGCATGAACGGCGTCGGTTCGAGCGCCCACTGCAGCGCCTCGCGCACCTTCGGATTGTCGAAGGGCGGGTTGAGGTGGTTCACCACCAGCTGCAGGCTGTTGCCGGCCTGCGGGTTGGCGAAGATGTGCGCGGTCTCGTTGCCGTCGAACAGCGGGATCAGGTCGGCGGCCACGTCCTCGATCCAGTCGATCTCGCCGTTGAGCAGGGCATCGACGGCCTGCGACGAGTCCGGGATGTAGCGGATCTCGATGCGGTCGAACTTGGCGACCTTGCCACCGGCCGCCATGCTCGCCGGTTCCGAACGCGGCACATAGTCGGCAAACTTCTCGTAGACCGCGACGCTGCCCGGCACCCATTCGTCCTGGACCATGCGGAACGGACCCGAGCCGGTGGCTTCGGTGATCGGCGTGGTGGGGTCGTTGGCGGCGAGGCGCGCCGGCATGATGAACGGTACGTTGGACGAGATCTTGCCCAGCGCCGGCAACACCTGCGCCCACGGCTCCTTCATCTTGAGCACGATGGTTTTGTCATCGGTGGCGGTCAGCGACTCGTGCTTCGAAAACAGGATCTTGCCCAGCCCGTCGACCTTGCCCCAGCGCTGCAGCGACGCCACGGCGTCGGCCGCCGTCACCGGTGCGCCGTCGTGGAACTTGAGGCCGTCGCGCAGGGTGATGGTGTAGGTCAGCTGGTCGTCCGAGACGGTGACGCCCTCAGCCATCTGCGGCTGCACCTGGAAATTCGCATCCAGCGCGAACAGCGTGTCGTAGATCAGGTAGGCGCTGTTGCGGATGGTGAAATTGGTCGTGGCGATCGGATCGACCGAATTGATGTCGCCATTCATGCGCAGGCGCAGCACCTCTTCGGCGCTGGCGCCAAAGGTGCTTCCGAGCATCAGCGTAGCGGCAAGGGCCGCCGTGGCCAGTGATTTCAGTTTCATGAGGTTCCTCCCAACCGCCTCGTTCGGCGGCACAAAACGTTACGTGCTTTGTAGGTCGCATCCGTCATTGCACACAACGGAATTGCGATTTCTTGAACGCGTAACGTTTTGTGTTTAGCCCCACCAGCAGTGTTGTGCAAGTCCACCTTTGGTTGGGGCGCCGCCCGCGGCGCTGGGAAATCCCTTGGATTCGTTGCACTCCGCCGATTGTCCGGCGTTGACGAAACGTTTTGCGTCAGGTTGAAGGAGGAAGGTTTGGAGGGCCACATGGCCACAATTCGTGACGTCGCGCGCATCGCCAAGGTATCGATCACCACGGTGTCGGCTACGCTCAACAGCACCGCGCCGGTCAGCGAGGAACTGCGCGCCCGTGTCTGGGCGGCGGTGGAAGAAGCCGGCTATCACCCGGATCCGGTGGCGCGAAACCTGCGCAAGGGCGTCTCGAACACCATCGGGCTCATCGTCCCCGATATCGCCACGCCATGGGCCGCTCACCTTGCCAAGGCCATGCAGGCGGCCCTGTCCGAGCGCGGCTACAACATGCTGTTTGCGAGCAACGAGGACGATCCGGAGCGCGAGTTTCGCGAGATCGAGCTGTTTTCGGCTCACCGCGTCGCCGGCCTCATCATCGCGCCCACCAGTCAAGGCCCGGACTACGCCACGCGCCTCGCTACTGCGATCCGTACGCCGGCGGTGCTGGTCGATCGCGTCATTCCCGATAGCCGCCTCGATGCCGTCGTCGATGACAACCATCTCGGCGCGCAACTCGTCACCCGTCACCTGCTGACGCTGGGGCACCGCGATATCGCGTTTCTCGTCGGCCGGCCGGGCATCTCGCCGTCAGACGAGCGCTTCGATGGATTCTGCCAGACCATGGCCGCCGCCGGCGTGCCCGTGCGCGAGGATCTGGTGCGCCGCTCCTGCTACAAGTTCGACCATGCCTTCACTGCCGTTCAGCAGCTCATGAACATGGGTGCTCCGCCCACCGCAATTGCCTGCATCAACATCGCGCAGTTGCTGGGCACCATGGCGGGGCTGAAGAATATCGGGCTGAGCGTGCCGCGCGATGTCTCGGTCATCAGCTTCGACGGCTTCCATCCCGCAGAAGGCTGGGCCCCCAGCATCACCTCGCTGCACCAGGACATCGCCACGATCAGCGCGCGGGCCTCGGAGCGCATCCTTGCCCGCATCGGCGGAGACGACTCGGCGCCGGAGATCATCCGCATTCCCCCGCGCCTGCACATCCGGGAATCGTGCCGAAAGATCGAGGACCTCGGCTGAGGGCGCCAGGCGCGCGCCGCTAGCGCTCGAAGAGTTCGGGGTGGGCTGCTTCCATTCTTGGAAGGGCATTGAGGATGCCGTGGAGGTGGCGGGACATGGCTCTCTCGGCGCCGTCCTGGTCGTGTTCGTCGATCGCCTTGAGGATGTCCTTGTGCTCGGCGATCAGTGGAGTCATCGACTCCGCCGTGCGCAAAGTGAGCGTGCAGACCCTGTCCATGTGGACTTTCACGTTCTTGACGGTTTCCCAGGCCGTGTCGGAGCCGATGCCGGTGCAGAGCGTACGGTGAAAGGCTTCGTCGTAGCGGACGAACGCGTCACGGTCGAAGCTCGCCACGGCGATCTCCTGCTGATCGATGATGCTGCTGAGCTGCAGCCGGGCCGAGGGCGAGAAGGCCAGGGCGGCTTGCCGCACGACGGCAACCTCGACGGCCTCCCGCACGAACCGCGCATCCAGCATCTGCCGCATCGAGATCGGAACCACGACCGTGCCGCGTTGCGGCATGGTCCGGACCAATCCGGTCTGTGCCAGAGCGATCACCGCCTCGCGAACGGGCTGGCGCGAGACGCCGTAGCGTTGTGCGATCTCGTTCTCGGAGATGCGTGAGCCGGGCTTGAGTTCGATCGAGATGATCGCCCTCAGCAACTCCATACGCAGTTGTACCGCTACCGGTGAGATGCCTTCAGCGAACTTGAAAGGCAGAGTGGCTGTCTGCTGGCCCAAGGCGACTCCGAATGTTGGGAGCGGAACTATAGCGCCGCACAGACGATAGCGCCAACGGCCCGTCCCAAGTGGGCTACACTACCATACACTTACCGACAATCAAGCGACAGTTCGCAATTCACCCCCAAAGAAACCCGATTGACGGGATCGGGGCGTTGCAGACTACCATACACTGGACGAACAAGTAGACCGCAGGGAGGTCCCGTGAACATCACCAAGGCGAGTTTCTGGCTGCTGCATTTTCCGCTGGAGCGCCGCTACGGCGACGCGCAGGGAATCAAGACGCAGCGCAAGCTGACAGTCGTCCGCCTCGAAACCAGTGATGGGGTCGTGGGGTGGGGCGACTGCTTCGGCTACCGGGCCCAGCCCAACAACTGGGAAGATGCCGTCGCCATCATCGAGAACAGCTCGCTCCGCGACGCCAGGAAGATCGTCGACCGGGTCGGCAAGTTCGACCTGTCGCTCTCCGGCGGCATCGACATCGCGTTGTGGGACATTCGCGGCAAGATCGCCGGCATGAGCCTCACTGACCTCTGGGGCGGCGCCTACCGGTCGACGCAACCGGCATATGCCTCGCTGCAGAACGTCACGGAGGCGGAGGACGTGGTTGCCGACGCGCTCGCCGAGGCGCAGCGGGCGATGGACCTCGGCTTCACGTCACTGAAGATGAAGGTCGGCTGGCACGACGTCGAGACCGACATCGACTGGGTCAACCGCGTCGTCGATGCGCTGCCGGCCGGCGTACCGCTGGCCATCGACGCCAACCGGTCCATGGATCTGCCGACAGCGCGCCGCCTGATCCGCGGCCTGCGCAATCCCGAGCGTATCGCCTGGTTCGAAGAGCCGCTCGCCAACACCCACATCTGGTCGCACAAGGAGCTGCGCGACTCGATCGACGTGGCGGTTGCCGGCGCTGAAAGCATGTCGCTGGTGATGATCGACGAAGTGGTGCGCACCCGCGCCATGGACATCATCAATCCCGACATGGTCGGGCATGGCGGCATCGACCGTATGGCCCGTTACTGGCACGTCGCCAGCTCGAACGGGGTCCGTCTCATCCCCCACGTTTTCGATGGTCAGCTGGCGCGTGTCGCCACGCTGCACTTCCTGGCCAACCGGCCCGACTGGTCCGAGACCCAGTCGCACTTCACCGTCGCGCCGCTGGAATACGACATCTCGGTCAACCCGCTCCGCGACGACATTCTGGGTGAGCGTCTCACACCCGACAAGACTGGCTGCGTGCCCGTTCCGACCGGACCGGGCCTCGGCGTGACCGTCAACGAAGACCTGCTCAAGCGGTACGTCGTCGCGCAGCGCTAGCATTCATCAAGGGAGGAACTGAACTATGCGTAGACTTATGCTGTCGGCGCTTGCGCTGATGCTCGCCACCCCGGCACTGGCCCAGCAGACCCAGATCACGATCTGGACGCGCCTGGCCGAGGAAGCCAACAAGCCGATCTTCGATGCTTTCGAAGCCGCCAATCCGGACATCGACCTCGTCGTCGAGTACATTCCGGGCGGCAAGAACCACGTCAACAAGCTGGTGGCCGCCGCCGCCGCGGGCAACACGCCGGACATGACGGTGCTCGACGTGGTTGCGACCGAGCAGTTTGCACGGCTCGGTGTGCTGAAGCCGCTCGACGAGATCGTTGCCAGCAATCCGAACCTCTCCGGCGACCTGTTCCCGCAGGGACCGCTGCAAACCAGCTTCTTCGACGGCAAGCAGTACGCCATTCCCTATGGCGGCGACGCGTCCGCCGTCGTCTACAACAAGGCGTTCTACACCGAGCGCGGCCTCGATCCCGAGAACCCGCCCAAGACCTGGGCCGAGTTCGTCGAGGCGGCAAAGACGCTGACCTTCGATCGCGACAATGACGGCAAGGTCGACGTCTACGGCATGCTGATCGTTCCCTCGCAGCCGTGGCTCGCGACCTTCTATTGGCTGCCCTATTTCTGGATGGCGGGCGGCGAGTTCAACGACCGTGAGAACCTGCAGTTCACCTTCAACAGCGAAGCGGGCGTCAAGTCGCTCAGCTATTTCATGAATATGCATCTGGTCGACGGTGTTGTTCCCCCCGATGCCATCGGCGCGGCCGCCGCCAACGACAACGACCTGCAGTTCCTGCAGGGGCGGATCGCCATGGAAATGGCCGGCCCTGGCATTCTGGCACGCCGCGACCGCGACGCCCCGGACTTCCAGCTTGGAGTCATGCGGCATCCTGTTCCAAACGCCGGTGATACGTCGGTGAGTTTTGCCGGTGGCGACAACCTCGCCATTCTCAACAGCATCGACGAGGCCAAGATGCCGGCGGCGATCCGCGTGCTGGAGTGGATGGCGTCTGTCGAAGGTCAGCGCAACTGGTTCACCACCAAGGCGCGTATCCCGGTCCGTAAAGAGCTCCTCAGCGATCCGTTCTACGACGAGAACCCGCTCGCCAAGGTGTTCCTCGAGGCGTTCCTCGACGCTCACGAGCCTCCGCGTACCAACCACTACACCGAAGTGCAGCAGTATCTGCGCGATGCGTTTGAGCAGACTGCCTTCGGCCTGATGAGCGCCGAGCAGGCGCTGACCGATGCCAAGAAGCGCGCCGACGATCTGGCCGCGCGCAGCCAGCTTCCCTGACGTTGCTGGGGCGGGGCTTCGGCTCCGCCCCTCGACCCATCGGACTGCCACCCTTTGGGGTGCGGCGTACGGAGTGAAAACCTTGTCTCAGGAAGTCTCGATAGCCGGAAGGCCATCGACGCGTCATCGGCGCAGTCTGGGCGACTGGATGGACCGATTTGCCGGTCTCGCGCTGGCGACGCCGGCTCTGGTCGTGATGGTGGCGCTGATGCTCTATCCGCTGCTCTATGCGGTGTGGCTCAGCTTCGTGCGCTGGTCGCCGACCGCGAGCAGCTTTGTCGGCCTGCTCAATTACGAACGCATCTTCGCTGACCGCATCTTCTGGCAGGGCGTCACCAACACCTTCTTCTACACCGCCTGGAGCGTGCTGGCGGGCACGGCCATCTCCATCGGCATGGCCATTCTGATGAACCGCAAGACCTTCCTTGCGCGGGTGCTGCGCCTCGCCGTGTTCATGCCGGTGATCGTCTCCAGCGCTGTCGCCGCGCTGGGCTGGATCTGGATGTTCGACACCGAGTTCGGCCTGATCAACCAGATCATCAAGACGACCGGATTGTCGCAGGGTTTCCCCTGGCTCAACTCGCCGCATTTCGCGCGCTGGTCCATCGTCATCGTCAACCTGTGGCTCGGCACCGGACTGTCGTCGATGCTGCTGCTGGCGGCGTTGCAGAACGTGCCGCAGGAGCATCATGAGGCGGCGGTGATCGATGGTGCCAACCCCTGGCACCGGCTGATCCACATCACGCTGCCCTACATCCGGCCGACACTGCTCGTGGTGATGACCATCAAGCTGATCGGCGGCTTCAAGACCTTTGACCAGATCTTCATCATGACCGGCGGCGGGCCGCTCTACACGACCGAGACGATGCTCATCTACCTCTACCGCCAAGGGTTCGAGTACTTCGATTTCGGCTTTGCGGGCGCTGTCGGTGTCGTCTTCTTCCTGCTCGTCGGCGTGCTCAGCGTCGCTCAGGGCCTTGTCTTGCGCGGGGGCAGAAAATGAGCGTGGTTCCAACCTACGATCGTCGCAAACCACTCGTCGAAATCGCCATCAACGCGCTGACCGTGCTTCTCGCCATCATCTGGCTGTCGCCCTTCATCTGGATGGTCAGCACGGCGATGAAGACCAAGGAGGAGATTTTTACATCGCCTCCGAGCTGGCTGCCGGCGACGCTCAACTTCGACAACTTCATCTCGGCGTGGAACGCGGCGCCTTTCGCGTCCTATTATTTCAACAGCTTCGTGGTCGCCTCCGCGACGACGGCCCTCACGCTTCTCATCGCCTCGATGGGGGGCTACGCGCTGGCCCGGCTGCCGTTTCCGGGCAGGGGGCTGGTGATCGGCGGGATGCTCACCACCACGATCATCCCGTTCCAGGTGCTGCTGATCCCGTTCTTCATCCTGATGACGGCGCTCAAGCTGGTGAATTCTCCGGCCGGGCTGGTGCTCGCCTATGTGGCGATCATCCTGCCGTTCGCCGTGTTCATGTTCCGCGCCTTCTTCATGGATCTGCCACGGGAGATCGAGGAGAGCGCCCGGATCGATGGCTGCTCCTGGCTTGGCGTGTACTGGCGGATCGCCCTGCCGACCGCGCGTCCGGCGATCGCGGCCGTCGGCATCTACACCTTCATCGAGTCGTGGAACGAGTTCTTCATCGCGCTGATCATGACCAACAACGACGCGCAGCGCACGCTGCCGGTCGGGCTGGCGAAGTTCAACGACAACGGCATCGGCATCAACTGGGGCGAGCTGATGGCCTCGTCGATGACTGCCACCGTTCCCGCCGTCATCGTCTTCCTGTTGATGCAGCGCCAGCTCATCGCCGGGCTGACCAGCGGTGCGGTGAAGGGCTAGCAATGGAGACTGCCATCATGACCGACAGCCGCACTACCTATGAAAGCCGTTGGGCCGTCGATCCGCAGTCGGCGGCGCGGATGGGCACCCAGGAGCTTCGGGACTACTTCCTCATCGAGAAGCTGTTCGAGCCCGACTGCGTCAAGCTCAACTACTCGCACTACGACAGGATGATCGTCGGCGGAGCCATGCCGGTAGCCGAGGCCCTGGCGCTGGGGGCGATCAAGCCCACCGGCACGAAGGCCTTCCTCGATCGCCGCGAACTGATGGTGGTCAACATCGGGGAGCAGGGCAGTATCGAGGCAGACGGCCAGCGTTTCGAGGTCGGTCCCCGGGACATGGTCTATATCGGGATGGGCATGCAGTCGGTTCGCTTCACGTCGGCGGACGCGAGTGCGCCGGCCAAGTTCTATCTGCTGTCGGCCCCGGCGCATCAGGCGTTTCCATCGACACTTCTCAGGATCGACGATGCCAAGCGTGTCGATCTCGGATCGGTCGAAACGTGCAACAAGCGCTCGATCTTCCAGTTCATTCATCCGGGCAGTCCAGCGAAAACCTGCCAGCTTGTCGTGGGTTTGACCACGTTTGAAGCGGGCTCGGTGTGGAACACCATGCCGGCGCATATCCACGACCGGCGCATGGAAGCGTATCTCTACTTCGACCTGCCCGAGACGGCCCGTGTCTTCCACATGATGGGCGAGCCGCAGGAGACACGCCACCTCGTGGTGGCGAACGAGCAGGCCATCCTTTCGCCGGCATGGTCGATCCATTCCGGCGTCGGCACCGCGAGCTACGCGTTCATCTGGGCAATGGCCGGTGACAATGTCGACTATACCGACGTTGACCCGGTGGCCGTCGCGGCCTTGCGGTAGGCGGCTTCCCGGTTATCGCACGGTGTAGCCGCCATCGATCACCAGCACTTCGCCGGTGACGTAGCGCGACGCATCCGAGCAGAGATAGAGGGCGGCGGCGCCGATGTCGTCGGGGTTGCCGACCATCGGTAGCGGCGTCATCTGACGCCAGACCGGACCCCATTCAGGATGCGACAGGCCGCCGGCCGTCATGTCGGTTTCGATGTAGCCCGGCGCGATGGCGTTGGCGCGAATGCCCTGATTGGCATAGTCGCTGGCGAGGCTCTTGGTCAGCATGTGCACCGCGGCCTTGGAGGCATTGTAAGCCGCCTGCGGCTGCGGGATGTTGGCGATGTAACCCGAGATCGAGCCGATGTTGAGGATGACGCCGCTCTTTTGCGCCATCATCGGGCCGAGCGCTGCCTGGCAGGCGCGGAACAGCGAATGAAGGTTGATCTCCATCAGCCGGTCATACTGTTCGGCCGGGAAACTGTGCGTGTCACCATGTTGGGCCACGCCTGCATTGTTGACGAGGATGTCGAGCCGGCCCGCGAGCGCGACCGTATCGGCGATGAGCTTGGCCGGAGCCGCCTTGTCCTGCATGTCGGCCTGGATGTAGTCGATCTTGCCGCCGGCCGCCTTGAGCTCGGCAACCGCCTTGTCGTTGGGAACGCGGCTCGACATCACAACATGCGCGCCGGCTTCGGCCAATGCGCGGGCGATGCCCAGGCCGATGCCGCGGGTGGCGCCGGTGACCAGCGCGACTTTACCGTCGAGACGAAACAGATCGAAGATCATGGTCTTTCCCTCGTTTGGATTCAGGCCGCGCGATCGAGGCCGAGAATGAAGTCGACACAGCGGTCGCCCAGCATCATCGCCGGCGCCGTGGTGTTACCGGCATTGATGTTGGGCACCGCCGAGAGGTCGGAGACCCGCAGGTTGTCGACGCCACGCACGCGCATGCGGGCATCGAGCACCGCCATCGGGTCGCCGTCGGCGCCCATGCGGGCCGTGCTGGCCGGATGATAGTTGGTCTTGACGAAGCGGCGGCAATGCTCGGCCATCACCTCGTCGCTGAGATCGGGACCTTCCGGCGCAATGACCTTCTCCACACGCTTGCCGAGCGGACCCGATAGTAGCACGTCGCGGAAGAAGCGCTGCCCCTCGACCATGATCTTCATGTCCTCGGGATGCTGCAGCAGATGTGGCGACACCAGCGGCATGGCCATCGGGTCGGCCGAGCGCAACCGCACATAGCCGCGTGATTTCGGCTTCACCAGCACGGTGGTGATCGTCACCCCGTAGGTGTCGTCGAACACCTTGAGCAGGTCGCGGTCGAGATAGACGATCGGCACGCAGAACGCCTGGATGGATGGCGGCGCATCGCGGTCGATCGGATTTATGAAGGCGCCGGCCTCGAAGCCAGCCGAGAGGATCGGGCCATTGCCGAAAATCTTGAAATTGAGGCCGTTCTTGAGCATGCGCCAGCCGACGCCCTGGCGGAAATAACCATAGGGTCCGTTGGCGACGGAGATCACCGGGACCTCGGGGTGGTCGATCAGGTTCTGGCCGACGCCCGGCAGGTCGACGATGGTGTCGATGCCATGCTGCCTGAGCTGGTCGCCGGCGCCGATGCCGGACAGCATCAGGAGTTTCGGTGTCACCAGTGCGCCGGAACTCAGCACGATGTCGCCGCGCGAATGCACCGTGTGCTCGTTACCGCCTTCGTCACGGTAGGTGACGCTGACCGCCTTGCCATTCTCGATGTTGATCTTCGTTACCCGGGCGCGGAGGCGCACTGTCAGCCGCTTGTCGTTCTTGAGCGGCTCCACATAGGCATAGGCGGCGCTCGAGCGCTTACCCTTGCGGTTCATGAACTGATAGAAGCCTACGCCGCGCTGTGCCGGGCCGTTGAAGTCGGTGGTGAAGGGCTCGCCTTTTTCCTGCACGCTCTGCACGAACCAGCGCGACACATCGTCGACATGGCCGGGGTCCGACACCAGCAGCGGTCCCTCGCTGCCGTGCAGATCGTTGCTCAGTCGGTTGTTGCCTTCGATGCGGCGGAAGTGGTGGAGTACCGTATCCCAGTTCCAGCGCGCGCCGTCATTGTTGCCGCGCAGCACGTCATCCCATTCGTTGTAGTCTGACGGCCGGCCGCGCATGTAGACCTGTGCGTTGACCGAGGTGCCGCCGCCCAGCACGTTGCCCTGCGGGATGTCGTGTACGCGATCGTGCAGATGCTCCTGTGGCACCGTCTGATGATAGGTCATGTATTTCGACCCATTGATCAGCTTGAAGATGCCCGGCGGCATGTCGAGCAACGGATGGTGGTGAGAAAATCCGGCTTCCAGCAGCAGTACTCTGCGGTCGCCGTCGGTGACCAGCCGCGCTGCGGCAACGCAACCCGAAGCACCGCCGCCGATGACGATGTGATCGAACTCTTCGTGCACCAGAGAACCCCTCTTCCGCGCAAATCTTCGGACGAGCCGGGCGCGCGCAGGCGCACACAACGAGGGCGTTGGACAGCAGCGACCTCCTCGCCACGACTATCCAGTCGCCCGCACCTCCTCCGGTACTTGCACCCTATTGCAGCGCAACCCGGTCGCTCTTCGCAAGCCCAAGAAATAGCTGTGCAATCGACATTGACGGGCGCGGACGGTGCGTGCTTACACTAACATGTCAGTAATGCGCGACACGGGCGGCAAGCCCGAAAGTGGCGCCTCGTGCAACGACGCGAGTGACACACGGGGGGACGGCTGAGGGTCGCCTGTGGGCGGGCCTCCGGGCGTCGATCAAGGATCGGAGTTGCCCATGACGCCGTCGGTCCCGGTTAGCCTGCAGGGTGTGTCGAAGTCATTCGCCGGCATCACTGTGCTCAAGAATGTCGACTTCGATGTTCGTGCCGGCGAGGTGCACGCGCTGCTCGGCGAGAACGGCGCCGGCAAGTCGACACTCATCAAGATCATCGCCGGCGTCCATGCGCCCGACAGCGGCTCGATCCGCCTTGGCGACCAGACCCACAATGCCGTCAGCCCCAAGGAAGCGCGCAAGGGCGGCGTCGCCACGGTCTACCAGGAGCTGCTGCTCTTTCCCGAGCTGACCGTGGCCGAGAACGTCTTCCTGGGCAACGCGCCGCGCAGCAAGGCAGGACTCCTCGACTGGACGCAGATGCGCCGCCGCGCCCGGCAACTGCTCGATTCCCTCGACAGCCCCGATCTCGATGTCGACGCCAAGGTCGGCTCGCTCTCGGTCGCCAACCGGCAGCGCGTGGAAATCGCCAAGGCGCTGAGCCAGGACGCGAAAGTCCTGATTATGGATGAGCCCACGGCCGCTCTCGCCGATGCCGATATTCGTCGACTGATTGCGGTGGTGAAGCGGCTGCGCGAGCGCGGCGTCGGCATCGTCTATGTCAGCCACAAGCTGCCCGAAATCTTCGAACTCGCCGATCGCGTCACCGTGCTGCGCGACGGCCAGTTGATCGGCACCCGGCCGATCGCCGAAGTCACCGAACAATCGTTGGTCGCCATGACGGTCGGTCGCGAAATCGATCACCTGTTTCCGCGCGGCGAACCCAATATCGGTGACGTGCTGCTGCGAGTCGAGAATGTCAGCCATGGCAGCCGCGTGCGCGACGTCTCGTTCGAGCTTCGGCGCGGCGAAATCCTCGGCCTCGCCGGTGTTGTCGGAGCGGGGCGCACCGAACTGGCGCTGACCCTGTTCGGCATCACGCCCGCCACCTCCGGCCGCATCGTTCTCGACGGTCAGTCGGTGAGCATCGGCTCGCCAAAGCTGGCGCGAAACCTCGGCATCGCCTATGTGCCGGAGGACCGCGGCCTGCAGGGCCTGGTCCGGCCCATGACCATAGCGCAGAACAACTCCATGGCGTCGCTGCACAATGTTGCGGCGGGCATCTTCATCAATGTCGGCACCGAACTCAAACGGGCCGCCGACTCCATCGCCAGGTTCGGTGTCCGCGCCCGCGGACCGGCCCAGGTGGTGGGGCAACTGTCCGGCGGCAACCAGCAGAAGGTGGTGCTGGGCAAGTGGCTCGAAACCTCGCCGCGCATCCTCATCATGGATGAGCCCACGCGTGGCATCGATGTCGGCGCCAAGTCCGAAATCCATGCGCTGATGGCGCGGCTCGCCGGCGAGGGCATGGCGATCCTGATGATCTCGAGCGAATTGCCCGAAATTCTCGGCATGAGCGACCGCGTGCTGGTGATGCATGGCGGGCGGCTGACTGCCACCATCGATCGCGCCAATGCCACGGCGGAAACGGTCGGCGCGGCCATGACCCGCGGCGCCATGGAGGCCGCGGCATGACAATAGAAGCCGCCGCACCGCCGTTCCGGGCCCATCGCAGCGCGCTGAGCCGTTTCGTCTCCGCCTATGGGCAGGAGATCGTCATCGCCTGCGCCATCCTGGTGCTGTTCGCGGTGGTATCGGCCATCAACCCGCGTTTTCTCGGCGCCAACAATCTCAACACGGTGATTTCGGGCAATGCCTATATCGCCGTGGCCGCCATCGGCATGGCGATGATCATCATCACCGGCCATATCGATGTCTCTGTCGGCGCGCTGATCGGCGTGCTGGCGACGGTGTCGGGCACCATCGCGGTTTCAGGCGCACCGGTCTGGGTGGCATGGACGGCGCCGATCCTCGTCGGCATCGCCGTCAACTTCGTCATCGGCATTCTGGTGGCCTATGGGCGCATCCCGTCGATCGTGGTGACGCTGGGCATGCTGTCGATCCTTCGCGGTGGCCTCGTCTCGGTCACTGGAGGCGCATGGATCAACAACCTGCCGCCAGAATTCCTGCTGGCGCAGCAGCGCCTGCTCGGCGTGCCGATGCCGGTCTGGTTCATGATCGTCCTCACGGTCGCGGCCTTTGCCTGGATGAAGTACTCGGCCTTCGGGCGCTCGCTCTACGCCATCGGCGGCAATCCAGAGGCTGCGCGCGCTGCCGGCATCCCGATCGAGCGGCGCACCGTGCAGGTGTTCATGATCCACGGCGCCTTTGCCGGGCTGGCGACGATCCTCTTTGCCACGCAGCTCAAGATCATCCAGTCGACCGTGCCGCCCAATCTCGAACTCACCATCATCACCGCCGCGGTGATCGGCGGCGTCTCGATCCTCGGCGGCACCGGCACGGTGATCGGCTCGACGCTGGCGGCCATCCTCTTTTCTGCCATCGGCTCGGCGCTGATCTTCATCAACGTCTCGGCCTATTGGCTGCGGGCGGTGATCGGCGCGCTGATCCTTCTCACCGTGCTGGTCGACATGCTGCGCCGAAACCGCGAACTGAGGGGCGGACGATGAGCCTCTCCAAGTTCATTCGCCACGAGACCATCCTCGCTGTCCTAGTGGTGATCGCACTCGTCGTGCTCTCGGCCCAGTCCGACAAGTTCTTCACCATCGACAACCTGCTCAACCAGGGCCGGTTGATGACCGAGGTCGGGCTCATCGCCATCATCATGACCTTCGTCATCGTCACCGGCGGCATCGACCTGTCGGTCGGGTCGATCCTGGGCATGTCGGCCATCATGCTCGGCGTGCTCTGGAAGAATCTCGGCCTGCCACTCGAGGCGGCGATCGTCCTGACGCTGTTGGTCGGCACCATTGCGGGCCTCCTCAACGGCCTCATCATCACCCGTTTCCGATTCCCGCCGCTGATCGCGACGCTGGGTACGCTCGCGCTCTATCGCGGCATCGCCGAAGGCGTGTCCGAGGCACGCTCGGTGCGGGGTTATCCCGACTGGTTCTATGTGCTCGGGCAGGGGCAGGTGCTGGGCGTGCCGACGCAGCTCTGGATATTCCTCATCGTCACGGTCCTGGCCGCCATCGTCCTCGGTATGACCACGTGGGGTCGCGCCACCTACGCCATCGGCTCGAACGAAACGGCTGCGCGCTTCTCGGGCCTCCGTGTCGATGCGGTGAAGATGGCGATCTATGCCTCGTCTGGATTTGCTGCGGCGCTCGCCGCCGTGATCTTCGTCTCGCGCGTCTCCACCACGCGATCGGACATGGGTACCGGCATCGAACTCGATGCCATCACCGCCGTGGTGCTGGGCGGCACCTCCATCTTCGGGGGCCGCGGAACAATCATCGGAACCGTGCTGGGATTGATCCTGATCCAGGCACTCAAGAACGGCCTGTCGCTTGCCGGAGTCAAAAGCGACGGAACCATCGTGTTGATCGGCGCCGTGCTGATCCTCACGATCCTCGTCTCGAACTTCGTCTACCGGGGCGGCACCCGCTGATCCGTCGCGCAACGGCCCTGCCGAAACAGGCCGGCGACACCAAGGAGGAGACTATGTTTCGTACGACACTCGCGGTGCTCGCCGCGCTCTCTCTGTCCACCGGCATGGTGCAGGCGCAATCGGCCTGGACCGGCGGCGATGACCTGCCCACCAGCCCGCTCGCCTGCGATGGCACGCCGGCGGCAGCCACCGCAAAGGCGTATGACGGCGGCTCGCCGACCAATGCGCCCGATCGCAAGGGCAAGGAACTGACCGTGGTCGATGTGCCCAAGCTCATCGGCATCGGCTATTTCGACGCCACCTCGAAGGGCATCGCCGATGCAGCCGCCGAGATGGGCAACATGAAGGCCACTACCGACGGCCCGACCGAAGCCAATATCGACGACCAGATCACGGTCATCGACAACTACATCACGCAGGGCGTCGACGGCATCCTGTTCGCCGCCAACGATCCGGTCGCCATCGCACCGGTGCTCAAGAAAGCGCTTGCCGCCGGCATCAACGTCGTCGGCTATGACGCCAACTCCGAGCCCGATGCCCGGCAATGGTTCGTCAATCAGGCCGAGTTCAACGGCATTGCCAAGGCGATGATCGACAACCTTGCTGCCGAAGTGGGCGAAGAGGCCTCGTTCGCCATCGTCACCTCGACCTTCACCACGCCGAACCAGGCGCGCTGGATCGCCGAGATGGGCGCCTATGCGGCGGCTTGCCACCCCAAGCTCAAGTGGCTGGAAACCGTTGAAGCCCAGGAAGACAACATCCTCAGCTTCAACCAGGCCAACACCCTCATCAACAAGTATGGCGATGAGCTCAAGGGCATTCTCGGCATGACCTCGGTGGCTACTCCCGCCGCGGCCGACGCCGTGACCCAGGCCGGCAAGTGCGGTTCCATCGCCGTGGTCGGCCTCGCCACGCCGAACGCGATGAAGCCCTATGTCGACGCCGACTGCGTGAAGTCGGTCGTGCTCTGGAACCCGGTCGATCTCGGCTATGCCGCCGCCTATGTGCTGCGCGCCGCCGCCGACGGCACGCTGGCGCCCGGCGCGACTTCGGTCACTGCCGGCAAGCTGGGCGAGCTGCAGGTGATCAACGGCTCCGAAATCCTGCTCGGCGCGCCGTTCGTCTTCACTAAGGCCAACATCGCCGACTTCAACTTCTGATCCGGAGCGGGGCGCTCAGGCGCCCCGCTTTCCACCCTAGAACCGGCCCGAGATGCTGCCGGAGACGCGGCCCGTCATCAGGCCTGTCGAGTCGATGGTGGCGTCGAAGCCGCCGTTCAGGCTGAGGCCGTTGGCCGTGCGATAGCCCAGCCCCACCGAGAAGGCGCCGGTCAGGTCGATGCCGCTGCCGAGTTCGCCGGCAAGCCCCACCGAACCACCGACGCGCGGGGTCAGGACGGCGCCATTATCGAGGTCGAGCCTGTACTCGATTGTGGTGCCGATCCCGACTTCGTAGCTGAGCTTCTCCTCGCCCGGGACCGTGAATGTGTCGCCGGCGGAGTTGGTGACCTGGAACGCATCGGCGGTCTCGCTGGCGAGCACGAAGGTGGCGTTCGGCCGGACCGACAGCAGGTCCATGTCGATGAAGCCCGTGACCTTGCCCTTGGCGACGATGCGGGTGGTGTCGAAGGTGCCGGAGAAGAGGTCGCCTGCTTCCAGCACCCGCGCGGAGTTGGACGAGCTGCCATAGAGCACCGTAGCATCGAGCGTCAGGTTTTCGCCCAGCGCGATCGACACATAGGGTCCGGCGAGGATGCCGGCGCCGTCCACCGACTTGTTGCCGTCGACATGGGTCATCCAGTCGCCCTGGACCATCGCGCCCACCAGCAGGTCGTCGGTGACGAGATAATCCACGCCGCCCGCCGCGGTGATGAAGTGGCCGTTGGCGCCGTTCACCCGGGCATGCAACGCCATGTTCACATCGATCCAGATGTTGAGCGGTAGCGGTTCGACTTCCGACGACCAGCCTAGTTCGCGCGCCGCGTTCGCAGCGGCGAAGCCGTTTACCTCGGCGAGGCTGGTCGAGAAGGCGAGGATTTGGTTCTCGCCGTCATCGGAGATGCGGATGGTGCCGATCTGGCTGCTGCCCCGCAGGCGGTCATGCACGTTCGGGGTGCGGATGCCGTTGGCGAGCAGGCGGAAGCGGGTCGAGACGAAATCGTCGGTCAGCGTCTCGAAGGTGTCGACGAGCGTTCTGGCGACGGAGCCGAGCCAGACGCTCACCGCCACCGGATCCTCGCCATCGGCCAGCAGCGTGGCAAAGACCTGCACGCCGCCGCGAGCCACATCGGACTCGGTGGGAATGTAGGCGCCAGAGCAGTCCATGGTCTCGGCCGTGTTGAGGCTCGTCCGCGGACAGGCGATCTGCATCTGCGTCGAGGTCAGCCGGAGACCGGTCAGCGGCTTTTCCGCAATCACGTGGAAGGTCACGCGAACCGGCTGGCCTTCCTTCATGATGGCGCCGGCGCTCGCCTCCACCTCGGCGGCTTCCGCCACCGGCGTGTCGGATACGGCGACGGTCGCGGTATCGCTGCTCGGTGCGTCGACCGTCGGCGCGCCCGGGATGAAGTTTGCGGTAAAGACGGTGTCGCTGGTGATGGCCGGCGAGGTGACGGTGGCGACGGAAACGTTGTTTGTCGGCACGGTCGCGATTTCCTGGTTGCCGGCCAGGAACTGCACCTGGCCCGGCTCGGGCGCGCCGCCGCCCTGCCGCGACACGGTCGCTACCAGCTGCACCGTGCCTCCCGATTGCACCGAGGCCGCCGATGTCGTGAGCAGCACGCTGGTCTGCGCGACGCCCGGATTGATCGAGATGGTCTCGGTGACGGTGCCATTGCCGTCCACATAGCTCGACGCCATCACCGTGACGCCGCTGCTCATCAGGGCGAACTGTATCTGGGCCTGACCATTGCGGTCGATCGGCACGGTGGCGAGGGTCTCGCCCGTCGTGTTGTTGGTGAAGGTGACGGTGCCCCGCGCGCCGGGAGGCGTGAGGGTGGCCGTGATCGTCACCTGCTCGCCGATCTGCGGCGTAGGCGGCGAGATGGTGAGGTCCATCGTATAGGTCACGGGACCGACAACCGGCACCACCGTGAAGCTTGCGGGACCCGCCTGCGTTGCGGCGAAATGGCTGTCGCCGGCATAGCGGGCGGTAATCGAATAGGTGCCCGCTGTCGGCGTGAAGGCGTAGCTGGCTTCGCCGTTGACGATATTGGCCACACCCAGGGACGTGGCGCCGTTGAAGAACTCGACCTGTCCGGTCGGCAGCGTCGTGCCGCCCTGTGCGGCAATCGTGGCCTTGAGCGTGATCTGCGCGCCCTCGGTCACATCGGCGCTGGGCACTGCCAGCGACATGCTGGTGCCGGTGCTGACCGACACGGACACCTGGCTGCTCTGGCCCTGGTCATTGCCATTGGCCGGAACATAGGTGGCGACAATGGTGTGGTTGCCCGGTTCCAGCGTCAGCGCGAAGTTTGCCGAACCGCCCGTTACCGGACGCTCCGTCGGCGTACCGCCATCGACGGTGACGACGACCTTGCCGCCATCGACCGGTCCGCTGGCCGGCGCCGCACGGGTAACATTGATCACCACGACCAGCGGTTCGCCGGCGTCGATCGCGCCGTTGGTCACGATCTGCACGTTCGTTGCCGCGGCGGTGACGTTGACGCTGGACGTCGTGCTGGACGGCGCAAAGCTGGTGTCGCCCGAATAGGCGATGCCATAGGTGGTGGTGCCGGCAGCGGTACTGCCGCCAACCGTCACAGTCGCCGCGCCGCTGCCGTCGAGTGTACCGGTGCCGACCACGCTGCCCGTCCCGGTATCGGTGACGGTTACCGTGCCGGAAGGCGTGCCGCCATTGCCCGAGACGGTCACGCCGATGGTGACGCTTTCCCCGACCTGCGCGCTGGATGGCGCCGAGATCGAGATCGACGAGGTCACCGGCTGTGCCGGCGGGGCATTGATGGTGAGGTCGAAGGTCTGCGTCTTGGTGTTGCCCTGGGCGTCGGTCGCGGTGATGCTGAAACTGAAGGCGCCGGCCGCAGTCGGCGTGCCGCTGATGATACCCGTCGTGCCATCGAGGCCGAGGCCGGCAGGCAAAGGTCCGACATTGACATAGGTGACCGGCGGCGCGCCGTTGGAAGCGGCGACCGACGCCGAATAGAGGCTGTTCTGCGTGGCATCCGCCAACTGTGCTGGCGGGAGCTGCAGGTCGATCGGTTCGGGCGCCACCACCAGCGTCAGGTTCAGTACGGTGCTGAAGCCGTTGGCGTCGGTAACACTGACCGAATAGTTGAAGGTGCCGGCCGTGGTCGGCGTGCCGGAGATCACGCCTGTCCCCGGATCGATGTCGAGGCCCGGCGGTGGCGAGTGGATCGCGTAGGTGTAGGGCGCTGCGCCACCACTGCCGGTGATCGTCGCGGTGAAGGGGGTGTTCTGCACGGCATTGCCGGTCGAGGGCGGCGTGACGGTGATCACCGGCGCCTGGATCGTCAGGCTGAAGGCCTGCGAGTTGATGAGGCCATTCCCGTCGGTGACAGTCACGACGAACGAGAACGTCCCAAGCGCCTTGGGGATACCGGTGATTTCGCCAGCGGCATTGATGTCCAGTTCAGGCGGAAGTGCACCACCGGTGATGGCGTAGGTGTAGGTGCCGCCGCCAGTCGTGACCGTCCATGTCCCCGGATAAGCGATGCCAAACGTGCCGTTGGGTGGATCGGAGTTGAAGGTCGCCGTGCCTTGGTTGCTCGCCACGGTCAGCGAGTAGGCGCGCGAACCCGTGAAGCCGTTGGCATCGGTCGCCGTGATGGTGAACACGTAGGTGCCCGCATCGGCCGGCGTGCCGGTGACTGCGCCGTTGGCGGCAAGCTGCATCGGCGCCGGGAGATTCCCCGCGGTCACCGCATAGGTGTAGGGAGCCGCCCCGCCGGTCGCGGTGACGGTGCCGCCCGGATAGACCTGGCCCATCTGGGCGTCAGGCAGGGTGTCGTCGAGCGTGATGCTCGGCGCCGCGACGGTGATCGAATAGGCGAGTGCAGCAGTGAAGCCGTTCTCGTCTTCAACCGTGACCACGAAGTTGAATGTTCCCGATGCGGTGGGCGTGCCGTCGAGCGTACCGTCGGCGGCGAGTGTCAGCCCTGCGGGCAGGTCGGCCGGGTCGGTGCTGTAGGTCAGCGTACCCGAACCGCCCGATGCGGTCAGCGTGGCGCTGTAGAAGGTACCCGCCACGGCCGGACCCGGCTGTGCGCCTGCCTGGAACGTCGGTGCCTCGACGGTCAGAGTGTAGCTCGCCGTATTGATGAAGCCATCCGGGGTGGTGGCCGTCACCGTGAAGGTGATCGGCTGCGCGTCAGTGCGCGTGCCGGTGAGGCGGCCATTGGAATCGACCGAGAGGCCGGTTCCCGATGGCGAGATGGTGAAAGTGGTGTTGGCCGGCACGGATGTGGTCGGCAGCAGCACGTCGATAGGCTGCCCGGCCACGGCCGGCGGTAGCGAACTGACGAAGCCGATCGTACCCACATTGGTGGCGACCACGATGGTGAATTGCTGCTGGGCCTTGAACCCATAGGTGTCCGCCGTCGCTTCGACAGTGAAGTTGAAGCTGCCAACGCCGCCGAACTGGCCGCTGAGCGAGCCATCCGGGTCCAGCGTGACACCGGTCGGCAGATCGCCGGCGACAATCGCGTAGGCGAAGGTCAGGCCGGCCGTACTGGTCGCCGAGATCGAGCCGGAGATCGTATCACCCAGCTTGCCGTCGGCGCTCAGGCCATTGAACGTGATGGCTGGCGGATCGATGACCAGGGTCACGTTGCTGGTGCCGACGAAACCCGACGCGTTGGTCGCCGTAACGGTCAGCTGGAAGCTGCCAGCCTCGGTCGGCACGCCCGAAATGGTGTCACCACTGAAGCTCACGCCGGTCGGTAGCGTGCCGGTCACTCCATACGTGAAGGTGCCGCCGCCGGTGACCGAGATCGTGCCGGAGAACGGCTGGTTGAACTCGCCGCTGAGGTCGGACACCGCCACGTCGATCACTGGCGCTGTCACGTTGAGCACATAGCTGGCGACGACGCTGTCGCCATCGGGATTGCTGATCTCGATGCTGAAGCTGTAGTTGCCGGGGACCGTCGGCGTGCCGCTGAGAAGGCCGCCCGAGGTCAGCGAGATGCCGGTCGGCAATGTGCCGCTGGTCTGCACGAAGGTGAGCGTCGCGCCGTTGCTGCCGTCGACCACGAGTTGATGATTGTAGTTCACGCCGGCGATCACGCCCGGAATGGACGTGTTCGGCACGAGGTCTGCGGCCTCGGCGATCGACATGTGATAGGTGCGGCTGCCGTTGAGCGTGCCATTCGTCACGCTGACGCCGAAATCGAACTCGCCGCCGGAGACCGGCTTGCCCGAGAGCAGGCCGGTCGACAGGTTGAGCGAGAGGCCATCGGGCAGCGTGCCGATCACCGTGTAGGTGAAGGGGCCCGCGCCACCCGTTGGGGCCAGCGACTGCGCGAAAGCCTGACCCTGGCGTGCCGCGCCCAGCGTGGCCGGCAGGATCAGCACCGGCGCTGCGTCGACCACGATCTGTCCGGCCAGATCACCGGTGAAGCCGTTGGCGTCGCGCGCCGTGATGGTGAAGCCATAGGTGCCGTCTGCGGTCGGGATGCCGCTCACGACGCCCGTGCCCGGGTTGAGCGACAGGCCGGGCGGCAGCGGGTTGCTGCCCAGCGTGAAGCTGTAGGGTCCGACACCGCCGGTCACGACGGGTGCCACGTTGTAGGATGCCCCGACCGTGGCGTCGGCAAACGTTGCGCTCACTGCGATGGTCGGCGCAATGACGTTGAAGCTCACGGTGGCCGTGTCGCTGAGGCCGTTACTGTCCGTCGCCTTCACCTGGATCGTCACTGTGCCCAGCTGCGTTGGCGTGCCCCGGATAGTGCCATCCGCGGTGAGTTCCATGCCGGGGGGCAGGGCGCCGCCGACAATCGCGTAGCTGGCGAACTTGGTGCCATCGGCAATCGATGCCGAATAGGCGACGCCATAGGTCGCGTCGGCAAGCGGTGGGGGGGGCGTGAACACCGGCTGCGCCAGCACGGTGAACGGCGCCGAATTGTAGACGCCGGTGGCCAGCGAGCTGTCCGTGGCGGTGATCTGGAATGTGGTCGTGCCTGCCGTCGTCGGGGTGCCGGTGATGACACCGGTATTGGCGTCGAGATTGAGCCCGGCGGGAAGCTGCGTGCCATTGCTCAATGCGTATGTGAAGCCACCCGTGCCGCCGAAGGCCGTGACCTTGCCCGAATAGGCGACGCCGACGACAGCCTGCGGCAACACGGCCGACAGGGTTACCTGCGCTGGTGGCGCCGTGACGGTGAGAGTGGCGGTAGCATCGGCCGGAGCGGTGAAGTTGCCGCTCGGCGTGACGCTCGCGGTGATCGTGCTGGTGCCGGCAGCAAGGCTGCTGCCGATGGTGACGGTGGCCGTGCCGTTAATCAGCGTCGCCGTCTGGGTTTCGGCGCCGGCGGTGACCGTCACGCTGCCTTCGCCCGGAATGGCGCTGGGCCCGGTTGCCGTCGTGGTGACGGTGACCTGGGTCACGTTGCCCTGCTGAATGCTGGTCGGGTTGAGCGACACCTGCGTGGCCATCGAAGCGGCAGTGATCTCGAGCGTCACATGCTGGGGCGTCGCGCTGCCCTCATAGACCATGCTGCCCTGATACTGGGCGGTGATGTCGTAGCTGCCCACCTGCTGCGGCGGCAGCGCCAGCTTGGCGACGCCATTGACCAGCGGCGCCGATCCTACGGGCGCGCCATTGATCAGGAACACGACAGTGCCGGTAGGCGTCCCGACATCGGCGGAAACAGTGGCGGTGACCTCGACATTGAGGCCGGCGGGATCTCCGTAGACATAGCTCAGCGGCTGCAGGACGGCGGTGTCCGTCGTCGCCTTGTCGACGACGACGGACTGGCTGCCGGTGCTCGGACCGAAGCTGTGGTTGCCCAGATAGCTCGCCGTCACGGCGTGGCTGCCGGCGCTGGCGAAAGTCAGGCTGGCCGAGGCGGTGCCATTGTTCAGCGGCACGGTCTGCTTGACCACGCCATCGATCGCGAAAGCGACCGAACCCGTCGGCGTCCCGCCAGTGGAGCTGACCGTCGCGGTGTAGGTCGTCGCCAGACCCACTTCGGGCGTCGCCGACCCCGTAACCGAGGTCGAGCTGGCGGCGGCGATCACGGTGACGCCGTTGTCGAGCGACTTGGTGACGGTGCCGAAATTGCCCTGCGCGGCGTACTTCACCGCCACGTCGTGGGTGCCGACGCCGAGCCCGTTGACCGTCAGGGTTGCGGTGCCGCCGCTGAGCTGTACCGGCGCCTGGTCGACATTGTCGACGACGAACACCACGTTGCCGGTGACCGGGCCGGCGGTCGAGGTCAGGGAGGCGGTCAGGGTCACGCCCTGGCCGTAGACCGGCGCCGCGGGACTGGCCGAGAGGTCGATACCGGGCGTTGCCGCGCCGATCATGATGCCGGACGACAGAGTCGCGGTCGTGCCTTGGAAGTTGGTGGTCGCCGCATAGCTGGCGCTGACCGCATGGCTGCCGGCCGCAAGGCCGCTGACCTGCACGCTGGCAATGCCGTTCACGTCGAGCGCCACCGGCGCCAGCGCACCGGCGCCGGCCACCGTAAAGGTCACCAGGCCGCCCGGCGTACCCGCGCTGGACTCGACCTTGGCGGTGATCGTCACTGTGTCGCCGAAGCGCGGGCTGGCTGGCGTGCTGTCGAGCGACATGCTGGTCGCTGCACGAGTAACGGCGATGCCGCCCGACAGGGTGGCGGTTGCGGCGAGATAGCTGGTCGAACCCGCATAAGCGGCGGTCACTACATTGGCGCCCGGCGCGAGGTCCGAGATCACCACGGAGCCCGTGCCGTTGGTGAGCGCCACCACGTGATCGACGCCACCGGCCGTGATGGTCACATTACCGGTCGGCACGCCATTATTGGGGCCGCTCGCCGTCACCGTGACCGTCACCGGCTGGCCGAAGCTCACCTGTGTCGGATTGGCCGAGAGCTGCAGCGTCGCGATGCCTTTGCCGATGACCAGATCGGGCGTCAGCGTTCCGGCCGAGCCTGCATGGTTCGCGTCACCCGAATAGGTCGCGGTGATCGTATGGCTGCCGAGTGACAGGCCGGCGCTCGTATAGCTGGCGCTGCCGCCGCTGACGGTCACGGTGTCGAGCACCGTCGCACCGTCGCGGAAGGTTACCGTGCCACCGGGCGTACCGGTGCCCGAGACGGTCGCCGTCACCGTCACCGTTTCGCCCAGCCGGCCGGTCATCGGCAGCGCCGAGACGGTGGTGGTCGTCACGGCCGGCGTGACGGTGATCACCGTCGGCGCAGTCGTGCTGCTGGCGTCGTATGTGGTGGTGCCCTCGTAGCGCGCGCTGATCGTCTGCGTGCCGACCGGCAGGTTGGGCAGGCTGATGGTGGCCACTCCGCCGGCCAGGGCCACGGTCTGGTCGATCCCGTTGACGGTGAAGATGACATTGCCCGTCGCTACACCCGGGGTAGCGGTCACGGTCGCCGTTACCGTGGCGGTGTCGCCGAAATGCGGGCTCGGCGGCGTCGCGGTGAGCGCGATGCTGGTCGTGCCCTTCTGCACGGTCTGGCTGATCGTCGCTGCGCTGCTGGCAGCAAAGTTGAGATCGCCCGAATAGAGCACGCCGATGGTCCGCGTGCCGACATCGAGATTGGCGCGGGTGAGTGTCGCCACGCCGCCGCTCAGCGTCACCGCCGGCTGCACCGCGCCATCGATGGTGAAGATCACCGAGCCGCTCGGCGTGCCGGTTGCCGGCGCAGTCGCCGCCACCGTCGCCGTGAAGGTGACGGACTCACCCATTGCCGTCGTCGGCTTGCTGCTGGACACCACCACGCTGGTGGCGCCGCGCTGTATCGTCTGCACGCCCGGCAGGCTGGCGGTCACGCCGTTGAAATTGCCGTTGCCCGCATAGGCCGCCGACACCGTCGCCGAGCCCACGGTGAGGTCGGTCGCCGTGTAGGTCGCGACGCCCTGCGCGTTGAGCGTGATCGGTCCGTGCGGCGTGCCGCCTACGGTGAAGGTGACGTCGCCGGCCGGAGTACCGGCGGTCGAAGTTGCCGTTGCGGTGAACGTCACCGGCTGGCCCTTGACCGACGGGTCGGCCGACGATGTCACCACCAGCGATGCATTGGCTTTGCCGACGACGAAGTTGCTGGTCGTGCCGCTGCTGGGGTCGAAATTACCCTGCGCGGCATAGCTTGCGACCACGGTGTGCGGACCGACCGACAGCCCCGACAGCACGATGCTGGCGTCGCCGCCGCTCAAGGTCACTGCCGGGCGTGGGGCTCCGCCGTCGACGGTGAACACCACCTGGCCGGTCGGTGTGCCCGCCGTCGAGGCCACGTGCGCGGTCACCGTTACGTCCTGGCCGAAGCTCGCCGCACTCGTCGTCACGGTAGTCGTGGTGGCCGCTGCGCTTACGCTCAGCCGGCCGGAAAGTTCGCCGCTGCTCGCCCCGAAGATCGCCGCGCCGCCATAGGCAGCGGTAATCTTGTGCGAGCCGGCGGACAGGCCCGGGATGGAGACTGTCGCGATGCCATTGACCAGGGCGACAGGCGTCGACTGTGGCACGTCGTCGATCGAGAAGGTGACGGTGCCGGTTGGCGTACCGCCGCCGGCGGTGGCGCTCACCGTTGCTGTTATCGATGCGCTCTGCCCGAATGTGATGCCGCTGCCGGTGACGACGGTACTGGTGGGTCGCACCGTCACCTGATGGTTGACGGCAAGGCTGCCGGTGCTGCCGGCATAGTTGGTATTGCCGAAATACTCGGCCGAGACCGTGGTCGCGCCGATCGGCAGGTCGGTCAGCGACAGCTCCGCAAAACCGCTGCTGTTGAGCGCGATCGCCGGTTTGGCCTGGCCGTTGATGGTGAAAACCACATTGCCCGCGGGTATCAGCGCGCCGGCTGTGCCGACTGTCGCCCGGAACGTCGCGGCCTGCCCCTGCACGGTGCTGACGCCCGGTCCGGTGACGGTGGTCGTCGTCGCGGCCTTGGTAATCACCTGGTTGAGGGTCGGGTCGATGAGATTGGTGGCGAAGTTCTGGCTGCCTTCGAAATGAGCCGTCGAATAATAGGAGCCGGCCGGCAGGCCGGTGGTGGTGAGCGTCGCGGTGCCATTGACCAGCGCTCGCGTCTCGGGCTGGTAGCCGAAGACGTAGAAGGTCACGTTGCCCACCGGCGTGCCCTGGCCCGGGCTGACCGTCGTCGCTGTAGCCGTCAGGGTTACCGGGACGCCAAAGGCGGCCGGATTTGCTGACGAACTGAACGCAAGGTTGATGGCCGCCGGAAAGACGGTGTGCCCAAGCAGCAGCGAGCCGGTCGAGGCCGCAAAATTGCCGTCCGAGATGTAGCGCGCGCTCACCGTATGAGAGCCGGCAGCCAGGGACGATGGATTGATGGTCGCCTTGCCGCTCGAGAGCGGCGTCAGCTGCTGTGCCACGCCGTCGAGCGAGAATTCCACATAGCCCGTCGGCGTACCGAAGGCGCTGTTCATCGTGGCGGTAAAGGCGGCGGCCTGGCCGTAAGTGGTCGATCCGGCGCTGGTGACGGTCAGGGTCGTGGGCGCGCCGGCGGCGGTGCAGGTCACCTGCAGGGTATAGTTGGTGCGCGGGGTGAGGACCGAGCTCGGGTCGACGACTGTCGCGTTCGCCCCGATGCCGCCCAGAACCGAAACGGTCGCACTCTGGGTAATGAGCGTATCGGTGGAGCTGGTGGTGATCGACAGGTTGGCCGACAGCACGACGGCTGCCAGTGTAACCAGTACACCTGCCTTGGCGGGATTTTGAGTATAGCGAAGATTGAGCGTGTCGCCGGGGTAGAAGCCGCCCAGAATAGTGTTGGTCTGCAGAAGACTGGGGGCTTGACCGCTGCTGTTCAGGCCGCCGGCGTTGACTGCCGCACAACCCGCCGAGATCGCCATTGCCGACGTGGCGAACGCCACCGCCGCAACCAGCGTCACGATGAATGTAAACGCCCGACGAACGAGCGCAGAGCACACACTCCTCAGGTCTCCCCGAGGCACTAACGCACTAAACTCAAGCACTTGACCTGTCCCTTACGCAGAAACAGGCATTCCCACCGGCCGAAATACCCGGTGAGACTCTAATTATGAGTTAATGTGTTTGATGTGTTTGGATGCGTCCCCGAAACCGCTGTCGAGCGGCGCAGCAACGGCATCGTAATGTACTGATCTAGGTACATCTACGTAGGTGGTCTTTACAGCATAAATTCGCAGTCTGGGAATGCCGACGGACGAAAACGCGTCACGCTTGATTTGGTTCTACTGATTATGCAGGAAAATTAAACTCGGTCTTGCCGCTACGCAGACCTACTAAGTACCCCAGCTTCTCCGGTCGTTTCGCCCCAAAGGCGGTTTTTTGTTTCTTTGCCAGGAGCAGTCTTCGCGCATGAAATAGTCGCAGCAAGGGGTGACGACTGCGGCAGGGGTTCGCGGAATTCACCGTGGTCACACGACGATCTCGCTCCTACGACTATCGGGTTAGCGATGGGCCGTTGACAGGGTACGGGAGGATCGTGTCTATCTGCGTCCAGATTATACATAATGTATAAACTGGTGGAGGAGACCTGATATGATGACCTTCAGCGAAGGCCGGCGCCGTTTTGGCCTGGCACTGTCGGCGACTGTCGCCGGGCTGATGCTTTCGACCGTGCTGGGGAGCGCTGCGATGGCGGCCCCGCCGGACTACTACCCGGCCGATTATGCGAGCGTGATCGAAGGCTCGAAGGCCGAGAACGCGCTGCTCGTCTATTCGAACATGGGCGAGATGAACTGGCGGCCGCTGATCGAGGCGTTCAACGCCGAGTATCCGTGGATCAAGGTGGAGACGCTGGACCTCGGTTCGATCGAAGTGTTCGAGCGCTATTATGCCGAGACCGCGACCAATTCGAACGCCACCGACGTGGTGGTGTCGCATTCGAGCTCGGCCTGGCTCGACTTCATCTCAAAGGGCGGCGTCAACACCGACTACGTGTCGGCCGAGTCCGACAAGCTGCCGGAATTCTCCAAGCCTTCGCCGGGCGTTTACACGATCTCGGTCGATCCGTTCATGATCGCCTACAACAAGGCGCTGGTCCCCGCCGACAAGGCGCCCAAGTCGATCCAGGACATTGCCGACTGGGTTGCGGCGGATCCTGCCGGTACGGCCCACAAGGTGGCGACCGGCATTCCGATGGGCAATGCTGCCGGTCAGAACCTGATGAACACCTACATCACCCATGTGGGGCTCGATAAGGCGCTCGACCAGCTGACCACGATCGGCCAGTCCGCCGACGTCTACCGGTCGGCCGGACAGATCATGGAAAAGATCACCACCGGCGAAGTGCAGGTCGGCTTCATGCTCTCGGGCATCCAGGTGTTCCCGCTGCTGGCCGATCCGGCCCGCGCCTCGATCATCGGCTATGCTTTCCCCAAGGACGGCACGGTCATGCTGATGCGCCACATCGCGGTGGCCAAGAACGCCAAGAACCCCAACTCGGCCAAGCTCTTCGTGGACTTCGTGTTGTCCAAGACCGGTTCGACCGCGCTCTCGTCGGGCGGACTGATGTCCTACCGTAACGACGTGGTGCTGCCCGATGGCGCCACCGGCTACACCTATGCCAAGGTCGCGGCCGAAGTCGGCGCCGAGAACCTCGTGCCGACCACGTTCTCGCCCGAGACGATGATCCCTTCCAAGGAAGTCATCGACAAGGTCAACGCTGCGCTTCGCGTGCAGCCGTAAGCGAACGACGGGGACAGGCGCACTCATGACGCATAGTTCAGGGCCGTCCGTCCTCGACACCAATGCTCCGGCCGGGGGATCGCTCCCGGCCGGACTCTCCCGCAGCCGTGGCATTCGCCGTCTGCAGGCAAGCCTGCCGCTCAGCGGTCGCTGGATCTTTGCGCTGGTGCTGCTGTTGCTGCTGATCTCGCCGATGCTGCCGCTGATCTACCAGGCGTTCATCGACCGGCCGCTCTACGAGCAGGGTGCGATCGGCACCTTCGACAATTTCGTTCGGCTCTTTGCCGACCCCAGCTTCCAGAACGCCTGCATCAATACGCTGTGGTTCTCGATCATCGGTACGGTGATCTCGACGGTGGTTGGCTTTGTGGCGGCGCTGCTGCTCGAACGCTTCGACCTGCCGTTCCGCAAGACCATCAAGATCCTGTTCCTCGCGCCGATCTTCATGTCGGCGCTGCTGCTCGCCATCTCGTGGTCGATGATCTACGGGCCGAGCGGCTTCGCCGACCTGCTGATCAAGACCAATCTCGGCTTCAGCCTGCCCAACCTCAATTCACTGGTCGGCATGGCGGTGCTGTCGGGCGTCTCGGCGGCGCCGGTGAGCTACCTGCTGTTTGCTTCCGCCATGTCGAACATTCCGGCGACGCTGGAGAACGCGGCCCGTGCCGCCGGCGCCAGCCCGCTCGGTGCTGTGCGCGACGTGGTGCTGCCGCTGATCAGGCCGTCGCTGCTGTACTGCGTGATGCTGAACTTCATTCTCAACATCGACCAGCTGGCGGTGCCGCTGATCATCGGCGGCCCGGCGCGCGTGCAGGTGCTCGCAACCTACCTCTACGACAACGGCATCGCGGTGAAGTCCGACTACGGGCTGATCAGCGCCGCCGCCGTGGTGATGCTGATCATCATCCAGCTGTTCGTGGTCGGCCAGAAGTTCGCCCTGGGGGACCTCCGCCGCTACACGACCGTGGGTGGCAAGTCGATGAAGGGCGGGCTGATCAAGGTCGGGCGGGGCGCCGGCTGGCTGCTCTCGGGCCTGCTGCTCCTCTACATCGTCGTCACGACGCTGATCCCTACGGCCTTCCTGATCCTGCGGTCCTTCGCCAGCTTCCTGACGCCACTGGTGCCGATCAGCAGCGTGCTGACGCTCGACAATTACGGGCTGGTGCTGAGCTACGACGCCTATCGGCGCTCGATCATCAACACCATCATCGTGGCGGTGGTGGGCGGACTGGCGGCTACGGCGCTGACGTTCATCGGTGGTGTTGTGGCTTATCGCTCGCCGCCGGGTCTGCGGCGGCTGGTCGAAATGTCGGCCTTCATCCCGCGCGCCATTCCCGGCATCGTGGTCGGCATCGGCATCTTCTATGCGGCGGTGCTGCTCCCGGGCGGCAACTATCTCAACGGCACGCTGGCGATCCTGATGATCGCCTTCACCATCCGCTATTTCCCGACCGGGTTTGCGTTGCTAGGCCCGTCGATACTGCAGATCGACCAGGATATGGAGCGGGCGATGCGGGTGGCCGGCGGCAGCGGAACTCGGGCCGTGCTGGCGGTGATGCTGCCGTTGCTGCGGCCGGCGCTGGTGGGCTGTTTCCTCCTCTACTTCGTGTCCTTCTTCAAGGAATACGCGGCCGCGTCCTTCCTCTTCGGCCCGGATACGGCAGTTGTCGGCACCACGATGCTGCAGCTCGACATGATGGGCAATCTCGGGCCGGTCGCGGCTCTCGCGGTGATCACGCTGGTTCTTACGCTGCCGGTCGCCATCTTCGTTTACGCAAGGGACTAGCGCCATGACCACTGCAGTCGACCTGCGCAATCTCAGCAAGGCCTACGGCGCCGTCACCGTGCTCGACGGCGTCAGCCTCGCAGTGCCGACCGGCTCGTTCACCTCGCTGCTGGGACCGAGCGGTTGCGGCAAGACCACGCTGCTCAACCTCATCGGCGGGTTGGACAAGCCAACCGGCGGCGAAATCCGCTTCGGTGACGACATCGTCTATTCGGCCGCGGAAGCCGTCGACGTGCCCACCGAGAAGCGCAATGTCGGCTATGTGTTCCAGTCCTATGCGCTGTGGCCGCATATGACGGTGGAGCAGAACGTCGCCTATCCGCTGCGCATCCGCCGCATTGCCCCGGCCGAGCGCAAGCAGCGCGCCCGCGACATGCTTGATCGGCTCGAACTCGGCCAATTGGCCGACCGCTATCCCTATCAGCTCTCGGGTGGTCAGCAGCAGCGCGTAGCGATTGCCCGCTCGCTGGTCTACCAGCCGCGCCTGCTGCTGCTCGATGAGCCGCTGTCCAACCTCGACGCGCAGCTGCGCGAGCGGGCGCGTGCCTGGCTCAAGCAGGTGCACGAGACGTTCGGGCTGACCACCATCCTCGTCACCCATGACCAGGCCGAAGCACTGTCGCTCAGCGACCGGGTGGTGGTGCTGAGCAAGGGGCATATCGAGCAGGAAGGACCGGCAGTCGAAATCTACGAGAGCCCGCGCACCGCCTATGTGGCCGAGTTCGTCGGCAGTGCCAATGTGCTGCGCGGCAAGCTCGATGCTGCCGGCACGTCGCTGGTGGCCGCGCCGATGGCACCACGATCCCGCTTCCCGGACCGGCCGGTACTGCCGGCAGCGAGGCGGCGATCGCGATCCGGCCGCAATCGGTGCGCGTCGGCGCGGCGAACGGGCAGGGGACGGCCATCGCCTTTGAACCCGAAACCGTCCTCTATCTCGGCGGTTCCTACGAAATCACCGGCCGAACGCCGCTTGGCCCGTTCCGGGTGCTGTCGCCGATCGCGCCGCCACCCGACACCAGATCGATCGTCCTCGAGGCCGACGCCTGCATCCGCGTCACGCCCTGAACCCAGCCTGTCCAGAGATCACCATGACCGCTTCCGCCGCCGCCCTCACTGCCGATCGCGCTGCCTCCGGGATCAAGATCACCCGCGTGTCCACGGCCGACTACGAATGGAAGCGCGAGCGGCCGATCACCAACGGGCTGCACACCTACGAGACCTCGGACATGACCGTGGTCACCATCGAAACCGATGCCGGGGTGACGGGCTATGGCGTAGGCCGACCGCGGCCGGGCGAGAAGGAATTCCGCGCGCAGTTCCTGTCCACGCTGGTGGGCAAGGACCCGACGCTGACCGAGGCGATCTGGGCGGGCCTGTGGAGCCCGAAAATGTCGGGCCGGCGCGGCTATGAGACCCGCGCGCTGTCGTCGATCGATATCGCGCTCTGGGACATCAAGGCCAAGCTCGCCGGCCTACCGCTCTACCGCATGCTGGGTGGGTTCAAGCAGCACATCCCGATCTACATGGCGGGTGGCTACTACGTCTCCGGCAAGGGCCATGTCGAGCTGCAGAAGGAGCTGGCCTCGTTCGTGGCGCTCGGCGCCAGGGCGGTGAAGATGAAGGTCGGCGCCCTGCCGATCAAGGACGACATCGCCCGGGTGAAGGCGGCACGCGAAGCCATCGGCCCCGATATCGGACTGCTGCTCGACGCCAACTGCGCCTATCGCGCCTATGAGGCGATCCAGTTCGCCAAGCGCGCCGAGGAATATGATCCCTACTGGTTCGAAGAGGCGGTGCAGCCCGACGACTACGAGGGCTTTGCCAAGATCGCCGCCGGGACGTTGATCCCGCTGGCGACCGGCGAGAACGAATATACCAAGCACGGCTTCCGCGACCTGATCGCCACGCAGGCCATCGCCATCCTCAATCCGGATGTGCGCTACATGGGCGGGGTCACCGAGTTCATGAAGGTGGCCGGCATGGCCCAGGCACACGGGCTCGACATTGCCCCGCATGGCGACCAGCAGGCGCACCTCCATCTGCTCGCCGCCATCCCCAATGGCCGGTTGCTCGAATTCTATCCGCCCGAGGTCAATGCCATGGCGGTCGACATCTATCATCACGCGCCCAAGGTGAATGCCGATGGCACCGTCACCGTACCGGAAGTCCCGGGCGCCGGCCTTGATCCGAACGAGGCGGTGCTGGCGCCGTTCCGCGTCGGGTAAGTCGGTGCGGCGCGCCTTGCCAAGCCTGCCGAAGCGGTGACAATGACGGGATGCTGCGCCGTCGCGCGCCAGACGTGTTGCCCAGTGGAGCCCGAATGAGCCTCGTGGATGAGATCTCGGTTGCCGGCACCGGCTATGCGCGCGTCCGCGACGCGATCCGCGATCGCATCGTGGGTGGCGTCTACCTGCCGGGCACGCGGCTCAAGATTAACGACCTCGTCGAGCAGTTCGGCATCTCGTCGAATCCGATCCGCGAAGCGCTGCAACAGCTGCAGGGCGAGGGGCTGGTGGTGATCCTCGCCAACAAGGGCGCCATGGTGCGGCTCATCGACGAGCAACTGATCCGTCATATCTACGAGATCGGCGAAGGCATCGACGGCATCCTCGCCAATCGCTGCGCCGGCGTCGCCACGCCGCCGCAGGTCGAGCGGCTGCGCGACATCCAGAAACGGATGGAAGACGCTGCCTCGGCGGGCAACACCGTGGCGCGTGCCGATCTCAACGGCGAGTTCCATGGCGAACTGGGCAATATCTCTGGCAACAGGGAGGCGATGGACATCCGCCGCCGGCACCAGAACCTCATCCGCACCATCCGCCAGAAATACGGCTATTCACCCAAGCGGCACGACGAAATCCATGCCGAGCACTGGGCCATCATCAACGCCATCGCGGCACGCGACATCGAGGCGGCCGAGAAGGCCGCGCGCGTTCACTGCGTTAAGTCGTGCGACGACATGCTACGGCGCTACCGGGTGCCGGACGCCGCAGCGCCGTAGGTGGTCGACCGGTCGATTCAGTGCGTGGGCAGTCGCAGAAATCGATGGCTCCATCGCGAAGCAGAAGATGGACCGATTGATTTAATTGGTGCGACCGACGGCAAGTAGTTATCGTCTGCGTGGCGTCGAGCTGGACCAATTGATTCAGTCCACCAGAAGACGCCGGGTAGATCGTCGTCGAACACTTGTCCAAATGGACCGATTGATTCAGCTCGTCGATGACGACTTCGAGAATATGGTCGCTGCTGATTCAGCTATGACGAGGATTGGACCGTTCGATACAGTCGTGAAGGCCGGCCGTCAGTCGACCGGTCGATTCAGTTCCCGAACCAGCCATCCTTGAGATAGCGCATGTATTCGAAGATGGCGCCGTGCTTGCGCACAAACACCACTTCGAGGAAATCGCCGACGATGAAGGGCGGGATCAGGATTTCCACCCCCTCCGCTTCGAGATGCGGTTTCAGGTCCGTCACCCGATAGGCCACATGCGGGTTGTAGCGCACCGCGTCGGGCACCGTGCTGTCGGCGCGGTAGCGCAGAAACTCGATATGTTCCGGGTGGTTGCGTGGGTTGGTGACCCAGATCTTGCTGGCCTCCACCCAGTCTTCCTGCGGCTGCTCGATCTCGGTGGTGATGCCGACATGGTCGAAGACGAAGTCGTCGCTCATCCCAGCCTCACCACATTGCCGGTGCGGGCCGACTCTTCGGCGGCGAGCGTGGCTTCGAGTGCCGCGGTGGCGTCCTCGGGCGTGCCGATGGTGACGGTGCCGCCGCTCAGCGCGGTGCCGGCGAAATACATGAACTCGTCGCGCAGCGCCCCGCCGCGGACGCCGTTGAACATCGGCCAGTAGGTGGTGTCCGGCGAGTGCAGCTTGCTGCCGTCGACGATCCCGAGATTGGGGAACGTATCCTGCACGTGGATGATGCCTTCGGTGCCGATGATCGACATGCGCTCGTCGATGTCGAACGGCGTCTTCTCGGGCATGCACCACACCGTCTCCAGCGTCGCCGTGGCGCCGCCCTTGAACCGATACATGGTCTGGCCGATGTCCGGGTGCTTGAGCCCGCGCACGTCCACCGTCTGCGCATAGGTCGAGGCGACGCGGTCGCCGGTGAACCACAGCATGATGTCGGTGTCGTGGATCGCGTCGCCGACGATGGGCCCGATCTTGTCGAGGATCGTCGGCGTCCACGCCGCCGGAATGTTCCGGCGCGACGACAGCGCCACGATCTTGCCGATACGGCCTTCGTCGATGGCCTGCTTGGCCATGCGATAGCGCGGGTTGAAGCGCACGACGTGGCCGATGAACAGGATACCCTTGCTGCCCTTCGAGGCGGCGGTGATCTTCTTCGCGTCCTCGACGGTCGAGGCGATCGGCTTTTCGAGGAACACATGCTTGCCGGCCTTCAGCGCCGCAATCGCCGGTTCCGTGTGCTGGTCCCACATGGTGCAGATCGACACCGCGTCGATATCGGGGTCGGCCAGCATGTCGTGGTAGTCGCGATAGAGCTTCTTCACCCCGAACTTCTCGCCCATCGCCGCCAACCGGTCGGGCGTGCGGGTGCAGAGTGCGGTCAGTTCAAGATTGGCGACCCCCGCAATCGTCTCGGCGTGGATTTCGCCGAACCACCCCAGGCCAATGACGCCGATGCGCAATCTGTCCATGTGAAAATATCCCCTCAGAAATCTTCGAGCGTGAGTTCCCGTGCCATGACGATGTTGCCGGCGGTCAGGCCGCAATCGACCGGGATGGTGGCGCCGGTGACGGCGCTGGCGAGATCGGATGCGAGAAACGCGATGACCCGCGCCACTTCGTCGGGCTCGACGATGCGGCCGAGCGGATACCAGCGCTCCAGCGTCTTGAGGACATTCGGGTCTTTCGCAAGCCGCTCGGTCCAGATCGGCGTGCGCACTGTGCCGGGCAACACGATGTTGGCGCGGATGCCGTAGCGGCCATATTCCTGCGCGATCGAGCGGGTCATCGAAATCATGCCGGCCTTGGCGGCACTGTACGCCGGGTCGCCGAGCGCCGAGAGGCCATTGACCGAGCCGACATTGACGATGTTGCCGGCGCGCCGCTCCACCATCTGCGGCAGCACCGCATGTGCACAGGCCCAGGCGCCGTTGAGGTTGGATTCCATGTCCGCCCGCCATGCCGCCGGGTCCGTCGCCGCAAGCGTCGGGTAGCGCGAAATGCCGGCATTGTTGATGAGGATGTGGACGTCGCCAAAGCCCTTGAAGGCCTTGGCCACGGCCTCACCATCGGCGATGTCGGCGGTGGCCGCCTTGCAGGCGATACCCTGCTTGCCGAGGCTCTCCGGCAACGCCAGAACCTTCTCGCTGCGATCGAGCGCCGCGATGGTCGCGCCCTCTTCGCCGAAGAACTTGCAGAGCCACTGCCCGATGCCGCCCGCGGCGCCGGTGATCGCGATGGTCTTGCCCGAAAATGCCTTGCTCATATGTGCGCTCCCAGTGCGTCGCCGATCCACTGCAGATTGGCGCGCCGCAGGTGTCCGTAATTGTAGAAGGCCAGTTCTTCCACGCCGCCGTCGCGCAGCGCCTCGACCGCGGCGATGAAGTCGCCCTTGCTTGCGAGGTCGGGGAACGACGGGCGCAGGATGCCGCGCAGTTTCACACCGCGGCCGATGCGGCGGCGGATGTCGAAGAGATCTGCCTTCACCCGCATGGGCGCGGGTTCGTAGAAGCAGGCCTCGATGATGCCGGCGGTATCGCCGAGGGCGCGGAGGTCGCTGCCTTCATACCAGGCGCCGCCGGTGGGGCGGGCGACCGATGGGATGACGGCGACATTGGCGTCGGCGCGCACGTCGGCGCGGATTTCGGCCACCAGCGAGGTGACCACGCCGTTGCGGAAATCGAGGTAGCGGCGCAGGTCGCCGTCGGCGACGATGTCGGCCTTCCAGAACGCTTCGGCCATGTCGGGCGGAAAGTCGATGTCGCTGTCGAGATAGGCGGTGATGTCGGCCGCCACCTGGGCCTTCAACCGGCGCGCGTCGATCCCCTGCGCCTCGGCCCGCGCCACGCAATGGTCGCAGAAGCAGAGGCCAAGCTGGTTCTCCAGCCACGGGTTCGAGCGCATCAGTGCGAACTCGTGGTGAAAGCCGTGGGCATAGGGCGTGAAGCCCGGCGCTTCCATCGAAATGCCGGCGACGGGGTAGCTCTCGGTGACGTCCCTTGCGAGGCCCCTGGCATAGGCGCGCGCCTCGGGGGCCGACGGGCAAAGGTTGTAGAAATAGGGGTCGCCAAAGGCGTTGCGGACCACGCTGACGGGATGCGTCATGCCGAGCGCCGTATTGTGCAGCAGCACCAGCCAGACATTGACCGCCATGCGGCCGTCGTCGATCAGGTCGCGCAACACGTCCTGCTGCTGCAGCAAGCTGTTGGGCAGCGGCTTGATGGCGCCGTAGCGGCTCGCATCGGTGTGGAAATAGGCGGTGCCGTCTTCGGGGAAGTAAACCTTGCCGGCCCTGCCGTGCGGTCGCAGGAACTTGCCGGCGTGGTAGCTCCCGGCCAGCGTCACGGTATCGAGGCAGAGGGCGCGGAACTCGTCGACGGCCGCGCCCACGCCGGTCTCTGCCAGGTCCCACGCATAGCTGTAGATCGCCTTGTAGCTCATCGCCGCGCCTCAGTGATGATGGTGGTGACTGCCCAGGAGGAAGCTCTCTTCGAACGGCCGACGGCTGACCTCCATCTCGCGCCCGTCAAGATAGACGGCCACCGGCTGCAGCAGGGTCGAACCCTGCCGCTGCGTGCCCACGACGTCCGAGAAGACATAGTTGCTGTCGAACTGCTTGAGCACGGTGATATCGGCCGGCGCGCCGACGCCGAGATGGCCGAGGTGGGGGCGGCGGATGGCGAGGGCAGGGCGGCTCGTCGACATCTCGATCACCTCAGCCAGCGTCAGTCCGCAATTGAGCAGTTTGCTCATGGTGTGCAGCATGTCGTAGCCGGGGCCCTCCACGGCGATCACATGCACGTCCGACGAGATCAGGTCGGGCTTGAAGCCATCGCGCAAGGCCGCCTCGGCGGTGTCGTAGCCGAAGGCGCCCATGCCGTGGGCGATGTCGAACAGCACGCCGCGCTCGCGCGCCTTCCACACTGCGTCCAGCACCTTGCCGTCCGGGCCGATGGCCGAATTCGGCTCGGGTCGGTAGCAGTGGGTCAGGATATCGCCGGGCCGCAGCAGGTCGACGACGTCGGAATAGCTCGGTGGCGGGTGGCCGATATGGGTCATCAGCGGCAGGTCCACGGCGTTCGCCGCTTCGAGCGCCAGATGCTGTGCGCCGAGCCCCAGATCGCCGGTGACGATGCCACCGATGCGGACCTTCACCCCGATGATGCGATCGCGATTGGCCTCCACTTTGTCGACGCAGCGGTGCACCGGCAGCATGGCGGCTGTCGTCGCCTCGCCGATGGAGACGTCGTGGTCGAAGCCGAAAATGCCCGGAAACGAGATGTTGAGAAAGGCGAAGATGCGATAGGGCGAGGGCACCATCACATAGTCGCGAAAGCCGTCGTAATTGCCGGCGCCGGCGCTGCCCGCATCCACCAGCGTGGTGCAGGCCGAACGCCGCGCGATGAAGCCGGGGTCGACGCTGAGCGATGTCGCCTTGTGGTAGACATGGGTGTGGATGTCGATCAGCCCCGGCGCCACCACCGAGCCGCTGACGTCGCGCACCTTGCCGGCGCCGGCATCGATGCTTGGCGCCACGGCGGCGATGCGGCCGGCCTTGATGGCGACGTCCATCTTGCCGTCCACGCCGTTGCGGGCATCGATGACGCGGCCGCCCTTGAGCACAAGGTCGTAAGTCGGCTTTTGTCCAGACACTGACATCTGGTCCTCCGGGTGCGCTGCGCCCTGCGGCGGACCGTTGCGGTCCGTCGCCAGCGCGTCAGCGGCGTTACTGGGTCAGGCGAGTTCGACGACCCGCTTCTCGTTGATGCTCTGCTCGGCGGCCAGCACTATGCGCAGGCTGTTGACCGCCGCATCCATCGACGCCGAGAGGTCGAGGTCTTCGTTGATCGCTTTGAGGAAATAGGCCTGCTCGCGGTCGCAGAGCTCCTGATGATCCGGCTCGTCGGTCATCGAAAAGATCTCGTCCTTGTGCAGGAACGATTTGTCCACCGGCGACACTTCCGAATGGTGATAGCGGATGGCGTCGGTCTTGGTGTGCTGGTCGATGTTGGACGAGTCGGTGACGCCGTCCTTGTGCTCCTTCGGGTCGGGCACGATCGACACGGCGCCCTTGGGTCCCACCACGTCCTTCACGAAGTACGCGACTTCGCTCATCATCGGACCCCAGCCGGCCTCGTACCAGCCGACCGAGCCGTCATCGAAGGTGACGTGCAGGTGGCCGTAATTCGGTTGCGCGGCCTCGGCCCAGAGCTTGGCGCCGATGCCATGCACGCGCACCGGCTTGGCCCCGGTCATCTGGCACATCACGTCTACATAGTGCACGCCGCAATCGACGATCGGCGGCAGCGAGTCGATCAGGTTCTTGTGCCAGTCATAGGTCGGCCCGCCCGACTGCTGGTTGAGGTTGAGCCGCATCACCAAAGGCTTCCCCAGCGTCTGCGCCAGCTCGGTGAATTTCATCCAGCTCGGATGCACGCGGAGGATGTAGCCCAGCACCAGCTTGCGGTTTTTCGCCCGCGCCGTGGCAACGACCTTTTCGGCGTCGGCATTGTTGGTGGCGATTGGCTTTTCCATGAACACATGGGCGCCGGCCTCCATCGCCTTGATGGCATATTCGGCGTGGCTGTTGGGCCAGGAGTTGATCGACACCGCATTGGGCTTGGCCACCCGCAGCGCCTCGTCATAGTCCTCGAACAGGGGGTAGCCCTTCAGCTCGTCGGGAATGGCCTTGGACTTGATCGAGCGGCTCATCAGCCCGACGATCTCGAAGCCCGGATTGCGATGGTAGGCACTCGCATGGGACTTGCCCATATTGCCCAATCCAACCACCAGGACGCGCACCTTCTCGGCCATTTGACCATTTCCCCCGTTCATATTGCGTTCAGAGAGTGGGCGGCGCTGTGGCCGCCCACGTTATTTTTTCGTTCAGGCGATGGCCTGGTCGAAGAGCTTTGCCTGCACGGCCGCCACGTCGACGGCCGCCAAATCGGCAGGCAGTTCAATGGCCAGCGCGTCGGCCTTGACCTTCTCATGGTCGAAATCGTTGGCCGGCCCGATGCAGTCATTGGTGCAGACATCCTCGGCTTTCACCGGGTTCTTCACCTGCCCAAGCTTGTGCACTTCGTCGAAGAACGTCTGCCAGGCCACCATGTCGTGGTCGCCCCAGCCCTTGCGCTTGGACATGTCGCCACGCACGACGTTGAGGTTCTGCAGCATCGACATCGTGCCCTGTTCCGGGCCGTTGGCCGAGGCCACCGACGGGAACTGCTCGAACACGGCGGCGACGGCCGCGCGCGGGTTATGGTAGGCGGCTTCGAGGCCCATGGCCCAGGCGCGCAGGTACTTGTCGAGGAAGGCTTTCTTGTCCGGGTCTTCGAGGTCGGCGGCGCGCGCCACATAGGTGTTGGCGACCAGCGGCGAGTGCTGCACGCCGAGCCAGTATTCGAAGTCGAGACCGGTCGAAATCCACTCGGCGCGGAGGCCTTCCCAGGCGAGGGCGGCGTCGCCCTGACCGGCCTGCAGGGCCGTGCCCCAGGTCGGCCAGCCGGCTTCGACATATTTCACCTTGGTGATGTCGACGCCCTGCACGGCCAGCATCGGGTCGACGATCGCCTGCCAGGCGGCGGAGCCGAGCAGGATCGTCTTGCCCTCGAGTTTCTTGAGATCATTGCTGCCTTCGCCCTTGCGGAAGGCGAGGCTGAAGGTGTCGCGCGCGCCCCAGTGGAACGCCGACTTGAGCTTCATGCCGTTTTCGAGCGCGAACGAGAAGATGCCCGGCGACGGGAAGCCCATATCGGCCTGGCCGACATCGACGAACTTGACGGTGGCGGTGCCGTCCGACGGGCCGGGCTGCATGTCGACCGCAACGCCGAGATCGTCGAAATAGCCGAGCTTCTTGCCCATCCAGAAGCCGAAATCGTCGAGCACTTCGAGGGTGCCGCGCGGCGAGATCCAGGTGAACTTGGAGTAGGGCGCGGCAGTCGCGCCACCGATGCCGCCGAGAGCGGTGGCGGTGACGACGCCGGCGGCGGAAACCTGGAGGAAAGTGCGGCGGCTCATGCCACCGGGAGTCAAGAAGCTAGCCAGATGGTACCCCTGTAGGATGGTTCGTTTCGTAGTCCCTTCAGGCCGTCGCCTCCCTTGACGACGGTTTAGTCGGTCTCAGGCCTCCCAACTGGCGAACTTCTTTCCTAAGAGAAAGAAGAGCACGTAGATGAGGATGCCCAGGATGGAGAGGATCAGCACCACGGCGAAGAACTGCGGCATCTGGATCATGGATGAGTAGGAGGTGAGCCGGTTGCCGAGGCCGAAGCCGCCGCCGACCATTTCGGCGCCGACAGCCGTCAGCAGCCCGAAGATCGAGCCGACCATCAGGCCGACAAAGATCATCGGCAGCGCCATCGGTGCGCGCACCTTCCAGAAAATCTGCAGCGTCGAGGCGCCATAGGACCGGGCCAGCGCGATCTTGCCGCTGTCGACGCGGCGGAAACCGGTGGCGGCGTTGATCATCACCATAGGGCCAGAAGCCAAGGCAACCGCGATGATGCGCGGCTCGTAGCCGAAGCCGAAGCGCAGGATCAGCAGTGGTACCAGTGCCAGCATCGGCGTAGTCACCAGCAGCAGGATGTAGGGGGTGATGATCTTTTCAGCGAAGGGGAACTGAGTGATCACTGCGGCGAGGATCAGCCCCACAACCGCGCCAATGCCGAAGCCGGCAAAGAGCTCGACCAGCGTGTGCCCCAGATGCGGCAGGATCAGCGGGAAATCGGTGACCAGAGCCACGGCGATCTCGCTGGGCTTGGGCAGCACATATTGCGGCACGGCGAAGAGATTGAGCAGCAGCTCGGTGCCGCCGATGATGACGACCGCGACCAGCACAATGGCGAGCACTTCGCTCAGCGAGCGAATGCCCGGTCCGGCAGCCAGCGCCGACATGCCGCCGGAAATGCCAACCTCGCCCTGGGCGTTGCCGCCGCGCTTGAATTCGGGAATGGCGTCGGTTTCGCTCATCGTGCCCTCACTGTGCCGCTTCTGCAGGGGCGGTGGCCGATCGGGCGTAGCGGCTCTTCTGCTCGCCCACGATCTCCATCTTGATGGTGTTGGTCAGGTCGAAGACCTCCTTGGTCGCCATGATCTCCAGCGAGCGCGGCCGCGCGAACGGCACCTCGTGGATATTGGCGACGCGACCCGGTCGCGGGCTCATCACCACAATGCGGTCGGAGAGAAAAATGGCTTCTTCGATCGAGTGGGTGATCAGCACGATGGTGGTCGGGGCCGCCATCCAGATCTCCTCGACGAGCTGATTCATCTCTTCGCGTGTGAAGGCGTCGAGAGCGCCGAACGGCTCGTCCATCAGCAGCACGGATGGCTTGAACGACAGCGCGCGCACCAGTGCGGCGCGCTGCTGCATGCCGCCGGAAAGCTCGCGCGGCATGCGGGCGCCGAAACCGCCAAGACCGACGCGGCCGAGCAGATCGTCGATCCAGGCGCGGTCGGGCCTGGTGCCTTTGATCTCGAACGGGAAATTGATGTTGGCGTCGAGGTTGCGCCACGGCAGCAGGTTGGCGTCCTGGAACACCATGCCGATCTCGGGATTGGGCCCGCTCACCGGCTTGCCGTCCAGCAGCACCTCGCCGCTGGTGAGCTTGTGCAGGCCCGACATCGACCACAGCAGCGTAGTCTTGCCGCAACCGGAGGGGCCGACGATCGAGACGATTTCGCCGGCCTTCACGTCGAGCGAACAACGGTCGATGGCGACGAGCTCACCCGAGCGCGTGCTGTACGTCTTGGTGGCGTTGTTCACCCTCAGCTTGGGCTGAATGGAGGCAGCGGCAGGCATCGTCCCTCACGATTTGGCGCCTAGTGCGACGTCCCCGCGCAGCACTCCCCTCAGAGCGTCACGCCGTCGACACACCAGTCTGTAACTAACCTACTTTTGGAGTCAAGCGTCCGCATCACATCCGAAGGTCGCAGATGCGGAATGCTTGATTTTCAGGGATGTCAGCGCTTGAAAGTTGTGTAACTTTCCTACATTCTTGTGTCTGCGGCCAAGCAAACAGCGTGATTGCCCCGTGTCGGAAGACAATGAAATCGGTGCCGGAGATGCTATAGGCAGGGTGGACACCAACCTGCCGAAGGGCGCCTTCATGCGCACGCACGTCGCGGTCGAGCCGGGGAGCGACGGCTATTCCAAGCCGATCCCCGACACCCTGTCGATCATCAAGGATTCCTACAGCGAATTGCGCCCGGCCGAGCGACAGGTCGCCGACGTGGTGCTGGCCGACGTCACCTTCGCGGTGGACGCATCCAACGCCGAGATCGCCAAGCGCGCCGATGTCAGCGAGCCGACGGTCACCCGCTTCTGCCGTTCCATCGGCTGCGACGGCGTGCGCGACTTCAAGCTCAAGCTGGCGCAGAGCGTTGTCGTCGGCCGGCTCTATCTCGCGCCGGGCGAACCGACCCCGCCGACCACCGATGGCTCGCCGCTCTGGAGCGTCGTCTTCGGTGAAGCCCGCAATGCCATCGCTGCCGTCGAGCGCAGCGTCGATCCGGCCGATATCCTCAAGGCCGCCGACATGGTCGCCAAGGCGCATCAGGTGGTGGTCTTCGGGCTGGGTGGCAGTTCGACGTCGCTGGCTCATGAGACGCAGAACCGGCTGTTCCGCTACGGCGTCGTCGCCATCTCGCATTCAGACCCCTACGTCCTCAAGATGACGGCCGCGACGCTGAAGCCCGACGATCTGGTCATCGCCATTTCCGGCACTGGTCGCACCCGCGAGGTGATCGAGGTGGTGGAGCTCGCCAAGCATTACCGGGCCAAGACCATCGGCATCACTGCGCCGGACTCCGAGCTTGCCGCCGTCTGCGACATCAAGCTCACCGTCGACATTCCGGAGTATCCCGATCCCCTGAAGCCGACGGCGTCGCGCTATGCGTTCCTGTTGATCATTGACCTGCTGTCGACCGCCGTGGGTTATCGCCTCGATCCGTCGGCACGCGAGACGCTGCGGCGCATCAAGTACACGGTGCTGAACCATCGCAAGGGCAAGGTGCTCGAGCCGCTCGGCGATTGACGCCACAGCGACGTCCCCGATACCTCTGCAGCCCTCCGATCTCCCCTCTGGATATTGCCATGACCGACAAAGTGTCGCCCGATCTGTTCCTGCCGGAAGAGAAGAAGGCGTGGTTCAACCATGACCGCTTCGGCATGTTCATCCACTGGGGCATCTATGCGCTGGCGGCCCGCCACGAGTGGGTGAAGAACCGCGAAGAGATCGACGACGCCGGCTACCAGAAGTATTTCGACCATTTCGATCCCGACCTCTACGACCCGAAAGAGTGGGCGCGCCGGGCGCGCGAGGCGGGCATGAAGTATGTGGTGCTGACGGCCCGGCACCATGACGGCTTCTGCCTCTGGGACAGCCAATGGACCGACTACAAGGCCACCAACACGCCATACGGCAAGGACATCCTCGCGCCGTTCGTCGAGGCGTTCCGGGCCGAAGGTCTCAAGATCGGGTTCTATTACTCGCTGCCCGACTGGCACCATCCTGACTTTACCATCGACATGTACCACCCGCTGCGCAACCGCGAGGATGCGGCCGAGCTCAATCAGGGCCGGGACATGAAGCGGTACGCCAAGTACCTGCGCGACCAGGTGACGGAATTGCTCACCGGGTACGGCAAGATCGACATCATCTGGTTCGATTTCAGCTATCCGGGACGCATCTACAAGGGCCTGCCAGGCAAGGGGCGCGACGACTGGGAGAGCCTCGAGCTGCTCAAGTTGGTGCGCAAACTCGCGCCCGACATCATCGTCAACAACCGGCTCGATATCGAGACCGACGTGCCGGACGTGCTCACGCCCGAGCAGTACACGCCGCGCACGCCGCCGACGCTCAACGGCAAGCCGGTGACCTGGGAGATGTGCCAGACCTTCTCTGGCTCGTGGGGCTACTACCGCGATGAGGAAAGCTGGAAGAGCCCGCAGCAATTGCTGCAGATCCTGATCGACGGCGTCTCGCTCGGCGGCAACCTGCTGATGAATGTCGGACCCACCGGCCGCGGCACCTTCGACCAGCGCGCCATCGATGCGCTCGATGCCTATGGCAAGTGGATGAGGCTCCACCGCCGCGCCATCTACGGCGCCGGCAAGTCCGAGTTCACGGCCCCCGATGGCTGCCGCCTGACGCAGCGTGGCAACCGGCTCTACCTCCACATCTACAACTGGCCGAACCAGTACCTCCATCTCGATGGACTGGCCGGCAAGGTGAAGTATGCCCAACTGCTCAACGACGCCAGCGAGGTGCAGTGGCTCGGCGCGCATACCGACCCGCACTTCGTGCCGCCGGTGGGCGAAACGACGCTGACCCTGCACCTGCCGGTCAAGAAGCCCGACGTGGTGATCCCGGTAGTGGAACTCTTCCTCAAGGACTGATGCCGATGACGGCCCTCCGCCGCGAACGATTGAGCCTGCCCATGTCGCGGCTGGGGGCGCCGAGCAACCTGCCGCGCTTCCGCTGGCAGCAGCCGATGCCCAACAAGGCGACGCCGCCGAACTTCGGGCTATCGGAGGAGGAGAGCCGGCACGGTTTCAACTGGGGCGAGGACTCGATCCTGCCCTATCAGGTGTCGGACGACTACGACCGCGACCTGCAGCCGGGCGAGCTTGATGTGCTGGTGCTGGAGAACGGACGCCTCAAGGCGGTGGTAGCACCATCGCTGGGTGGACGGTTGCTGGAGCTCAAGGACCTGGCTACCGGCCGCGACCTGGTGTTCCGCAATCCGGTGTTCCAGCCAGCCAATCTCGCCGCGCTCAACGCCTGGTTCTCCGGCGGCATCGAGTGGAACGGGCTGATCCCGGGTCATACGCCCTTCACCTGCGCGCCGGTCTTTGCCGGCATGCGCGACACGCCGGAAGGGCCGGTGCTCCGTATCTACGAGTTCGACCGCATCGTCGAGGCGACCTGGCAGGTCGACCTGTTCATGCCGGCGGACTCGGCGGTGCTCTACGCGCATGGGCGCATCGTCAATCCGAACGACGAAATGCGGCTCGCCTATTGGTGGACCAATGTCGCCGCGCCGATGAGCGATGGGACGCGCGTGCTGGCGCCGGCGGAGTACTCGATCGAGCATATCTGGCCGGGCAACAATCTGGGCCGCTGCGATTTTCCGCGGGCCGACTGGGATGCGTCCTATCCGGACAACTGGGAGAACGCGACCTCGGTATTCTTCCGCGCCCCGAACGCGCCGCGCAAATTCATCGCCTCGGTCGACAAGGCAGGTTACGGCCTGATGCAGACCAGCACACGCGAGATGGAAGGCCGGAAATTCTTCTACTTCGGCAGCGCGCAGGGCGGGCAGAACTGGATGGATTTCCTCGCCCGGCCCGGCGAGGGCAAGTACCTCGAAATTCAGAGCGGCATCGCGCCGACCCAGAACCAGCGGCTCGAATTGCAGGCCGGCGAAGAACTCGAATGGACCGAAGCCTATGTGCCGGTGCAACTCGACGCGGGTAGGGCACACGACGCGGACTTCAACGCCGCAAGCGCCCACGCGGCTGGTATCCTCGACGGTCAGGTCCCGGCTGATGAACTGCAGCGGATCGACGCCTTCATGCGCGAACAGGCGCGTCTGCCGCTCGATGTCCGACACTCGACCGGCGAACCGTGGGGCAAACGGCAGGAGCAGTTGCTCGGGAAGTCGCTGGCCGCCGGCCTCGACTTCAGCACCGATGGTCCGATCGAAATCTGGGACGAGCTTGCTGGTGGCGGCACGATCTCGGCGCAGAACCTCGACAGGGTGCCGAACGGTGTCATCATTTCGGACCTGTGGTTCAAACGTCTGACCGACAATGGCATCCACCAGGGCAACTGGCTGCACCTTCTCATCACTGCAATTGTCGCACTCGATGGCGGGGACAGGTACAGCGCCGCAAAGATCGTCGCAGCGTCACTGGCGATGAAGCCAAGCTGGGCTGCATACCGGTTGCAGGCACTGGTTTCGGACGACGTGGACGCTGCAGTCCGGAGCTATCTCGCCGCCTGGAATGCCGGTGATGCCCCGACCGAGCTGGCCATCGAAATCGCGACCTACCTGATGGCGCAGGATCGTTCTGCCGAACTCAAGACCTTCGTCGACGGGTTGCCGGCAGAGGTTCGCGACAAGGAGCGGATCATTCTCGCTCGAGCCGTCGTTGCCGCCAATGACGGCCAGCTTGACGAACTCGAGCGCCTGCTGTTCAGCCGCCAGTTCGCCTCCATCCGCGAAGGCGAAACCCTGCTCGGCGACCTGTGGGTCCGCTTGCGGCGTGGCCGGCTGGAGGCCAGCCTCGGTCGTCCGGCTTCGGCCGAAGAAGCGAAAGCCGATCTCGCGGCGCATCCGATCCCGAAGGAACTCGATCTGCGCATGCATGTGATCGAGGACTAGCCGACCTTCGGCGCGCGTGCTGCTATCGACGCTGCGATGTGCTTGAGCATAGCTTCGTCGACCATCACACCCTGATGGCGCAGCGCCAATACTGCAGCGCCCACCGATGGGTCGCCGGCGAGGCGGACATCCGGCTTATGCCCGGCTTTCTCAAGCACCTGCGCAATCGCCGCAGGAAGGCCGGTGAGATGCGCGGCCACACTGCCGCCAAGCACCACCGGTCCGCTGACCTCGGGGTCGAACACCTTGCGGAAATCGGCGACGAGGAACGCTTCCGCCTGCGCCAGCAGTGTCGCGGCCACGGGGTCGTTCCGGTTGGCGATGACCAGCGGCGCGAACTTCGCCAGTTCGATCGGTCGCATCGCATAGACGGCATCGATGAAATGGCGCAGCGGCGTCGGTCGCCCGTCGAAGGCGAAGTCGTGCGTGATGGCGATGTTCAGCGAGTCGAGGATCGCCTTGGTCAGCGCTGTTTCCGGGCCGCGCCCGTCGAGCTCCGACGCCACGGCGATCGCCGCATGGTGGCCGAGCCAGTAGCCCGAGCCCAAATCGCCGATCAGGTAGCCGGCAGCATCCGCCACCGTCTCGACTTCGCCGCCCCGCACCTTCACCGCACCAGATCCGGTGCCGCAGAAGATGCAATAGCCTTCGGTCGCGGCCGTCACTGATGGCAGCATGGCGTGCGTGTCACCGGTCAACACCATCGGTCCGCTGAGGCCCAAGCGGCGGAAGGCCTCCTCCATCATCCGCTGCACGTCGGGGTTGCGGACACCGGCCACGGCGAGCATCGCCACCTTGATGTCGAGTGGTGCGCCGGCCTCGGCAGCGGCGGCCTCGGCGGCGGCGATGACGTTTGCCGCGGCCTGTTCGGGCGGATTGGAGCCCGGATTGCCGCCACGGTTCTTGCCCTGGCCCAGGCAGTTGCCCGCCATGTCGACCAGTGTCGCCCGCGAGGTCGACCCGCCCACATCGATCGCCAACAACGCTGTTATCATTCCGTCACAGACCCGCTTGCCAGCACCACACTTGGTGGATAAGAATTGTTTTCACGAAAACGGCTGCCTCTTTGATAGGCATTTTCACGGGACGGCTCGTACCATACGATGACGGCCATCGCAAAAACGTTCAGCGTGCTCAACCGCATCGAGACCTACCAGTCTCAGATGCCGGCGACGATGGCGAAAATTGCGGCGGTGTTGATCGACGATCCCAAGGCGCCACTCACCCTCTCGATTACCGAACTGGCGGAGCGGGCCGGCACCTCGCCCGCCAGCGTCACCCGGTTTTGCCGCATGATCGGCTATGGCGGCTACTCGCAGCTGCGCGTCGGCATCGCCGAGGACGTCGGCCGGGGCGGCGCGAAAGCGGCCTGGATCGGCGAAATCGGTCGTTCCTTCGGGCCCGACGACCCACCTGACGACATCCGTACTGCGCTGCTGAGCACGCATGTGTCGTCCCTGCAGATCACTGCCAGTCTGCTCGATATGAACGCCGCCATCCGCGTCGCCGACAGGATCGTCAATGCGCGGCAGCTCGATGTCTATGGCGTTGGCGGCAGCGCCCTGACGGCGCTCGAGACCGAAGCGCGGCTCTATCGCATCGGTGTGAATGTCCACACCTGGGCCGAAGTGCATAACGGCCTCACCAGCGCCGCCATTCTTGATACCGACTGTGTTGCGATCGGCATTTCCAACACCGGCCGCACCGAAGAAACGATCCAGATGCTGACGGTGGCCAAGGCCTCCGGCGCCTACACGGTCGCCATCACCGGCAACCCGGATTCGCCATTGGCGCGGATAGCCGACGATGTGCTCGTCGCGGCTTCGCCAAACGCCTATCTGCAGCCGGCTGATCTATCGGCCCGGCACTGCCAGTTGTTTGTCGTCGACCTGCTCTATCTTCTGGTGGCGCAGTCCGATTTCGACCGCACCACACGGCTGCTCGCCGCTTCCGGCGCCGCCGTGGCGCCGCGCCGACGTCCGCCGCGCAACACCGACCTCCCGTTCTCGGCTCCGCGGCAAGCGGCAGCCCATCTGACCAAGTAAAACGAGCTGATAATGACCGACCTGACTGCGCAGTTCTATTCCCAGGTGCAGAGCCGTCTCGAGCGTCTCGCCGGCCCCAATGCCGCGATCGACGAGGCAGTGAAGCTCACGGCCGACGCCCTCGAGGCCGGTGGCGTGATCCAGGCTTTCGGTACCGGTCATTCTGAAGCTTTCGCCATGGAAATCGCCGGTCGCGCCGGCGGCCTCATCGCCACCAACCGCATCGCCTTGCGCACGCTCGTGCTGCGCGGCGACCGTGACGTCGCGGCTTTGGGTGGCGCCGAGTTCGAGCGCGATCCCAATGTCGGCGAAAATCTGCTGGCGCTGTTCGACGTACAGCCCAACGATATCTTCATGATCGCATCGAATTCGGGCGTGAACGGCTCGATCCTGGGCGTGGCGCTGGCCGCCAAGGCCCGCGGACACAAGCTGATCGCCGTCACCAGCCTCGATCACACCACGAAGGTCACGCCAAAGCATCCGAGCGGCAAGCGCCTCAGTGAGGTCGCCGACGTGGTTATCGACAATCTCGCCCCGTTCGGGGACAGTACAATGGCGCTCGAAGGCGGCATCGGCATTGGCGCCGTCTCTTCGATCACCGCAGCCTTTATCGCGCAGCGCATCACCATCGGCGTGGCCGAGGCGATCCGCCAGCGCGGCAAGACACCCCCGGTTTATCTCTCGGCCAATATTCCGGGGGGCGACGAGCACAACCGTGCTCTTGAGGATCTTTACGGCGAGCGGATCCGGAGGGAGGCCTAGAGCCAGCCGCATCGCTCGACGTGAGGTTTTGAAGCCTGAACGCATCTACCAAGGGAAGGGACTAGGTTATGAAGAAGACTTTTGATCGCCGCACATTCCTGCGCGGTACGACTGCCCTCGTGGCAGCCTCGCCGTTCGCGGGCAGCCTGCTCGGCTCGACCGGCGCTCTCGCGCAGGACGCGGCCAATCCGTTCAGCGTCGCCGACGGCTCGACCGTTGACGCCGTCATCTTCAACGGCGGCTACGGCATCGACTATGTCGAGTTCGCCGCGCAGCTGATGCAGAAGAACCACCCGAACGTCACCGTGAAGGTGTCGCCGTCGACCCAGATCGCCCAGGAACTGCAGCCGCGCTTCCTCGGTGGTAACCCGCCGGATCTGATCGACAACTCGGGTGCCCAGGCCATCGGCTTCTCGGCCATCATCGACCAGCTCGAAGACATGAACTCGGTGCTCGATGCGCCGAGCCTCGAAGGCGTCACCATTCGCGACACCCTGGTGGGTGGCGTCGAAAAGCCCGGCACCTTCGGCGACAAGTTCATCGCGCTCAACTACGTGATGACCGTTTACGGCATCTGGTATTCGGCACAGCTCTTCGAAGACAATGGCTGGACCCCGCCGACCACCTGGGCCGAAGCCATCGAACTGGGCAAGGCCGCCAAGGAAAAGGGCCTCTACCTGTTCGGTTGGGGCAAGGAAGCCGCCACCTACTACCGCACGACTGCAGTCGCCTCGGCGATCAAGGCCGGCGGCGACGAAGTGCGCCTGGCCGTCGACAACTTC
>VFQQ010000334.1_pt1 | contig 103283 bp, 183 predicted proteins | sample 3512341 | NCBI WGS metagenome assembly VFQQ01 (sample SAMN10412373, study PRJNA504923) | tailings metagenome | isolation source: Relicate 2 Philex TSF1 revegetated site | place: Philippines: Tuba, Benguet | collected 2017-08-29 | reverse complement strand
CCCCCCCCCCCCCCCCCCCCCCCTGTGTTTCCTCCCCACAGCAACCTGCCGAGCCGCTGGTGCTCAACAATCTGGACTGGTTTGTCCCAAGTCAGCAAATAAACAGCTGTCCTGCCTTCCACCTTCGTTCACCCTTGCAGCAACCTGCCGGAGCCGCTGGTGCTCAATAACTTGGACTGGTTTGGAGGCATGGGGCTGCTCACCTTCCTGCGAGACATCGGTGCGTGCTGTTGCCTGTCACCTGGCCGTGTAAAGCGTAGCTGCACCCATGGGCAGCCACGTATTGTGCAGCGCCAGCCAGCGGCAGAAGGGCGTTGTTTCCATTTCTCGACCTTGCTCTTGCCGACGATGAACCACTTGATTTCGCTGATGTGGCTGATGAACTTGTGTTCTCCGACGTAGCGGTTGTACTTGCGTTTGTGCTCTCCCTCTTCTCGCAGGCAAGTACACGCGTGTGGGCACCATGCCGGCCAAGGAGAGCACGCTTCTCCAACTCCCCTTGTAACTGCCAACCATCCAACTGCATCCCATCCTTCTGTCCCCTCGCTTGCAGGCAAGTACGCGCGCGTGGGCACGATGCTGGCCAAGGAGAGCGTGCGCAAGCGCATGGAGAGCGAGCAGGGCATCAGCTACACGGAGTTCACGTACCAGCTGCTGCAGGCGAGTTTTGGGCCCCTTACTAAGACAGGGTGTTTGTTGACAGAATACCGGCTGCCTAACAGTGCTCCTAGGCGGGTGTTGACCTGAGCTGCAGGTGTATGGCTGCGTTGCAGAAGGCTGGCATCCCATCGATCGAGCACAAGCAGCAGTGGTTGTTGCGTCTGCACACACCACTCATGCACTCAAGCTCAAAACCCATGCCATCTCCATCTACAGGGCTACGACTTTGTGCACATGCGGCGGCAGTACGGCGTGAAGGTGCAGGTGGGCGGCAGCGACCAGTGGGGCAACATCCTGGCCGGTACCGACCTCATGCGCCGCATGCTGGGCCTGCCAGAGGACGCAGCAGGCGCAGCGGGCGCAGCAGGCGCAGCAGCAGACGCGGCCAGCAGCGGCGGCGGCAGCCAGGCGGCGGCTGAGCCGGCGGCAGCGGCGAGCGGCAGCGGCGACGGCGCCGCTACGGCGGCTTCGGAACAGGGCTTTGGGCTGACCTTCCCGCTGCTGCTTAAGGCCGATGGCAGCAAGTTTGGGAAGAGCGAGAGCGGGGCGATCTGGCTGAATGCAGACATGCTCAGCCCCTACCAGTTTTACCAAGCGCTCTTCAAGACGGCCGACGCAGGTGGGCTTTATCTGCCCTGCTTCCAGCTGTGCCTTCTGCTTCTGCCTGCATGTCGGAGGGCGTTCTGCAGCAGCCATGGCCTGCCTGATGTGCAACCAGCGGTGCAAGTGCGGCAGACCTGCCGCCGGTTGGCTGCTGGTCCGCCGTGGCTCTCCATCTACCATCGCACTATTCGTAGCAATCACCTGTCTGCACCCCATCCACTGCTCCAGACGTCGTCAAGTTCCTGCGCATGCTCACCTTCCTGCCTCTGGAGGAGGTGGCGGCAATCGAGGCATCCATGCAGGCAAGCTTGGCTTGGCCGCTGTTGTTCTGCTTATGCTGCCTGTCGGGATTTGCCCCGTGCGCTGATGCTGGGGGAACTTTTGTCGCCATGTGAATTGCAGAATGCCTCGCCGCTGCCTTGTACCCTGCCCCCCACAGCTCCCTACCCATTTGCCTCTCACTTACCTTCCAGGCTCCTGGCTACGTGGCCAACACCGCTCAGCGGCGACTGGCCGAGGAGGTGACCCGCTTTGTGCACGGCGAGGAGGGGCTGCAGCAGGCCATCAAGGCGACAGAGGCGCTGGCGCCGGGCGCGGGTGAGTGCAGATGCTCAATAATGTGGTTGCCCAGGGGGGGAGGGGCTGCAGCAGGCCATCAAGGCCACCGACACGCTGGCCCGGGCGCGGGTGCGTGCAGCCACCGGGGCCGTTAGAACTGGCTGCTGTCTGCGGCATTACTTGCTCCTAGGACCACCTTTGTCCCATGTTGTGGATCGAAGCCGCAGCAGGCACGCCACTGGGAACCGGCCAGCTGGCGCATGGCCACAAATCTGCTCCTCCAGGTGCATGATAAGCGGCTCGTAACAAGACCCTCTGACTGAACACCCCTGTGCCGCAGCCACCAAGCTGGATGCGGATTCGCTGGAGGCCATTGCCGGCGATGCGCCGTCCGCCACCCTGCCACGCGACCAGCTGGTGTGTGCTTGCTCACCAGGATCAAAGAGCGCTGGCGCTGCATGGAAGTCATGTACCTTCACCTGCAAAGGAAGTGCATATGCATGCACATCTCTGCTCGCTCAAGCTGCTGGTATTGATTGACCACGACTGCTAGGCACGCTTGGGTCTGAAGAACTGTATGCCTTGCTGAGGAACTCTTCGCCTTGCTCTGCCCTTGTCTCAGGTTGGTGCCTTCCTGGCGGACGTCATGGTGGCGGTTGGCATGCAGCCCAGCAAGGGCGCAGTGCGCCGCATGATCAAGGTAGGCAGCAGTTGGTTTTGTCCATGTGTTCTGGCCTGAGCAATGCAGCTGATGGGCCTTGCTGGCAAGGGCGCAGTGCGCCGCATGATCAAGGTGGGCAGCAGTTGTGCGGCGTCCCTTTGCTGCCTAGCCTAGGACCACGCAGCAAGAGGATTGACCGTTGTTGAATGCGCTGCTGCATGTGCCACCAACACATGAAGACCGTTTCCTTGCTCCGCATTGCAGGGCGGCGGCGTGCGCGTGAACAACGAAAAGGTGGACGACGAGCTGCACGTGCTGCAGGAGGGGGACCTCATCGACGGCCGCCTCGTGCTGATTGCTGCGGGCAAGAAGAACAAGATGCTCGTGCGCGTGGCGTGAGCGCTGCGCTGCGCCGCGCTGCGCCGCGCTGCGCCGTGCTGTGCTAGCATGAGAGCCCAGCTGCGGCCGATGGCAAGCTTGTGCCAGCTGGCCAAGCTGCCTTTGCTTTCAGTGGCGGCGGGCAAGAGAAACAGGACATGACAGCAACATTGCACTGCCTCTGCTGCCAATGCTCCCACCGATCTGGATTCACCACTGCCATTGCTCCGTAACACGCTTGCAAATGGACCTCAACAGTATCAGTCGCCAGGGCAGGCCTGCACCCGCAAAATCAAGCAACGCAGCAAGCACTTGCGCCTTCCTCTTCAAAGCGCTGCCGCTGCTCAGCGCACGTAGCGTGACAGTACAGTTTCCGACAGCTCGGCTTGACCGCTGGGCAGGCCGGCGTCCCAAGGGTCTGGCTGGCCCAGCACTGCTTTCTCGAGCTCCTCGAATCCAACCTTGCCAGCTGTGATGTCCCTGCGGAAGGACAGGGGCGTGGTGTGGTGGGGAAGGGACATGACAGGGTGCTGTAGACAAATGCAGCGGGTGCTGGCTGGTCCTCGGTGCAGCGGGCATCGTACAGGGAGACAGGAGCAGGCAGGCAGGAGCAGGGAGGGGCGTTGACAGGGCCGCCTGCAAGCCTTGGCCGCCTGCCAGTGTTCCCCAGTGCAAAACGATGCATCCAAACTGCACCTGCCCAGCTGGCTGTCTGCCCAGGATGAGTAGCGCTCGCGCCGCATGCCGTCCAACAGCCCCTCTTGCACCAGCTTGGCGGCGTTGCGCAGGCCCCTGGCCATCGCGTCCATGCCGCTGCAGCGGGGGGCAAGCTGAGAGGGGCAGTCAGGTGCATGGCTGCACATTACAGACGTGCAGAGCAGGGATGCCCACGTTGCGAACTGCAGCAGGCTTGCAGCGGCGGAACTACAGACCACATGTGGTGGTCAAGTCTCTGCCCGCTTGGCATAACGGCATTGTGAGGCGCAAGGCACGCAAGCTGTGGCGGCCGATCAGAGTGCGCAGCACATGCGCTGCAGGCAGGTGTGCAGGCACACAGCGCACCCGATGTGTGCATAGAAGATGTCTTTCAAATCCGTGGACTCACGCCGCAGCTTGGCATCAAAGTTCAGGCCGCCTGGGCGTAGTCCAAAGGGCTGATGCACACAGTCTGGCATTGTTTGAAGGCGCAACGCACACGCCACAGCTCGCAGCACAGACCCTGCAGGCCTCCCTGAAGGGCTGCCACATGTGAGGCGCGCAGCCTGGCTGCTAAACCTCGGATGCGTGACCGTGCACCACAGCACAGCACGGCACAGCATAGCCCGGATGGGGTGCCACACACGGCCCGCCTGGCAGAGCCGCCGCACCTGGGGCGATGCCGCCATGGCGCAGCAGCGTCCACCAGATGAGGGCAGTCTCGCGCTCGTCGGTCATGAACTGATCGGTGTCCCAGCCCGTCTGCGTTGCAAGTGGAAAGGAAGCCGTGCTCAGCTGAGTTGTATGAGCCCACAGCTGTCTTAATTGTGAGGCGGACTGCCCCCTTGGTTGGCACAACAATAGCGCACGAATGGCGCAACAAGACGCACCCTGCCTGGCAGCTGCACAGTGAAGATTCCGTCACTTGCTCAGTCACCTGCAGGTTGCCCTGTGTTGGCTTCTGGTAGGGGCCCCACTACCAAAAAGCTGCAACGTGAAAAGGCACACAATGCCCAGTCACCTGCGGGTCGCCTGTGTTGGCGTCCAGCAAATAACCCAGCAGCGAACTATTGCTCAGTCACCTGCGGGTCGCCTGTGTTGGCGTCCAAGCTGCCCAGTGCGCCATAGGCTGCCGCCGTCTCCAGCTCGTGCACGCAGCTGTGCCCCGCCAGAGTGGCATGGTTGCACTCGATGTTCAGCTGTAGGGGTGGGGAGGAGACAGTTGTGATGGTCTTTGTCAGCGACGTGCACAGCTGTTGGACGCGCGAGAGGCTGCACAGTGTCCATTGGCATTGAAGCGATGCAACAATAACGTGGGTTCAATCAGGAGCGCTCATGATGCAGCAGCATGATGTGGCGCAGCTGCACATCGTCACACCTTGTAGTCTTTCTCCAGGCCGTGCTTCAGCAGGAATGCGATGGTTGTGGCTGCATCGAAGTCGTACTGGTGCTTGGTGGGCTCCTGATCAGGTGGTGCATCCGTTGAAATGGGGTCAGGGGCTCGCAGATTGGGCGTGCACGCCACTGGGGTGGTCTTGACACAATGCACGCAAGCGGGCAGGGGGATTCCCGTCCAGCGCCAAACCTTGCCTTCAACCTCAACCTGGCTGGCAAGCACTCGCCTGCTGCTTCGTCTCCAGCAGCAGCTGCCACAAAACATGATGCAGAGCCTTACAAACCTGTGGTAACTGAACCCAGCTTGCTAAGTCAGATGACTCCCTTACCTGCGGCTTCGGCTCCAGCAGCAGCTGGCCCTGGAACTTGAGGCGCCGCTTGTAGGCGGCAGCCATGCGCAGGAAGCGAGCCATGTTGCCCTGCGCATGTGGGTCCATGCACAGGAGAGAGATTGCAGGGCGCGCACCAGGCAACGCCTCATCATACACACGCCCAGGGCAGGGCAGGGGCGGCAGCGGCCATCAAGGCTGACAGGGGGCACAGGCTGTGGAGACGTGAGAGGAAGCAAGCCACCGCCATTGCCACATCACCTGCTCCAGCGGCAGGTCTGTGTTTAGCAGAGTGCTGTAGCCCTCTCGGCCTGCACAGGGCATAAGGAGCATTCCGAGCAACACTTCAACAGCACACTATGCTGTCAGCAGGGTGCGGTAGCTTCGTGCACTTGGCCGCCCCTCCGCCCCTGCTGCCAACACCGCAACTCAGTGCGAGCTGCAACCTGCTGCATGCAGTACCGCAGTACCTTGCAGGCGGTACCTTGGGTACCGCTCACCTCCCCACAACACATAACCCTCGCCGCCCAGCTCCTTGGTGACCTCCATTGCCTTCTTGACTTGGGCCGCGGCATAGGCAAACACGCTGGCGTTGGGGCCTGCAGGCGGCGGCAGAGTGTTGGTAGTGGTTATGGGACTGGATTGCGGCGAGCTGGGCAGGGCAGGCCCTCAGTGAGCAGAGGAACGCGTGGCAAGCATACATTGCAGGGGATCCAGCATGATTGCCGGTGCTGTGTTCGCTTGCGCTGCTTCACATTGCTGCCCTGCCACCGTGCAACCATGCAGCCCCCTCACTGGTGGCTGCTCCATGCAGGTAGCGGGGGTGCTTGAACAGCTGCGCTGTGCCCCACAGCACTCGCTTGCCGCTTGAGCCTTGCAGCTCCTTCGCCAATGCAACCACCTGGCAGATAGGTTGGCGGAGAGAGATAGCTGCCATGTATAGACAGTGCACTCCGGCAGGCTGCCTGTCGATGGACGGTGGCGGCAAGTAAGGCACTGCTGCCTCGTCGTTTTGCCTGCCTAACTAAAGTACACATAAATCCATCCGCTGGCTCGTGCTCACCTTGTCCAGCAGGGCATTGGTCTCCGCCAGGCTGGCGCCCTCCGGTGCAATGTCCCGGTCATGGAAGCACCTGCAGGTGGGCGAATGTTTGGGAGCAATGCCCTCGGTTCGTAGCTTGAGCTGCAATGCCGATGCATGGCCCATTCCCTCCAGCGTTTTGTGATGCAGCGCTGGACCAGCTGATAGTCTGCCCCCCAAGCAGCCCTGCTCGAGCGCTTACCAGTACTCAACTCCCAGCTTGTCAAGGAGCTCGAAGAATGCCCTCATGCGCCGGAACGCCACCTCCAGCTCGCCCACTGCAAGAGCGGTGTATGCATGAGCCTCAGCAGAGGGGAGCCGGCGCTAAGGTGCGCCAATGCCAGGACAAGTGCACACTGGCAACGGCCCTCCCCCCAGGACGAGTCCCCCACCCACCCTCTGCCCCATGCACCTGCCAGGCTCGGCGACCTACCCACCCACCCTCTCCAGCGCCTTCCTCCCAAGCTGTGCCGCCCACCCACCCTCTACCTCGTGCACCTCCCAGGCTGGGCGACCTACCCACCCACCCTCTCCAGCGCCTGCCCCCCAGGCTGGACCGCCTGTCCACCCACCCTCTGCAGCTCCTGCCTCCCAGGGCCTGCTCTGAGTGGGCGAGCCAAACATGTCCGACCCGTCCGCACGCATCGTGTGCCAGTAGGCCAACGAGAAGCGCAGCCTGCATGGAGTGTAGAGAACAACAGGTGGGGCAGGGTGGGCTTCACGTGTGCCAGTAGGCCAGCGAGAGCCAGAAGGCCAGCGAGAAGCGCAGCCTGCGTTGAGGGAGGCATACAGGTTTGGGAGGGTGGGTTTCACGCGCGCCAAAACGCCAGCGAGAGCCAGAAGGCCAGCGAGGAGCGCAGCCTGTTGTTGCGGGAGGCGTACAGGGGGGCTGAAGACCAGCTGTTAAGTTAGACTTGACTAGACTATAATAGATGGGGCAGGCTGGATATCACGTGAAAAGGCCGGCTAGAAGCGCAGCCTGCGGTTGGGAGCGGAAGCCGGTTGCAGCAGGGTGTTGTGTGTGAAGGTTCACTGCCCTACGCTCATTCACTCAGGGAGACACAGCACGTACACATCGCACTGCAGGTCAGGCAGGCGGAGCCGCAATCCCCAGCCGCCCAGCTGAGCGGGGTCACCCAACCCTCCCACCTGCTCACCACTCGCGCATCGGCTTGCCCAGGATCTCTTCGCTCGCATTGTAGTAGCGGAAGGCCAGCGGGTTGGTGCTGTCCGGACCCTCAAACCGGATCTTTGGTATTCCAGGAAAGAACTCGCCTGCACATGGCAGGCGGCGGTTGGTGGTGCACACTTTTGGCAGCGTTGGAAGGGAGGCTGAAGGGGCGGCAAGCCACGGCAGGGGCACGCTGGATCGTCCATGTGTGTGTGGTGCAGGAGTAGATGGCTGCCTAACACGTGTTTGGAATAAATCCAGCCCATGCTATCAAACCTGCAATCCATTGCACTCACCCTGGCCCCAGGCGCCGCGCTGGCTGGGCGCGCCTTCGCCGCCGGCGCAGGTATGTGGCGGTGCCGCCGCTGCCGCGACCGCCAGAGCCAGCGCCGCTGCAATCGCCGTGCACATCGAGGCTCTCAGACGCATGCTCGCTTATGTGGGGCCAGCCGCAGCACCGGGAGAGGTGAGGGAAGAAACGCAGAAACCCTGGTTGCGGTCGAGAGCCGAAAGACAGTCTGACAGCTTCAGGGCGTACAGATCGGCGCGTTTAGGTGTCGGCAGGGCGCGATCGCCTCCTGAAATTGCTGTGCATCCCGCAGCGAAGCTGACTTGGCGGCCCAGAGCACTGATCGCCCTGCAAGTGCGCGCATCGTCCTACTGACTGGCGATCAATGCGTGCAGCAGCGGCCTGGGGAGTCAGGGCGCTCTCTGCCGCCTCGCTCCGCCCCTGCCCTCGCTCCAGTGCCATCCCCGCTGCTGCATTCCGTGCTGTGAGAACAGCGCAGATTGCCGCCGATCGCATCACCCCATCCAGCAGCAGAGGTGCAGCACCCAGCGGCGCTCGCACCGTCGCTGCCACCGCCGCAGTCGTCAGCCCCGCCATGCCTGCACCCCGCCGCACTTGGGCGGAGCACAGCTCTCAGGTGACGGCCACATGATTTGTCCTCCTGTGGGTCCTGGCAAAATGCCTCTGCTGCAGCCTGGCTGCTTCCGGTTCCCCAACGGCTGCAGTCCCACACGTGTCATTTAGTGCCCCCTGTCCCACTGCAGTCCAACCCTAAGGAAGCGCAAGTCACCCACTCCGACATCGAGCTGGATGTGGACTTCGACACGCACGTGCTGAGCGGCCATGTGGAGGTGGGTGCTGCCGGCTGCAGGCATTTTCACTGGCTGCGCTGGGGCTGGGTGTTAGGGCTGGGTGCGACGGCGGCCAGCCCTGTCTTTGGGTGACAATGGCTGCCCCGCCTGCGCACCCATCTGCTGCAGCACACGGTGGCAGTGAAGGCAGACGGCGTGCAGCAGCTGCAGCTGGACACGCGAGAGGTGTCGGTTGGCGGTGTGACCGTCAACGGCCAGCGTGAGTTGCCAAGGCCACAAGCTGCAGCCTTGTGTGGCTGATGCTGTTGCAATGCATGGCAGCGTAGCTTGGCGTTTGACAGTCGCAGCGTTGCGTACATGCCCTGATGCAGTCAGTCTCGCCTGCTGCACAATGCACACAGCCACCGCCTGCATCCGAGCCCGATCGACCTGACATCTCTAGTTGAACATCTCCCTCTGCTCTTCCTGTCCCACAGCCGCCGAGTTCTCGCTGGGCGAGCCGCACTCAGCACTGGGCAGCCGGCTGACGGTGCAGCTGCCGGCGGGTCTGAAGGCGGGAGACAAAGTAAAGGCACGTTCCCTGCCGGCTGCATGTCTGCTCGCCTAACCTGCACCGCTGGCTTTGCCCATTCCTGGCAGGCTGTGTACCTGCCAGTGCGCCCACTGTCCGGGATTGGCAACCTCAGCTGTGTTGCTATGGTGACCATCCGGTATAGCATGGCATGGGTCTCTGGCGCCCAACAACCAGCCTCCATCCATCCAGCTGATTCCCCATCATCCTCGCTGGCCACCCTGTGCAGGTTGGCATTGAGTTTGCGGCGTCTCCCCAGGCCTCGGCGGTGCAGTGGCTGCCCCCTGAACAGACTGCGGGGAAGCGGCATCCGTACCTGTTTACGCAGTGCCAGGCCATCCACGCGCGGTGCGCTGGCTTGGGGTGCACGAGGTGGCGTGGCTTGCCTTGTTGCGCTGCTGCAATCGGGCGACTGTTGCGCAGCACCGCAGCACAGTAACTTGTGCTGCCGCAAAGAGCAGTCGGTTGTGCTGTGGCTCGCTCACCAGCAACAAGCTTGCTGCCTCCTCGCCCCTGCCGCAGCTCCATCCTGCCCTGCCAGGACAGCCCTGGCAGCAAGTTCACGTACACTGCAGCAGTAAGGCAATAGCCCAGCGCAGCAAGTGCGGCAATCGCAGGCTGCGGCTTTAGGTTCGCTTGCTGCCACACGTTCACTGCTTGTTCAGCTCCCTGTCCCCACATTCCTTACGCACATACATCGCAGCCGCTGCCCTGAAACACTGCCAACTGGTCCTGTGCTCTCGCTGCAATGCTGCCACGGGCCCCATGTCCTGCCGCAGGTGCGGGTGCCCGCTGAGCTTCGGGCGCTGATGAGCGCTGTGCCCGAGGAGGTTGGAGCAGCAGGTCAGCGGCGTTTACACGGATGGTAGCCTTGTTGTGCGTTGGGTTTTGCTTGAGGGGAGCGACAGAGGCATGGCCTGGGGAGCGCTGTGCCCGAGGAGGATGGAGCGGCAGGTTGGTAGTATCGCACTGATGGAACATGTTAGGTAGTATCGCACTGATGGAACATGTTAAAGAGTGGTCAGCACGGCACAGCGTGGCGATCTGCCTCGATCGACGGAGCCTGCCTTGCGCCGTGCAACGCTGCTCTCGCGCTGGTGGATTGTCTGCAGGCGGCGACGGCGAGCTGCCACGCGCCAAACAGAAGCAGCGGCCGGGGACCAAAGTGTACCACTTCAAGTGAGCAGCAGGTGTTTTTTTAGAGTTTGTTTTCAGTTGACGTGGTGTATACTGGATGCCTGTTGGCCTGAGTGTGTGCGTGCATGGAAGTGCCACTGCTTCCTGAAGCCAGCTGGCCACCTGCCGTTCTGGCACGGCCGATGCACGAAGCCGCAGCCACGCAGACTCCTCTGCGCCTGTCCCTTCCACCTGGCAGGCAGAGCGTGCCCATCCCCTCTTACCTGCTGGCTCTGGCTGTGGGGAACCTGGAGAGCCGGCCGCTGGGGCCGATCAGCGCGGTGTGGAGCGAGCCAGAAATGGTTGAAGCGGGGGCGCACGAGTTTGCAGGTCGGTGGAATATTGGCCGTGCTGGCATGTTCTGCTGTGCTGCCGGGCCCACCGCCCCGCACCTGCACTGCATGCTCTGCCGATTGCGACGCACTCTGCGCGGTTGCGCATCCAAGCTGGTATGGCTGCCTGCCTGTGTGGCTGTGCCCTGCAGAGACTGCAAAGTTCCTGGAGACGGCGGAAGAAATTGCGGGCCCCTACGTCTGGTGAGGAGGGAGCTAATTGGCAGTACCTATCGGACTGTGTTGGAATGTGTTCAACAGAGAGTGCGTGCCACCAGATTGCTGATCTGCCAGTCTGTCGCAGTGGGTGTTTGGTGAACAATTTTCAGCGAAAGTTGGATCATGACTGCTCCCCCCATGCCTGCCCTGCAGGGGGCGCTACGACCTCCTCCTGCTGCCGCCCTCCTTCCCCTGTAAGCTCTTGCAAAGCTGCTAGCTGTGTGCATTGCCGTTTGCTTGCCCTGCCTTGCCTTTATGCAATGACCTTGTTGCCTGTGGGAACTCCGCTGGATGGCACCGCTAAGTGACATGCACTTCTCTGCACCTGTGCTTCCCGCTGCAATGCTCTTGCAAACGGCGGCATGGAGAACCCCTGCTTGACTTTTGTGATGCCCACACACTGTGCTACATTCTGGCCAGTGACGTGCACATCTCTCTAAACGCTCTAAACGCTTGCAGACGGTGGCATGGAGAACCCCTGCCTCACCTTTGTGACGCCCACGCTGCTGGCGGGCGACCGCTCGCTGGCAAATGTGGTGGCCCACGAAATCGCGCACAGCTGGACAGGCAACCTCGTCACCAACTCCAGCTGGGAGTCGTTCTGGTGGGTGCAAAGGCTGCTTGGTTGTGGCACTCAGCCGCTGCAGGCGGATTTGTTGTCTGCGTCGGTGCATGCAGCAGCCAGCAAGGCGCTGGCTGCGGCATGCGCGCCCGTGAAGTGGCCAGCCAGCTGTGCGTCCGTGCCAACCCTTTGATTAACTGCAAATCGCAGGTTGAACGAGGGCTTCACCGTCTTAACCGAATTCAGGCCGTTTTGAATCATTCTCCGTGCAACGCAGGCTAAACGAGGGCTTCACCGTTTTTCTGGAGCGCAAGATCCTGGGCCGCCTGTACGGCGAGCAGGTTAGTGGATGGTTGCGAGGGTGCCTCTTGTGGACTGATGTAACCTGCTGGGTCAGAAGGGTACCATGAATGGAGCTGCTGCCTGCTGGTGTGGGCTTGCCGGGCCTGCACTACACAGACGGCTGCATGCATGCTGTTCGCAGTGTTTGCCTTGCAATTTTTCAAAGCTCTGCGTGTGCTTACGGCTGTGCTGCTTTGCAACCGCTGTGCCGCTGGGTACTGCAATGCAACAAATGTACTGCTGTGTGCTGCAATGCAACAGATGTATAGCTTCCAGGCCTCGCTAGACCTGTGCTGCATTTACATGCATGCATGTACACTCCCAGGCAGTGTTGCAGCTCTCTGCTTGTGCTTGCAACAGATGTACAGCTTCCAGGCCTCGCTGGGCTGGCTGGACCTGCAAGACGTGGTGAAGAAGGAGTTTGGAGAGACGCACAAGTACACCGCGCTCGTGCCCGACCTCTCGGGTGGGTGCTAAGATGACAAAAGATGTACTGACTGGCTGCCTCCCTGCCCTCCCCCCTCCCCCTCTTCCCCCTCCTTGCCCCTCGTCCGCCTCCTTTCCCCTCCTCCCCCTCCTTGCCCCTCCTCCCTCCCCTCCTCCCCTCCTCTCCACAAAACTCCCCTCGACACCACACTATGGTACCGCCGCTGTGTACTGCAGCGGTACCAGTTCCAGGCAGCGCAGGGCTGGCTCAAGCTGCAGGACACGGTCCGGAAGCAGTTTGGCGAGAGCCACCCATTCACCTGCCTCGTCCCCGACCTCTCAGGTCGCCCCTCGCTTACGCTGCATGCATTGCCAGACAGCAACATTGCCATTGCAAGCAGCCTGCCAGTAATGGCCACTCTGTGCCCAGCTGTGCGTTGTCCAGCACTATCTGGCCATGCCATAGGCAACTAGGCAGCCAAGACATGGCCAGGCAGAGCTGGGCACTGGACAGCTGGCCACAGAGCGGCTGATACTTGCTTCGGGGGCTGCCTAACTGCCTGCACTGCCGCTGCCGCCCTGCCGTGCTACGGTGCTGCAGCCTTGCAGCGGTGTGCATGTTTCATTCAGCAGAGTGTGCTGCCGCAATGCGCACCTGTTGTATGCCCATGTACTTGGCATTTGTCTTGCCACTCGCGTGTATTGATTTTGCAACCTGTGGATATTTCTTCTTGTGTGCTGCCGCAGGTGGTGTGGACCCCGACGACGCTTTTTCAAGCATTCCTTACGAGCGCGGCTTTGCATTCATCCACTATTTACAAGTGAGTTTAGGTTGCAGCCGATACTGCTGTTTGTTTGCGCGCCGTTACCAACCTCAAGCCAGCCCCGACCATCACGATTTGCTTGTATGATATGCCTTCCTCACTCAGGCCCAGATTGCTGGCATGCATTGTTCACTTCTTTTACCCACAGTTTTGCTGTCTTCTTGACAGGAGCTGGTGGGAGGCAGCGCCGTGTTTGAGCCCTTCTTCAAGGCGTACATCCAGCGGTTCAAGGACACGCCCCTGAACAGCGACGACTTCAAGGTGCGCAGGTCGCGTGTAAACTCAGAAGGGTTTGTCTGACGGAAAGTCGACCTTCATCGCCCGATCAAGCTTTCAACCTTTGTTCTGCCGAACCGCGACGTCCCTCTCCTGCGACAGCGTCTGCATTGTACTCAGCAACCACGGGTTTGCGTGATGCCGTCCTGGCAGGCCTGCGTTTGCAACTACTTCTGCCCATCCAGCAAGTCGGTTTGTAACGTTCACTTTGCTTGATTCTAACCATTGCCATGTGCTTTATTCTAACCATTGCCTGGCAGGCCTTCTTCTGCGACTACTTCAAGGACAACGCAGCCATCCAGCAGATCGACTGGGACACCTGGTACTACGCCCCTGGTAAGTGCAGTCCGTTTTAACGCAAGCTGGCACCCTGCAGCAATTCCCGCTCATATGCTTGCTTGTTTGTTGTTCCGCGCTGGTGCAGCCCGGCAAAAGGCCAGCCGCGGCAGGGAAGTGCTGTCCGGCTGCCTGCATGCCGCCACCATCCGCCATTTTGCCACAGCCGAGGTGTGTAGCTTGCTACCCATCTGCCATGTTGCCCAATGATTAATGTGCAGGCATGCCGCCCGTGACCAACCAGTACGACGAGAGCCTGGGCAAGCAGGCGTACGAGCTGGCCCAAAAGTGCGGAAATTAAGATGTGGTGGCTTGTTTGATGGTAGATTTGGCGGCGCTGCAACTGTTGGACGGCACCAGAGTCCAACAGCTCTTTCAATTCACACTGCTGCAGGTGGCACACATCAGATGTGATGGGCATCGGCAGCAACGGTCCTGCGGAGGCTTCTGGCGATGACCTGAAGGGCTGGAGCTCCACCCAGGTATTCAACTTGCAGGTTAACATACGCTGGTCGGTGAAGCACACCAAAGCGACTTGCAAAGTGCTGTGCCTTCCCTTGGGCCCCCGACTTGCTGCCTGGCTTTTCCTCCTTGCTGCTGCACAGATTGTGGCTTTCCTAGACAAGCTCGCGGAGCTGCGCTCGCTGCAGCCGCTGCACCCCTCGGTCACCCGCAAGTGAGCTGCCTGCCTTGCCTGTGCCTGGTTGCTGGCCACTGTGATGACCAGAATTTGCTCCTAGTGGGGTGGGCTGCACATCTGCTGCTTTGCCGAGGCTGCCGGCGAGTGGGTCCCATGCTGCTAGCCCAGGACTGCTGAACGCTGCCCACTTGCATCAAGTTGGCTGATGGCGCGTAAAACAACCAACCACTGGCCCACGCAGAATGAACGAGCTGTACCACCTAGATGGGCGCACCAACAGCGAGATCCGCTCCTCCTGGCTGCTGCTGTGCATCAACGCGGGTGCGCATTCAATGCAGCGTGGAAATGCAGCATGCAGGCCTGGCTGCTGCTCCACGCCATTGCGAGTGTGGGTCCTTAGGTCTGCTCAGCTGTACCGAACAGCTGCTATCGCAGAGCGACGTGCTGCTGCAGCGGCTGAGCTGGAAGGTGTGTGCAAGGCGGCCCCCAAGTAGCACAGCCGCCCGCCTGCCCCTTAGCTCTAGGTGCTGAATGCTGTAATTTTTGCTGGCATCCATCCTCTGTGTCCAGGTGATGAGGCGGTTCTGCCGCTGGTGAAGGACTTCCTCACCACCCAAGGCCGCATGAAGTGAGGCAGCAGAGCGGGAGTGGCGCATGTGCCGTTGCGGTTGCGCCGCCATGCATGGCGGCAGCGGTTTGGCAGCAACACGTGCATGCGATTCGCGCAAGTATGCCGCCGAGGTTTCACCCTGCACCCTGGCTTTTCCACACACAGGTTCCTGCGTCCGCTCTACCGCGCCCTGTACAACAGCAAGAGCGCGGCGGCTAAGCAGCTGGTGGGTGTGGGGGGCAGGCTGGCGCGTTGCGCCGTGATATCGTGTGTCAGCAACATCCACGTACACCCATGCCAGTTGCAATGAATCTGCCTGCGCAGCGGCACAAATTCATGATGTGTCGGCTGCTGACGACCGCCCATTCGGCCACCCCCACTTGGCAGGCACTGGACACGTACCAGGCGCACAAGCAGAGCTACCACCCGATTGCATCCAAGATGGTGGCCGTGGACCTCAAGCTCTCCAAGCCCAGCGATTGAGCGGCTCCAAGGAAAGGTGGCACCTGCAGCTGGGCAGCCATTGCAAGCCACCAGGCGAGAGCGGCCACACACAACAGTGCGGCCTTGCACAGCTCATAGACGGTCCTGCCGGAACACAGTCCATAATTCGGATTGTTGGTTGCTGCACTGTACATTGCCATTCCTTGTAACTGCGGCAGTATTCATCGGGTCCCACACACGCGGCGGTGGCGAGTGCGCTGCGAGCGGGGCCGCCACAGCACCCAGCAGGCTGCTGGCCATCCACCGCCGATCGCCGACTCTGCAAACTACGCACGACATGCAGGCCACAGCGCGGTGCTCGATCGCGGCTTCTGCAAGCGGCTCGGCCCGGCGGCCGGCGGCCCAGCGTCCGCTGGCTACTGTGCGGCCGCTGCGGGCCGGTGCAGCCTGCAGTCGACGACAGGCAGCTGTCTGGCGGCGGCAAGCAGGTGCATTGATGCGGCCAGCGGCGGCCGCGCTGTCGCCATCCCGCCTCGCCCGCCTGCACCTGCTGCACCGGCCTTTGCGCGTTTGCCTAACTTCCCCCAAAGCGGACACCACTCGCCGAACACGCCCTGCTATATTGAGGCCGCATATGCCGTCTTGTTGCTGCAGAGCCCGAAGGCGCGGCACCCGCAGCCGACAGCAGCAGCAGCGCCGCCGCCGCAGAGGCCGCCGACGAGACGACATTCTACGAGGGCAGGTGCGCTCTGTTATGCATCTTACAATTTACCAGACTGTTGCAGCTGCATCCTGTGTCCGTGATGTTTCGCCCTGCTTCCCCTTTTTACCATATTCGCTGTTGAATAGCACACCCTCTCCGCCACCTGCCTCACCGCCCCCGCAGCGGCGCCCCTGCTGAGCTGGCGCTCTCGCTGCTGTGCACATGGGTCCAGCTTCCAAACCACATCTGTCTCTCCTGCTTCATTGCCCCCGCAGCGGCGCCCCCGCTGAGCTGGCGCTCTCGCTGCTGCTGGGCGTGTTCGTCATCACCCTGCCCCTCACAATTGCCTCCGTTGGCCGGCGGTGAGGCAGCGGCTGCAAGCGCAGCAGGGCTTGGCAGCTGTTGAGCGCGGCTGTGGCCATGGGGAGGTGGCCCACGTTGCTCGGCCGCCTGCACACAGCCGCAGCTGCTCGTTCTGCTGTCGCCGGGGCCCCTGGTTCCTTCACAGCCCCCCAGCAGTTGTTTGTTACGCTCCCCTTCTTTTGCAGGCTGTGGATCAAGTACAAGTTCACAAACAAGCGCCTGATTGTGACGACCAGCAGCCCCATCCTGAAGCGGGAGGTGCAGGCACGTTGGTGGGGGAGCGCCGCAAAGACATTGCTGTAGGGAGTTCGCCCCAGGCTGCTGGCTGGGCTTGCGCGCTGAGCATGTGCACCCTGCCCAGCTGCTGCCATCCCTTCACTTACGTGTCTCATGGCCGCCTGGAGTTGCAGGTCAGCTACGATCAGATCAAGGAGATCCGGTCGGCACCTCGCGCCTTTGGCCTCTGGGGCGGTGAGCACTCCCTTTTGCTGCCTTGGCATGTGTGGGGTTGCTGCCAGGGCTCCGCAGGAGACTGGCTGCCTGACAACGACCCACGCAAGCAGGTCAAATTCGCATGTGTGCTACTCGCCCTGCAGACATGGTGATGTTCCTGAAGGACGGCTCCCGCCTGCAGCTGTGTTTTTTTCCCTCCCTCTGCAGCGCTCTAACTTCCACTACATATCCGTACATTTGGCGCCCTGTTGCAGACATGGTGGTGTTCCTCAAGGACGGCTCCCGCCTGGAGCTGGCCGGCCTCGAGCGCTTCCAAGACATCGTTGATTACATTGAGGCCCAGCGGCGCAAGCTGTGAAGCACTTTTGCTGGAGGGCTGCCACTTCTGGCGGGTGGCTGGATTTGGCGGCGGCTGTGCACCGGAAACGCCACTGATTGCAGCGGGTATCCACCTGCGCACTCGACCATCCTGCTCTTGGCCATTTTATCTGTGTTGATGTTTGATCACTGGTGATTATTTGACCTCCGCGTCTCGCCGTGGGTGTAACCCTGAGCTGCTGTGGTTAGTTACAGCTGGTCAGCGCGCAAGTGACACTTGCCTTGCAGCAGGCGAGCGTGGCTGCGCATGCACCATCTTTGCAGCCCTATCAGGACTCGCCACCGCCTCCTATCTTTACGTCCTTGAGCAGCCTAGTCAGCATGGCGCCCTGCCGCCGCGTCTGAAACTGCTGCTGATACGTGGCTGCTTTTTCGGATGAGCCACCGCTGCCTTCCCCTGCCTGCAACTGCTCGCTGGCCCCTTCCGCACCCACCTGGCTGCTGCCGGACTGCTCCTCAGTGGCTCCCTGCAAACCAGCTGGCTGTGCCGCATCTGCCGCTGCTGCCTGCTCTGGTGTCGCTGCCGCCGCCTGCCCTCCTGCCGCTGCCGCTGCAGAACAGTCTGCCGCCTCGGCCGCACCCTGTGCTGCCGCCGCCGAGTTCTGCGCATCTTCAGCATCACCAGCAGCTGCCTCGGCTGCGGCTGCCTCGGCTGCAGCTGCCTCCCCCTCTGGCAGCGGCTCCTTCCGCCGCTTGAGCAGGTAGATGTGGATGAGCGGGTGCTGGTAGTTTGGGTCCATCTTGCCAGTGGGCACCTGCAGGCACAGCATGCACAGCATGCGGTGAGAGCGCAGCATTTACGCCCCAAGGATGCATCTTGCCGCTGGGCACCTGCAGGCACAGCACATGCTGAGAGCACAGCAGTTGTCAGACAGGCAGGACTGGAGGGCAGCAGCCCGCTCGCTGTTTCTGTGGGGTGCAAATGCAGCCCTGCTCAGACCTGCGTGGGACTGATCGCTGAGGTATGACGGTATGCAGCAATCCAGCCACAGCGCGCAGTACCCACCTTTCGGATGGTGAAGTGCCGCCCAAACTGCGCCATGAACTCGTCATGCACCGTCTGCAGGCAGGGAGGACAAATCATGCGGATTGGGAGGCTGGCCCCAGCGCATGCTCCACATGCTGCATGCAAAACAACAGTGCCGTGTGCCATGCCGGCCAACTGAGAGCCGTCTCATGCAGGGCATGCAAAAGGTTTGCAGTGCAGGTGGACAGCAAGACCAGTAGCGCGTGCCTGTGAGCGGAACTCGTTGGTGATGATGGTCTGTGTGCGGGGGCCGCCCATAGCTAGCACCGTGGCCAGCAGGTGCGGCACTGCAACAGTCGAGGCATATGGGGCAGGGAGCGGTGAAGCATTTGAGCAGCAGTGAAGTAGGCATGGAGAACTGAAGCAGGCAGGTGGCAGCGGATCAGGCACGACATGGCTTGTGCGCCAAACCCAGGTGAATAACGGCGGTGGCAGGACAGCACATCTGTGCCCGTGGCGATCATTGCAACAGCGCCAATCTCCCCACGAGCGCCTCACCCGCCAGCTCAGAGTACACACAGTCTGCTGCCAAGATGAAGTCGTAGGGCGGCTGGAAATCCGCGTAGCAGCTGCGGTCTGACCAGTCGAGGGAAGCAACCGAGGTGTGGCCCACCTCGCTGGCAGCCCAGCCCGCGTCGCGCACTGCAACAAGGGAGGGGACGGGAGGGCGGCGGCAGGGATGGGTGGTGCAGAAGCAAGCGGTGCGTGGCAGCCAGCGGCACTGTCTGATCACCCAGTGCAAGTGCACGTGCATGCCGTGCCATCGCCATGGCAGGCCGTACTGCGCGGAGGCATGGCCAACAAGCACCACACTCAGCAGCATGCGCAAGCCTGTAGCTGTACCCACGTTTGAGCGCTGCCGGAGAGATGTTTTGCTCCACGTTACGGCGCAGCAGCGGCAGCACGTCGCCAATGTCCGTGAACACCACATCTGCTTAGGAGCGACAAGGCGAGTCAAACAGACTGGGTGTGTTGTTGCAGGTGAGCTGAGCAGATGGCGGCGACAACGCCCTGCCTGCCCGAGCATGAGCCATGAGCACCCCACCGTTGGCAGACGGCAGCCAGCAGGTGCGCACCTGCACCCAGCAGCGCCAGCGCCATGCCCGCTAGGCCCATGCCTGCACCCAGCTCCAGAGCCCGCTTGCCGCGGACCTTGGCCCGGCTGAAGTCGCCGCGCCGGCTGTTCTGCGGGCGCGGCAAGGTGCGTGGGGTGCAGCGTGAGACACCTAGCACACGTGGCATGGCACTTGCAGAAGGAGTTGTTGTGGTGCAGCGGTGCCAGCAGCAGCCCAGCCGCAGCCATGCAGCACCGCCTGCTGGTGTGGTCTCCTTGCCTTCTCAATGTACTTGGCAAGCACGATGCTCGCATCCCATACCGTTGTCCCCAGATTGGAGGAACTGGGATCTTGCGCCAGCTGGAAGTCAATGCTGCAATACGAAGGGGCGGCATCATGGGGGAATAAGCTTACGGCTGGTTGCAACCATGAGGCCAGCCACACAGCGCCCGCTTGCAAGCGGCCGTAAGCACTGTGGACACGCGCTGCTTACCCCATGAGTTCTTGCTCTACGGTCGTGCTGAAATGCGTGTTCCATCGTTCCAACATGGTGTGTGTGGTGGCACCGAGGCCTGCGACAGGCAGCAGCCGGCAGCGGTGGCGGCGGCGGCGGCGGCGGCAGGCGGCGGCGCCCATCGCACAGCGGCGGCGGGGCCATGCGCGGCGTGCATGCACTCCGAATGCGACGCACATTACACACTGAGCAGATCAGCCTGCTGGGACCGCCGCAGCGGGCAAGCCGCCGTACAGCCGCTCACCAGGGCTCTTAGGAGGGTCGCCGCGGCCGTCTAGTGAAACTCCAGAGGCCAGATGATGTGAAGATAACGTTGGCGCCGTTGCCATCGGCATGCATGCCGCCGTTGCCGCCGCCGCCCGCCGCTGCCGCCGTGCCTGCTGCCGTGCAGCAGGCCGGGTGCGAATCAAGCACTGGATGCAACTTCCACAGTCGGCCTGTGTGCGGTGGACTGCTGCCTGCCGTTGAGAATTCGGAGTTTGCTCAAGTGTAGGCCTTATGAATGCGCCCCTCGTGTGGCAAAGGTCGAGCACCTGCGCCGCCGCCCAACAGGGCTGCCCCATCGCAACTGAGCAGGATGTTCCCAGATATCAATTGGCCTTGCAGCACGGCGTTTGCGCTTCATGCGATGCATTCGTTAATCTGAAGCGAGCGTAGACATGGCAGCATGCTCCGCCTTTGCGCAGGTCAATCAATGCATGCGGGCGGTCAGCGCTTGCAACGTGAAGCGGCATGTGCCGCACATTGTGCGCCCCTTCCCTCGCACCCTTCATAGCTCACCGATCATCAGACCGACTGTCACGCTAGCACAGCCCTCTGTAGAGCCCACCGCTGCCCGCCTCGCCAAAACAGCAACTTTGGACCGCGTTTGCCGTCCCCCCTGCCGCCGCCGCCTCGTCCAGCTGCCGCCCGTGCGCACTTAAGGCGCTAGGCGGCCGCACACCGCCCGCAGCGCCGCTGAGCGCCGGGCGTATCGCCGCCTGCCGCCGCCCTCTGCCGCCAGCTGCCCGGCGGGCCGCCCAGCGTTCTCGCTGGCCAGCCGACATGTCCCTGATCACCAAGGGCCTGGACATCCTGTCTGCGCGGCTGGGCCTGAAGCGCAGCCGGCCGACCAGCCAGGAGGCGCCGGCGCCCCACCACCGCCCCAGCGCCAGCCAGTGCACCGAGGAGCAGGCGATGCAGGAGCTGGGGCGCTGCAGCCTGCACACCGGCGGCAGCGGCAGCATGGAGAGCGCCCTCAAGCGCTCCCGCCTGGTCAAGACAGACCCTGGGGCCGGCGCCAGTGACCTGCCCAGCGCCAGCGGCCAGGTGGGTGCTCGGCATGGGTGGCCGTTTAACGTGGGTGCAGGCTTTGCCAGCACCCAACTGCCCCTGACCCTCCCCAACTCTCCCTGCCCTGCAGGCCAGCCTGCCCTTTGCCACCTCCTTTGACAACCCGCTGTTCGACAGCGACGACAGCGAGGACGAGGATGAGTTTCCGCTGATGGCCGGCGGCAGCCAGGTGGCGGGCGAGGAGAATGCCGGCTGGCTGGGCAACATGGCCCTCCCCGGCGGTAGCGCCTCCCCGCCGCTGCGCCGCCTGCAGCCTGCCGGTGGCTGCGGGGCCCAGGGGCGCAGCCTGTGGCACAGCAGCCCATCGCCGCTGCTGGGCGGCAGCGGCAACAAGCCCTTTGCAGGCATTGGCAGCAGCAGCAGCGGCGGCGGCAGTGGCAACATGGCTGATCTGCTGCCAGCCTTCAAGCGCGAGGTGCAGAGCCCGCTGGTGCTGTCCGCGCTGTGCTCGCTGGAGCGCCAGCGTCTGCACCCACTTGGGGCCGATGGAGAGGACTTCTTTGACTCGATCGAGGGCACATGCGCGGGTGCGGCGGCGAACAGGCACTTGGGGCGTTGCCTGCCTGCCCGGCTTCTTAGGTTGGGTTCTGGTATTGTTTCAGTCCAACTTTGCACATGAGCCCACCACTTCCACCTGTGCTTCTAAAAGCTCTGCACACTGCCCTTGCGCCTCAACTTGGGTGCTGCTGCCACTCACTTTGCGCCTGTCGTCTGCCCTCCCCTACTGCCCGCCAACCTGCATTCCACCAACCGCTGCCCTCCTCCCGCCGTGCCCTCCCGCCACGGCAGGCCTGCTGGTGCTGTGCTGCCGCGCGCGCATCGGCTGCGAGGAGCTGTCTGCCGAGCTGCTGCTCACCATGCTGTGGCTCATGGAGTCGTGCGAGAGCCAGTGTGAGTGCCTCTCCATGGCTTGAGTTGGCTTGATCTTACAATTTGCAGGCATAACACGGCATTGCTTGCACCTCCACTAGATCATGCCTGATCGGTCTGGCTGGGCGGGACATAGGTATGCAACATGCTTGCTTGCACAGTGCCTCAATCACGCCAAGGCCTGCAAGCCGCCACTCCCTTCCGCTCCGCAGACCGCAACGAGCTCAGCATCTGCCTCAAGTCCTACTTGCGCTTCCACCCCGGAGCGTACTACCTTCGGGAGGGGCTGCGCCGCCGCATGGTGGCGCTGCAGGCCCAGGTGCGTGTATCTGCACATGCTTCATGCTTCAGGCCCATCTGCAGAGCGCAACCCTCTTGACCGGCCTGGATTGCATTGGCAGGAAATCCAGGCAGTCATATCCCGCTTTACTCTCATCAACCATGTGCCGCACAGTTAACCAGACACTGGCCTCCACTGCCCTGCAGGTGCTGGAGCGCTGTGGCTGGCGGGTGCTGCTGCGGGACCGCGAGGAGCTGCGGGCCGCGATGAAGGAGCTGGAGAGCGACTGCAGGTGCAAACTGCCATCATCCTGCTGCCAGCTCGGAGCTTCGCACCATCGCCTCTCTCTGTTCCTCACTGTCCCTGCCTTTGCCCGCCTCCCTGCAGCTTCACGCGGCTGTGCGACCACATTGCCGACTGCGCAGAGGACGGCGTGCTGCCGCTGGGCAGCCTGCCGCTTGCCAGCAGCCCACAGTCACCCCAAGCTGCGGCAGCAGTGGCGGGTGCAGTGGCGGCAGCACAGGGCTGCAGCCTGAGCGGCGAAGCGGGCGGTGATGGCGAGCCGTCGCCCCTCATCTGTGCCAGCGAGGCAGCGGCTGCCGGCCTGGGCGGCGGGCACTGGGAGGGCAATGCAGGGGCGGCAGGTGCAGCGGCTGAGGACGGCAAGTTTGCTGCCGTGCCGCACATCGTGACCCAGGCTGCTGTGGAAGGGCTGCGGGCACGCTCTGCGCTGGTGGCACGCTAGGCATGCTGCGCTGTAGTCAGTTAGTGCTGCAAACCAGCGCCCCTTTATGAATCACAAACCAACCTCTTTATGATATACTTTGCACTGCAAACTGATTTTTTTTCTGATATCTTGCTACCTGCCCTGCTGTTGTGAGCCGATGCAAGCCTCAGTCACAGAAGGGTTGATTGCAAGCGGTATGCAAGGTCAAGGCAGATTGGTAGGGAGAGGGCCATGGCGGCAGCTGTGTCCCACTCAAGGGCATGCAGCAAGGGAGCGGATCAGCACGGCCGGCTGCCGGGCGCCATCAAGGAGCAAGTGTGGAAGAGCGAAAACTGCAAGCAAGAACCGACAGGGTAGGGAAAAGAGCAAGATACAGAGCACTTTGAGGGGGCACGGGGAGGGCTTGCATACGAGTCTGGTCGGCAAGCGGGGTTCGGCGAGCTGCTGTGCCGGCAAGGCTGGGAGATGCGGCCAGCTGCGTAACGCAGGCAGTGCCGTTCACGCCAAAGGAGGGTTGCTTGCTCGCTTAGTAGTTGAACCTGCAGTCGGGTGACGAGGCAGCAGGGACTCCTCAGCACTGAGCGTGGCTGGTTGGCTGGCCCAGGTGCAGCAAGTTGCGGTTTCCCAGTTTCAGCAACAAACTCCACGACCTTGCAAGCAGTGCAGCTCACTTTTCGTTCTTGTAGATCTTGCCGCTCTCGTCGTCCAGGTAGGCGGCAGTCTTGAGGTCCAAGTGCTCGAAGCGCACGCTGCCGATCAGCCGCTCCGGCAGCTCGTCCTCCGCCTGTGCGGTAATTGAGTACGAGATAGACAACCTACAGTCGGTGCGGCTTGCACAGGAGTGCGGCAAAAGTGTGCTGCCAATCAGCCGCTCCAGCAGCTCGTCCCCCGCCTGCCAAGTACAAAGGTGCACAACAGAAGCATGTTAGCAAGTTGGTTTGCAGCAGATTGAAAGGCGAAAACGCGGATCAGCTGCGCCAATGCCTCCTCCGCCGCGTGCAGAATGGCACCCCAACAGAAGCACGGGAAGCAAAAGTAACGCCCATAAGCAGCACGCCTACGCAGCATCACTCTTTCTAGACAGCCAGCCTTCGCCTGCCCCTCTATCAGCGATGCCAGGTCCACCACCAGGCTGGTGATGGCCCCCACCACCAGGCTGCTCTAAAAACAGCAACTGCGCAGCAGCCCCTTTTGTGTAACTGGCCCTCACCTGGCCTTCCACCAGTGGCGCCAGGTCCACCACCAGGCTGGTGATGGCGCCCACCACCAGGCTCGTCACGCTGTTGGCCACTGTGTTGGAGGTGATGTCCACGTCCACCTCAAAGTAGTTGGGGCCTGGTGGAAAAAAAGGTACGTTCAGAAGGACAACAAGGATCAAAGGTAGTTGGAGTGAAAAAAGGCAGAGGTGCTTCAGTGTTGGAGGTGATGTCCGTGTCCACCTCAAAGTAGTTGGGGCCTGTGCAGAATGAATGGACGAAACAACAGCTGAGTTGATCTGTCTTGCTTGCATTGTTGTTCAGGGTGCGGTGTTGGAGGTGATGTCCACGTCCGACTCAAAGTAGTTGGGCCCTGAAGGGAGGGAGTAGAATTTTCGATGTGCGACGGTGAGGCAGGGCAGCTGACAAGATTGCAACACCGCTGCGTCTGTGTGGGCACCGCGGCTGGCTAACCCGCGCATGCTCAAGCTTGGAAGCACCCACAGCCACTGCATCCCACCCCGGGAGCTCACCCCGGAAGTAGCGCGTGGTCAGCTTCTGCCCCAGCAGCACGGGGGTGGTGCCCACGCTCTGCTTTACGATCCAGCTGTATGACAGAAACGGCGTAGGGCGGGCAGGGGAGCAGGCAGGGGAGTGATTGGGCGTGGGTTGCCAAAGGGTCGGGGCCTCACGGAAGGTGCCGGCAAATAGCGCAGGTTTGCGCCGACTCACCCATCGCACTGTGCAACTGCACACAGCGCGAGGCCGAACAGCAGCTGCCACGAAAGAACGCCTGTCCGAACCCCGCCCATGCATGCCCTACGCTCATGCCGCCCAACAAGCCCCAGCCGGCTGTGCCCACCTGCCCTTGACGATGCGCGGGATGAGCTTGAACTTTTTGTTGCGCACTGCGTCCGCCTCAGGCCCGTCGCCCTTCATCCACCTGTGGCGGAGTAAGCAGGTGGGCACGGGAGAATTCAATCCAGCGAGGGCAGGGTGTGGTGAATGGGCAGGCGGGGCAGGGCAGGTGAGCAGCTTCCCATGTGCCGGCCACCACTCCCCAGCAAGCACACAAGCCAGCACGCAAAGATGCCTGCTCCATCCACTGATTGATTGATTGGGTGCCCCACTCACTCGCACAGGTTGGTGAAGAAGGAGCGCACCGTACCGTTCTTACCCATCCGTTCTGATACATTGCCAACATTGGCAAGTTTCGCTCAAATAAGGACCCACTCACTCGCACAGGTTGGTGAAGAAGGAGCGCACGGTGCCCTGAGGGTCCTCCGGCCACGCCGCGCACAGCGTGTCCAGGCTCTCTGTCATTGGGTTGAGCGGCGCCGTCCACACCATCGTCAGGCTGCAATGAGCGGGGTGGGAGGGCAACAGCGATAGCTTGACCTTAAAAGTACCACAACAGGACTGCTGCATCAACGTGCCTGTGCAGCACAACGCTCAGTGTCAACTCGCAGCAACCACTGCAGTGACATGACGCGGTGGTTATTTCCACACCCGCACCCCCACCTGATGGGCGGGTTGGCGGGCACCATGAGCTGCAGGATGAACATGAAGGGGGCGGCGCAGTACCTGGGGGGCAGGGAGGATGCATAGATGTTCGCCGCATAGGGGTGAATGCATTGCCCGTTTGGGCATAACTTTTGACGTATTGCTCCGCCAGCCATCAAACCAACAGGCTGAATCGCACAGCAAATGCATTGGCTGTAGGAAGGGATACAAAGCAGCTCACTTGACGGAGGGGAGGAAGCGGGCCATGTGCCACATCGGCTCGTCCACCTCCACCAGTTCAGCAGAATAGAGGTCGAACATGGGCATGGCGGCCGGAATCTTCTTCTTGTCCTGCAAAGGTCGGGACCATTGCGATGGGCGCAATACAGTTGGATGCTGGGGCATCGAGTTTGTTGCATTTCAGGCTTACCGCCAGTTCAAGCGTAACCCATGACTCAAACTGAGAAATGACTCCTGCCCTTACCGTCAGGTAGTTCTTGCCGCGCACGCGCAGGTCGGCATTGCCTGGGCAGGACCAGTAGCGCCGCGCCGCGGTACCCTGCAAGGACCGAGCATCACAACTGAACCTTGCTACGCAGGCCGTGGACGACCAGTGCCAAGCCGGAAGTTGGTGGTGAGCCCGAAGCTAGCCACCCTGCAATATACAACGTGCAGCACGCCATGTTGCATGAGCACAATGTTTACCCGTGTGTCCATTCGTAGCGCACCTGCACCGCCCAGCGCTCATCCTCGGGCACCTCCTGTAAGCCCTCGTGTTCACTCGCATAAGTAGTCACCAAAAACATTCATCTAAGCGTACTGTACCTGCACCGCCCAGCGTTCATCCTCTGGCACTTCCTGCGCCTGCTGCCGCGCCAGCGCCGCCCGCACCGCTTTCACCTCCTCAATCGACACCTGCACAGGTCAGCAAAAGCAGGAATTAAGATTGCAGGAACAAAGAGCCTTTTGTGGGGCTTTCCAGCAGAAGTGGTCCCTGTGCACACACCAACAGTACTGGCAACGCCCGCTCATGACCTGCACCCCTGACCTCTCACCCCGCCACCCACCGTGCCCAGCCCAGGCGCCGCTGCTGCCGCCGCCTGCATCGCCGCATCATCCACTGACGTGCGCCGCGACACCTACGGGGGCAGAAGCCGGGTGGTGTTGAGCATTCCGACATGTGTTGAGCTTTCCACCATGTCTGCGAATCTCATGCCAGCAGCCGGCCTTGAAGTGATCTGACAGCAGACGCCCATTACTGTATCCACAGGTCTACCCATTGCTAAGAAATCCTGTACAAGAAGCGAGCATGTACAACAAAAAGCGAGCTTCTCACCGCATCCAGGAACTCTCCATCTGCCTCTGCCAGCACATGCCAACTACCAGCAGCGCAATCAGTTGCCAGCCACAGAGAAAGTTCAATACACTGCAATGCCTCACCGCATCCAGGAACTCGCCATCTGCTTCCGCCAGTGCGGCTGCCGCTACAGGCGAGCCGCTGCCTGCTGGTTTGGTACCGGGGCAGGGCGGGAGGTGAGGGCAGGGCCAAGGAAGGGTGTCGAGCTGTCCCTTGGCGAGCAGGCACACGCGACAGAATGCCCAGAGAATGCCCATGAGAAGCTGCAAGGCGGCACGCCAGGGCCACTCCTTGCCTGCTGCGGCCGCAAGGCGGTCCAAGGAGCGGCGGGTGTAGTCCTTTAGGTCCTGGCTGCGCCGCCCGCTGTAGGTCAGGAATGTGGTGGTCCTGCAGACAAGGGATACACACCACGAAACAGTGTTGCAAGTAGTTGGGTGCTAGCAAGCGGAGCGGGTGCTAGCAAGCTGAGCGTCAGGGGTGGTAGTCCTGCAGGGTGACAAGGGTAAAATTGCTGTGAAAAAGGCTGCAAGTTGGGTGCTAGCCAAGCGGTAGTTTGGAACGGCGGGGTGCCTGATGCCCGCTGCACTGCTAGCGGTATGTAGAGCGAGGTACAGCGCTCAAGCCACCGGCAAAACCAGCACTTGAGCATGTTGGTCAGTGCAGCCGGTTGCTGGCCATAGGAAGTGCCCACCTGTTCACAGCCCGTGGGGTGGGCTCCTCCTGCCCCTCCAGCCGAGGCGTCTCTGGCGCTTCCTCCACAGCATCACCCATGGAATAGGGCCGCACCACAAACCGGCTCTGCTCCACCTGCAGAGGAGGAATGGTGCAGAGCACGCGAAGACGATTGCTTGCGCAACAAGGAGCAGCTGCATCCCCTGAAATAGGGTCGCACCACAACCCGGCTCTGCTCAACCTGCGACAACACGGCACAGCACAGCACAGCGCAGCGCAGCAGGCTTGCTTGGCTGCATCGCGCAGCAGACTACAGCGCAGCGCAGCGTGCTTGCCTTGTCCCGCAGCATGACCACGCTGAGCAGCATGGGCTCCAGCCACGCTCGCATGAGCGGCTCCGCAAGCGGCCGGCCCAGGCGCCGCAGCAGCGAGTGCTGTGCGGGTGAGGGGAGGGGGCGGGGCGAAGTACAAATGGAAAACAATCAACACTGCTGGCTAGATGAAGGAACGCCACTGCGGCAGGCGAGCACGTGGTCCTAGTGCTGCATAAGCTGCACACTGGCTGCCGTGCATGCCTGTGAAAGGCAACAGAACCCAGCCCACCTGGCTGAGCCAGCTGCCCAAATCCATCTTCCCTACTGCCTCATGATCGCCTCAGTCCAAGCTGCCTCAAACTTGGAACAAATAACACCGTCCAGTAACTCAGCCCACCTGGCTGAGCCAGCCGCCCAAATCGATCTTCATGACAAGTGTGACCAGGCACTCCTGGGAGGGGCCGCCGCCTGCGCAGCATGTTTTAATGACCGCATTTTGAGAGCGCGAATGCCCACACACAATCTACACCTCAAGCCAGGCCAGCAAGTGACCACTGGGCATGCTCAGCGGAAGCGCACCTGTGTAGCGCGGCAGCAGCGGCGGCGCCTGAACACAGACTCTTCTCAACCACAGCTAGCCACAGCCCATGTCAAAGGAAGGAACATCTCAGCAGCAGCGCACCTGTGTAGCGCGGCAGAAGTGGCGCCACAGTGAAGCCGGCTGCCTGCACGCTGGCCCGCACCGGCGCCCGCCAGCTGCAAAGGCGCAAGGTGTGGAGTTAAGTAGAACGGTAAGCGCTGAGTGCAGCGTGCCGAGTGGTGCGCCGCAAGAGGCATGCGGATGAGCTGTTGGCTGCACCGTTAGCTGGTGCCAGAGCCTGGCCCGGTGTGCAGCCTTATTGCACCGGCATGGTAGCGTTCGGAGGTGGCAATGCCCCCTTCAGCCGGGCCTACCACAGCACGGACACACGCCTCCAAAGCAGGCAAGTAGTGGCGATGTGCCAAAGCAGTGCAGCAAAAGCGGTGCAGAAAGGCTCACTGGAGCAGGCCGCCCCGGGCGGGGCGCGCCTTGCGGTGGTTGGTCGACTGGTACAGGATGATGTAGGTGCCGTCCTGGTCCTGCGGCGTACAAAACGAAACAAAACTTAGCCAAATGTAAGCCCATCGGTGGCGGGTTGGTGGACTGGTACAGGATGATTAGGTGGTAGGTGCCGTCCTGGTCCTGCAAAAGTGCAGCAACCGAAAGCGGCCCCACCAAATCAAGCCAGTTGGTGGCGAGCTGCTGCAAAACCAGCAGCGGTGGAACACGGGCGCACCTCTTCCTGCCCTTGCCAGCTGCAAGCCAATGTGATGCAAGCCGATGCAACGCATTAAGGCGGCAGCTTGCCCCAGCGACACTCAGTGCCCACCTGGCGCCACGAGCGTATGCAGCACATCTCTCGCGGCGCGCACAGCCGGCCCACCAGGCCACCTGGCTGGAAGCTATGCATCACAATCTGCACAGGTGGGTGGTTCAATTGACGGGCATGGTTTGATTTGCTGGTGGAGCCGGCCCACCAGGCCGCCCGGCTGGAAGCTGTGCATCACAATCTGCGGGGCATGGCACGGCAGCAGTTCTTTCACTTGCGCTGTGATTGAGCATGACTGGCACGATGAGGTCATGCTACGTATGCAGCGGCAGACGTACGTGGGTGGGCTTCCCACCAGGGCAGTTTTGCAATGCCTGCGAACCGGCATGCAAGCAAGGGAGCTGCAGCACCAGGCGACAGCGGCGGCTGGCAAGCAGCCCAGCAAGCCAGCCGCTGTGCTCTCCGGTGTTCACCTGCGTGTGCTTGTCAATCACTTCTAGCACGCGTGCCTCTCCCTGCAGGATTGCTGCTGCACTGTTTGACCGAGTCATGAGCACCTGGGCAGGGAGGGGGTGAAAAGAAAGGGCACGCTCGGTGTGTCAGCAGTCTTGTCACACGCAGTCAACACAAACCAGCTGCCGGCTGCTTCCTTGCCTTGCATCAACAATGCACCGCGGCGACCATTGCACGTAAGTAGACCGCCAGCCTAGCAGCAGCAGAGGAATAAGCTTCACCGCCCCTCACCTCGAAGCACTCTTGCGGCGAGGAGCGGACCACCGCGGACACCATCAGCGCGCCGCCCTCTCCATCTGCCCCCTCCTCTTCTGCGTATACTGCCACGCCGTTGACGTGCCGCACAGACTGCCAGGTCCGCAGCGTGCGATCGCTGCCATCCGCCGCATGCAGGCCCGGCTCAATGGGCACCTGCCGCCCGCCTGCTGCCCCGCCCCGGGCGCCTGCCGTGCCGCTGGCCCCTGCGTCCGCCGCTGCTGCGCCGCCATCCATCGATGCGCTGCTGCTGGTGCGGATGAAGTTGAGCACTGCAGGGGCGGGAGGGTGTGCACCGGGTGGGTGGGGCGCCGAATCCTGTGCAGGGTTGGCTGGGTGCATGCGCAGGCAACAACGGCACACAGCGCGGCTTGGAACCTAGAGCATCCAAGCTGCAAGCCGGGCGGCGCAAGCACTGCCAGCAGGCGCCCTCAGCTCGGCGGCTCACCGCCGCTGCCCTGCCGCTCCAGCCGGCGGATCAGCGTTGCCAGCTGGCTGCGCCACTCCTGCGCCTGCAGGGATGGAGGCCCAGCAAAGCGTGCAAGGCTCAGAACATGAGGGATCGGCAGTGCAGCACGTACCGGCAGCAGCAGCGAGCACGGCCACACACCATGCCAGAGCGCGCATTGCTAGGGCCCAGTGTTCGCGGCAACAACACAGCATGGCATGTGCAGCATGGCACACACAGCACGGCACCGCACGCCACAGCGCAGCGCACCTGCTCCTCAGTTTCGAAGCACAGCCGCAGCGACTCGGCTGCGAAGAGGCCGCTGAACCCAAAGTGCAGCAGGAACGAGTACTGCGTGCATGGAGCAGACAGGAACAGGCAGGGTTTGGGGCGCAGCGTGGCAACGGCAATGATGATAAGATCAGCTGCTGTATGCTACCACACCAAGCAGCAGCGGGCTGGTACCGTACACGACCAGGCACACAGCTGCTGCTATCCACCCGTTCCCTGCCCCCCCCTTCTCCCTCTCCCAGCCAGCTCAGCGCCTGACCCCTCACCATCTCCACACTGGTGAACTTGGCCGCAATGACTGCCACCAGCGTCGATGTGTCCACACGCAGGTGGAAGGTGCCCTTCTCAACCTGCGCATCAGATGCCCAGGAAGGGGTGCACAAGCTGTGGAGCGTTGCCAGGCCAGGCTTGGGAGCTGGCAGCTGGGTGCTTGGCACCGGCATGGTCGCCTGAAGGCCAAAGTGCAGCGGCTATCCACTGCAAGCGACTGTACTTGCACTTGAACTTGCAAACCTGTTCCGAAACCACCCACCTCGGTCACGCTGCAGCTGCCTGTAATCTCCCACAGTTTCGAAGGCTCCGCATCGGTCTGGTGCCGGAACGAAGCCAGCACAGGCGGCTCCTGGGTGCTGGTGTTGGCTGCTCCGGGTGCCGGGCCAAACAGCTGCGGCGAAGCGGGCAGGGCATGTGGCAGCGGTGATGCCGCCGTTCGGTCCACCCGGCATTGTGGGGACCGCGGGACCGGCCCCCAGGACTCCATCAGCAGAACCGCCACAATGCAGGCCAGAACAGCAGATCTGTGTGTGAAGCTGGCACTAGACCGCGTGCCAGACCACGCGTACAGACTGCAACCATGCTACACAAAAGGACGACCCTGCCTTCCATGCTGATCTCGCCCACAACCTGCACCCATCAAGCTCACCTGCATCCAGCGCTTGTTGACCAGCCCACCAGCCACATTGGACTCCCGGCACACCAGCCCTTCCACCAGCAGCGCCCGTCCATCGCCCACTGCCTTGCTAGGGCTGCGCCGGTGCGGCATGGCGGCTGCCTATGCCGCCGCCGCTGCCGGTGCACGGTGCTCCCTGCCGCTGTTGCCAGCCGCCGCCGCTGCGCTACCTCTCCTTGTGGACTGCAGCCGCGGCTCGCTGACTGCTGGCGGAGCAAGTCGAGGCAGGCAATGCCCTGCGCATAGAGGAGAAGCAGGCAGGAGGGTGGGTCCCGCGAGGGTTCTCCGCCAGCGGCGGCGGGAGAGGCGCGCACCTCCCACATCCCGCCCCAGCCTGCGGTTGCACCAGTGGCTGCTGCCCATGCATCTGCGTTTGCCTGCGGCAACCTGGGCGGCTCACCTCAAGCCCGCGCAAGTCTTGCCGGCAAACGAGAACCGCTGCCGGCGGGCGGGGTTGCCGATTCAAACCAATCGCCGATCTCAGCGGTGCTCGCCGCCCCCTGTGGCGTGTGGCAGCCCCTGCGAGCGGGGGGTTTGGGGCCGGCCGCGCCGCTGGAAAGGGACGATGCCAATGCCGCTGGCCCAGAGAGATGTGATGGCAAGCGATCGCTAAGCAGCAGCGCGGCTGGGCTTGTTTTCGGCCCGCGGTGACACGTGGGCAGAGATGCAGGCACAGTGAACGTGGTCAAGCGTTTGTAGCCGTTTCACACTGGCAATTGCTTGCAGGATTGCGATCAGGCACACGAGGGCAACGAGCCGATGGCGGCCGCTCGCTCCAAGCTGCTGCCGGCTGCAGCGCAGCTTTGCAGGCTTGGAATACGTATTGGAGTGCACGATGGGTTGCTCAGGCAACTGCGCAGCCTGGCAGGGGCACCAGGCACGCTGGGCACTTTGCAAGCACCTAGCCTGCAGCGCCCCTTCAGCAGCGAGCCCGATGCACAAGCTCAGGTGAACTATTTCATGCGCTGGTGCACGCCGGAGCTGCGCTACTTTTGGGTATTTGTGGGGCGCCCTGCCGCCGCCGCTGCCGCCGCTGCTGCCGCTGCCGCCGGGCATGCGCTGGCGCCTTGCTCCAAGCTCTTCTGCTGCTTCACTTGTTGCAGGCTTCTGCAGCAGGGCGGGCAGAGGCACGGGACAGCGGAGCAGGCTCGGCCACCCGGCTGGCGCGGCACCTGCAGCACCACAACCTGTTTGTGCCCCGCACCTGGGAGCAGCAGGTGGGCACGCAATGCTGAGAAACCATGGGAGTACATTCCAGGGTTTGCATCTGCATGCCATCTCATGACCACATCCATGCAAACTGCCAGTCAGGGGCATTGGAGTTGTTCACTGCTGCATGCATGATGCTGGGCCAAGCCCTCCCGCGCCGTGCCGCCTGACCACTCGACTCCGCCAATTGCACCTCCCATCAAGCAGGGCGCAGCAGATGCCGACCACCCCCTTGTGCGGGAGCTGCACGCGCTGGTGAACGCCAACAATGCAGAGGGGGCCCGGCGCGCATTTGAGGAGGCCATAGCGCCGCTGGAGGCGCAGCTTGCGCAGGTGCTGGGAGCGGGAGTGTGATTGTGTGTTTGTGAGCATGGTGCACGGGGCCTTGAGCATGGCGGCAGGCGTGGGCTCTGGCAATGGAGTGTTTATGCAGAGGCTGGCAGGTGCCAGCTGCCGCAAGCGGACGCATGGATGTGCCCGCAGTTTGTTTGCATTGCCGGTTGCTGTGCTCGCGCTGCTGTTGGGTTCAGTTCTGCCTCGCAAAGATGCTGCGTGCACCAGCGGCTGCTGCAGCTGACGGATGCGCCCCCCCTGCCGCCTGCCTGTCCTTCTACCAGGGCGAGTCGCCCGCCCCGGCCGATGTGCCGCCCCCCTTTGCATGGAAGCTGTATTTTGCGGCGCTGGCGGCCTGCAACGTGCACCCCTTCCGCCTCAACAGCCGGCTGCACCTCATGCAGCAGCTGGGCGTGCCACCGCAGGTTAGGCGCAGCAAACCAAGTGTTTTCCCTTTTGCTGGTGGGCAGTGCGGTGCGTGTGTGTGTTGTAGGACCATATGTGCTGCGCCTCCTGCGGCGGCTGGGCGTGCCGCCGCAGGTGGGTCACCTGGGAATTCTCATCGTGACCATTTGCGGGAGGGCATGGCCATGCGGTTTGTTGTGTGGCTATTGCAGCAGCCGGGCGTGCCGCCGCAGGTGAAGCGCACAGGGAATCACTGCCTTGCGAGCTGCCGGCTGGGAGAGGGGTGCTCGAGGGCCATGTGGCCACAAGGGCTGCACCTGCTGCGGCAGTTGGGCGCATGCCGTCGTGGTTGGCCGAGGCCGCTGTTGTTCCCAGCGATCAAGCAATGCTGCCCTTCGGGTGACGTCGCACTTACCTCCCTTGGTATCTGCCGGCCCTCCCGTCCTGCTCCCAACTGCAGGCGGCCTGCTTTGTCACCACCCTGAGGAGCATGGCCAAGCTTGGCTTGGGCTCTCAGGCATACACCACGCTGCATGAGATGAAGGTGGGATGGCAGAGGGGAGACAGCTGGCAAGCCTGGTGCTGCATGGTGTGATGGGTGCTGTGTCGTGCTTGTGCTGTGGGCTCGCTGCCAACCAAGGATCGCTGGACCACCAAACACGCCGCCTGTTTGGCTGCTCCTCTCGCCAGTCCCTGGCCCTGGGGCCAGCTGGCTCCTCACCAACACTGGCCGTGAATATCCAATATGCTGCCCGTTCCTCGCTGTTTGCTCTTTCCTCCAGTCCCTGGGCCTGTCGCCCACCCTGCGGAGCTACCTGTTCACCATCAGCGCCACGCTGCGGCAGCGGCCGCCTGAGCTCGGCTACGCACACAAGTGAGTGCAAACTTTTGCAAGCAGCGCACGGGGAACGAGCGCCCAGTGGGTGGCGGCTGCCCCAGGCCGCCTACCTTTGCTAAGTTGCAGGCTGCTTCTGCTGCTGAACTGCAAGCTGTGTGTGGCCCTGTGTGTACTTTTGCAGGCTGCTTGTGGAGGTGGCGGAGCAGGGCGTGGTGCAGTACAGCTCGCACAAGGTGCAGATCGGCAAGTTCCTGCTGCAGGCCGCCCGGGAGTTTGCACGGTGGGTGCCTGCCCCTCTGGGCTGCTTGGTTTGCGGATACTGTTGGTTGGCAGCTTGGTTCGGAACTTGTGGCACCTGTGCTCTTGTCCTCCTCATGCACCGGAGCCATTGGTACAGTGCAACGCTGCCGTCAAAACCAAAGCACGGTTATTGAGCAGCAGGGCAGGGATTCCTGCCGGTGGGGCCAAGCTGCTGGCGAGTTGTGTGCCCATGCTGCGCAGGTACCCGCGCTTGGGCCGCTCCCTCTTCTTCCAGCACGTGTTGAACTGCCGGCGCTTAACCTCTTCTTGTGCCTCGCTGGTCCTTTACCTGTGTCTCCTGCAGGCACCGTCGCTTCAGCCACACCCTTTTACAGCACATGCTGAATCGATGGTCCTTGGGCTGGTCCTTTACCTGTGTCTTCTGCAGGTACCGCCGCTTCGGCAACGCTTTCCAGGCACTGGACCAGCTCGAATCGCTGGGGCTGCGCGTGCCGGCCTTTGTGCTTGCGGGTGAGTCGATGCGACAAAATGGGCACCTGGAATTGCAGGTTGCATGCTGGCGGGCCTAGGGGCCTGGTGCATGTGCGCCTGCACCCTGTGCGTAGGTGCTCTATGCTGGGCGGTGCAGGCTGGGAGTCCTCCCCTGCCACATGGCTCCCTTTCTTTTCATGCCTAACCATTCGAACATCCTCACAATGCACCCTCCCGCCCCAACCTGGCTGCCAGACATCACTCACCTGGCAACGGTGGCAGAGGCGCCCGAGCACCTGATTGAGTGTGTGCGCCGGCTGGAGGCAGCAACCCAGACGTACCAGGTGCGCTGCTGTGTGCGCTGCTGCGCCAGTGGAATGGGTGAAGGTGATCAGGCGTAAAAGAACTTCCAAACGGCACAGCTGCAAGGATGGAGCCTTGGGACGCTTTGTTTGGCAGGGCACGTGCAGCATGCCATGCCATGCCATAGCTACCCTGGTCTGGTTTGGGAGCTTGGATATTTTCTGTTGCAATTCCCCAAACTGATGAAATGCCCGCCTGCGTGCCCCGCCCCGTGCATTTTGACAGCCGTCTGCGGACGCCCAGCCCGTGACGCGGCCTCTCAAGGTTGAGGAAGGCTTGCTGCTCAACGTGCTGCAAGTGGCGGCCACCAAGGGGCACGTGCCCCTGGCAGAATCCACCTGGCAGGTGGGCATGGGTGGCTTGTTGAGCCTGCTTGTAATGCCACGTGCTGGGCATGCAGCGTGCTAGCAGCAAGTTGAGCCTCTGCCTGGGCGGGGGCTCACTGCAATGGTCACCTTGGTGCTCCTCAGGAGGGGGGACAGTCCTCGCCCGTTGGCAGGGCTACCACACACCTACATTATTGTGTGCCCACCCACCCACCCACCCGCCCACCTGCCACCTCACCTTGCACTGCTGGTCGCTCCCTCTGTCACCCGCAGCTGCTGGAGCGCTCGGTGGCACTGCACAACACCCCCGGCCCCGCACTGCTGCGCTACAGCAAGGGAGCAGAGGTGCAGCAGCCAGAGGCCGCGGCTGGGGAGCCAGCTGGGGAGGCGGCGGCTGCTGCAGAGGGAGACGAGCTTGATAGTGCGGTGGTGCTTGCAAGTGATGAGGAGGAGGAGGCGGCGGCGGCGCGGCAGGCGGCGGCCGACAGCCGGCATCTGGAGGAAGCTAGTGAGCAGCTGGAGGCCAGCGATGCAGCGGCGGCTGAGCAGGCCGATTCGGCAGATAATTTCGAGCTGCTGAAGCGCGCGGCACGGCGCGGCGTGCACGCTCCGCATGCTTGGACCGCTGAGTTAGCGGCGGCTGAGGTGGCGGCGATGGCGGAGCAGCAGCGCGGCACGCGCAAGCCCAGCCTCGTGTCCTACCTGGCGCTGGTGCACGCCTATGCAAAGGCGCACCAAGATGAGTCGATGCTGCAGGCCATCCGCAAGCTACTTGAGGTGGGAGGGGTTGAGGTGCCGTGGAATGGCATGGAACTTAGGGGACAGCGGGCTGGTAGGGAGGCTGGACGCGAAGCAGCACAAGGCCGCGGCAGAGGGGGGCTTGAAGGCGCTTGCACTGCTTGCTCTCGGCACGGTAGGCGCCGGTTGGGCCTCTTTTCCCAGGTGAGCGCAGCTCATGCCATCTCATCCTCTTTTCACGCTATCTCTCCTCTTTGGCCACGGCCCTGTGACAACAGGATCTGCCTGAGCAGCGCGGAGAGGCGGCCTACCACAGCGGGCTGCCCGTGGCGGTCGACAGCCTGGCACGATCCGTGGACGCCTGCGACGCCGCCCTGCGCACGCTGGAGGCCTGGGCCGAGGAGGTGGGTGCACCCATGTGGGAGGCTGGGTGCGTGGGCCCACAGGCATGCTGTGGAGTGGGTTTTCAGTGGTCAAGAGTCGCCCGCTTGACCACCTGTTCAAACCTATCGCACGCTTCCAACCCTCCCTTCCCTCTGCCGTGCCCATCGCCACAGGGCCGCCCTGTGCATGCGGAGCAGCTGAACCTGATTGTGGCCGCATACGGCCAGATTGGAGACCTTCGGTGAGCCGCTCGCCGAAAGCCCCAAGCGAAAGTTCATTGCTGCCATGGGCCGGCTGTGCTCTTGCGCCTGGCAGCAAGATGAGCTGCACAGTGCACCCGCCGAGCAATGTTGCCCGAGCAACATTGCTTGTACGCTGCACGCCCTCCACCTGTCCCTGCAGCCGCGCCTTTGCGGCAGTCGATGCCTACCCTCGCCTGGGCGTGGAGGCAGACGCCGACACGTACAACGCTCTCATGGAGGTGGGTCCATTGTTGCACAAGCTGCTGCGCAAGAGGGCCACTTGCCAGTTGCATTGCTCAGTGCGTGGCAGCCGGCAGCAACCCGGCCCAACTGCTTCCAGATCTTTTGAACGCAACCACATCTGTGCTACCACTGCCACCTCTTTGCATATGTTCGACTCGCATTCTGCATATTGCCACCTCACCTGCGCCCTTGCAGGGCTGCCTGGCCAGCGGCCGTGTGAGCACAGCCATGGATGTGCACAGCACGATGCTTGGGGCGGGGCAGGAGGGCAATGAGCGGACGCACGAGCTGCTGGTTGAGGCGGGTGTTGTGTCAGGTGCGCCTGGCTGGCTGCTCGGTGAAGGATGTGCACGTGCAGCAGGCTGCATGGGACGCGCTTTGCTGTGCAGCATGTGTCGGCTGCAATGCAAGATTGCAAGTCTGCCGGGCATCGGGGGCTGGTATGGCCCCTGCTTAGCCTAACGAATGGCTTGCTCACAAACTGCATGGCTCACTGCATGGCCTGCTGCAGGGGATGTGGATGTCATGATGACCGCCCTGAAGGACTTGGAAGCAGCAGGCCACTCCCCCAAGCTGCAGCTGCTGGAGCGCTGTGTGGCACGGTGCGCCATGCTGCGTTGTGCTGTGCTGCGCTGCGCCGTGCCGCGCTGTGCCGTGCGGCGCGATGAGGCGGATGGCAGTTTTGGTGACGATGTCATTGCTGTTCACATTACGCCTCCCCACTGCACCTGCTGCCGCATGCCTGCCATGCTGAGCAAGTTCAGCCCGATCAAGCTACTTGTAGGAAGATATCCACGAGTTGATTGAACTTCGTGCAGGGCGGAGCGTGCGGGTGACCGCGAGGCGCTGCGGCAGCTGCTGAAGCAGCTCTTTGCTCAGGACTATCGCATCGTGGGCGTGGACGCCAAGGTGGGATGCTGTGCTGTGCTGTGCTGCGCTGTGCTGTGTTGCGCTGCGCTTGTGCTGGGCTGGGCTGTGGTCCGTGCCAAGGTTGGGCCTTGTCTCCATGGCTGCACTTTTTGAAACCCGCAGGGCCTGCCTGGGGCCGCTGGCTTGCACTCCCAGTTGCAGCTGCCTGAACTGAAACAATGGTGACAATGCCTGCGGCTGTGTGCGCACATGTGCACATGCAGGCGCGGCGCTGGGAGGTGGAGGGCGGCATGCAGGCGCTGACCGGCACCAGCAGCTTCCTCAGGTGCGCTTTGTTTCAGTCCGGCGTGCGTTACAGTAGTTAGGGGGCGCTGGGCAGCCCTCTGTGCCGCCTGTTGACTTAGAGAGCTGCCCGTTTACTTAGGAAGCCGCTCTGTTCTGGGCCCTTCCAGCCTCAACTGTCCTGGCTCCAACTGTCCTGCCAGCTTATCTTGCTGCCATCCCGCCCTGCGCTGCAGCCGTGAGGAGGTGGGCTGGGAGCTCCGCAAGGACCGGGCCATTGCCACGCGCGTGGGGCGGCGGCGCCAGCAGCAGCAGCAGCAGCAGCAACAGGAACAGCAGCAGCAGCGGCAGCAGGGCGGCAGCTAGAACAAAACGATACAGCTTGCCAACGTATGATGCCTGATTGCAGTGTATCTGTCCATATGCTATCGCTGACTGTCATGTGCAATTCAACTGCCGCACCCACTGAATTTGACCAAGTGGGCGCCCCATCAAGGATTGCCTTGGGCGGCATTCGCGCTGCAACCCGCCGAAGCCGCACAGCACGGACCATAGCTGCATCGCCTCGATGTTTGGCGGTATCGCATTCCTCTCCTCGTCTAGGCTTCCACTCCGCAAATAGCAGCAGCAAATGGCGTCGGAGAGCACTTCCCGCGTGGCTCTCGTCGTGCTCGCGTCGGCAGCGGCCGGCTCGCTGCTCACATACGCTGCACTGCAGCGCCGAAAGTCTGCCGCACCGCAGCAGCTGCTGCAGGCTGCCGAGAGTGGGGCGGCACTTGCTCAAAGCGTGGAGCCGCAGCGGCAGGACCCGCAAGACCCTTCCCCGCGTAAAGGGTGAGCCGCGCACGCATTTCAATGCTCGCAGATTGCCGCCGCAAGCTGCCCACCGCCGCGGCGTGCTCTCAACCGATCCACCCTGCCGTCCCTTTTCTGAGCAGCTACTTGAGCTGGGATGACTACTTCATGGCGGTGGCGTTCCTGTCGGCACAGCGCTCCAAGGACCCCAACAAGCAGGCATGCAGCAGCAGGGGTCGGCTGGAAGCGCTGCGGCCTCCCGGCGCATTGCTGCTGAGCGCTGCCGCCGGTGCCGCAAATTGGCGGTTGGCCTTAAAACAATTTTAGATTAGTGCTGTAGAAATGCGCTTGCTTGGCTCAGCCATCAACCAAGCACAATGGTCTGAGGCTAGGCAGAGCTTGCATAGCGGCTGCACAGCCCACAGCGTGCACAACAGACATGCCAGCTGGTGCCCATGCCCAACCCAACCCTTTCCCTGCCCACGCACAGGTGGGCGCCTGCATCGTGGACGCCAACAATGTCATCTGCGGCATCGGATACAACGGGTTCCCCCGCGGCTGTGCTGACTCAGAGGTGGATGAAGGGTACATGGTTCAGGCATGTCTGCCGTCATGCGTTGCAGTTGCCGTGCATCAGCAGGCACCCCGTTATCACCCAGTAGCACTCCGTCTGACTCCAATGCAACTTGTTTCAGCACCCCGGCCTGCACCCCTGTGTCTGCAGCTACCGTGGGCCAAGCGGGCGGCCAGCGGCGTTCCTTCCAGTGCACCTGCTTACGCTGCTTTGGCCTGCTTCCCCTGCTTGATGTGCAGCTGCCCTGGGCCAAGCGGGCAGCCAGCGGCGACCCCCTGGACACCAAATACCCATATGTCTGCCACGCTGAGATGAACGCGCTGCTGAACAAGAACGGCGCGTCGGGTGAGCGGCTGGGAGGCACCAACCAAGGGCGCGAGGCTGGCGCAAAGTTCGCATGCCTGTGCATTCTCACCTCTAGGTACGGTGTTTGCACGCGCGCATTGCCCCTCAAAGCCAGCGCATGACAGACTCGACTGTGCTGCTGCCGGCCCTGCAGTTGCGGGTGCTCGCGTGTACGTGACCATGTTCCCTTGCAACGAGTGCGCCAAGCTCATGATCCAGGCAAGGCACACTGTTTGCTGGTATACCCAGCCTAAGTTTGCCTGCAGCAAATGGCTTTGTGCACATGCAAGCGCAGCAGGGCTCACACGGCGTCGGAGCAGCTTGCCACCCAATCTCGTTAGCCCCTTTGCAGGCGGGCATCCGGGAGGTGGTGTACCACGAGGCCCACAGCCACCCCGCCCCCGCCTCCTCTAGCTGGAATGAACGTAACACTGAGACAACAAAACCACTTGCCCTGCGCAGGCGGGCATCCGGGAGGTGGTGTACCATGAGGCCAAGGGAGAGGCGCGCCGCTCCGACTCGCCCATCACCGTGGGCAACTTCAAGTGAGAACTGGCTTTTTTGCTGCAGAGTCTTCTCTCTTGAGCGAGCATGCATGCACGCTGCCCTGACTCGCCCATTAGCGTGGGCAACTTCAAGTGAGCTTTGGGCGCGTTGCTCTCGTGTCAACAGCTCCTTGGTGTGGTGGCAGTTGTTCTGGTTGTTCTGGTGGACGAGGAGGTGTGCAGGCTGCCCGGCTCGCCTGTTGCTGTCGTCATTTGTTTGCCAACAAGCAGCCCTCGCGGCATTGTTTTCCCTCGCCCCTCCCCGCGCAGCCGCGACCAGCAGTATGCGGCGTCCCAGCGACTGCTGGCGCTGGCGGGTGTGCGGCTGCGGCAGGTGAGGCAAACCATCCAAATCTAGCACATGACTGGCTGGCTGGCTCACGCTTTGCGATGCCATGAGGGACCCCGGCCTGCCCCCCCTTTTCTCTAGTGCCAAGTGCCTGCCGCCGCTGCGTCAATCCTGTCTGCCACCCCTCCCCTGGCCCTGCTGATCCCCTGCAGCATCTGTTCCGCCAGCCAGTGCTGCTGCGCCTTACCAATGATGCCCAGCGGCCCGCAACAGTGCTGCGCGCTGAAGCTGCACCCTTTAGCCTGCCCGCTGGCGGCGGCGCCAACCCCGGCGCCAACCCCAGCAGCAGCGGGAGCGGCAGCAGCGGCGGCGGCAAGGGGCAGGCGGGCAAGGAGGCGGCTGCGGCAGCACATGTGGCGCCTGCTCTGGCTGCTGTGCTGGAGAATGGCAGCCATGCAGAGGCTGGTGGTGACACAGCCGTCGAGGCTGCTGCTGCAGATGCTGTGGTTGCAGCCACAAGCAAGAGCGGCAGTGGCACAACAAGCAGCCAGCGGCGGCGGGGGCGGCGCCATGCTTCCAAGCCCCCCAAGCAGCAGCAGGGTGAGCAGCCAACGGCGGCGGCGGCGCAGCAGCAGGGCGGGGAGGCTGCTGCGGCACCGCAGGCAGACAAGGCTGCTGCGCCAGCTGCGGCCGCGCAGTGACATTTTCCAGTCGTGACCATTTTCCAGTCGTGAGGTGCCGCTGCCGTCTCTCCCACCGTCCCTTGCAAGCCTTACTTGTCGCTTCTCACTTGCATCGATGAAATAATTTTGCGCATGTTGTGGCCGCTAGCAGCAGGAACCGAAGGGAAGCAAAAAGGAGGTAAAGTGCGCGCAGGCAACAGGACCGGAAAAAACGCCGATGAAACAGTGCAGATCATTGCATTAGGGGTTGTGTTTAGGCAGGCAGCCGGAACGGCTGCATATTGTGTATGTCGGGGGGCAAATGCATTGGCAAAAACATGCAAAGGCAAGAGGGGGACAAGGCAGGCGTTTGGCAAAGGGGCGCTTCAAGGGAGGCGCTCCCAGGGGGGCACAACAAAAACGGGAGAAATGACGCTAGCCGAACAGCACACGGCAGTGCCTGCGCAACGGACAGGCCAGAACCATCGCAACAGAACACCGGGTCATCAAAGGCTTGAGAAGGGCTGCAGGAGCGCCCTGGGCTGGGAAAAAACTGCAACTCAACAAGGAAAAGGGTTATCCAGCGCCTCGCTGCGCCCGCTGCGCCCTTGCTGGGCTGAAATTGGGCACTCACTCGGCCGGCTGCGCGGCCGGCTGTGGCTGCATCGAGCTACTGCCGCAGCTGGCCAGCTCAGCGGCCGCAGCGCCGCGGTCCTGCACAGCCGACGCAGCGTCGCCGCTGGCTGCCGGTGCTGGCAGGGAGGCAGGGCTGGCTGCTGCCGTGGCCACGGTCGGAGTTGCCACTGCTGGGACCGCGGCTGCTGCTGCGGGGGCCACGGCTGCCGCTGCGGGGGCTGCGGTGCTGCCCTCCTGCTGGCAGCCCTCATGCTGCTGCCAGACTGCGTGCAGCCCCATCACTAGGTCCTCCAGCAGCACCAGGCTGGTCTGTGCAGTGCCAGGCGGCTTGTACTTCTGGGACTTGAGCCGCCACTCCTCTGGGTCGCGGGTGGGGTACTTGCTGCAGAAAAGAGAGAGAAATGGGGGGTGGCGGTGAGAGGCGCGGTCAGCGGCGGCCAGATCAATGGGCAGCGAAGCTGCACAGCGCAAGCGGATGTGCTGCATGAGCACCCTGCAGCGCGGCTCCTACCACAGCGCACAGCACAGCACAGCACAGCACAGCACAGCACGGCGAAGCGCCCCGTTTGGGCTTGCCTGCGGAAGGCCTGCGCCGCCTCCTGCGGCAGGTGCTGCAGCCGCTGTCGTGATTCCGGGGACATGTCCGCCCAGCTGAGGGAGGGATTGAGCTGGAAGGTCCAGCGGCTGCTGCCTGCCTCCCGCTGGCCCACAAACGGCACCGCCTTCTTGGCGGTGCGCGCGTTGTGGATGTTCTGCGCAGGCAGGCGGAGGGGGATTTGCAGGGAGCGGGCAAGGTTAGTGGCGCATGGGACACTGGGCTGCACATTAGATGCTGCCAACCGGAGCATAGCCGCGGCTCAGTCATACGCATCTTTCTGCACCCAGTAGCGGCAGCAGCACCGGCGCCTCACCATGCGCAGCCAGGTGGTGAGCGCGGCCCATGCGCGGGCGCCCTCCTTGCAGCTGGAAGCCTCTTCCAGCTCCAGAGCAGCCACGGCCGCCGCCTCTGGCGCCGCAGCGCCGCCCGCCTGCTGCTGCAGCGCGTCCAGCTGGCGCTGCTGCTTCTCCGCACGCCGCGCGCTCACACCACGCCAAGTGTAAGTGCGGCGCTGCAGCAGGCCGGCGGTGGCGCCATCGGCGGGAACGGCGCGGGCCGGCGCCTTGCGCACACGGCCGCCGTCACCGTCGCTGCTGCCGCTGCCGTCCGCCGCCGCCACGATGCGCACCTTGTGTGGCCGGCACTCGGCATCTTCTGCGCCGCAGTCGCTGTCCGTCTGGGACTGGCTGTGGCTGTGGCTGGCGGCAGCCGCCGTGGTGCGGCGCTCGACGGCGGGCTGCGGCAGCGGCGGCCAGCCGCCGCTCAGGCAGGCCAGCACTTCAGCGCACAGCGCTTCCTCAGGCGTCCCGCACCGGCAGTTGAGGCCGGGTCCGGCCTGCTGGCCCTGCAGGTGCAGGCATGAAGCAGTTGTGTCGGTGCAGGCGTGCCTGGCGGCAGCGGCGGCGGCAGCAGGTGGCGGCGGTGGCGGCAGCGGCGGTATAGACAGCCCACTGATGAGTAAGTAAGGGCCCGTGGGCGCTGCCCAACGAGCTGCAACTTCCTCTGGCTGCAGGTAGGCGAGCGGGGCGTGCGCAGACGCAGCAATTGGGCGCTCTCGAGCGGGTGACTCAACCCGCAAGGACCCTCACTCCTGGCGCACCTGGGCCGCCGGGAGCGTTGCTGCCATTGCGAAGCGCTTTTTCAGAGCTCCAAAATGGCGGTGAGGGCTGCAGCCAGGCCGATGGACGCTGTGCGCTGGAGACTGCAAAGGCTGGTCGCTCCTGCCTGCCGCTTTCGGGCACCCCGTGCAATGAGTGCAGTATGTTGCGCCTCACAAATTTAGCAGCAAGCGGAATTGCGCGAGTGCGCGGCGCCTGGCGATGACTTGTGCTGACTCCCCCCTCGCCCCGCTGGCGGCCCCGCCAGCGTACCGAGAGGCGGGGCACAGGCGGGCGGCCACCATCCCCCCGAAGCTTGTGGTCCTGTGGCCCTACCGGCGTGCCTGCAGGCAGTTGTGGGCCGCAATGCTGCCTTGTAGGATGGCAGGACGCGTTGGTTGGCGCCTGCATCTTTCAGTGCGCTGCTGTGCCCCACGTCTGCATGGCACGCAGCTCCGGTGCCGCATTGCCCTCCCATGGCCTGTTGAATCACTCGCTGCAGGTGCATCGTAGCAGTTTTGTCTGTATCTGTCGTGGGCTGTTTACATGCGTCTGTTGGAAATGGGTGCGCCAGGAAGGCCGCTACAGTAGAGCACAAGGGCAGTGCGAGTGCTTCAAAATACGAGCAAAGAGTAGACTGCAGGGCCGCTCACAAAAGGGTACTTAGATCGATGAACAGAAGCGCAGATGCGGGGGGCCAAAAGCGGCTAGTCTGAGGTGGGACGGATGGGCAGGGCATCAAAAGCTTAGTATACGCTCCGGTTGATCAAACAAAAGGCAGGAATGGGACGCGGAAATGTCGCTCAGGGCAAGGCAAATGCGGATACGTAGTACATTCAGGGGAGTGGCGAACTAATATCTCACAAGGATACATTTGGTTTGTTGCAAGCGCCGCCGGCAGCGCAGCGCAGCAGCCTCAGCGGCGCTCGTTCGTCTCCTGGCCCTGCCGGCCGCCCAGCTGCAGTTGGCCCAGCGGCAGTGCACCGCTCTCCACACTGTCGCACAGCTGGGCCGTCAGGCCGGTGAGGGCAATCCCCAACAGCGCGCCTGCCAGCACATCAGAGCACCAGTGGGCATCAGCAGCCACCCGGCCGGCGGCAGTCACGCCCACCGCGGCTCCCCACAGCACCAGGCGCCGCTCCAGCACCCAGCTGCCGGTCCGGCGAGCAGCGGCGCCCAGCTGTGAGAGAGCCTGCTGCTGCTGCCCCTCCTGATCCTGCTGCTGCTGCTGGGTGGCCTCCTGCTCCTCGGCCTGAGCCTGCTGTGCGTCGTGGCCCAGCGTCGCCAGCGCCGCCGGCAGCAGCACAAACAGCAGGGTGCCGCAAATGAAGGTGGCTGCCGTGGTGTGCCCGCTGCAGCAGTGGGTGGCGAGGGAGCGACAAGCAGGCGGTGTGTCAAGAAGCAAGTTGCCTTTTGCTCCTTGCAAGCATGGTGCCAGTACCATTGCTGACTGCTGTCCAAAAAACTGCAAACTTGTCCAGTTCGCCCGCCGGCGCGCGCACGCACATGCACCCCTCTGGCCTGGTCATCCCCACCCACGCAAACCGCACCTGGGAAAGGCAAATGTGTGCAGCACGTCTGAGGGGCGAGCCCGGTGCCACCCCTCCTTCATGGCTGCCACCAGCGGCGTGTCACCGTGCTTAATGCTGCCGCCTGCGAGCAGATATGCTGCTGCCGAAACGCCCAGCGCGCGCAGCAGGCGGGGCGGCGCATGCTGCGGCGGCAGGACGGCGGCGGCCGCCACTGCCACCCACCCCGCCAGGCCGGCGACGATGGCGGCGTCACTGATCAGCTTGCCTGTGTGCAAGAGGTAGCAGGGACGTGACGTTAGGAGGGAGAGCAATGGGGGTACTGGTGGTATTGCAATGCGCAAGGACGGAAGACCACTTGCAATGCCCCGGCTGGCCCACGCCACCCACCTGCCAGCAAGCGCTGCAGCGCTGGGTCCCAGGCAGCGCCTGACACGACTGCGTGGGCCCACTGGTCCAGCGGCTGCAGCAGATGGAAGCTGCCAGGCGCGAACACGTCCGCCGCTACTGCAGCAAAGCCGGCGGCGGCTAGAGCCGCGGGTGCCAGCGGCTGCTCCGCCGCTACTGCGGCAAAGCCAGCGGCAGCGGCGGCAAGAGCCGGTGCCAGCGGCTGCACCTGCAGGCCGATTTGCTGGGATGCCCGCTGCTTCTGGGTGCTGGGCAGCGCGCCCAGGGCCTCCTGCTGCAGGCCGGGGAAGCTGGACCGCCCAGCCGCCGCTGCCGGGCCTCCCCTTTGTTCCGCCTTGTGCTGATCGCTGCGCTGTCGCTGGGGGAGCGAGCATACGGGGCTGCAGCGGCCGCTGGCCCACGCTGCAAGCCGCCCCATTTTTGGCAGCACAGGGGCTCTAGAGGACCAGGCGCGCCAAGAATGCAGGCAGAGTGCGATCAAGTTAGGAAAGCTGCGATCTTGTGCGTTGCTGACTGGCCCGGCATATGCTGCGGGGCGCTGCGGCGGCGGCACGCGCTGTGCACTGTAGTGCTGGAGTCAAAAACGCTGATTACACAGCTCACGAACGACAGGTACTAGAGGGCTGGAATCAAAGGCCATTCAGGGGGGAAGCAATGGGCAGGTGTAGAGGGGACGGTTGCACTCAGGAAGGCAGCGGGAGGGGAGCGGGGCCAGCTCAGGCAGCTGCGCTCGTACATGGGCGGTGTTGGTACACAGAGTGGGGCAAGAATGATGCTCAAACAGGCCCTGAACCCAGAACAAAAGGCAGCGGAGTGTGTAGTGCTAACTGACAAGTACACAGGGGCAGATGGGCGCCTTAATTCCTGAGAAGGGCGGGGCGCTTGATGGCACTTGCAAAAGGCGCTGGGCAGGTGCCCAACCAAAAAGGCTGCAGCCCGTTCTGGAGGTGGTGCCTCAAAAAAGCGGCCGCTCTTGACCAAACGCCCGCCGATTGGCTTGCTTCTAGCCCGCCTGTCGGTTGGCTTGCTGCACGAGAAGCACGCCAGTTTAGTTGGATCATTGTCTTTTCAGTTGAATCTAAAAGCCAGCCAGCTCCTCCTCGTGAATCATCACGTCCGCCTTGCCGCGGTAGCTCTTCAGTGGGCTGTAGAACAGCAGGTTGCTGACGTGGCTGGTGAACAGGCACGCAAAGCTGCGGCAGCAGGAGTGGGCAGAGAGGGAGGGAGCTCAGGAGTGGGTGGGCAGACACAGACAGCTAAGTCAATGGCGCATTGCTGGCCCAACGCAGCACCATGCTGTTCAGCAGTGCTCGGCCTCATGCCGACGTTGCGGCGGCTCATGGCCCAATGGCGCCAGCAGCGCCAGCCCATCCCTCCAGTAAGTGGATCTGCTCACCGCTCAATCTGGTGCGCGTAGCGGCTGTTTTGGTAGCCGGTCTTCATGAGCTGGCCCCACACGAGGTGGAACTGGTCGTGGTGCGCCTTGAGCAGCGCGCGGTGCCGCTCGCGCAGGCCCTCACGCTGCATAAACGAGTGAAGGGCAGACAGGTTAGACAGCAAGGCAGCAGACCGAAGAGGTTTGGTGCGCCTGAAGCTGCTTGCAGTGCTGCTCCCGCAGGCCCACACGCTGCAAAATAGGAAGGGACAGAAAGTGCAAGCAGGTAAATTTTGCAACAGGAATGCTGCTGGCACCAGGCGTCAAAACGGGACAACAGCCTGCTACACTAGCGGCAGGGCACCTTGGAAACAGCCTGGCAATGTGCACACGTATTAGGCGACTCCGTAAAGCTGCAACAACAACAATCTACCACGGCGAAACCGCAAACCTGCTCCTTCAAGTTGATCAGCATCCCCTCCACCGCCTCCGCCTCGTCGGTGGAGAAGCTGGCGCAGGTGCCCGCCGCCACGCCACCAGGAGCGTCTGCACAAACAAGGGCAGATGCGGTAGGAATCATATGTCAGGACAACAGCTGGCGCAGGTGCCAGCCGCCACGCTGCCAGGCACGTCTGCAAAACAAGGGGGTGGAGCACGCATCCATCATCAGCACCACACGAGCCATCATGCCCAGCCGGCATGGCTTTCAAGGCCCAGCTAATGCCCACCTGGCGGCGAGTGGCGCAGCTGCCACTCCAGGCGCTGGATTTGGTCGTCCAGAGCGTCACGCTGGCGGCGCAGCACCCGCAGCTCCGCCATGTTGCCCTGCACAAGTTGGGTCAATTGCAGTGGTTTCTGCTCGCGTGCAAATCAAGCAAGTGTTTCCCGCTGCTTTTGACATCAACGCAGCTCCGCCATGTTGCCCTGTACATGTCGCGCCCAATCCACAGCAGCTTGTTGGCACGGAGCTCTGGCCCGCCCAGTGCAAGCAGTCCAGCCGCTTGCAACATGACAACACAGCAATACAACCATCTCCCCCACCTTGCAGCGGGCCAGCACATCTAGCTCGGCGTCCAGTTCGGGCACCACCAGCAGCGTGCGCCAGCCCAGCGCCTTTTTGGAGCGCAGCACGTCCGCCCAGATGTGGTCCCCGACGTACAGCACCTGCACAGATTGAGCAGCAGCCAAGGCGGGTAACACAAGGAGGCCGCAACAATCAGAACGACAGGATGATGTGCGCTTCAGATGTGGTCCCCGATGTAGAAAACCTGTGGAGCAGTTGGGCCAGTGGGCAAAGTGTGTGTGCAGTTTGGGGATGGCACACCAACCGAACAATGAAGGTGGGTGTGAGCTCAAACGTGCCATCGCAAGCGGTGCACCAGGCACACGCTTGCCTGGGAGCCGCTGCTCACGTCGTCCAGCATCTTGTGCAAGTCAACATTACACTCAAACAAACAGCCAACAAAAGATCACCACAGAGGGCAGCTTGCCTGGGAGCCGCTGCGCACGTCCAGCATTTTGTGCAGGTCCAGGTAAAAGCCACCCTGGAACACGCGGGCGCGCTGCCCCGGCTCGTGGCGCACGTGCGCGGGGGCCGTGGAGCCCTGCAATAAAACAAAAGTGGGTGGGCAGTTGTCAAAAAGAGCTGCCCCGGCTCGTGGCGCACGTGCGCGGGTGCAGTGGAGCGCTGGAGCAAGGAACATGGTGAGGAAATGCTGGGTGCTTAGGGGGGGGAAGCAAGCAGGGCAAGCAGGCGGTGCTGCATGTGCGCCGGCGCATGAAGAGGCGAGTTAGTAAAGCGGATAGTTGCGCAGCTTAAAACTCTCAATCAATCAGCTGCCCTTCCAGCCACCGAACGGCCGGCACATGCCGCTGCTCACCAGCATGGGTGCCGGCAAGTCTTCCTCTCCAATGGGGACCATGGGCGAGCCGCCCTCTGTGTTCCACAGCATGCCCGTCTGCGGCAAGGGAGCAGACAGCAAATGCCTTGGCTCATTCGGCACGCGAATGGGAGGAAGATACTGCTGATGGTTCAGTCGCACTCGATTGGGGGGAGATGCGCCGCAGGGGCAACCAAAGCTGCCCCAGGCAAGGGCACACAAAGCTGCCCCAGGCAAGGGCACCGGCACGCTTCTACTGACCTTGGTGTGCACCTCAAACAGGTTGCTCTGCTGGTTGAAGAAGCGGGGCTTGGCGCAGCCTACCACCACCTGCAACAAGAGTGGTAGAGTGGTAGATTCCAGGAAGCAGTGACGAAATCAAAGCAGGCTGGGATGGAGCGACATCATTCGGGGCAATGCAGAGCTCGCATCACGCCAACTCAATAACACGACAGCTGCTGTCAAAACACACCCGCGATGCTGCTGTGCATTTATAAGATACTTATCCACGCAATAACACAAAAGATTGCAGGTAAGGGTGCGCACCACGTCAAAGTAGCGCAGCCAGTCCTCGTTGCGATCGGCGCCCTTGCGCTTGGAGATGACCCAGTTCATGACCTGCAGCCAAACAAGGCATGACAATACGGAGTGGCGGGTTGACTGCCAATCTGCCAGCCAAAGAGGGACGACCCCAGTCACTACACCGCGGAGGCGAGCAGGAGAGTGGCTGATGGGCTGTAGAGTTTGACGCACCACTAAAGGCCTGGTGACACACCAAAGTGCTGCTGAGCTGGCGAGTCGCACACATTGCAGGCACACGCTGCTCAACAGCCCGTGCTCACCACATGGGTGTAGTCCCACAGCGAGTTGGTGGCCTGTTTTGTTACAGGGTTGAGGGCGGCGGGGTGAATGTCAGAGGGTGTGAAAGCCGTGGCAGCGTTGTGTCACAGGCAGCCAGCAAGTGAGTCACAGGCCGGGCAGCACTGCGTCACAGGCGGATAGCCCTTTCTGGAAACCCATGCATTGGGGCGACAGCTGGCAAGTGCGACTTATCAGGACCCTCACCACGAACAGCTTCTTGCCGGAGGCGCGCAGCATCTCCAGCAGGGGCACCAGGCCGGGGTCGTCGTGGATATAGCTGCGCAGAAATGGAGAAAGGCAGCTGTGTTGGTGCACGGAGTGCAGTACTGAGTAGGAGAGACTGTGCCATTGGCCGCTCACCCAACCAGATCACCAGAAGCTTAGACAGCAGAAACCAGGATGCAATTGCAGTTGCTCACAGCTCTGGGTTAGCGGCCACCTCGCGCTTGATTGAGCCGTCCCGGTGGCACAAATCCACGGCGCCACGCACGTCCCTGCAGGTACAGTACAGCACACGCAGTCCACTTGGTACTTGAGGGCATCACGAGAGTACGTGGAACAGCCCACCCATTGCAGGACAGGAAAATTACCAGCCACCCAAATGCCGACCTGTAGATGTCGGCAAACGACTTGCGCTGCAGCAGCTCGTGGCCGCCCTCGTCCTTCATCTCCACCAGCTACGGGGGTATGGGCACGGGAGGGGAAATGAATACAGCATGCAGTGCACACCAATGCAACCGCTTTGATGCCAAAGCCAGCAGCCCAGCCACCCACCCACCTGCAGCGCTATTGAAACCGGACAGCACCACCCAGCGACCCACCCCACCCACGCGCCTGCAGCGTTACTAGAAAACGGCCTGCTGCACCAACCAGCAGCCCACGCAACCAACCACCCAGGCCTACCTGCATGAACAGGTGCGCCTCCACCAGGCTGAACAGCTGATGTGTCACCCAGCCGCCCACCCAGCACCCAGCCACCCACCTGCATGAACAGGTGCGCCTCCGCCAGGCTGAACAGCTGATGCACCAACCGCTGCCCACCCAGCCACACAACCACCCACCCAAACCCACCTGCATGAACAGGTGCGCCTCGGCCAGGCTGAACAGCGTGTCGATCAGCGCATAGTCTGGCTCATCAAACTCCTCCCGCTTGTCTGCAATTGTAGGGGTAGCAAAGCATATTGGAAAAGCTAGTCAAGCAGAGTCGATCAGCGCGTAGTCGGGCACATCAAACTCCTCCCGCTTGTCTGCATGTTTAGGGTTGAGAAGTGTGAGTCAGAGCAGCCCAACCAGCCATGTATGTCAGCAGCTCTTACTGTGGACGCGCCAGCCGTGTCCACCCCACGTAACCAAAAAAGGAAACAACTCGGCTATCAGCAATGTGCCTTACCGGCGTCGTTGTATGTCTTAACGCGCTCCTCCCGGCTCAGCGGCTCAAAGCCGTGAAACGCCAGCTTCACATACCTGGCTCAAAGGAACAAGGAAGCGGAGGCTGCAGATTGGAGCCATGACAGGAGGCTGCTGTCCAGGGCCAAGAGCAACAGGCGAGGTCGCTGTAGAGGAAGCGGCAGCATGCGAGTGCAGGGCTGTTGTACGACGAGGCGAGCGTAACCACATAATAACTGATGGCCCGTACATTCCAGTGGTTCACCAATCTCAATTGTGCATGTCCACCTTCAGCATGTTGCCTCCCAGCAGCCAGCCAGCCAGCCAGCCAGCCAGCCTCACAACCAGGGGAAGTTCCAGCCTTTGCTGCTCACTTGTGCCGGTCCACCTTGAGCACTTTGTCTCCCCCGGCCAGCCAGCCAGCCAGCCAGCCAGCCAGCCAGCCAGCCAGCCAGCCAGCCAGCCAAGCCATAAAACCCACGCTCTGCTCACTTGTGCCTGTCCACCTTGAGCATGTTGCCGCGCCGCTTGTCGATGACCAGGCCCCTCATCATGTAGCGGTAGTCAAACGACAAGTCGTACAGGGCCTGTTGGGGGCAGGGAAGCGGCTGAGGTGGGCGTGCAAGTGGGCGGCATGCAGCTGTGTCATGTAGCGGTAGTCAAATGACAAGTCGTGGAGCGCCTGCAGGATTGGCACAACCGTATGGTCGCCGGCAGCACATGCCGACAGTCTGCCGCCCAGAACACACGCCGCATCGGCGCCAAACTGCCCACCAGGAATGCACAGAGCGCATGCACCCACCACCCTCAATGCCCGTGCTGCAACTTGCAAGTTCGGCTCACCGCAGGATAGCCAAAGGCCTTGACCAGCTTGTCCACAGTCTGCCGGTGCGCCAGCCCCTCAAACGTGTCCGGCTTGTATTGCGCTGCACGGGGCAAAGACGGGCAGGCACTAGAGTGCATATTGACGATGTGAACCATGCAAAGGGACGCCGGCAGCCGCCTGGGAGCCTCTGCACTGGGCCCTGCACCCTGGTATGGCAATGCGCGCCGACAACACCCACCTAGAGTGTAGTCCATGTCGAAGCCGACTGCTGCTATGCTGCGCATGTTCAGGCTGCAAGAGGCGTGGGCGGAGGAGAGCATCACAACTCATCAACACGCTAGTGGGCACTCGACTAAGCTGGCACACCAAAGCAGCCAGTGCATGCAACACGCACAGCGGTCAGGCGCAATGCCCGCGCCACCAGCAAGCGCTTCTTGGCTTTGGAGCGCACCTGCGGTTGCAGAACACGCGGCGGCGAATGTCGAGCGGCGACGCCCACACTTGGTCGGTCCATACCGGCTGCTCCTCTGCGGCAGGCAACGAGAGGTGGCAGCAAAGAAGGGGCATAGGCAGGGGTGCGATCGCAGCGCGCGGCAGTGGCAGCGGCAGCGGCAGGCAGCAGGCGCAGCAGTTCAGGAGGGCAGCAGGCAGCTCAACAGTGTGTACACACAGAATGGCAGGGCAACCAGCTTGGCATCACGCCAATCCCACACGCACCTGACGTCGTCACTGGCGGCGGCGGAAAGCTAATGCCTGTGGATCTGCCGATGGTTGACCGGCTGTCCCTCTCTCGCCCGCTCGGCAGCGGGCCCGGACCGAACGTGCCGCCGTGCACGCCGCCTGTGCTGCTGCTGCCTGCACTGCTGCTGCTGCTGCTGCTGCTCAGCTCTGCCACCAAGAAGCGTGCTCTGCAACAGCAAAGGGCATTGCCCGTCAAAAGTCGCACTGCACGTGAACAATACAGCAATGCAAAAACCGAGCGGCGTCCAACTCCTTCCCGGAAATGCAGCGCACCGGCTTGCTGCAGGGCCGCTGCGCATCTGCGCGCTGCGGCCCAGCGTTGCCGCCAGCCGCCCTGCTGCCCGGCAGCCCAGCATCCTGCTGCTGCTCGCCCTGTCCGTCGCCCTCGCCCCTGCTGCCGTGTGCGTGGCGGCGGCGGCGGCGGCCGGCATAGACTGGAGGGAGCGCGCTGAGCGACAGGTAGCTGCCTCCTGGTATGCTAGAGCGTTTGATCAAAGCGGGCCCAGCGCGGCCTGGCGACAGCAGAAGCCCGAGCCCTTGGGCGTTGCGCCGGTGGGGCGGTGCAAGGCCCTTATGGCGCACTCGACAGCTCGCTGGTGCGATCACAATGTCGTGATCGGGGCCTGGGCCCTGCATATGGCCGATTCAGCCCCCGCCATCTCAGCGAGCATGAACACTTGCGGCACAAGTCGTGCAAGGCACCCCTGAGGTGCACATTGAAATCGTGGATAGCGTGCCGACGTTGCAAGAGAGCAGCCGGCTCGGCTGCAGGTCGCCAGGGTTTGGTGGCCACACTCTGCTCAAGCCGCAAGGCAAGCTGCGTGCCTGGGGGTGTGCAGATCGCATAGACAATGCACTGGGCAATGCTGCACGGCGGGAACGCACATGACCAAGCCACAGCCTCGCCGCCGCCGCTGCCGCCCACTTGCACCACCCTGCTGCCTGCCCCGCCCCTTGTTCAGGGACAATGGGAGAGCAGCCGTCTTTGCACCTGGAAACACTAGAAGACCAGGGCAGCCTCGCAGAGCCACCCAAGCTGCCTAGCCGGCGCCTGCGCATTCTAAGTGTACACGGTTTCCGCCAGTCGGCACGTGGCTTTGAGGCAAGTTGCAGCATCATGCAGTGACCGGGTCATGCTTGCTGCGATGGTATACAGGAAGCGATGCCTGCCTTGCAGCCCTTTGCTTGGCGCTGATCCCCCTGAGTGGCGCTCTGCAACTCCCACTCCCACTCCCACTCCCACTCCCACTCCCACTCCCACTCCCACTCCCACCGCCGCCTGCCAGGGGCGCACCCACGCTCTTCGCCGGCGGCTCAAAGACCTGGCTGACTTTGTATTCATTGATGCGCCGCATGAGCTGCCGGTGTGGGGCGGGCAGCACGAAAAAGTGCCTGAGCTGGCTGGACCTGCAGATGACGCGAGGCCAGCAGCAACAGTGCTGACGGCAGCCAGGCAGCCGCAGCAGGCTCAGCAGCAGCACACTTCAGCCGCCAAGCGCGCATGGCTGCTTGTGCCGGAGCAGTATGCCGCCTTGCACCAGCCCGCAGCAGCATGCAGCAGCAGCAGCATGGCGCCATTTGCCACCGACCCAGCGCAGTATGAGCAGCAGACTGCGGGGTGGCAGGAGTCGCTAGCCACGGTACAGCAGGCTTTGGCGGAGCTGGGTCCATTTGACGGCATTCTAGGCCTGTCACAGGGCGCAGGGGTGGCAGCAGTGCTTGTGGCGTTGCAGTGGCAGGCACAGCAGGCACAGCAGCAGCAGGAGCAGCCGGCCGGCAGCCGCTACGGCAGCAGTGGCAGCAGTGCGCAGTGTGCTGCTTGGCCGCTGAAGTTTGCGGTTCTGTGCTCTGGCTACTGCTCACGGGTCCCCGAGCACGTACAGCTGCTCTCAGAAGCGGCTGCAGCCGGAGGCGTTGATCTGCCATCACTGCACATCTTTGGTGGAGGTGAGGGGAACCACCAAGGGTGGGCAGTTGGCTGCTTGCAAGCGCAACCCCCGACCTCCTTGTCTGTTTGGCCGGACTGCAAGCATGCTGCAGCGCTGCTCTTCCTATTACCTGTTGTTGTTCGAGTTGCTTCCTGCCTCCTGATGCAGGGGAAGGGGACCGCCAGATTAGCACAGAGGAGAGCGCGGCGCTGGCGGCCTGCTTCCAAGCTGAACAGGTGAAGTGCTGCCATGGGAGGATTTTAGCTGTTCAAGGTGATTGACCACGAAGCAGGCGTTGCTCCCACGCACCTGGACCCTGCAAGCTTTGTTCGTGATGTGTGCCTCACCAGTGGTTTGCCCCCGCCCTTGCAGCGGTCGGAAGTGCGGCACGGCGCCGGCCACCTCATCCCCAGCAGCGGCGAAGCGCTGAATGCACTGCGAGAGTTCCTGCTGCGGCAGCAGCAGTGCCTGCGAGCCAGCACCGCGGCAACACCAGCAGTGTGAACTGGCTGTGTAGGAGAGTCACCACTACCCCTGCGGCACGCTGTGTTGAGGCGCAGCCCGCCAGCCCCATTCTTGGAGTCTGTATGTTTGATTTGAACACGTAGACACCAGTTGTTATCTATCATCCTAAATCTAAAAGCACTCCGCCAGCTGGCCAGAGCACCCATCGCATGCCCTGCGTGCCCCTCAGCTAAGCTGACGCTGGTCGACCACTGTTGCTCTCGCACCGGCAGTCGCCCTGCCCGTAATGCTCCCTGCCGGCTGCAGCTATGCAGCAGCAGGCTGGACCGGCCCCTGCTGCCCCTGGTCCACAGCCGGCTGCTGGGCCTGCTCAGTCAGCACCTGCTGGGCCTGCTGCACCTGCTGGGCCTCAAACGGCACCTGTTCCACCTGCTGGGGCTGCTGGGCCCGCTCGATCGCCACCGGCTGTCCCTGGTCGACAGGTGCCTGCTGCGGCTGGTGGGGCTGATGGGCTCGCGCCTCCGGCACGGGCTGTGCCTGCTGTGCCTGCTGCGGCTGCATCATTGGCACCGGCTGCGCCACCGGCACCGGCTGCACTTGCTGCGCCTGCTGTGCCTGCGCCTGCACCATCGGCACCGGCTGCGCCACCGGCACAGGCTGCGCTTGCTGCGCCTGCTGCGCCTGCTGCGGCTGTGCCTGCTGTGCCTGCTGCGGCTGCTGTGCCTGCTCCCGGCCCAGCAGATGCAGTCTGTGCTCCAGCTCGCCCAGCGCATGGTTGCATAATGCCCGCTGCACCGCTCGCAGCACTGCCCCAACCACTCCTTCCCACGGTGCCCATCCCGGCCAGGCCGCGTCAAGCAGCGCTTGGGCGCGGGGCAGCAGCTGCCTCACCAGCTCTAAATACGGCAGCTGCTCCTCCCGCGCAGCTGCTGCCTCAGTGACCTCGTTGAAGGCCCGCTCCAGGCGGCTGTGCATCACAGCCCGGACCTGCCGCCACAGTGCATCGTCTGCCTGCAGGTCGGGTGGTGTGGCACGCCACATGTGCAGCACTGCAGGCACAATGGAGGTGGGGAAGGAGCGGGTCACTGCGCCAGAGGTGGGCTGCCCGTACTTGGGTGGCCAGGGCAACATACGCAGGGGCTGAGGCAAATGAGCAGGAGGGGCTTGAATGCACAGGCGCAATAAGTAAGCATCGTGGTGGTAGGCGGTTAGGTGGGCAGTGTGCCATTGGCAGTGGAGGCGTCGGGAGGCAGGCAAATACTGCGCGCAAACCAGAAGCACCCACCTGCGTCGTGCGCTGGGTGGATGATGGCATCCCAAGCCCGCTGGTAGTAGGCCTCCCGCTGCACAGCCCGCTCCTGTGCGGCCTCCATCTCAGCCGCGGTCATCTCCGGCCGCTCGCCGGGCAGGCCGTAGCTGCAGAAAGGAGTACATGGTTGTTCATTAGTACACACACACATTTTGCGCCGTGGTGCTCCACGCTGGTGGGTCACCAGTTGCAAATGAAAGCCGACTTACAGTGGGCACTTGCCGTCGGCGAAATGGTCGTAGGCCCGCCGCTCGGCAATGGCCTCGCCGCAGCACCAGCACAGCAGGGCGCTGCAGCCGCCGCAGGTGACCTTGTTGCAGTACTGCGGGTCGGGCAGTATGGTTTGGGACAGGGTGGATAATGATGCTGCTGTGGTGGGGCTGCACTAAACCAGCTTACTGTTGGCTCCCATTCACATATCAGTAGCCTAGCCAGCCATTCCGCTTGCAGTTGGAGCTACAAGCAGGCTGGAACGAACTGCTTGTCGACTCCCCAGCTGCCCACCTTGGCCTTCTGCTGCGGCCCAAAGCCGCACTCGGGGCAGAACAGCACCCGCTCGCCGCCCTCCAGCTGCTGGATGCCACGCGGGCGCCGCGCCGCCTCGCGCGCCCTGCGCACAACAAGGCCAGGCAAGGCGAAGCCTGCCGAGGTCACATGCACTGCGGCATGCGACAGAATGTGACAGGCCATGCATGCACAGAGTCAACTGCGGGGAACACTGCCACAAACAGCAGCCCTGCAGCCTCCCTGGCCCTGGCTCACTCCGCCAGAGGCTGGCCCTTGCGGCAGCAGGGCAGGGCGCATCTTCTGGTGAGTCTGCTTCCGCCAGGATCATAAAATGGCACAAACGGCACTCGATGAGCTCGCCGCCCTCCCGCGCTACAGCCGCTGCCGCCAGGGCGGTGAAGCGCTGGTAGGCGGCAGACGGGTCGTCCAGAGGCGGCAGGCACGCCGCCGCCCGCTGCCGCCGCACTTCACCACAGTCGCAGAGCACCAAAACGCCTTGCTGGAGGTCCTCTTCAGACAGCAGCTGCACAAGGGGAGCGGTAGGTGGGTGTTGGGGCTTGTAGGGGTGTCTGCACACCTCCCTTCTAACGTGGGCACAGCCTCGCATCCCGCCGCCCCGCCCCGCCAAGGGTCCGCACCTCCTGGCAGTCGGGCTTCTGGCACTTGGGGTGCGTGCCTCCCTGGTAGGCCGTGTGCAGGTAGTTGCCCAGGCACGGGTTGCAGAATGGGTGGCCGCAGTCGAGGTGGGTGTGCTCCGGCGGCTCCACCTCGCACATGCACACCAGGCAGGTGAGCGCCTCTGCTGCCTCTGCTGCGCCCAGGCCGCGCCGCACAGACTTGCAGGCGGGGCAGGCCAGGAGGGAGCGGCGGCGGGTGGAGCTGCCCCGCGGCTGCGGCAGCAGTGCGGCCGGCAGCGGCAGCTGTGCGGGGGCAGGTGGCTTGATGGGTGCTGGTGGGGCAGCGCCTGCTGGTGTGAGTGGCAGCACAGCATGCAGGGCAGGTGGTTTGATGGGTGCTGGTGGGGCAGGTCCTGCTGGTGCGGGTGGCTGCCCAGCGGGCAGTGGCGGGGCGGGGGCCGGGGGCGCTGGGATGCCTGCTGCGGGGCCCTGCCGCTGCCGCTGGCGCAGCAGCTTGGACTGCTCAGCGACGCTGCCCAACTGAGCCCAGCCGCCGCCGGGCCGGCGCTGCACCACCACCAGCAGGCGCAGCGGCACATCGTCCATGCCTAGCTCCTCCATAAATGCCTGCATGGGATGCGGCAGCAAGCACCCATGTCGGCAAGGGAGGGCAGCCGCCAGTGCAGCAGCAGTTTGCAACTGTGGGTGCTGATGCTACCAGCCATGCAACCGCCAGCCATGCAACCGCCAGTCAGACCCTGCAACCGTGCACCCACCCACCTTCTTCCTCAGCACCTCGCCGCCAAGCGTGCGCAGGCATGGCCTGCTCCCCGTCCACAGGTCCAAGCACACATCACCGATGGGCGCATTGAAGCCCTCGGAGTGGCAGGCCACGGGCTCCCACACCTGCTCGCGAGTCATGGCTGCATCTGTGCGTCCTGCAGAAAGCAATAGCGCGGAAAAAACTAAGTTGAGGAATCGTACGCGAGCTGAACGGCGACGGCCTGGGGGTTGGACGCCTGCGAGAGAGAGATCTCAGAGATGAATACCCAGGTAGATGCATGTGGCAGCACTTGATGAAGACAGCGGCGGCGGCGGCACTGCGGCGGCGGCGGCGGTGGCTGCGGCGCGGCGGCAGCAGCTGACGACGCGCCTACACACCAGACTCGGGCGTCCAGCGCCGCCAAGGGACGGGAGCTGCCCTTGGACGAAGTCGTGCGGTTGTTTGGTGCGAAGGCCGCCGTCTCAGGCCCGCTGCTCCGTGCTGTTGAGGGCTGGAGGCGTGAGAAGCAGCAAATGAAGTGATGCGCGGGTACACAGACAGCTGCACCAACCTGCATCTGCTGCCGGCGCATCGTCGGCGACCATCGATTACGTAGCACATTGACGTTGCATGCCAGAGCACCCATTCAGATGCCCTGTGCGCCCCTCAGCTAAGCTGACGCCGGTCTGCCACTGTTGCTGATGCATCGGCAGTGGCCCTGCCTTTGATGCTCCCTGCCGGCTGCAGCTATGCAGCAGCAGGCCGCCCCTGGTCCGCAGCCGGCTGCTGGGCCTGCTCGGCTCGGCTCCTACAACGCCTGACAGCAAAGCAGACAGGCACCACAGTGGTAGGAGGTTGCAGAGCAGCGTGCCTGCAAAGCAAACAGGCACTTTTGCACCCCGACTGCCGCGCCCTCAGCCGGCTGGCAGCAGCTCACGTATGCCTCCCCTTTGCGTTAGTGGTCACATGACTGTTGTGATGAAAGGGCGCATGCTAAAGCGCGGATGGATGCGTGGGGAAAGATAACGGGACTGTAAAAAATGGCTGTGTCAGCACAGAACTAAGGTAAGAGTACAGGCGTTGAAGGGAGAGCACAACAGAGGGAAGGAAGGGGAGTCGTTCGTCAAGGATAAGCAGCAGTGCAGCGCACAAGAGGCCCAAAGGGCGGTGACAGCATTCACCGCAGCTCAAGGGGCAGAAGGGAAGTGATCGAGGTGGCTGAAGGTGCTGGTTATTGTGGGGGATGTGGCAAGGGCGGCCAAGGCGGGGGTCTGAGGGCTGGCTCGCACGCCGGGGCTGGCTCCGGGGGCCACAAGCACAGCAGCCCGAGCGGTTGCAGCAGCGCGCTGCTCAGTGCGGCTCGGCGCACCAAATATAGTACCTGCCTCGGTCCTCGTGCCACGTGCACTTGAGCCCCTCGCAGCAGCCCAGCGGCTCATGCGGCATCCTGCTCTCGAGGCACAGCGCGCCCAGTGGGGCACAGCCGTCGGGGCCGTAGCCGGGCGCGCTGCTGTTGCTGCTGCTGCTGCTGGGCGCCGGCGCGGGGGCCGGCGCCGCTGGTTGAGGTGTCAGGTCGTCTACCAGCAGGCGCCGCACCGGGTGCGCTATCGTGACCTGCAGGCGGGCGGGGTCAAAAGTGTGCAGGAAGGACTTCAACTGGCGGGCGGGTACCAGCACAGTATACTTTGCAGCAGGCGGCTGGCAGAATGGGGGCTGAGGCGGTGCTCCAGTGGCCGTGCTGCTTGCCAGGGTGGGTTCATTGCCAGACGAGTGCAAGTCATGGCCCAAACAAGCCACCGGAGCGGGCAGAGCAATCGAAGAGCTGGGAACGAGGCCGTTGGCGACGTCGTCCGACGGCGCCGCCGGCAGCACCGCCCATCCCGCCGGCGCGGCCAGGCAGAGCTTCCGCTCACCTGCCCTAATGTTGCTGCAGCGACAAGCAGCAGCAGGAGGCACCTCCTGAGCCTGGCCATGTCGCGGAGCGCCGGGTGAGGCTGCGCGCGTCGCCGCCCGGCGCCAGACGCCTCGCCGTGGCTGTGTGATGCGGCGCGGCGCCTGCTCGCGTGCGTGCAGTGTGTCACTGCAGGGCCGTCCTGCAGGGTGGCGAACATGCGGCCACAACGGCCCACAATAGATGCAAATCACTCAGTGGTGCCTAGCCGACGCGCGCCGGGGTGGTCTCTCGTGGGGGTGCATGGGCGTGCGGGGCGCGCGAGCCCCCAGCGGGATTTACAGCCCAGGCTCAATCTTCCGCTTGTCTGAGCCACACAACCGGCCTCATGGTTTGGACAGCGCCCAATGTCGGGTTCTAGCTTTTTTAATGTTGTTACCGAGGTCCATGGAGCGCAGCCATCCTTCGAACGCCTACGTGTGCCACCCTGGCGGCGACCGCTTTCTCTCACGGGGTCCAGGACAGACAGGGATGCGGGCAGAACCAGTCCAGCGTTACCATGCCTGCCTGTGCACAAGCAGCACCACCGCAGCAGCGGTAAACAGCTGTTCAGTTGCGGTAGTTGAGCCGGAAGGTCAGCGCCGCCTGCTTGAGTGCTGCGCCGCTCGCCCCCCACTGCTCATCCGGGGCGGATGCCGCAAGCACATACAGCCGCCCCAGCTGCGCCGCCGCCGTCAGCTGCAGGTGGCTCCGGTCGGGTAGCAGCACTTCGTAGCTGCAGGGAAGGGGGGATGAGAGAGGCAGATGCAGGTCACAATCCTGGACAGTGGCAGGCAGTAGGGGAGTGCCCTGCATGTCCACACCTGGGTCTTCGGCAAGACCTCCACTTGGCATGAGGCTGCAGCATGTCCGCAGCACTTGACCGCTATAAGCGGCAGGCACGTGCAACAAAGGGGCCCACAGAGGCTGCCGCCTGCCTCCTCAGCAGCCAGCGCTTGGCCACAGTCGGCCTGCCTCCTCAGCAGCGGAGCGCTGGGCCACATCTGGGCTGCCCTTCGGCGCACCTAAAGTAGTTGACTGGGTCGCGTTCAATCACACCCAGCACTGTGCCCGTGTCCTTGGGCGGCTGCGCCACAGCAACCGACTCAATGCCTAGCACCTGCTAGGGTATTTGTGGGGCAGCAGTGCAAGGTGTGCAACCTGGGGCAGCCCTGATGGCGGCAGCAGCAGAGATTGGCTGGCCCAGTGGCGAGTGCCTTTGGCCGCAGCAGGCGGGCGCCAATGGGTGACTCATTGCCACCGGCTTGGGTTACATGCGCAGAAAGCACGCACCGTGGCACCCGGCGGCAGCAGCAGCTTGGCCACCGCTCGCTCGTCGCCCAGCTGCGAAATGTCTGCAGAGCACAGGAAGGGGGCAGCAGCATTGGGAACCGCACTGAATAAGACGATACCGCATGCGTTTGCAGCTCATTGTGCAAGGAACGGGTTGGTAGACATGGAACGTGCAAATCGAGCTGAAAAACATCCACAGGCTTCATTTGCCGAAGGCCTGCTTGGGGCAGCAAAGCGGGCGGGCGCACCCGTAACTTGGAAGAGCGTGCGCTTGAGGGCGGTGGCCTGCCGCACCACCACATCAATCCGCTGCTGGCCATCCTCGCTGCGCACTGCCGCTTTGAGCGGGTTCTCCCCAGGCTGGTCTGCAGGTTAGAGCAGGGGCAGAAGTGGAAGGGTGCTTGATTGCACTCATGGCGAGCGGCGGTGGGAGCAGCACCATCAAATTTGTGAGTGCAGCAGCTGTGTAACATGAAGCTGGCGCAACCTGCAACCCCGTGCAGGCCCAGCAAGCAAGCTTGCATTGGGGCAGCATGTACAGCACTCCATGCCCTCACAGCCCCACCATTACCTGCTGCGTTGCGGGGCAGCGGCTGCTCGAAGGCGGAGGAGGGGGCCTCCCGCAGGCCCGGCGGGTAGGCGAAGCTAAAGTTGCGGTCCACCCATTGCGGCCAGCTGACCACATCCAGCGCCTCCGGCGCAGGAGCGCCGCCGGCCACTGCAGAGGCCGCGGCCGCAGCATCCGCCGCCACCTCTGCTGCGAGCGCTGGCGGCAGCGGCAGCGCTACCGCCGCTGCAGGCAGCAGGAGCGCGGCGCCCAGGGCCGCTCGCCGGCTGGCTTGCAGCTGCCGAGGAGCGGCCTGGGGCTGCTGCTGGGCCTGCGCAGCGGCGGCAGGCCGCTGCAGCGAGGGGGTGTGTTGGAGGGCCACCATTGCCGCTCTGCAGTTGCGAGATGAATGAACCAGATGGCAGATGAAGGAATTCCAATAGACCAAGCGACGATCGTGGGGTAAGCGAACGGGTGCTGTAAATGCGCCCATGCCGGCTGCAAGACTCGGGTAGCGGCGTAGGCTGCAATCGATTCGTGCCCTGATCGATTCACAGATTGCGCTGTCACGCCCACCAGCCCTGCCCACAGCCCACCGTCAAGCTCGCAACTCGCCCCGCGCTCAGGAGCCTGCGGCGGCGCTTTCGCGCGTCCCCACACACCTCCAGGTACATGCAGCTGCCATTAGCAACTCGGCAGCTGCGCATCCGCCCCTGTCGCCCCCCCACCGCCGCTCACCGCCGCCGCCAGTCAACTTGCCCTGCAGGATGGCGTCCCAGTTTGATGCGCAGCGGGCGGTCCGCATGGACGCCGAGCAGCTGAACGACTACATGCAGGAGCTGTTCAGCTGGTCCAAAGACATGAAGCGCAAGGAGCGCGCCAAGCCGGCTGCCCAGGCGCCCGCGGCGGCGGTCAGCGAGCGGCAGGCTTCCGGACCCGCAGCCGAGCGGCAGGCGCAGCAGCAGCAGCAGCAGCAGCCAGCGCCCCAGCAGCCGCCAACTCAGCAGTCGAATCAGGGCACAACACGGCACCCGGCTGCCCACACGTACGAGCACTATAGCCGGAAGTGGGACCGCTTTGATGTGGATGCAGCGCTTGCCGAGGAAGAGGCAGGAGGCAGTGGCAGTGCGGCGCCCAGCACCCAGCAAGCCCGGCAGCCCGGCAGCGGCAGCGCAGTGCCCAGCAGCAGCGGCCCCAGCCTGCCTGTGGCCATCCCGCAGGCGCGGGTGACTGTGCCAGTTGGGCCCAGCAAGGCACCCGCCGCGGGGGCAACAGCGAGCAGCTGCGCAGCACCCACAAGTGCCGAGGGGTGGAAGGATGCCGGCAACGCGGCCTTCAAGCGAGGGCAGTACCGGGAGGCCGCAGACTGCTACTCCCGCAGCCTGGCGCTGCAGCCCAGCTGCCTGGCATTTGCCAACCGGGCCATGGCGCGGCTCAAGCTGGGGCAGGCAGCGGAGGCAGAGGCAGACTGCAGCCAGGCGCTGGCTCTGGACCCGCTGTATGTCAAGGCTCACCAGCGCAGGTAGGAGTTTGTGGCATGCGGCTTGTCAACAGTGGATGCAGTGTGCGGTGCAGCGGGGGAGCGCTCTGTTGCAGGCATGGCAGGGCCTGGCATGGGCCTGGCATGTGCCTGCTGACGCTCCTTAGCTTGCCTTCCAGGTCATCATCGTGGCAGCTCCACTTAAACTATATACTGCATGCCGCTCGTTGCCTCTGGTGCTGCAGGGCCACGGCGCGGCGGCAGCTGGGCCAGCTGCTGGGAGCTGTGGAGGACTGCGAATCAGCACTGCGTCTGGAACCAAACAACAAGCAGGCAGCAGAGGACCGGGCGGCCTGCGTTGCAGCGCTGCTGGAGCAGGAGGGGCTGCAGCCGCCTACCCAGAGCCAGTGGCTGCCGCTGGTGCTGGGCAGCGCCGCTGGCAGCAGCAGCGGTGGCGGTGGCAGCGGCGGGACGGTAGGTGGGGCTGCCCGGCCTGCACAGGCGGCTGAGGGCACCAGCCAGCCAGCGGTTCCATCTATCAAGCCGCCTGCGGGAGATGACCTCATCTCTGTGGCGGCCGTCAAGCGCCTGAAGCCAGAAGCAAACGCATGCACAGCAGCCGAGGCAGCAAAAGTAGAGCCTGTGACAACGGATGCAGCGCAGCATGCCAGCCAGCAGGGCGCTGCCGAGCAGCCAGCTGCCGCAGTGCCTGTGGCAGCCGGCGGCAGCGGGGGCAGGATAGCAGACGCTGCCATACCTGATTCAACAAAGCAGCAGGAGGCCAGAGCACCTGCTGAGCAGCAGCAGCATGCCGTGCAGCAGCCAGCAGCGGCACAGCAGCCGCCTGGTGCGGCACCAGCGCCGGTGCTGGCCGCTGCATCGCCGCCGACTTTCAAGCCTCCACGCACAGGTGCGCAAGAGCATGGAGTGCACTGCCTTGGTATGCAATGGCTTGTCAAGCAGTGTACAGTGCGGCGCTGCATGATCTATGAGCTTCTTCCAATTGCCTCCGCCTTGCATGCTCCGCCCAGTGTGTCAAGTGATGTCCACCCTCCCCTGCCCCCGCTGTCGTCACCGTCAGGTCTCGAATTCGAAAAGGCATGGAAGGGCCTGAAGGGCGACCGCCAGCTGCAGGCGGCCTACTTGCTGGCCCTGCAGGCCAGCGCCCTGCCGGCCCTGCTGCGCCAAGCGCTCAGCCCCGGCCTGCTAGCGGCGGCCACAGCAGCGCTGCTGTGCCCCGGCATGCAGCAGGCGCCAGCGGCGGCGGTGGGCTTGCTGGAGAGCCTGACTCAGGTGCCGCGCTTCGACCTGAACCTGCTGAGTGTGCCGCCAAAGCAGCGGGCGGAGCTGACAGCAAACTGGGAGGCGGCAGCGGCGGCGGTGCAGGGGCAGGCCGGCGGCGATGCGGCGGCGCTGGCGGGCAGGCTGGCGGCGGTGCGGCAGCGATACAAACTTTGATTTATTGTATATGTCACAGTGATGTGCTGCCAACTGCGGGAAAATAGTAGCCTGGATGAACACAGGGTGCACAACTGGTGTGGCAGTGGTGCGGTCCCTTGTGTCCCTTGGGCGGTGGTGGACCCCCCTGCCCGCGACGCTTGCCTCGGCGAATATGCAAACTTCCTCCACCCTCTCTCAGACTCTAATGATTTCAAGCTGCTCTATCTTCACGAGAAGCCCGGCGCGCAGTTGGCGCGTGCTGGAAATTACACGCAGCCCCCAAAGAGCGAAGGGAAGGGAGCTCAACACCTTATAAAGCGCTATCAGGGGCGAAACCCCACTGAGGTCCCCTCCGCCGCCAGAACCGCTGCTACAAGAGGCACGCCGTCCAACTCTTTCTAGCCGCCGCCACAGGCAGCCGGGCACGCCACGATGGTGGCCTCCGGCTCCGTGGGCGCGGCCTGGGGCATGGTGCGGCGCGGGGCGTGCGTTTCACTCTGGGTCGGCCGCCCGTAGCGCCGCCCCGCTTTTGCCGCCGCCGCTTCCTTGCGCACGGCTGGTACATTCAATCTCCCGCATGCCCTCTGCCCACAGGTCCTGGGCGCGGGTGCAGCCTCATCGGTGGGCGCCTGCGTGGTGTTTTGCGTCAACATCGCATCCCCCCGAGTGGTGGCTTCGTCGCTGGGCTTTGCCGCCGGCGTGATGCTGTGTGAGTGAAGCATGCTGCTGCACCTGGCTGCTGTGATTGTTGTTTCGGACTTCTTTTCGCCCTGGAGTGCTTTCATGCAGCGGCTTGCTGCAGCTGCAGCTGTGCCGGCTGTTGTGAGACCCGCCTTGCCCCTTGCGCCCGCTACGCATGCGCCCTGCCCTGTGGCGCTGCCTGTATGCCAGGCCTGAGTGCATGCATGTGCATGCGTCACCCTTGCTGCGCTTGCAGATGTCGTGTTCACCGAGATCTTTATGAAGAAGTCAAACGGATCATTCATTGAGACCGGCTACTCGGGTGCGCCAGCAGGGCCGGCAGGGGTGGCCGCACTTGCGGTCGCTCTCCCCCTCACGCTGCTCTGCTTTAACTAATCATGGCGGCTGCTGATTGCAATGCCTGCCAGCTGGTGCTAGCAGCGACTGGAGCTAGCAGCGAAGCTCAGCCTAGCATGCCCCATACTCATCCGCCCACCCACCTTCCTGCAGTCGATGCGGCGTACCGCTTGGCCACTGCCTGCTTCTTTGGCGGCATTGCGCTGACCGCCGCGCTGGATGCCTTTGTGCATGCCATGATGCATTGGGCGGCGCGGCGGCGGCGCCGCGTGGCCGGCCGCCGTGGCAGCCCCCGCAAGATTGGCAGCCCGGATGCAGCCAGTACGCCCGACCTGGTACACAGCCGGGCCTCGCCTTCAGCCTCTGAGCACGGGGAGGGCTGCGAAGATGTGTGCAGTGAGCTGCCGCACCTGGGCGGCGCCGCGCAGCCGCGCCACCGCTGCAACTCGTGCACAGCGCTGCTGGCGGCGCGCAGTGCGGCGGGCGAAGCGGCAGAGAGCAGCAACGAGGATAATGGAAAGGATGTGGACATAGAGATGGGCAGTGTAGCAGCAGCAAGCGTGGACCCTCTGTGTGCCGCCGGCGAGCCAGGCTGCGGCACCTCGCCGCCCCGCTGCTGCGCGCGCCGTCAGCCCTGCTGTGCGGGTAACCCAGACTGCTGCGGCCCCACAGCGCGCTGCTACAACACTGGCGCTGGCCCGGCGGCAGACGAAATCTTGCCGGGCACGGAAGCAGCCGAGGTGGTGGCGGTGCTGCAGGGCGACCCGCACACCAAGGACCTGCTGCGCATGGGTGAGTGTACGAGGGCTGCCTTGTGAATGCGATGTTGTGGCCAGCAGGCTGGGTGGTGCGTTGACATTGCGGCTGGCGGGCCAGCATCATGCCATGATGGCGGGCGAGCTTGCCGAGTGCATCCCTATGACGGCTGCCCTGCCGCTCAGTCTGCTGCTGACCCGCCTCGTCTATCACCGCCAAATGATGCGCACTGGCTGCTCCCACGCGCTGCAGGCATCTTCACTGGCCTTGCCATTGCACTGCACAATATTCCCGAGGGCCTGGCCACGTTCGTGGGCGCACTGAACGACACCAAGGTCGGAGCGAGCATTGCGGCAGCCATCGCCATCCATAATGTGAGATTTTGGGATTCCTCATTTGCAGGCAATGTAAGATTGGAGATTCCTTATTTGCAGGCGGGGCTGACACCGTCTGCTATTTGTGCGGCCCTGCGAGGCTACTTTGAGCTGTTCTGGGCATGTTTGCTTGCTGCAAGGCTGCTGGGGGTCTGCCGCTGGGTGGGGGCAAATCAGATCAGAGGCAGCAGCGAAGCAGCACGCTGAACCGACATAGTTGCAACTGACGCCTATTTTACCGTTGTATTGTCCTCGCTGGCATGCCGCAGATCCCGGAAGGAATTTGCGTGGCAATGCCTATATATTATGCCACTGGATCCAAGTGGAAGGTGGGTGGAACTGCACATGTGTCCCCCAGAAGTGTTTCTGGGGGGTCGCTTGATTTGTTGAGGCTGAGCCCATTCGGAGCGCCTCCCAACTCCTCTGTGCCCCCTGGCCCCATTGTTCCACACCCTGCAGGGCTTCATGTGGGGCAGCCTGACCGGGTTTGCCGAGCCGCTGGGCGGGCTCATCGGCTACCTGGCTGTGCACGAGCAGGTGCGTGGAATATGGCCTTGGAGTGGTCGGTAGCTTGCAGGCTGATGGGCAGCTGCCGTAAGCTGCCTTGCATTGCAGGATGCCTGTTGCGTGCTAAAGGCAGGCCTGCAGTTGAGCGTTCAGAAGCAGCGCATGCGGCTCCAAGGCAGGGCATGTGCAACTGATTGGTCTCTCCTCACGATGCCTTGTCCAGGACCCGCTCAGCTTTGCCATTGTGTTTGGCATCGTGTCGGGAATGATGGTGAGCATCGGGTCTATTTCTTACTTGGTTTGCTGGGGAGCTGGTTGCAGCAGAGGGGTGGTGCTATGGCATCACACCATGCATGATGGCGAGCTCGCCTGCAGCGCCGACCATCTTCCATTGCAGTGCCTGATGCGCTGCCTTACCCTCGTGAGCCGTTGCCTCGTCCTGCCCCTCAGGTGTACGTGTCGGTGAAGGAGCTGCATCCATCAATACTGCACCGTTCAGTTCTAACTAAGAACAACGTGCCCTGCCTGCCCCCAGGTGTATGTGTCGGTGAAGGAGCTGTTGCCCTCGGCCTTCCGGTTCGACCCCAAGGACAAGGTCGCCTCCACCAGTGAGTTAAATTGCTGCATTGAATGCTGCCGCTGCTGCAGAATTACTGCGTTCAATGCTGCCGCTGCTGCAGCCCCCGACTGCGCTGTCCTCCTGCTTGGCATCCTTGCTTATCACCCATCTCGGTGACTCAGCCTTTTCTACCAACCTGTGTGGCTGCAGGCGTGCTGGTGGGCATGGCTGTCATGGCCGCCTCCCTCCTGCTCTTCACCCTCTAGCGGCATAGCACAGCACAGCACAGCACAGCACGACACATACATATGCCACCGCGGTCCAACGCCGGATGGTGTACTGTGCCTACGGCCGTTATGGCTGCGGTTGTCGCAACAAGCAGGAGCCCCCTTGCTGCTGCGCTCCCCACACCATCACCCCATGCTCCGCACTGTCCTCATCCTCCGCACCGTCCCTACAACAAAAACCACAAAAACTTCTTCCAATGCCATCCCAAACGCGCGGAGCGTCCCCCCATTATCAACCCCAAATGCCATGCTGGCATTTGCCATACATAGCAGCACGTGAAATGAGTGCCTGCATGCCAACTGCAACCAATGCCATTTTTTCTTGCCTACTCTGGCTCGACATGTGAGCCTGTGCTTTTTTTCCAACCCGCTGAGTGCTCCTTTGTCCCTTGTCCATTTTTCCCACACTGCTACACTTGCAAGTACCCCATTGCTGCTGATTAGCCACCATTTTGCATGCTGCTATTTGCTCTTGCTCCACACTTTTCTTTCACTGCCAAGGCTGCGCCTTCTCTTTGTAAATTTTGCAAGATGCACTATACAAAAGATGTGCACAGGCTGGCAGAGTTGCACGACTCAAAAGCGCCCAAGGGGGCCAGTACCAACAGGTGAAAACAGTGGTGAAGAAATGGAAGGGTGCAAGTTTGCATGAGCTCACAAGTGCAATGCCGGTCTTTACGTGCCGCACCGCGCAGCGTGCAGCGCTGATGAAATGTGGGGGTGCGTGCCTTGCTGCCCGGCCAGCCGATTCTGTCCCTCACTTGTGCTGCAGCACCTTTGTTCGGTACATGCCCAGCGCCCAGACCGGGAAGATGTTGCTGCAAGGCAGGGAAGGAGGCGGCAGGAGCGAATTGTTCGGCTGGGTCAGGGATGCAGCCTGCCTACCCACCAGACGGCACGCCCCTTGCGTGCAGGACAGCGAAACGGCCTTGTTAAGCGCTCTGCCCACTGGTAGTTGGCGTACGTGATCAGTCCTGCTTGCTGGCTTGCGGGGCATCGCAAACAATCTTCTCTTCAGACAACCCATTGATAGGTCCGTTCTCAACCCACCGGTAGTTGGCGTAAGTGATCATGCAGTTGCGGTTGAACACACCGCTGATGTGCTGCTGCGGCCAGTCGCCGCTCTCCTCCTGCATGGTGGGGTGGGGCGTGGAGGCAGGCGAAAATGAGGCATGACTGATACGCCGTGGCGGCTAGATGGCAGTGGAGCAAGGGCGGCTGCTGGAGCACTTTAGGCCGGGATAATTCGGCCTCGGTCCTGCCCATCAATTCACCAGGCAGCCAAACTACCAGAACTGTATGCAACCAGAAGGCAGGGGCGGGCCACCTGCAGGCGGATGAGGCAGCGGGCCGCCGCATCGAGGGGCTTGCGGTCGACCTCATGGTACCTAAACAGAAGACGCGGGCAGGGTGCACGTCAGCCAGTTGTTTTGAGGCAACCACAAGTGGCACATCGAGACCCTTTGTGCTTCAAGCGTTGCAGCTCTGCCAGCTAGCCTGCCGAGGCAGGGCAGCAAGAGGCAGGCCAGTGCAGGGCTTGACCCAAGCGCTCTGTGACCGCCTGCTCACCCGACCGCCATCAGAGCCAGCATGGCCCAGGCTGTGTTCACCACGTGTGAGCGGTCGCCCGGCAGCTGCGCGTATACCTGATTTAGAGGTGTGGGACAAGGAGGGAGAGCAGTGAGCAACAGTCAAAGTGGGATGCTCAGGCCGGGTTGTCTGTCAAGGCCGCGGGGAATGGACCAGCTGGTATGATTGACCGGCCCAGCAGCAGCCACCAATAACAGTAATTACCCACCTTGTCCTGGCAGGACAGGTAGCTCTCTCCCCAGCCCCCGTCGGCGCGCTGCTTGCTGAGCAGGAAGGCGCAGGCGGCCTTAGCATGCTTGCTGTTGGCCTGCAGTTGGCATAAGCACGAAAACAATGTGTTAATACGGCGATGCTAATCAGCACGACCAAGGCAGGCAGCGGCCAGGAGCAGCGCTGGTGTCTGCCACCTGCGGCTGCAGCAGCTGCTTGCCCAACCAACAGCAGCAGTGCACTGGCTTGTTTGCAGGCGCCTCACCCAACCTTCGCCCACGGCCGCCAGCGCCTCGCAGCCGAACCAGGTGCCGTAGGTGAAGCAGACGGCCCAGTTGCCATACCAGCTGCCATCAGGACGCTGGATGCTGCGCCAAAGGGAGATGGGAGGCGGATAGCCTGGCGTACAGTGAAGGGGCAGCTCCGTGCACTGCCTTGGTTTCAGGCATCAGGCATCTATGGCAATGCAAGGCACCCAGCTACAAGCCATTGCACGGACGGGGCGACAAGAGTGGCGGCTGCACAGCACCCAGCCACAAGCCACTACATAGCTCAGGCGACAGAGTGGCGGCAGTGGCAGCATAACTCCCCCACACAGCCAGGCTCCTGCCCACCTCTTGATGTAGCTCACGCCCCGCTTGAGGGCGCGCGCAATCTCAGCGGCGCGGTGCTCCGGGAACTGCTTGCCAAAGGCGGTGAGGGCTGTGATGCACGCTGAGGAGCACTCCACGTGGTTGTAATCAACGATGATCTCGCCAAAGGTCTCCGAGGGGTTTAGCACCTGAGCACGTAGGGGAGGAACGGGCTATAAGATGCGATGCGTGGGATACGGGGCACAGGTTGCATGGGGCATTGCTGCGCACTGGCTGGCTGCGAGCTGGGGACCCGCACCTTCACCTTTCCCGACTATCACTTCTGCACTCCCACTCTCAAGGTGGGGACAATAGGTCAGGGCAGACGCATCCAAAACTGTCGCACAAAACACGGCATTCTGAACCTGAACAATGTGCCGCACCTCCAGAGCTTCGAAGGACCGCTTGTTCTCGTAGGTGGCCCACCCGCCGTCCCAGTTCTGGTAGGACAGGATCTGCAAGTGCAGAGAGCGAAACACAGGGCAGTAAGTGCTGGATTGCTTGATGAGGCGCTGGCTGAGGCACAGTTCTGGTAGGACAGGATCTGCTGGTGAAGAAGACACACATTTGCAGGTGAAGATGAAACAGAGTTGCGGGGGAAGAGGAAACACAGGGCAGGAATGGGCTGGACAGCTTGGCGCACTGGCTGAGGCACAGTTCTGGTACCATGAAAAATCTGCGGGGTGGCCAGGAAAATGCAGGGCAAGGAAGGGCTGCTCCAGCCATGTTGTGGCCGCTGGGCAGGACGCAACATGCTTTGCACACGCCTGGAGCAGCGCTGCCTGCGTCACGCCTTGCACTGCCAAGGGGGCAAAGAGGCCGATAAGCAAAGCCCTTTGGGCCCATCTGCATCTCTTGACGGGTGTGCCCCAAGGGAGCAAACTGGCCAACACGGATACCACAAACTACGCACCACGTTGACACAATCGTAAAGCCGCTCGGCAGGGATGGCTGCGCCCACCAGCTTGGGGTCCATCTGTGGGCAGGGCAGCAAAGCAGTTGGGAATCAAGCAGGGTCGCTGCATGACTGCTACACAGCTGCTGCTGGAGGAGGCCACAAACGTGTGCACCGAATGCAACATGACAGCACAGCAATCTGAGCGACCGAACCCGATTCACACCTGCGCCAGCGCCAGCGCCGCCTTGAGCCCTTCGCTTGAGCAGTCGGAGATGGGCCAGCCGTGGTCCCGGCTGGAGAAGGGCCATGCTCCCTTAGAGATGTGGCGGTAGTACTCCGACAGCGGGGCCCGCGCCTCCTCAATCACCTGCAGAAAGGGGTTGCACATAACAGTTGACTCAGCATCCCTTGTGCAGTGGCTGGGCGGCGCGGCGGTGGCACCTGCACACCCCAGCAGTGCAGCCGCCGCAAAGCATGGAAGCACGAACGGAGGCAAGCATGGAAGACAAACAGGCACGGGCACCAACAGAGAGAGGGTCAGTGGGATGCACCTGGGACTGCTCCACATAGTCGTGCGCCCGCTTCAGGCAGCCAGCAAACTCGCGGCCCAGCCCCGTGGAAATGATGGCCTGCAGGGTGAAGAACGTGTGCAATTAGAAAGTCACATTGACTGACGAACGTGCCGCAGCTGGAGCTGCCACACCCCTGCAACATCCACGTAAAGTGCAAGTGCCCCAAGGCACCCTTACTACACCGGCTCACAAGCACCGCGAACGCGTTGTAGACCGCCCAAAAAAGGGCAAAACGAAAACACCATAGCCTGTTCCCCACAAGCGATGCACATCGCCTTACCTGCACCGCGAAGGAGGTGTCCCACAGCTGGCTGCCGTTGTAGCCCTGCATCTTCATGCCGTCCTCCGCCACCCACAGGTAGTCAAACAGCCTGCAGGTCCAGGAGCAGTTCGTGCAATGGAAACGAAGTGTCAGGGGCAAGAAATCGATCCATAGCCTCTAGAGGGAGAAACCAACCACCTTGCGAAGCAGGGTGCCTTGAAAGCAAGAGCGCCTTGCAAAGCCTGGGTGCAGTGCAAGCAATGCTCCTTGCAAGCGGGGGTGCACTGCGCCTCACCGAGGCAGGTGGCGCTTGAAGGCCTCTGAATCGGGGTCCTCAAACCAGCAGCTCAGCATGTTGAGCACCTGCGGCGCACGATTGTTGAGACCTGGTTCAGGTGGAGGGCCGTGCGGCACCAGCAACAGAGCCGGCCATGCAACCAGGGCAGCCAAGTGCCCTCCACGCCTGATGGGCAGTGGTTTAGCCTGACAAACTGCGGCCGAGCAGCCCAAAGGAGGCAGCAGCGGCACACACACCTTGTTGACGGGCCCGATGTCCACATACCGCGTGTTCTCATCCTGCAAAGACAAGGCACATAGCAGCAATCAACTGCGTGCATCGTAATTTGGCTACAACTGGTACACACGCACGTCAAGCCGGTGCAGTGCTGGCTGAACAAAGCCGCATGCCATGCTGTCGCACTGGCAGGCAGTTCCGCCTTGCAGGTATGTGTGCAAAAGCTGGAACCAGGCTTATATCCGCAGCCCACCTCATAGTGGATGTGCTTCATGCACTCAGCCAACACAGCCCGTCAAATCAAAGCTCGGGAGATAATTAAATAACTTGCCTCGTAATGGATGTGCTTCATGCATTCGGCCAGCGCGCGCTTGCGCAGCCGGCTGCCCAGCAGCAGCGGCTCGCCAAAGCGGTAGAGAGACCACCTGCAACGCAGAGCAGCGGCGAAAATTGTTGAGAGTAGTAGCTGTGGGCAGCAGCAGCGGGCAGGGCAGGAGAAGCAGGAGCAGCAGCAGTAGCAGTCAGGGGCAGAAGGAGCAGCAGCAGCAGCATACAGCTGTAAAGCGGACAGTACAGTACAGCACAACTCATCCACCGCTCACCACAGCACGTCCTGGATGAGGGGGTGCGGGTAGTACAGGTCCTCCTTGGCGCACATGTTCCTGCGCGGCAGTGTGACATTAGCACACGAAAAATGAGGCACCTAGAGATTTGCAGGTCCTCCTTGGCGCACATGTTCCTGCAAAATCGACACCACGAGGAAACATCTGTATGTGCCGACATGGCTGCCATCTGAGGTCCCTCCACTGCTCCGGCACCGCCGAGCAAGCAGTCGCTCCCAACAAACGGCCTCTGTGTGCATGTTGATGTGCATGTTGAAGCAGCAGTGCTCTGCCCATCCCCACCCCTGCTCTTTCCCACACCCTGCTGCCCCGTGCTCTGCCCCCACCTGGCCTTGTTCCAGTCGATGCTGTCGTAGGGCATGGGGTACAGCTCCTGGCGCAGCGCTTCGGTGAGGGCGGAGGGCTTGCACGTGCCGCGCCGGCCATACACATAGCTCATGGGTAAATAGACCTGTCATTGTAGGAGGGAAGACAAAGGGGTAGATTATGGTGAGGGCGGGGGCTTGCACGTGCCGCGCCGGCCGTACACATAGCTCATGGGTAAATAGACCTGTGGTGCAGCGGCAATGAGTACTAGTTTAACAGGGGCTTGATTGAACGAGGCAGCTATCCGCCTTGTTGGCTGCAAGAACTGGCTCCACTTCCAACCAGGGTGTTGAATACACGTCATCCGCCATTCCTTCCCTGTTCAGCCCCGCCCCGCGCTGTCCCCGCTCCAGCCTGGTCCATCCCGCCCCCACCCACCATGCGGCAGTGGCACCAGAAGCGGCCGGGGTGCAGCCATCCGATGCCGGTCCAGCCAGAGTACGGCAGCAGCCACATTTCGGGGGGCATGGGGTTCAGGCCGTCCCAGGAGTGCACCCCCAGCACCGCCAGCCAGAACTTGCCTGCGGGTGGGTGTGCAGCAGGGGGTGCAACAAGTGAGCGACCAGTGAAGAGAGCAGAGTTAGTGAATGAGCAGGAGGGCCGGAGCACGGCAGGCGCATTGCCAAAGAGGCCATGAGTGCATGCATCGCGAATGCGCCCCGCTTATAGCGCAGCCTGGAGCTGGCTTTCAAGGGCCCAACCCTGTCGTCAACAAAGTGGCACATCCCCCCCCCCCCCCCCCCCCCCGGGCAACCGCCCTCCCAGGACGTGATGTTGTGTGCGCCGCCGCGGGCGTGGATCTGCGGCAGGGAACGGTGCCAGGGGGAAGGGTTGGCACGGCAGCGTGGGCAGGGCAGACAGTCAGTACTGCATAACTGGAGTCGAAAGCCACACAGCAGGCATGTCCACATCCGCAGGCAAACCGCGTCTTGCAATGCACCTCATATACCTTGATGGAGCACAAGCATGCAGCGCTCAGAGCGTGCTCACCCAGGCGCGGGCCGCCTCCATCTGCGCGTCATTGGGGCTCACTCCCAGCAGGCGCAGCGTGACGTAGGTCAGCGCAGTACCAAACATGGTGCTGGTGCCCTCAATGTGCAGCCCGTACCTGAGTGGGGCAGGTCAGACGGAGCAGGACAGGGAACAACTGTGTGAGCAGCAGTGCAGTGTGGTGGCAGGCTGCGGGCGGTGGGGGGGAGGGACACAGCACCGGTGGCTGTGCATCTGGCATGCAAAGAGGCAGCAGTGTAGCAGGTGATGCGGCAGCGTCCGCGACACAGCCGGCAGCAAGGGTTGTTATTTTGCATTCCTCTCACTCCCCATTCTCTGCTCTTTGCGTCCCCCTGTCCTCCAGCCACCCCAAGCGCACCCGCCATCCTCGTTCTGGTGGTTGTGCAGGTAGCGCACCATCTCAGCCCGGTGCTCCTTGCTGCATGTTTGGGCAGTTTGGGAGGCAGGCAGGCGGGCAGGCACATGGTAGGTGGCACATGGTATCGCGCGTGCATGCAACCCCAGTTGCGCGTCGCAATGCCTGGTACAGCGCTGCCAAGCAGCCACCTGCAACTTGGTTGCCTGCAAGCAGCAAGCCCAGTCCCGACGCCAAGAGGCCGTATCCCAGGACCACGGTGGGCACAGCGCACCACAGCGGGCACAGCGCACCTCAGCGTGCTGTCCAGCACGCCGCAGGTGTACAGTGCAATCACCATGCCGGGCATGAGGAACATGGGGCCGCCATAGTCGCCCGGCCAGTGCCCGTCGTCCGCCTGCATGGGTTGTTGCACAGCATGGCATGGTAATGAGAAGTCTGCTCAGTGCATGAGGGCATGGAAGGCAGTGAGAGCCTGCACACGTGGGCAGCCACGGGCGCATGGCACGGTATGGCAATGAGAGACTGCACAGTGGGGGCTGGGCACCTGCCGGCCAGGATGCCAGCTCACAACAGTCTCGTTGCGTGCATGCTGAGTGAACAGCAGCGAGCTGGAGGTGCAGCGGAGCAGTTTCAGTGGGGAAAATTGCATGCTTACAAAGCAGCCCAGCCCAACCAGAAAAGGACAGATGCATGTTGACAGTTCCCGGCGCACCTGCAGCCCCTCATAGAATGAGGAGCTCTGCACGCCTCTGGTATTGCTGCAGGCCAGCCCACCTTCCTGGAATCCAGCAACCCTGGCCTACAGTACCTGCAGCCCCTCATAGAACGAGATGCCGTTGCGCAGGGCGCCCTCCACGGTGCCAGCTGGCACCGCCCCGCTGCCGCCCATGGCCGCCTTGTCAACTGGGAAGGGCCCGCTCTGCCGCCGCCCCTCGCACTGCAGCCTGCGGTTGTGCATAGCAGTGGGGCGCAGCCGGGGTGAGGTGCCACAGACCGGCAATCCTGGAACATTCAGCAGCAGCAATGTGCTCGACCCGTCACCTGCCAGGGGCCCACATGTCAGCGCAGCAGCGCCCTCCACGCTGCAAACATGCCAGCAGCAGCAGCAGACAAACAGCCGCCGCCGCCGCCGCAGCAGCAGCCGCAGCGCACCTCAGCAGCTCATCAGAGCTGTGCTTCTGTGTGAGGCGGTTGTCCGCAAACCGCTGCCGCAGCTCCTCAACTCGCTTGCGCTGCTCCGGAGTGCCGGCGGCAGGGTCCCACACCCACACCTGCCAGGGGCGGGATGGAGAGTATGGGTATGGTGCAATGCTTGCGTGCCGCAAAGGAATGCCCCTGAAGAGCAGCCGGGCGGTGCGGCATCAAACAGGGCAATCGAAAGCCTGCCACCCGGTTCGCGCCGCCTCAAGAGCACAGCAGGCCCGGCGCACCTGCCGCCCCACGTTGCCGTTCAGGCTGTGCAGCAGTGGGTGTCCATCGCTGTCCCAGGCTGTGGTGAAGCGCCACATAGCTGCAGCTCCTGCAGCAGGCCAGGCACCTGCAGCAGCTGCAGCAAGAGCGGTGGCGGGTGGGCTTGGCGGGTGGGGCGGTGGCTGCACACCGGCGGCCAGCGCGGAGTGCAGCCGTTTGTGGCTTCGGTGCTGATCGCTATGCCGCCATGCATCAGTGCGTTGCGTCAAAGAGGAGACGGGCAGCGAAGGGTTGGGCGCCCCCGCGCGCTAGGAGACGCCGATCGATGGCTTATGATGCGCGATCCTCACCTCAATTGCCGATGCCGCTGCTCGTGAAGGCCAGCGAGCAGCACGCGCCGCGGCAGAATTTCGAGCTGCGCTCGGAAGCCGCCTGTGCAAACCGTCGGCGCTCCAATATAATGGGAGATCACCCAGGAGAGGGTTGAAACGGTGCTTGGTGCCCTGCAAGCGCATGTTGTGCACGGCATCGCTTGGCCAGGCGGCTGCCGCCTTCTGCCGCAGCTTGCCGCCCTGCTGCTGCAGCTGCTTGCTCTTAATAATGCTCAAGCATACTAGCACGCACGCTCCACCAATCTGATTATGCATTACTGTCACAGGAAAAAAGGTCTGCTACGCTGAGGGCTCAGGAAAAACGGTGGCGGAGAAAGTGGCATTAGGGGAGGGAGCAGCTGGCGCGCGCTGCCAAGGCATTGGGAGGGTGGGTAATCCTTGGAGGGCTGTTATTGGAGGGAAGAGTACCAAGGGGGGGAGCATGCAGTCAACGAAGGCGGAGGAAGACTATTGCAGTGTCAAAACGCGTTGGGCAAAGGGTTATTCAAAGGGAGGTACACCGAGGGGCGGCGCCATGCCGCTGGGCAGATGCGCTCCCAGCGTCCAGCGCACGGTGCCGCTGCAACTAAGGGGCCGGCGGGGCACCAAGCAGGCCTGCTACATGTCCGCCGCAACTTGCCGCCGGCCCGCTGCTACCAAAAAAGACGGTGGATTACGGTGGGTCAAGAGAGGGACGAGGTAGCACCTGTCTTATCGGCGCGAGGATCCATTCACAGGGTCTGATGCCGCGCTGCGTAGGTCGGTCACTTTCACGCTCGCGGGGTTGCCCTGGAAGGCGGTGGCGATGAACGTGATGTCGCCAGTCCGCTGCAGCGTCAGCGGGCAGGCCGTGGGGATGGGCACCTGCCCCGTCCGCTGGGCACTGCAGGCAGGGAGGGGAGGCAGGCGGAGCGGTCGGCACAGCGGGTCAGCACGTCAGCCAGCACCTTGAGTCCCTAATCAGTCATCGGGTTGATGGGAAGGGTGCCCCGGTCCTGCCGGCCCTCACGCACCGAGACGCTTGCAGCTTGGTTCAGCCGCAACGACGGCCATTCTTGGCTGTGGGCCCTCAAGACACACAGAAACCCTGATCCCCACCAACACCCGCCACAGGCTCACGTGCAGACATGGGTTTCCTTCCACCCCGACGTGAATGCCACGTCAATGCGGTAGTAGGCCCAGCCGTTGACGGGGTAGGACACCAGCGGAGTGAAGTTTTCGGGGTTGATGGTCATGGTCCACCGCAGGAACCCGATGATTGCTAGGTCTGTGATGGCCGGCTTGCTGCGACGAGGGCGGGGTGGGGGTGAAGGGCGGGTGGGTGGGTGGGCGAGCGACAACGTGTTTTTGGTGTGCCGCGAGTCATGGGAGCTTGCACAGCTGGCGGTGGTGCCAGCAGCGCCATGCACGCACCTCACGATACACAACTCGTGCGCAGATTCCACCAACCATCGGGTCAGCCCCAAAAGCACACACTCACGGGAAGAGGGGCACGGTCAGGCCGTCTTGGGAGCCCTCGTCACTGAGCCTCAGGCCGTCGGACTTGACCGCCACGCTCTCCACCTTATAAGGTACCTCCTGCTGCACCAGGCCGGCCAGCTTGCACTCAGCCACCTGGGACGACCCCGCCGGGAACGGGCAGCTGACCTTGATGGGGTTGGCGCACGCGCCAAACAGCAGGCGGCGCAGCAGGCCCACCGGCTTGCACAGCTGCATGCGGCACTGCGCCCAGGGGCCGCCGGACGGCGCCCAGCACTGGGCTGTGACCGGGTCTAAGGGGTCGATGAGGACCTCGGGGGCCCTGCGCCAGATGGGGGCGGGTGGGCAGGCAGAGGAGGCGAGTGAATGGCAGAGCAAAGGGGGTTGAAGGGAGTGTGCAATAAGTGAGGCTGAGCAGCAATGTGAGCAGCAGATGAGCAGCGTGATGCAAAAACACTGGTACAGGGTGCCTGCCAAAATATGGGGCTTGATACCAGCCAACAGACACTCTCGGCAGCCGCAAGCAGACATGCAGCCCCGGCATGGAAAGGGGGAGGGGCGGCGCATACCACGTGAACCAGCAGCATGTGCACTGGCAAACCAGTATGCCACACTCACGCGGCCTGCCCGGTGGTGAAGTCCAGCACGTTGGACTTTGGGGTCACCACCTGGTTGTTAGCACTGACCGCCACGCACGAGTACCTGCGGCGGTTGAGGCGGTTGCAGGGGATGGTGAGAGTTAGACACGGTGTCATAAAGCAGGAGTGAAGTGCAGCACCAAACAGCACTTGCGCCACTGACGGCATGCAGCTCTGGGCAGGAGCCCATCCCCAACCAGCCAGGCAGCGCTGAGGGTGGCGAGGAGGCATGTCGGCCCCCTCTCCAGGCTGCACTTCCTCTTCCCCTACACTGCCCACTACGCTGCTGCTCAAAGCACTGCAGCCAGCAGCACGCGGCCACAAACCACCATCTGCCGCTCACTTGTACGCAGTGGAAGCCTCCAGGCTAGGCAGGTAGCACTCAGAGGTGCAGGTGTTGTCGGCTGCAAGTCGGCGGCGGCGCGCGCCGATGGGGCACGGCTCCATCACGGTGCACTTTGTGCCCTGGCACAGCGTGCAGTTGAACTTGGCCCAGGGACCTCCCTCGGTGGGCCCCTTGATGCAGGCGACCGCATCGTAGTAAGTGGCATCGACAGAGACGATTGTGGGGCCGCTGGGGGCGGGCGAGGGGGCGGGGCGGGAGAGGGGCAGACAGTTAGCAGCAGCAGGCGCTCCAAGGCTGCTCACGGCGTCTGCAGTAACAGCGTGCACTCAGCGGCTGAGAAGCAGCAACAGCCACAGAATGCCCATACAGGTATGTACACATCTTGACCAAAACACCTCTGCCCACTGTCCCCCCACTCACTCCTGGTTGGATGTCTTGAACGCCTTCTCCGCCGACTGCCGGCTGGAGATGGTGCCGTTGACGGCCGCCGCGCTGACTGTGTAGTTTGTGTTCTTCAGCAGCCCAGTCAGGGTGCACATGGTGCGCGTGCCGTTGGCGTTGACGGGGGTGCAGCTCTGGGGGCCACAGCTGCCGCCCACCCGGCAGACTGTGAGCACGTACTTGGCCCAACCTCCGGGCGGGGCGGTGGCCGGCGGTGCCACGCTGACCGTTGCAGTGGTGATGCCTATCATGCTGGGGACAATGGCGATGGAGGGCGCCCTGCAGGGGTGGTGTGAGGGTTGAAGGGAGCAGGGGAAGGGTTGAGGCTGTGCGGGGGCCGCAAGCATGGCTACAGCCAGCCTCCCAGGCAGCGCATGAAACTTGCCTAGCAGCTGCAGCAGGCAGGCGGGCAGGCTGCGGCTGGTAGGCAGGCTCATGCGCAGCTGCAGCAGGCAGGCGGAGCCGCGGCTGGTAGGCATGCTCAAAAGTCAGCTGCAGCAGGCCGTTCTTTGGAGCCACTCACGGGTACACGGGGGTGGTGAACTGGGCGGGTTCCGAGTCTGGGCTCTGCGTGCCGTCCGACCGCCGCGCGCCGACTGTTAGGGTGTAACTCGTGCCCATGCTCAGTTCAGTGAGTGAGCAGTTGGTGGGGGAGTTGGCGGAGGCGACCGCGGCGCACGCGGTGGTGTTGCAGCTCTGGGTGCCCCGCAGGCACAGGGTGAGGGAGTAGGAGCTCCAGGGCCGGCCCTTGGTGGGGGGCGTGATGGTTGCCACCGCTGAGGTGGGGGTGATGCTGCCCACCACCACCGTGGGCGCCCTGCATACATTGAAGGGACGAGTGCATTGGATTACGTGAGGCGGTGCACAAAAGGTTCCACGAGGCTGCGCTGCAGCGACGGGCAGTCTGGGCAGAAACAGCGGCGGAGAACGATCATGCATGCTTGCACCCCTCCCACTTGCGCACATCTTCATTTCACGCTCGCAACTCACGGGTAAGTGGTGGTTGTGAACTGGACCGCACTTGACTCTGGGCTCTGGCCGCCAGGCCGCTTCGCCGTCGCCGTCACTGTGTACGTCACTCCCATTGCCAGCTTGGTCAGGGGGCAGTTGGTGGGCGCGTCGGGGTCGGACACCGCAGGGCAGGCCGTGCTGTTGCAGTTTTGCGTGCCCTTGACACAAAGCCGAAGGGAGTACGAACTCCAGGGCCGGCCGAGCGCGGGCGGCGTCACAACTGCCACGGCGGAGTTGGAGGTCACGTTCTTCACAGCCACCGTGGGAGGCCTGCAGTGTGTGGGTTGGAGGGCAGGGCTGGGGCTGTGTGGGAGGGGCTGGGTGGGAGGTGCTAAGAGCCCGGCAGCCTTGTGGGTCAATGGTTGATCTCAAGCCCAAAGATGCAGCGCACAGTCGTGCGATCCCCGTTCAGATCCCCCCTTCCCGCCCAAACTGCAGCAGACAAAGACACTCACGGGTAGGTGGGCGTGACGAACTGGACAGGCTCCGAGTCTGGGCTGATTGTGCCGTCTGATCTCCGGGCGCTGGCGGTCAGCCTGTAAGCCACACCCACGCCCAAGCCGGTCAGGGGGCAGTCGGTGGGCGAGTTGGGGGCGGCCACTGCTGTGCAGGACGTGACTGTGCAGCTGAGCGTGCCCGTGACGCACAGGGTGAGGGAGTAGCTGCTCCACGGCCGGTTGCTGGGTGGCGGCGTCACGGTCGCCACCGCTGAGGTGGGAGTGATGCTGCCCACCACCACTGACGGAGGCCTGCACTCATTGTTGGGTGGTGAGCAAGGGCAGGGTGTGGGTGGGGCAGTGTCTGCGGTGGGCCCAGTTGAATTGCCAGCGAAAAAATGTGCAACACACCAGTGCAGCAGGGCAAGCCAGTGCCCAGGCAATGCGCTAGCAGGCACATTGGTGCTGCAGCCCGCACTCACGGGATGTTGGGTGGGGTGGCCACCTGCCCAGTGACAGACTGCGCTGAGCGCTCGCCCAGCGAAGAGACGGCGGTGGACACAAAGTTGTACCTGCAGAGAGATGAAGAGGCCGAAGCTGGTTTACACACGCTGGCAGCTTGGGCAGACGCACATGCAGACAAACTGTGTTCCAGGCCGGCGTGTGCCCTCTGCCACAGCATGGGCAACACTGCAGGAAAAAGTCCTGCGCTGCAGCTGTCCACACTGCAGCTGTTGGAGCGCTTGCAAGCACGCAGCCTGGTTTGCCTGCCAGCCCCACCGCGCTCACGTTGTGTCAGGGCTGCGCCCGGTAACTGTGGCGGTGGAGATCGCCAGCAGGCGTCGCCGGCCGGCACTGCTCACGCGCTGGGTCACGCAGGCCGGCTGCGGGCCGCTCACCGGGCACACGGTCACATCGTACGCAGCCCTGCAAGGGAGCAAGGGAACGTTCAGATCTAGTGAAAACTTGTGGCAGCACACCAGCCAACCCCTACGCGTCTGCTGTGCATCTGGGCAGCACCTGCTTCCAGCAGACAGGAACCAGAATCTGCTTTCCTGCACTTCCCCCACTGCTGCCACACCGTACCACAAAGCTGGGACCACCCAGCAGCTGCTCATGCTCACCAGGTGCCGCCATTTGCAGGTGCCAGGCTGGGTGGCGCGATGCTGATCACCACCACAGTTGCGCTGCGCGCCGTGCCGCTGTTCAGGGGCGCATTGGCTGCAGGCGTCACAAACGGCAGCATGTTGCTGGCTGGCGATGCCGCGCCTTTGCGCCCGACCACAGTGACATGATACCTGCAGCGAGAGAAGGAACAGGCAGTTAACAGTGCCCATGCAGAGGCATGCTGCGCCACAGCAGCAGCCAGCCTTGTTGTTCACCTGCCCTTGCTAAGCAACCGCACAGCTACATCCGTGTGCGCACTCACTGTGTTGCGGGCTTCAGGCCGGTGAAGCGGCCAGACAGCGGGTTGGACACCGTTGAGGTTGCGCTAGCACCGCCACTAGGGGGCTTGGCAGTGAATGTGTACTGCAGAAGCAAGCCAAGCCAGGTAGGGGTGGGACGACAAAGCTTAATTGGCAGGGCGCAAGGGAAGCTGCACCTGGACATGACCCGTGTTCTACATCCTCCTCTTTTTCAACTTGCAACCCCTTGCAGGCCGCTGCCCAAAGCCACGCAGGGCGCACCTGCTTGAAAGTGATGCTACCGGGGGCAGCCGCTGTGGCTGCGCCCGTGACCGCGCTAGTGGCCGCAGCCGTCAGCAGGATGGGCGCGCCCGCTGGCGGCATGGTCAGCGGCAGGCTGTTTGAGGCGGGCACCTGGCTGCCCCCCACCACCGCCGTGGCAGTCACGGTGTAGCTCGCCCCTGCTGCCAGTCCCGCCACAGACACCTGAGTGGAGGTGCCGTTGGCTGCCACGCACTTGGTCGGCGCGCTCTTGAGGCACACACTGACCAAGTAGCGAGTCACTGCTGAGCCGCTTGTGGGTGGCGACAGCCGGACGAGGGCTGTGGTGTTCGCAGTCGGGCTTGCTGCCACGAGGGTGGGGGCTCCCAGCCTGCCGGTGCGCACCGCCAGGCTGTTGCTGCTCGCCGCCTCCTGGCCAGAGCTGCTGACGCCCACCACCCGTATCGTATCTGCAGCACACGGTGGGAGCTTGAATTCCCACATGAGGCAGCTGCATGCATGCAACACTCACAGCAGCCGCACGTGGCATGCACCTCAGCAGCCAGTTGCAGCAGCGGAGGAGGCAGTGCAGCTTGCATACAGCACAACAAGCTGCCCCAGGCTGGCAGCACAACAAGCTGCCCCAGGCTGGCAGCATGGCTAGCTGCCCCAGGCCGTCTGGTGCTTTGTACTCACATGACGTGTCTGGCGCCAGGCCGTACCACCACGCCAGCGGCGAGTCAACCTCCTGAGTGACGGCCAGGCCGCTGGCTGGTGCGGCCGTAAACCGCCACTTGGCCCATGTCACGTTGGCGGCGCCGGCGGCGGTGGCAGTGGCTGAGTAAGGCCCAAAACCCTGGGCGGCCGTCAGCTTAGGCGCTGGCACGGCTGCGGGTGCGGTAGGCGGAGTGCGAAGGCGGCAAGCGATGCATCAGACAGGCCAGGACTGCAACAGCGCTGGGCACATACCGTGCAGCAGCTTGCAAGGCATAACAACAACCTCCATTTTTTCCTGCCCCCAGAGCCGACTACTTGCAGCACACAGCCTCCTGCCCGGACCGCACTCACACTCGCAGGAGCAGAGGTAAGAGGCTTCGTTGACTAGGCGCAGGCCCGAGCCGCCGTTGAGCACCATGCGGCCAAAGCTGGCAGGTGGAAACACCGAGGCTGTATTCCTGCGCAGCTTGTCCAGGAACTGCGCCAGCGTCTGCTTTCCAGCAGCGGTGTTGAACACTGCGCCATGGATGTTGGTGTTGAACACCAGGCGGCCGGACTTGACATCCGCAGGCTGGCCGGGGGGCCAGACCACGCCGCCTTTAGAGCTAGTGCCGGCCGTCGTTGCTATGGTGGCTGCAGCCAAGAATGCCAAAATGCGAGGGCAAATTGTGGGCAGCAGACGAGCTTGTGATGCAAACAGCACTTGGGGCATGCAGCAAGTGTCTGAGCCCCATTCAACACACTCGGCAGCACAGCACAGAGCCAGCAGCAGCGCTCACGTGACACAGGGGCTGCGCAGGCACGCCAGTGGTTGCCGAAGCGATAAGACACGCCCTGAGTGATCATCGTGGTAAAGTACACGCCAGCGCCTGCAGTGGAGGGTGGACAGCTTTGTTTGCGAGTCAGGCAGTGAAGCAACAGCAGCAGCAGCAGCAGCAGCAGCAGCAGCAGCAGCAGCAGCAGCAGCAGCCAGACCCACGCAGGCCGCACAACAGGGCCCTGCTGCCGCTGGTTGGCCTGCCTAGCTAGTAAACCCCACCTGCGGGCAGCTGCTTGAGGATAGCGGCCTTGAAGGCGGCGGCCTGCTGCTCGCCAATCTTGGAGGGCGGAATGTCCCACCAAACTATCGAAAACTGGGCGGCAAGGTTTGTGCCGGCGGGGGCGGCAGGAGCGGACAGCTCCCTGCCATACCCATCGGCCTGCATCAAAAGGCAGCAGTGGGTGCACTCGTTTACCACATGCAAGCAGGCGGCTGGAAGGCACGTTTGGCATGGTCTGCCGGCCGTGCAACATTTGCTGCCAAAGCATGAGCACCTTGACCGCAGCAGCAGCAGCAGGTGCGCCTCACCAGGTAAGGGAAGCCAAGGGTGACCATGTAGACATTGCCAAACAGGGACCTGGCGCGTGGCACAGGCACGTAAAACAGCGGCCGCACGTCGCCCAGCAGCTTGACGTGCAGCGTGCGCGCCGCCGCCTTGCCGGCCTCGCAGCTGCCGCTGAACAGCACAATGGTGTGCACCAGGATGCCGCCCTTTATCGTATTGGGCTCCGTGGACCACGGCAGCACATCTGAGATGGCACCTGCCGAACAGAGGAGAGCAACCGCAGCTCAACGCCAGCAAAACAAACCGTTAAAGCAAAGGGTCCGGCGGGTTGAGCGGCACTTTTTTAAGCACGAGCGCCCCCGCGGCAGGCAGGGCGTAGCCACAAGAGCGTGACAGCAGCAGCCAATGAGCCGACCAGCTCAGCACGCCGGCAGCAGCATTGCAAAATCATGTACTGAGCAATCAGAACGACCCAGAGGGGCTGCAATGACGAGCAGCAACCGGATGTACCACCCAGCGGCACCAACGACCCCATGCGCTACAAGCGGCGCACCGGCGGGGGCCAGGCGCTTCACGGTGTCAATGTACGTGGTGCGCACGAGCTCGAACGTCGCAGCATCCTTGACGTTGGGCAGGGCAGGGATGATGTAGAGCGCGGCACGGGGGCAGCTGGGGTCGCTGGCGGCGGCGAGCCTGCGGCGGCAGCGCAGGGAGGCGGCGCAGGGCGGCTGAGGCACAATTGGCGCCAATCGGAGCGCCACCAGCTCACTAACACCCTCCGGCCCCCGTGGGAGGGCGCGGCAGGCGTGGGTCGTGTGGAGTGGGCAGGTCGCTCCGGCCCGAGGGCGGGCTCGGGGGGCGCGTCGCTTGCAAAGCGTTACCAAGCGTCTACATACGAGCTGCACAGTATGCAGGCGCGCCGGGGGCAGCGCGCTGCACAGGGGAGTTGCCCCAAGTTGGGGCGGGAAACCGGGAGTGCCCACCTGCGCAGCGCAGTGCTCGTCGGCTCCCCGGCACCTGCTGGTATCGCTGCAAGCGCCTGCAGCGGGCAGAGGGGTTGGGGAGCAGCACTGGGGGATCTTGCTGCTTGCTGCTTGCCCTTCGCCGGCTCCCCATCTCTTTTCCTCACCAGCAGGACCGTCAGAACCGTTAGGAGAGGCGGGGGCCGCCTCATAGCCACCGGTCGCGACAGCTCTCCGGCCGCCGGCGGCTGCAGCTACTTGCTGGGCGCGGTGGAGCGCCTAAGAAGTCGGTCACGCATCGCGGATGCAGAGTAAAGTGTGTGCAAGGAATGGCGCGCTTCGCCGCCGCCTGCGGCGGGAGTGGTGCCGCCGCCTGACCGCCAGCACATGCACCCATGCGGTCGGCATGTCTGCAGCCTGCGCAATGAACATCATCTGATAACTCCCAGAGCTGAAACGCAAGTGGTGCAGATAAATGTGGCAAGCCGGTATGCTGCCGACCAGCCTGCCGACGCCCCTCGTCGACAGCGCATATGCACGTTCCATGTTAGTTGGCAGGGGTCTTAAGTTTGCAGCCTTGAAAGCAATCACATCTTTGGGCCAGGTTTGTCAAGCTCAGCAGTCGGGTAGTGCTGGTGCAGGCAGCAGGAGTTGGAAGCACATCAGAACGTGTCCCGGAGCGTGCTGCGTGCCGCCAGGTACGCCCGCCCCTCGAGCACCAGCTCCTCTGATGCTCGAAGCCGCTCTGCCGTGCTGCGAGTGTACAGCAGCTGCTGCATTCGCTCAGGCCCCATGTCTAGCGTGCGGGCCAGCGCAAAGGAAAAGCGCTCCCGCCGCTCGGCCTCCGAGTAATCCTGTCGCAGTGCGTCTGCATGGGGAGAGCCAAGGGGATGCAGGCTGTACCGGCGCTTGTTGCGCTGCGGCTGCATGTCTGCAGGGCTGTGAGCAGCCATTTCATATGCATAGAGGCCCACTGATTGCAGGACTCAGAGTGCCCTAGGAGAAAAAGCAAGTTGTGCCACTCACCTGAGCACAGGTACTCAGTTGTGCGCTCGGACACCGTCTCCTCGTCGCCCAGCAGCCCCGCCAGCTGCAGTGCAGGATTCACCAAACGAACGGCATGCTAAGCTTGGGTGTGCTGGGAGTGTGGTGGGAGAGCCGTTGGGCATGGATGGGAGGCTGCTCAGGCTGTACGGCTCCAGCAGGCAAGCTGCAGCACCCGCTATGTGCTGCAGACGAAGCTGCAGGGCAGGGCTGGTCCATGCTGCCCTGCCCTTGCACGGCACTGACGTGCCAGCCCATCTCAATCAAATATACACACACACCTGGACCATGCGCATGAGGGTGGGGTCTGCGCTGGGCGCTGTGGGCACGCTCTCCCGCGCCGCGGCATCGGGCGCCCACCGCCGCACCTCCAGCGAGAAAATCTCGTTGCCTGCGGAACATGGTGCGACCAGCGGTGAATCAATGCACGCCTCATATGGAATGCACATACCAACGGCCCTCGGGCTGGGTCTCATATGCTCAGCCCAATTCAGGTAGACAGGCCTCACAGCATGCACCCCACTCACCCAGCGTGCTGCCCTGGGTGAACAGCTTGGAGGCCAGCTGCTTGACGTCCTGCATCGCCTGCAGCAAGGAGGACAATAGAACGGAAGGAAACAGTGAGCTTTGGCAGCAGCGAGCTGCTGCACGTCCTGCATCGCCTGCAGCAACAAGGCAGACGAGGGTGGTATGAAGACATGAGCTCAAGCTGCTACACGTCCCCGCACCGCCTGCAGGAGGACTCAACTTTGCACCGCATGCACAGCACACAGCACGGCACCAAGTCAGCCTGCACTCTGCTGGGCAGATGCTGGGCATTGCACTGCAGCTCGTGCTCGCCGGTCTGGGACCTCCTCACCTGCCACACCCGCAGCTCCAGGGCCGCCAGCTGCAGCCGCTCCGGCAGCTCCTGGGGAGGGCTGTCGCTGTAGTGGGTGGCTTGCACCACAACAAACGGTTTGTCGGACACGACCTGCGGCGGAGGCGAAAAATGCAATGCGGCAGGGGTAAGTCCAGTGACAAGGATCCTTGAAGTGAGCTGTGCGTGTTCCTGCTTCCAGCGTACTCAAAGCCTGTGATGCTTCAGGCGCAGGCAGCGGTGGCAGCAGCTCAGCCTTTGCCACATCAGCGGCGCGAGAGCGAGGAGGTCTCCGCTGCAGAGCAACGACAACACCGCCCAGCCTCAGACCTGCCCCGCCGACCTGCTCAGTTTTGAAGCGTCCGACAACTCTGCCGTTGATGAAGACGCGGCGCCGCTCGGGAACCACCACAAAGTGGGTCAGCTCCACGAGGCAGCCCACTGCAACACAGGCAGCGGGGCAACCAGACGACGGGTTCTGATGTTTTGATGAAGTGAACGTGCAGCGGGCGTTTCGCAGCCTGCCTCACAAGCAATTCCACAACTTGCTGCCTCTTGTATCTTGGGTTCTTGTAGCTCAAGCCGCTTCCTCACCGCTCTCCATCATCCCCGTGCTCTTGTCGGCCAGCACCACTCCAAACCGCCGGCTGGCGCTGCCGTTGACCAGCTTGAACATGAGCCTGCGAGGGTGACAGTGAGGCACAGGTGTGGATCAGAGGTGGTAGATGCTTCCCTCTGCAGATGGCAACAGCGCACGCTGCGCTGCACACGTGCCGGTGGCGAGCAACCTATCAGCCGAGCTTCACGCAGAGCAGGCTTTGCACTGCGTGTGCCTGCACCCGCCCACACCTAACCACACCTGTATCTCGGCTCGAAGATTTGCAGCGGCACGCTTTCGGTGGGCAGCTTGACCTTGGAGAGAGTCATGAGGGGCAGCAGGAAGGGCTGCTCGCCGCCGCCCGCCTCGCTCTGTTCACTGCCTGCCTCGCCGCCGCGCCCGCTGGGGCTGGCTGCGTCGCCGCCGCTGCCGCCAGCGCTGCTGGTGCTGCCGCTGCTGCTGCCGGCACTGCCGCCGCTTGCCTGCAACACGGAGCACACAAGTGGGCCAGCAAGCGTGTGTTGCATACGAAACACAGCATCAAACACAGCATCCAAGAGCACTGCATGACGCAACCGCAAGTGGGGCCTTGTTCGTGCAACAACCGACCTGCGACAACAGGCTCAGCCCGACTTACCAGCTGCTGCTTATAGCGCTGCGCCCAGGGCAGCTTTCCCAGCTCCCCCTGTTCGCCAGCTGCTGCTGCAGGCTCCTCTGGCTGCAAGCTGCTGGCTGCCATGGCCATTGCCTGGCTACTCAGCGCCGGCGGCATAGACGGGCCGGAGAGCGGCGGCGGCTGCGACGGGGCTGCATCACCCTCCGCAGCAGTCCACACCGCCGCCCTCCGTCTCCTCCTGAAGGTCTGCTGTTGCCGTGAGGGGAGGCGGGCGCCAAGCTGGTGGGCACTGCGCGCCTGAGCCACTGGGCGCGCGCAGGAGCTCCACACACAGGCAGCCATTGCCGCTGCACTTCGCTCTCAATACTTACAGTGCGCCAGAATTGCTTGATTTTGAGGCTCTGGCGCTTCCCGCTCGTCCTGCTGGCGTGGGCGCCGGCACGCCGTGCCCGCCTGGCCCCGCCGCTGTGCCGCCGCTTTGCGATTGCTTGGCTACAGATCAAGAATGAAAACAGGCATTGAGCAGGCGCAGTGCTTGGAAAAAATGAAATGGAAAAGATGGTAAAGACTGAAAAGGGCAGAAGGAGGCAGGTCTGGTGGGCAGAGGGTGCTCGAGGGCAAGGCTACAGTGAGCAGGCAACAGGCGCTAAGATGGGAAGCAGCTCAAACGCTTGGGGACTTTGGCTGGCAGATGGGGCCGTGCAGTTTGAGCAAATTGAAAAGTACATGGACACACGGCAGGCAGGGGCACTGCAGCGGCGGTGTGTACATGGCTGGGCAGCAGGCAGGGGCATGCGAAAAATGGCAGGGGCTCAAGAGGGGCGGGTGATGGACAGGGGGGTGGTACAACAGCAGGCGGGGGCAGGGCGGCATGGTCTGAGCGCAGGCTAGTGTACAGGGCTGTATGGCAGGCATGCCCGAGCGTGGGTGGGTGGGCCCGAGCGTGGGTGGGTGGGCCCGAGCGTGGGTGGGTGGGCCCGAGCGTGGGTGGGTGCTCTGTGCGAGCGAGGGTGGCATTTCAGGAGAGTTGGGGTTTCGCCACCGCTTCGAGTGGTGGCAGGATGTCAAATAAGAACATGATCTGGACGGCGGGTGGGTCGGTCCAGGCAGGCCAACCGCTGCCCCCTTCAGGACGCTCCTTTGCCGCAGCATTGACTGCAGCACTGCGGACGTTGGACCAGGGGATTGCAGGTCGTGCTCTACAGGTCGTGCAGGGACTTGCAGGCAGCCAGGTGGCCGCGCCACTCGAGCAGCACCTCCTCAGCGGCATGCAGGCGCTCCGCGGTGCTCTGCACAACCAGAGGCAGCAACGGGACAGCATGTTATATCCCTGGGCAAAACAACGAGAGCAAACTGGCCATGTGTGTTTGCCACAGGGGCCTGCCTCGACCGTGCAGAGACAGGCATAGTAGCTGGTGTCGCCGCCCCAGCAACAGCAACCACTGGGCCTGATACAAGCCCCGGCAGCTTGCCTGGGAGTAGAGCAGGTTCTGCTGCGCCTGGGCGCTCAGGCCAAGCGCTGAGGCGAGAGCAAAGGAGAAGCGCTCCCGCCGTTCGTCCTCCGCCACTGGGCGCAGCGCGTCTGCGGCAGGCACACGGGGGAAGCGGCATTTTGAGTGATCGATTGGATGACTGAAATGCAGCAGGCAATATTAATGGCGCACTTGCCAGTGCACGGCCAGTCAGCAAGGCAAAGAGTGGGCAGTGTCGACGCTCCCAGCCGCTTCACAGCTGGCTGGAGCCAACAGCAGCAGCGGCAGGGGCAGGAGCAGGGCCAGGAGCAGGGGCAGGGGCGGGGCAGCAGCACAGGCAGGTGCAGGGGCAGAGGAGCAGGCAGGGGGCTGAGGCAGGGCACACACCTTGGCACAGGTGCTCCGTGGTCCGCTCCTCAAGCGTGTCGGGGTCTCCCAGCAGACCCAGCGCTTGCACCTGCAGCGCAGCAGCAAGATGTTGAGATCGGCTGATTACGCGCAAGGTGTGCACAGAGGCAGAGCCCACAGAGACACCTCTCAACACCACGCACCCAGGCCCCAAGCTGGCGGCCGCCCACCACACCACACTGCATGCTACAACGGCTGTCGCAGCGCAGGCCGCACCTGCGCCAGCAGGGCGGCGTCTGACGTGGGCGCAGCGTGCACAGCGGAGCGCGCCTCTTGCGAGGGGCTCCACCGCAGCAGCTCCTCGTTCTCCAGCGCATCTCCTAGGCGGGCGGCTGCAGGGATGGTTGGCATTGGGAGAATGTTCAGATTTGGCAGGTGGCAGAGGCTGTTAAGTAATGCAGCTCCTCATTTTGCAGCGCATCCCCCAGGCGGGCCGGTGCAAAGAGCCGAGGCTGAGACAGCAAGCACTAGGAAGACACCCACCCAGCCGGCCGGTGAGCAGATCGATCAGCTTGTCTCCCAGGCTGAGCACCTGCGGAACGTTGAAGCAGTGCCTGCCTGTTCAATCAGTGGCTGGGCAATGCATCGCCATGCCTCTGTTACCAACCTTTGTTTCACTCAAGTTCCCAGCATGCGACTCCAGTGCACTTGCACTCAAGAGCTCAGTTCGGAGGCTGGCTAAACTGCACTCGATGCAGAGCTTGGCTGGACACTGATGGCCCACCTGCAGCAGCTCGAGCCAAACGCGCTGCTCCTGCGCCGCCAGCTGCAGCGCCTCAAACTCATCGCTGGGCGCACGGTCGCTGTAGCCCTCGGCCAGTACTGCAGTGGAACAAAGGAGCAGAAAAAGCTATCGAAATCACAGTCAGTTGACGCCAGCTGCAGCGCCTCAAACTCGTCGCTGGGGGCACGGTCGCTGAAGCCCTCAGCCAGCACTACAACGCCGAAAAGAATAGCTGCTATACAGGTATGCACGATTGCCGATGCGAAGCCAGTCAAGCGCCTGGGACTCGTTGCTCGGCGCGGCATGGTGCAGCAGGGCGACTGGGTATGTAGGCAAACGCAAAGCATGCAAACCACCCTGCTGCCACACGCTCAAAGCAAGCGCTCGCGCACCCGTCACAAACGGCTCGCTGCACAGCACGTCTGTGGTCTGGAAGCGGCCCACCACGCGAGCGTTGACCAGCAGCAGCGGCTGGCCCGGCTGGTCGGCCCGCACCAGGTGCGTCAGCTCGCACAGCGCACCCACTGCACGGTTTTGAGGGTGTGGAGGGAGCTGGGGGCTGAGCTCAGGGTTGTGGGGTGCACAGCGTCGATAAGCAGAGCCTTCACTGTGGATGCACAGATCCAAACCAGCCGGGGCGTAGTAAAGCTGTAAAAGGCGCGCACCGCTCTCCATGCTTTCACTGGCGGCGTGCGCCAGGGCCACTCCAAACAGGCGGGAGGCGGAGCGGTCCACCAGGGAGAACCTGTGCACAACAAACAAGGCATGCGGAACCGCTGTGTCAACGGTGCTCATGAAACGCCATGTCGCAGCGCATGCAGTTCCGTATGGAAATGCATACAGCTGCACTGCTGGCATGACTTATTACCCTCAATGCCCTCCGCTGCAACCCCGCTGGTCATCATCCTGGCTCACATGCATCGGTAGCAGTCCTCTTGCACCGGCAGGGTCAGCGTCTCGGTGGGCAGTTCGGGCAGCGGGAATACGAGCAGGGGCAGCACAAACGAGCGCCCCGTGGTGTGCGCCGCCGCCTGAGCATGCACAGGCGGGGATGATAGCAATCAGGAAGGAGCCAGCCATGGCGCAAGGGCTTGAGGCTGTCCAGAGCCAACCTCTCCAACACGCGTCAGCACTGCTGAGGGCTTGGCCCCTGTAGGCAGCAAGCAGACCCACGCGGCCACACCTGCTGCTGCTGTGCAATCACGGTGAGTAGTTCAGTGGGAGCAACCTCCACGCCGCCCCGCAGCATGCGGGCAGCTGCCGACAGAGCAATGTGGCGAGGGCGCCGGCTGCAGCCGCTGGCGCCGCCGGCGCCCGCAGCTGTTGCTGCCACCTGCGCCCTGCGAGCGCCGTTGCTGCGTCTGGAGGCTCTGATCACATGGCATGGACACACTGATAGGGCGGCAGGCAGCCGAACGGTGCCGGGAGCCCTGGTGGCGCAGCCAGAGCGCAGGCTGCTGGCCGGCATCGCTGGGACGGGTTATGTGGCGATCTGTGATACTAGCGTAGGTGTTGAAGCATGCGCAAAGCCTCTGCGGCCGAGTTAGGCAAATGCAGGCGTGCTGTGTGCTGCGCCCGCTCAGCCTCGAAATCGCAGCCAAACAAGCTTGGAACTGCGTTCACAAGAGCGCCCAGCAGTTTCCAGCCGATCGGATCGCCTCCCTGGGGCCTGCGTTTGGCGAAACCAATCCCTACCGCCCCGCTCAGGCTACTCCGCGCGCCGTCATGCTGACCAAGGCAGTGTGCGCCACCCCAGTGGCGTGTGTGCCGCGCGGCAGGGCCTTTGTGCCCTCACAGGCGCCGGCCGCCCGCCCACGGGCGCTGCCACTGGCGGCGCGCCGCCAGGGAGTGGTTGTGGCAGCTGTGACGACTCAGGCTGACACCAAGTACCCCGGCTGGGAGGCCATCTACAGGGTGTGTGCAACGGAAAATTTTGTTCCTTAACCTGCCTGCTCTTGCCTGCCACCACTGGAGTTGGCAACGCTCAACACGCTCCGCCTCTCAACCCTTTTGCGCTCCTACTTGTGCAGGACCTCACCTCTGCCGGCATCCCCTCGCTGACTCCTGAGGAGGTGAGCTTTCCTGCTGAACTGCGCGATGCATCAGGCGCTGCCGGCTTGCCAGCTGAATTAACTCCGGTTTCCACGTGCTCGGGCGGGCCCTCATGTCCTCTTGATATCACCTGCATGATGCGCAGATCTCAATCGCCGCGGCGCACCAAGCAGTGTTGTCTTATCCTTGCAATGTTTGACGAACGCAGGCATTTGATGAGGTGGAGCTGGGGCGGGCGGTGCTCATCGATGTGCGGCCGCCCGAGGACCACGAAAAGGTGGGCGGCTGCTGAGGATGTGGCAGCTGTCTGAGGGCCGTGCTGCTTGCCAGGCTGGTCGGGCAGCGGAGGGGGCTGCCCTTCCTTCCAGACAGCGAGGCAGCGCCTGCACGATTGTTTCCAAAGCAGCCGGCTCTTGCCGGCAGCACCTGCATGCTGCTGCCACGTGCCCAGCCCTGGCCACACACAACACTGCTCGAGGCACCTGCATCTGCTGACATCTAATGACTCATGTGAGCCCTGTCCGCCGCAGGCGCACCCCCGCGGCGCTGTCAACATTCCTGTTTTCCTGGTCATCAACTCACCCTCCTCACCGGGAGAGTTTGGCAAGTGGCTGGCATGCAAGGTAAGGGCGGGAGGGCAGCAGTTGGGCAGCGCAGGCGCAGGGCCAAGCAGGCTGGGCGCACCCTTGTTGCGTCATGCCCACAGCTTCACTGCCCGCATATGGCCCGCAACTGCGCCGAACCATTCGGGCATGCTCCCCAACCCATGCAGGCCAACGGCGTGACGCCCACCAAGCCCAACCCGGAGCTTGCGGCGGCAGTCGCGGCGGCAGCGGCGGGTGGCAAGTCGGTGCGCTGTGGCTGGGCTGGGGGAGCAAGCACCTCGACACAGGATGTTAACTGAACTGAGTGTTGGAATCAAGCTGCGCTGGCCTGTTGTGGGCACATGCCAGTGGTGCACTGGGCAGCCGGTGCATGCCAGAGTGTCGGCACCTGGGGGCATTCTTCTCACTGCACGTCCCTCCGCCGCCCACCGCAGGCCATCCATTGGCATAAGCAAGGCAGGAGGGCGATCACCCTGAAGACTTGTAAACTGGCATCTGCACCTGGCTGGCATTCTGTCTGCAGGCCATCCTTGTGTGCGAGGCGGGCGGCACGACTGAGCCCTCCATCAACTTCCCCACCGGCAAGGCCAGCCGCAGCCTGAAGGCGGCTTGGAAGGCAAGCGCAGCCTGGCGGCACTGCGCTGCTGCTGCTACTGCCGCTGCTGGTGTCGACGCTGTTGTGATCGCCGTTGCCGTGCAGCATGTTGCTCCCCTTGCGTTTGCTTCCCTCGCTGCCGCAGCGCTACCGCCACTTCATTTTCAAACCACTACCTGCCCCTGCCCTCCCCCCGCCACCACAGGTGCTCACCAGCAGCGGCCTTGGTGCCAGCCAGGTCAAGCACCTGGCGGGCGGCGTGTATGGTTATGCGAACAGCGGCCTGCCCATGGTGAGGCAGCGAGGCAGCTGGGTAGCACTGCCACGGTTGGGTACTGGGGAGGCAGGAGCGCTGCAAGCTGAAACTTTTCCTGTGCCAATGCCCAGCTGGGCAATAGCCTGCGTTGCAGGCAACCTGCATCCCCATCGTCTCCCATGCACTGTTGTTTGCAGGTCGGCGAGTACGATGGCTCGGGAGCGGGACGGACGCCGGCTGTGGCAGAGAAGCCAAGCGGCCAGTACTATAACAAGTAAACCCAGTTTATACGATCCAGTTGCGCCACAAAGCCACTTGCGACGATGATCAGGGCCCACTGCCTTTTGCCCTGCTTCGCTCGGTCTGGCCGCTCGTCCGCGGCGAGCGGCTGCCCAGCCCCCGCCGGCCCAGCCGGCGTGTGCGCCCTCTGAGAATGCCTTTGATCCCGAACTGCCATCGCTTTCCTCTGCCAATGAACGAGGCCCCGCCTGCTGTAAAGATGGGCACGATGCGGAGGCAGCATGGGGACGGGATGGGGCATGGTGCCTCGCAGGTGGCACGGCGGTGTGAGCAACGGGTGGCGACCGACCGGTTGCAACTGGGCGCATACAGGTCCCAGCTGCGTGCATTGACGCGAAGTACGTGCGCCCTCCATGTCTGGCTGTGACGGGCAGCCCAGCAAGGGCCCCTGCACGTGGAGACCACGCAGTCCTGCACCTGCCTGCGCGAGCCGGGCTTCACTGGACCTGGAGGCGTTTGAATGCCGTTTGACTGACGAATTCCAATCAATCAAAGCCGCTGCAGGGCCGCATAGCGTACAAACAAGCAGCCTGCTGCCGCCGCGCCGCGCCATGCATGGGCTGCCAGGGCTCCGCTTGCAGCCGCCGCCCGCCCGGCTGTGAGTGGCTGATGAACTGCACTTTCATCACAGTAGAGCCAAACCCCCCGTCTTCCCCGCGCCGCCCCTCCGGGGCTCCCGCTTGCCCCGAGCCACCGCTGACAGCCTCCAGGCTCGTTCAAGTCACTCCTGGTGTCATGCGCGTGTAAAAGCGGGACAGCCAGCCCGGGAGCACGCCCAGGTGCGTGTCCGAGCAGGCTGTGGGCCTCCACCGTCGCCTCCCGGCCGGTCGGCCATCTCTCAAAGTCGGGGCTGAGCAGAGGCTGTCGAGCTGCAGCCGCTGGGACCGCCTGCCAGTTGCCGCAGCCGCTGCAGGCCAACCCGCTCTGCCGCCACGGCGGGACCCTGCCTGCTCCTGGCCGCCCCTACATGCCAGTGAAGTGGGAGAAAACTTTGGCGCTGATGTGTGCCATTGTGCTCATGCGTTTCCGCCCCATGTTCCTGCTCCCAGGGTGCCGCCATGGCCAGCGGCGGGGACACATTGGTGCCCCGCCTGGCGGCGTTCATCAGCGACTTTATAGCGCAGCTGAGCAGCCACCGCGTCGGCTCCCTAGCCCAGGTGCGCCGGCAGGGCAGCTGTTGCGGCAGTGGCTGTTGTGTGATGTTGACCAGGCGCTGAGGGAGCGGCGGCTGAGTGTGCCGAGCTGTTGCTGATGGCGCTCGTTTTGCGTTCTGGTGCCTGCCTTGCTGCAGATCTGGATGCCAGAGACGGCCTCAGATGGCAGCGTGGAGCTGTACACGCAGGTGTGTGCTTTCAGCTGGAAATTTGTTCTGGAAATTGGTCACGTGAATCGCTGCATGGCAGGCAGCCAGGGCGGCTGTAGATCCTCAACATGAAGGTGCTTAGGCTGCTGCTGTGCAGTTGGGACATATCTGCAGATTGACACAGGCCGGTTGCCCGCGCTGGCCTCCTCCTCCGCTCCTCACCTCTTCACCCGCTGCTGCTTCTGTCATCCTCAACAGGGCCTGCCCTACTCCATCAACGGCGTGGGCGACCTGCTGGCGCTGTTCCGCTGCATCTCCTGCAAGTACAAGTTTGCCACCGACCCGGGAAAGGCCCTGCAGATGGGCGCAGGTGCGCCGCCTCCTTTAGCTATAGCGCGGGGCTGTCCTCAGTTGTTTGCCAACGCCGTGTGGCAGCTCCGTGGGTATTCAGGCCGCGGTGGCAGGCAGTTTGCCACAGCAGGGCGCATTCACGTTGTGGCAGCGTAGTGAATTTGGGCGTTGTCGCTCCGCTCCATCCCGCTGTGCCGCAGTGGGGCGTGTGTTCACGAGCGGCGAGCCTGAGATGAGCCACAACGTGCAGCGGTACGACCAGCACGTGTACCTGCGGGCGGCAGAGGCACAGGTGCGGCGCAACGCACAAGCTTTGGCCGTGCAGAGCAGCAGCTGAAAAAGCAGCGGGCAAGGGTCCACCGAGCGGGCGCCGTTGTCCAGGCGGGAGCTGCCTATGCACCTCGCACACCCCAGAGCCAACACTACTGCGGCCCACCGCTCTTGTGCCCATCCCCCCGCATTCCCATTTCCCCCCTCCCCTGCGCAGCGCTGCCGCGTGCACTCCACGCTCTTCATGCCGCTGTACGACAGCCCTCGGCGGGACGCCTGCGTGGGCGTGTTTGAAGTGGTGCTCACCGACCCGGAGCCCAACTTTGCGGGCATGGTGGGCTGGATCATGTGAGTTGGCGAGTTGTTGTGGTTCGTTTGTTTCATGGTTGCGTGCAGGGTGGGTGGGCGTGAGTTGGCTTGCGAGAGGCCGGGGCAGGCTGGCATGTAATGCGAGTGCGCGTGCGCTGCTGCCCGTGCAACTGCTGCTGTTCCTGGGCTGCTTTTGGTTGCTCATCGCTTCCGCACCTTGACTGTGCTTCACTCTTCCGCGCCCTGCCTTCCCTTCTGCCTCGCAGCTCGTGCCTGCAAAGCGAGGGCCTGTATACCTCTGAGGTGGACACAGCCAGCCTGGCAAACCAGGGGCTAGGCATGGGCTTGCTGGGCGGCGCGGCAGACCGAGACGGCGTGTCGGCACTAGAATCGGGGGCGCAGCCGCAGGCCAACGGCGCCAGGGGCGTGCCGGAGCGCGGCAGCGGCGCGCCGCCTGGCGCGGCTGGCGCGGCGGTGACAGCACACTCGGGCGGCGGCCAGGCTGGCAGGGCTGAGCTGGCTGACGCAAAGAAAGGAAGCTTACTGCCGCAGGCTGGGCGCTCTCCCACAGGAGCCGCCTCGCCGCCACCGCAGCAGGAGCAGAAGCAGGTTGGCGGCGAGGGCGGCAGCGGCAGCGGCGGCGGCTCCGGCCAGCCGCTCTCGCAGCCACAGCTGCTCAGCGGCTCCGGCCCTCAGCAGCGGCAGCGGCAGCAGCAGCAGCTGTTGTCGCAGCTGGGCAGCGGCCAGCTGGGCAGCGCGGGCAGCCTGCTGGCTGGCCTGATGCAGGGCAGTGTGCACCACAGTGGCGCTGAGCTGCCATCGGGAGGCGTTGCGCCAGATGCTGCAGCAGCTGTGGCGGCCGTGCCGCCTGCAGCCGTGGCCGCGGCGCTGCAGCAGGTGCTGCAGCAGAGCGGGTCCGGCATGCTGCAGCAGCAGCAGCTGGCTGCGCTGCTGGGCGGGCAGGGTATGGCCGCTGCGCTGCAGCTGCCCGCCAGCGCCACTCCCACGGCGCTCAACGGCCTCGGCACCTCGCCCGCTGTGACCGGGGGCATGCGGCAGCAGGACGTGCAGCCGCCGCCGCCGGGCACGCAGCAGCAGCAGCAACAGCAGCAGGGCGCAGATGGTGGCACGGGAGGCGCGCCGCTGCCGCAGAACGGCAGCCTGGCGGACATCGCGGCGGCAGCGCAGCAGGCAGGGGAGGAAGATGAGATGGATGAAGACACCGAGGATGAGCAGCCGTTCTTGCGGCCGGCGCCGGGCGCAGCCCAAAAGTATGGGCAGGGCAACCGCATCCTCACATACGATGACCTGGCGGCGCAGGTGCGTGCTGCTTTGCGTTTGTACTCATTGGGGCCAGGCTGGCGGCTGCATGCAAGCTGCAAGCACCCGTTGTGGGCGGAAGCAGGCACCGCTTGATGGCGCGCACAGCATGATGCATCTTCCATGGTGCATGGCCATCATATGCACCAGGAATGGCTTGCAGGGCCAGCAGCCTGTCGGGCTTGTTCTCTGAGGCTTACCCCCGCCCGGTGTGTGGCTCCCTGGCTGCAGTTTGGCTACGGCCTGAAGGAGGCGGCGGCGCGGCTCAACATCTGCCCCACCACTCTGAAGCGGGCCTGCAGGTGGGCGCTCCTGCAGGCAGTCCTCACTGCCGCCAGCTGCTCAGCCCGCCAGCAATGCAGGCCCTCTGCTGTCTGCCGCCAGCTGTTCAGCCCGCCAGCAATGCACTCCCTTTCTGCTGCGGGCTGTTCAGCCAGCCAGCACACTGCCCTGCACTGCCCCTGCTCCAGCTAAATAGCGCAGCGGTCGTCGATCATCAAGCCAGCCCTTGGGATGACAGCACACCTGCCGCATGTTGCCCCTCACACGCCCAACACCACGGCTGCTCCCTGTGTCCGCAGGCGGCTGGGCGTGCCGCGCTGGCCGCGCCGCGAGATTGCGCGGCACAAGAAAGCCAAGCAGACCGGCAAGGGAGACGGGAAGGAGGGCAGCAAGGGAGAGGGCGCAGCCGGGGGGTCGCAGCAGCAGCAAGGCGGCGGCGCGCCCGGCAGCGCGCCCGGCAGCGCGGCTGCCAAAGGCCTGTCCAGCGGCAGCGGCGGCAGCGGGCCGCAGCAGGCGGCGCAGCGGCAGCAGCAGCAGCAGGGCGCGGGGCAGGCGGCGCCGCTGCTGCTGGCAGGGCCGCCGGGTAGCCAGCTGGTTCGCCCCGCCAGCAGCTCACTGCTGACTGGACTGACTGGGCTGGAGCAGCTGCTTCCGCTGCAGCCGCAGCTGGGCCCCGCGTCCAGCGGAGGGCTGCCTCCGGAGCTGGCGGCGGCGCTGGCCAGCACGCTGACGCAGCAGGCGATGCAGCAGGGCAGCGGGCCGCTGGGCGGCCTGCCGCCGCAGCTGGTGGGCCCAGTGATGCAGCTGCTGCAGCAGAACACGGCACCGCCGCAGCCGCCGCTGGCGTGGCAGGCGCCCGCGCCGCAGGCGGGCGGCCTGCCGCCGGGCCTGGCGGCCCTGCCGCCGATGCTGCCCATCCCGCGCGGGGGCCTGCCGCCAGCGGGTGCCGCGCATCGCCAGCGCTCGCCACCGCCCGCCCCGGCGCTCTCGAACCTGGGCCTGCCCATGCGAGCAGACAGCAAGCTGCACTCGGTTGGGCCGGTGGGCTCGCTGGACATTCTGGCGCATGCGGACCTTGAGATGTCAGGTGGGTGCTGGCCGAGTGGGTAGGGGTTGTGGGTGCTGCCCAACCGCCTGTGGCAGTGTGGATGCCCTGCTGCCTGCGTTGCTGCACTGCCTGCCGTGCTGCTTCACTCTAGCGAATCCTGGTGTGCTTGTACCCCCCTGTGCCTGCCTTTGCTGTGCACCCTGCTGCTGCCCAACTGCCATGCCAACCTGGCATCCCTGCCGCCCCGCCCCTTCTCTACTACAGTCGGCAACGGGCTGAGCTTGGGCAACGGCTCACCTCGCCTGGCGCTCAGCAACCTGGGCGGCCTATCTCAGCTGGGCCTGTCCGGATTTGACTTTGGTGCCAGCTTGGCAGGCGGTGCTGCCCCTGCGGCCACAGCCACAGGCGGCGCCGGCGGCGCCACCGGCCCCCAGAACGGCCCAGCGCACAGCTCGGGCGCAGTCAGTAAGCCGCGGGAGAAGCAGTAACGAGCAGCAAGGCAGGCGGCGCGCCGCTGCCCTCTGCCCCCGTCCCAAACTCCCCCTCTGCGAGCACCCCTGTGGCTGCTCGGCTCTTCCACGCAGCCCCACAGTTTTTGTACGAGTAACACACGTTTCGGCCGTTAGTTTTCTCTTCACAACATCTATCACATGTCGCACGGCTGGCTGGATGCAACTCCCGCCTGCGCCGCACATGCAGCAGCGCAGTGCTGCGTTCTGCCACCCAATCTCTCTCACGGGCCAATTTGCTTCATCTTGTTCCCTCAGACCCCCAATGGTTTTACCCCTGACTGGCGCGCCAGTGCCCACCCCGCGGCTGCAGCACACGCTCGCTGCACCGCTTTTCGCGCAACCCTACAAGTTTAGCCGCCTTCCTCGCTATATTCCTTGCCTTCAACTCATGTCACAAGCCTGTGTGGCTCGGCACCAGTTGGGGCCCGTATCTCGCCTGTTACCCTGCTTTGCCCCCGCTGACGCTCACTTTCCAAGCCCAACCAACTCAGGAACGTTCTATTTCGACCCACAGCAGATGCGGCTGTTCTCAGGGCGGCCTCGATACAAGTCCAGCCGCCCTTCCAAACTCGACTCTGCACCTGGCCCTGGGATGGCTGCGTGTAACACAGACTGACACCTCTCTATTTGCACCAAGGCGGGGGTGGAATGGGAGCAGAGTTGGGCAGCATGAAATGAAAGCGACTGAATCAGAGAGCACAGTGCAGCGGAGGAATACAGCCCGCAAGTAATAGAGCTGGTTTGATCGGCAGCCGGCGTGGTGGTATCACCCAGTGGCTTTTGCTCGGGTTGAGTGGGGGCTGCCAAGGCACAGCAGCTGGCTCACACGTTGCGCGGCTTGCGCTAGCTTAGACGTTGGGCTTCTTGCGCAGGCTTGGATGCTGGGTAGCTTGCGCGCCGGCTTACACGTTGGGCGGCTTGCGGTCCAGCAGCAGCCACAGCCCGCTGCACACCTCGCTCTCCTCATCGGGCATGACTGCCAGGAAGTGCAGCCCGCTGCGGAAGGGAAGAGGGACACACCGCAATGTAGCAGGTTGGCATGCATGCACGAGGGGCTGGTGCCCCCAGGCCTGGGCAGTTGCGCGAGTAAGCAAGGCAGGATGCGCCAGGAGGGCCGCACCCAACAGGGTTTCAGTCGACGCAGCAAATAAAATCAAGCGGAACAGAATGCCTCACCCGACCGCCTGCTTGGCCTCCTCCCAAGCTGTCGCCTCTGCAGTCGTCTCCAGCGAGCGGCGATAGGCGCCATACCTACAATGGCAGGGTC
>VFQQ010000333.1_pt1 | contig 103371 bp, 73 predicted proteins | sample 3512341 | NCBI WGS metagenome assembly VFQQ01 (sample SAMN10412373, study PRJNA504923) | tailings metagenome | isolation source: Relicate 2 Philex TSF1 revegetated site | place: Philippines: Tuba, Benguet | collected 2017-08-29 | reverse complement strand
ACGACCGATGATCCTAACCAGTTGATCATCAACTTTTAAAAACCGGACAGTAGTGCATCGACCCATTGGTTCCGTAGATGGAAAAATGCTCCCCTTGTGAGTTCCAAGCGACGCTCAACTGAAACAAACCTCCGTTTTCCAGTTCGCCTTGTATCTGGCAAACGTCCTCTCCTTCCACCCGGGGACAGTGCAGATTTGCCGTCTGGGCAAGCACTCTCGTGATCCGCAATCCCAGCAGCCAGCGCAGGAAATGAATATAGTGGACACCCAGCATGATGAACGCACCGCCTCCGGTTTTATCGATCGAAAACCGCCAGAGATTCATCTCCTCTTGGTTCCAGCGCAACCCGCCGGTATGTCCAAGCCGCATGCTGACCTGCACAACGCGGCCCAGAGGGCTCTCATGGCGCAAAACCTCGCGGAGCTCCCACCAAAATCCGAAATCGAGCATCGACATGTACAACCCGAGCTTCCGACCCGGCTGTTCCCGCAAACAGTCGAAAAGCCGCTTCCCTTCCTCGAGGGTCCTCGCCATCGGCTTCTGCATGAGGACGTGCTTGCCGCCGCGAAGCAAAGCCCCCGCCTGCTCGACGTGCAGGTGGTTCGGCGTGCTTAACACCGCGTAGTCGGCCGGCGTGTCAAGCGCCAGGGCGAAATCAGAGCCAGCTTTTTCGGCTCTCAGAAGCTCGGCCTGGGCACGGGCAACCGCGGGGTCCGCATCGATGCAAGCCGCCACCTTGAGGCCGGGCAGGTGACGATATACCGGCAGATAATTGCGGGAAAAACCGCCGCAGCCGACGATGACGACACTAAGTCCGCGAATGGATGTTTTCATGAAATCAGGAAAAGGGATGTTTAATCACCAACCGGCGCCGCCAGCACAACCGATATTTCCAAAGCGACCTGCTCTGCCAGAACAGCATATCCTTCGGGCGTTAAGCGCGATCAATAACACGCATGGAAGTCCAGCGATCTCCTCGACGGGCCGAAATGCAGACCGCGAGTCCATCGCGTTGCCGTGCAAAGCCTCGTCTTCGGAAACAGGCGCTTGAGCCGCCGAGGGAGATAGCCCGAAGGGCACGCCCAAACACAATAGAATACGAACCACCAGCGCACCGGAGAACAGTGTCTGCGCAAGAGGGCGTTCATGCCGGTTGTCCCGCCGTGCTCAGGCCGGCAACGTTAACAATGGCATTCTGCCGCATGAGCGTCGACTGCAACTCCACGGCCGGGATTTCACGAACCGGACCTCGCCGTAGAGCCGCCAGCGCGGCCGCCACACCGGCCGCCTGGCCAGTGGCCAGCGACGTGCCGGGCACCCGGGTGGATCCATGAGCCGCGTGCGTGGTCGATATGGGCTTGCCGGCAACCAAGAGGCCGTCAATCCGTGCAGGAAGCAAACACCGAAACGGAATCTCGTAAGGGACCGGAGGACTTTCCTTGTGCGGATGCACGCCGATATCGCCGTTGTTGGGATGAATGTCCACCGGCCAGGCTCCCACGGCAATGCTGTCGGGAAATCGCGTGCCCCGGGCGATGTCGTCCTCGGTCAGACGATACTCCCCACGAATGATCCGGCTTTCGCGAACGTGGAGCTGCGTCGCGCCCGAAAGGATGTAGCTGTGTCTGAGTTTCGGAACTCTTCGGCGGAGGATGTTCCAAATCTGAAGCATTTGCGCCCGACCTTCCTGTTCGGCGTCGGAAAGCTGACCGGCATCGACGGGATTTCCGTAGATACGAGTCGAGTTGATCGAAATTTCTCCCTCGGCCAGACGAATGATCCATGGGCCGCCGAAAACCTTGATCTCGTCAGCCTGGTGCGCCTCGTTCAAGGCGCGACGCGTGACCTCTTCCCATGCACGCCAGTCCAACTCCGGCGGGACATTCCCCAAGCGGAAATGGTAAGTCAGCGCCTGAAGATCCGACGCAATGTCGAACGTCGCGCCCGCGTAAAATGCGATCTCCGCGTCGCCTGTGCCGTCGACAACCACGGAGGCCGGGAAGCGTGCCCGACCATCGCGCAAGGCCGCCTCCACCCCAATGGTCCGTCGCCCCTCGCAGAGAGCGTCGCAAACGTGAGCATGATAAAGCACATTTACACCGGCCCGCGCCAGCAGGCGATCGATCGCCACCTTATAGATTTCCGGATGAATGGTGAGCGCTTCAGGCGGATTGTCCGCCGTAGCCCCGCCATCCAGCGCTGCAATCTCATCCAGCACCTCTCGCGCGAAGCCACCCACCACCGTCACGTCGTGATCAAGGCAACTCTTGATGGCATCGAACGTGTGAATCATCGCCCCGGTGAGAATCCCTCCTCCGAAGCCATACCTTTCCAGCAGCAGAGTCCGGGCGCCCAGGCGGGCGGCCGAGCAGGCGGCCGCAACACCGGCACTACCGGCACCACAGACAATGACATCGTAGGAGTTTCCGTCGTAAGGGCTGGCAATCATGATGATGGTTTCGGGGTGGTACCCGCCGCGACGGCGGAGTGCGTCTGCCGATTTTCGGCCCAGTCTTCGGGATGGACCTGATAGAAGTAGGTGCGGCCTGGCTGCAGGTCGGTGTCCACGTAATGGTCGAGATAGAACCCGCTGGGCTTGACGACAGCGATCGGTTCCCGGCTGCGCGGATCGAAATCCGCCCTATCACCACGGTAGAGGAAATAGCGGGCTACATCGGGTTCGGGACTCTTCGCCCAGCACACTAGAAGCCGGTCCGGCGACAGCCGAACGACATCGAAATCCCCGATCGGCGCGGGCGGCGTGGCGTTGGCCTCCGTGGTACGCGCAACGGTCCGCAGCGAAACGGGTCCCTGGGTATTACCGGCGGCAAACGCCGCGACGTGGTAGTAGTACGTCGTATCAAGGTGGAGGCCCGTATCGACGAACTCAGGCGTAGTGGACCGGCCGACCAACGTGTGCGCAGTCGGCGGCTCGTCCGGATCGACGGAACGAAACAGATTGTAGCCAAGCGCCCCCGGCACGGCTGGCCAGCGAAGCCGGAGGGTGGAATCGGACCAGGCTTCGATTGCCACCGCTTCCGGGGCCGGCGGCGCGGCATCGGTTGTGAACAGACGGACGGTGACAAACGAGAAAGGAGCGATGGGCACCTTCACGCTACCCGCGCGCACAGCCAACGGCGACAAATCGTTCTCGACCAAGTCGCAGAGAGCAGCGGAGTTAAAGGGGAAACGGGAGAGATCCAAGGTGGCGTCAACCGGTTTTCCTTCCGTCTCGACCATGCGCACGATCCATCCCCGCCCTGGTTGGTTACTCTCCTTGAGCACAGTCATCTGGACATTTGGCGCGTCCACCGACGCAAAAGAGGCTGCTCCCGCCGGAAGAGGGCCGGTTTGATTCGCAGGCAAAAGCCTCACCTCCAGCGGACTGGCAACCGACCATCCGAAACGGGTGGTGTCGCCTGCATCCCAATCTCCGGTGTGCGAGGTAAACGAATACGCCACCCGCGCGTTCATGTCATCGGGACACAATGTGGCCAGCCCATCCATCCGATTCGACCACGCATACCCGTACAGATGGGAGGACGCCGGCTTGTAATCGACCGAGAACTCATTGTAGCGGATGGCCCCAAAATGAACGACCGGAGCGTTGTGCAAAGCCATGGTCACGCCAAAACTGGCGTTGCTGACATCGACCCATCGATTGGCGGACAGATAGTCATGCGAACCCCAACGGAGCTGGTCGTCATGGGGACGAACGACGCCGCCGGCATATTCCGCCCGCGGCGTAGAATCCTCCACTTTCAACGGAAAGGCATAAAATATATTTTCGCGGTAACGATCCTCGTCATCAGGCGACGAAAGCACGCCAACATGCCGAAGGTCATTGGAGACGTCGATTCGCTTGATGCCCCTGTAGAGCCGCACCGTCTGGGTGAGAACTGCGTCACCCAATCGCGGATCGCAAATCGTCGCAATCATTTCGGCGACGATAGGTCCCGTCCGCGCCTTCAACGTCGCTCCACTTCGGGGCGCATAGTTCACACCCTGTTTTGACTCGCTGTCCGTCTTGCTCACCCAAACCAGCTGATTGAAGAGATAGGAAGCCGACGGATCCACAAGTTCGCGGTCGAGCTGGCGGTCACGGATGCTGACAATCGCACCGCTGGAGAGATCAAACTGGATCGAATAGTATTCGTTTTCAAGCCGCCCATCCGTTACCTCCAAGGCGGGTGCCGCTTCGGCGGGCGCAGAGACGATCCGGAAGGTTTTGTATCCGAACGGAGGAACGTCGGACGCCATAAACACGGTCTGTCCGTCGGAAAGCTCTTGCAACGGAACGCTCTCACCCGTGATCAAGTCGACCAGCCCGGCCACTTTCTCTCGCGTCACGACGAGATCGGTTCGCGCATGCGCCAGCGGGTTTAGCACCATCAATTCACGATGGCTTCCAGTGGCAATGTGCCCGCTTATGCCCTTCCACGAACGGTCAAGCAGCAGCTCGGCATCGAGCAGGGCGCGCCCACCTTCGAGGATCTTGCCCCACTGGGCGTTGAATCGGTGAACGTCTCCGCGCGACGGCTTGGTCGGCCAACTGTGCTCGTCGTAGTCGAAGAGCCGGAGATACGCCCGATCAACCTCGGATGGGGGAAGAAGAAACGCGGGATCAAGCCGGCCTGCGACCGCGCCGAGTCCTTCGGCCAGCGGCAGCACGCGAGCGGCCCTCCGTTTGGATCCTTGAGACATGGGATCGATCGCCGCGTAGTCGGCGGAGAAATTGTTAAGATCGCCACGCAAGGTCGGAAGCGCCTCGCCGTGGCAGGTTTCCATGTAGACCATAAAGTCGCGAGGATTAGCCACTCGGATATCCGGATAGCGAAACCGCGCCCGCCATTCGCTGAGAGCGCGGTTGTCCCACACCGGAGCCTCGTGGTCTCGATAAGAAGGAACCAACAGCGCATCCCACGGATAGGGGCCCAGAACATTTCCGTCTTCCACTGCGGAGAGTTCCTGCTGGATGCTCACCGCGCCGAGACCGTCAAGATCCGCAAAGGCACGGTCGCTCTGTCCGAACCAAAAATGTATCCGATAGTGGGGACGCCAGGTAAACAGCACCCGACTATTGCGGTCGGGGCCTTCCCACCAGAAGACCGCGGGTACGCCAGTGGTTTGATAGTCGTTGTTGCCCCCCGTGCGCCACGACTGACCAAACCGAACGGCATACTTATATCCGGCTCCGGCGAGTGCCTGGACGGAGGACCACGAGAAGCTCGGATTGTCGACCAAGGCGAAGGTATCAAGATCCAAGTTAAAGCGATCCTTGTAGGCCCGCCGCCCCGGATAAGTCATGCGAACCAGTTCCTCGTAGTCCATCCAATGAGCGTGGATGCCGCTGGGCGCCCCGGCCAAAGGCAGTTTACCCGGTTTTATAGCATTTTCGATCAACTCTCGCAAAGCGACTTCGTAGCGTTCAGCCGCGTAATAGCGCGGAAAAAGCAAAGTCTCGAGCCAGTACCTGAACCCCTCACGGCCCGGAGAGGGCTCACTGTCTAGCGGCACCGAGGGAACACTGAGTCGCCGGCCAATCTCGATGAAATCCGCGATCTCCTTTTGTTTCACCCATAAAAAATCCTCGTAGCCGATATCCTCGTGGGAGGATTTCACCATGAAAACCTTCCATTTGCGCTGAGGTTCCCAGCGCTGTGCTTGGGAGGCAAGGATGTGTCCATCGGATCGAATCTCCACCGTGACTATCGCGGGCGACAACAGGTCAGGCACGAGGAGGTCCTGACGCGAATAACCCGGTGGAAGTACAATGGACTGAGACCGATGCTGTTCCTGGCCTTCAACGCGGACGACAAGATCGCAGGCGAGCGGCGCCGTCATGATACTCTCAACCTGCAGCCAAGCCACCTGAGAAAGCGGCTCTGTGTTTGGAAACAGTACGGTCGGCTCCAGTTTCAAGATCCGGACGGGTACGTCCACCGCAAATGCCGGCGCCAAGAGCGCCAGCAAAAGCCATAGGAATCGGCCCCTATTCAGCCACTTGTCGCCCACCCTTAAGACTGATCGCGGAATCGCCATACAGTAAAATGATCATATTCCCCTTGCTCGGTGTGAGACATCTGGCGCAACCCGATCCAACCAGCCTGGGCCCAAACAGGGCCATGCACCCGGTCGTCATCGTCATAAGCCAAGGCCACGATATTGTTCACCATGACCCGGGGCCAGAACTTCTGGCCCACCGAGGAATGCCTCGGAGACTTTCCGTCCTCGACCTCAGGATCGAGATTCGATTCCACGTTGTCGACCGCGTGACGCACGGCATTGTCCTGTCCTCGATCAGTCACGGGACCGCGGCTTAGAACGGTGCAAGCCGAAGCGCGTCGATGGATCAGCACGGAAGTCGGGGTGAGATTCGAAAGCTCTACGCGGACTGCGCGTGAGTCATCATCCTGGCCCGGAACCAACCCGCGAGTTCGAGCAAGCTCGATTGTCATCGCATGCGGCACGGCACCCGAAAACGACTCGCGCAGCACGACTTGGTGATCGGCTCCATTAATTGTCGCCAGCACGCTGTGTCCATAGAACAGACGGCTATCGAGCACGGACAGCTCCACTTCGGATCCTTGCGCTCCCGACGAAGAAATGTCGAGAACTTGTGAATATAAAGCATCGCCACGGCTATCACGGACGAGCGTATCGGAGCGGATATGGTAGCCGACTCGCTCGGATTCCGTGACTTCGCAACCCTCAATGATATTCCGCCCACCAGCGTATGCCAGGCAAATGCCCCGTCGCATACGACTGACGCGGCAGTTCTCGACCCGGATATCGCGCGTCCTCCGCTTTAAAAGCGGGTCATTCGCATACGCACGAATTCCGTCTTCGCTGAGCGAGATCATCTCGCCCGGCGGGATGGGCTCGCCCGTATACTGCCTGAAGCCGAGATCGAAAGCCGGACCGGAGCGCTCTTCCAGGATGTCGTCCGTCTTCCGCATCGTCCCTTCGACTACGCAATCCTTGATCAATATATTCTGTCCCCCACGGATGAAGATCGCATGACCGAAGCAGCGCATCACCACGCGGCAGCTAATCACTTGATTATTATTCCCGCCGATACGAATGCCGTTAAGCTTGCGCGGCGCGATGGTCGAGGGGGGGGAGGGACTGATGCCAAAATAGCTCCCGTAGCCGTAGGGGTAGGAACCTTCCAGACGCATCGTAACATCGCGCACCACTGTGTCATTACCCATGATACTTATTGCGCGACTCCCCTCCCCGGGTGCTTCGCGCCCCACCGTCTCAATTCGCAAGCCTTCAAGGACAATCCGATCTCCTTGCAGCAAGATCATGTTGGTGCCAATTTTGTACCGATGGAGTAGCTTCGTATCCACTTCCAGCGTCGATCCCGAGAAGTCATAATAAGAATCGTTGCCAGTAAACGCCAGAAAATCAGGGGAATCGGACTCATCCATGCGGTATCGCCCCGGAGCAAGCCGGACCTTCACGCCATTTCGATCAAGAACCGCCCTCAAGGACTTCAGGCTGTCCACTACGATGAAATCGTCTCCCGTCGTCCGCACCTGCGGCTCCGCCCCGGCAGTCAGCATCGCGTACTCACCGCTCGGAAGCACCGCTGGCGCCGCGTCCGCCAGATTGCAAAGCGTCATGGCAAGCACGAGCCGGCACCCATCCCGGATAGCACGCTCCCAGAACGGCCTCATGTCCAGACGAGACCCCTCAGTGCAGCTATCCACGATGCATTCATAGGCGCCTTGCCGGGACAACAAACCGGGGTCAAATCCTCCGCGGTTCACCGAGAGATGAATCAAATCGATGAAGGGAATACCACTGGGAAATCGATTCACTAGAAACGGAAGTTTGCATTGACGTGGAACCGCCTCGGCTGAACCGGCCTGAACGTATGTTCGTAGTAGAATTGATCGAAAAGATTGTCCACCCGAAGCGAAACGTCGGTTTCCACGTCTCGTAGCTTGAACTTTCGGCCCACCAGCAGGGTTCCATCGTAGGACGATTTGCTGTACACCGGCGATGACCAACTGGCATGTATGCGATTCTCGCCGGTCCATTGCACTCCACCGGCGATAAAAGTGTTTCTAAGCTTTCCTTTCGTGAAGGTGTATTTGTTCCAGAATGTCACCTGGTGCTCAGGCGCGTTCTTTAACCGTTGTCCCTGTTGACGCACGTCGTCAGCAATCACGGTCTCGGCATGCCAGATCCGGGAATAACCAAATTTGACCTGATAGTTTCGGACCGGGGTGTAAATTATTTCGGCCTCCGCCCCGGCCGATTCGGCGCGACCGGCGAAAATATAGAGCGGGGAGATCCCCAAGTCTGCCTCGCGAGCGTGATCGCGCATGGCGACATTGGATTGAACCAAATCATAAACTGAAATCGAGCCGGAAATCCGGCCGTCAAGCAGTTCGATCTTCAGTCCAGCTTCGATGTTTTTCTCGATCGTCGGATCCACAACCTCGCCGTTCGCATCGAGAACGTGCACCGGGCGGAAGCTTTCACCATAGCTGACATAGGCCCCCAGGCCTTCGACGCCCGGGACCTGCATGACAGCACCGACTTGAGGGGTAACCCGGCTTGAGGAGATCCCCCGCTGACTGCGGAACGCATGACGCGCACCGGCCAGGATGTTGAGTCTTCCGTCAAACGCAGCCATTTGATCTGAAATGTAATATCCGCGTTCCAGCGTCTTGCTGAACTCGCCAGGAGTGTGGCCGTTTGGATGGGCCGCCAGCACCCGATCAACGATGTTAAGCGGGGCATCCGTGCGAGGGTTATGATTTATGAATCCCGTTTGGAGATTCTGATTGTAGGCCAGGTGGGTGCGGTAGTTAAACCCGGCTAAAACCCGATGCTTCATGCCGAACAGGGTGAAGCTGGAGACCAATTCGTTCGTAATCTCTTCCCGTTTGCGCGGAGCGTGGCTCATCACTGCACGCTCGCGGAGGATCAACCCGCCCGAGGGGCGGAAGCTGGCGAGCGTCGCCGACCAAAGATCCATTTCGCTGTAGTTGTAGATCGTGCGCCAGTCAATCCCGGGACGGACATTGAAGCGTGCCTCAACAAAGCCCTTGTCGCTCTTTAGATCGCGATAAGCCTGAGGCCCTTGCGCGTTCGCCTCGTAGCCGTTAGGATACATCACCTCATTTACATTGATGAGTTCAGTAGGCTCATCCGGGCCCAAGCCAGGCGTGCGATTGAGCCACGCACGGGTGGTCTCACCAATTCGAGGATGCGGACCGGCGCCACCTGGACGCGACAAGCCGTTGGCATCAAACAAGGCCTGGGCCTCCAGTTCCATCGCTAGAAAGGCGGGGTGGGTGAAGGTCAGATGCTGCTGTGGGACGGACTCACGATCCATCCTCTGATAATCCAGATTGATCGAAAGCCGCGAGGTCGGCCTGAACTCAAGACCCAACTGGATCGAATGTTCTTGGCGTCCGGTATAATCCACCCAGCCATTATTATCAATGACCGAATAGCCAACTAAGTATGCGACCTTGCCCCCGCGGATGGGGCCCGTATGCATGAAGGAAGCCATTTTGTAATCAAACGAACCATACGAGGTTCGCAGTGAAGTGAGCCGATCAAACTTGGGACGGCGCGATATGGCATTGACGACTCCACCGGCGCTGGCGTGGCCCTGCAAAATCGAGGTCGCTCCCTTGACCACCTCGATGCGCTCGACGTTGTGCGTGGTCAAGGCATTGCCCAAATCCTCTCCGCCGTCGGTTTTCAGGACGGATTGAAACCCCCGGGAATAGACGTCATACTCCAGTAGCGAGGATGCTGAAACTCCCGGTATGTCCCGCAGCGCATCGATGACCTCAGTCACCCCCCGATCCTCCAAGAACTCCCTCGTGATCACCGATATGCTCAAGGGAATGTTCTTGATCGGCTCGCTGGAACCGGTGGCGGTGATCGAGTTGGTCGCCCGATAGCCGTAATCCTGTTCGCTCTGGACAAGAAACGGATCCAAGCGAATGGGCTCGGACTCATTGGGGTCAGCCATGCCTCCGGAGGAGTTCCTTGTTTGAGCAGCCAACGTAGCGATCGATAGCAGACCCAACGTAACAGTCCCGCGCAACGCTCGGGACGTGAACTCGAATCTTCCAAATACAGGTATGTTAATCATGTGATTCCGGGGTGGAGGTTATATGACAGGGTTCTTATATAGCATGTTTGAGCCGGGCGGCGTTAGGATAGAACTGATCAAGGAGTGTGCAGAATCTGTCCCTACGGCGGTGACCGCTGACGTTTCAGCGAAGACGGCTTGCGTCCCGGCCGACCGTGAAGCGGCGCCTCTCGGCAGCGGTGGCACGCATGCCTGCCACCGTTTGTCAGCGTGCGGCGCTCGTCAGGGGGCAACCGGCGTAGGCGTGAGATTGTTCACCTCCACTTTTGTCGCCACCACATTCCTGACCCTACAAGGTGCCCAGCATCACGGCCAGACTCGGCGGTTCCGCCCCCGACACCATACGGCATCGTTCTCCTTGGCCGGTCACCACGTTCACGCGGCTTGGCGAACAAACGCGGTGGTAACGAACGCCCTATCAAACCCTCACTCCTTCGCGCGTCTGCCGGTTAATTTCAGGTGTCGTCATCAAGGGATTCCTCGTTTGCTGCAAACCGTCATGCCTTCGACTAAAACCGCTCCATCGTAACGCCAGACGTGAGCTTCTGGCCGAGCGAAATGGAAGCCAGCTTGATTTGAATCGGCTTCATCGCCTCAGCTGCGCAGGCTCCAGTCACATTACCAGCCGATCCGGATTCACCAAGCCTTCGGAAAATTTCGGATTGAAAGAGCGCACATTGCTATACTCGAACGTGGAAAATGCACGCGGGACATTTTCACGTGAGAGCATCGCCGCCCGATAAGCCTGGGGAGGCAGCCCTACCAATCGGCGAAACACCTTCCCAAAATGGCTCTGGTCCTGAAATCCGACCATATGTCCCACCTCTCCCACCGTGAAGCGCTCCGTAAGCAACAGACGACGCGCGTGATCCACTCGCACGCGGTGCAGGTACTCGACCAGGCCAAAGCCGATCGTTCGCTTAAACGCCCGGCTTAAGTAGTCCGGATTGCATTTGTGGTGGTTCGCGATGTCCGCCACACGCACCTGCTCGGCGTAATTGGCGTTGACGAAGGTGATCACACTGCGAACGAGCGCCGACATCGCCCCGTTCCAAGTCGAAAACTGCGCACCCGGCCGAGTACGGTACCGCTCCACCGGCACACCGATGCTTTCGACAATGCAGCGAGCCAGGTCGGCAATCAGATCGAGCCCTTGCCACAAGTTCGGTAGCCGGTCGGCCGCCACTCGCGGGGCCTGCTCCAAAGCGGCATGATAACCCTTCGCTTCGAAGCCGTGGCGGTGACAAAATCGCCTGATTCGACCACGCGCGGCCTCCTCGGTCCCGGCCAGTACAAACGAACCATAATAGAACACGCCAAGGACCGTGTTGTGGAACATCAGCGGCTTGACCAAATCCGTCAGGCCAAGATGACATTGGCCTGCAAATCCGTGCCGACGGCGAATCGCCAGCCGGTTCGCCGCCATTTTGTTTCGGACGCAGTGTTGGTGGGAATCCGGATTGGATTTCGCATGCAGACAGAACTTGCAGGTGTGAATCCTCAGTCCGTACGACAAATGTAATTGCGGATTGTCCAGCGTTACTCCCGTGAGATCCTCGAAGCTGATCCTCATGCCGACAGAGTCCGACAACTGAGCCATCATTCGGCCCAACAGGGACTCGGTTTCGTGCCTGCCAACGGGAATCGGCGCGTGAGTGGGGGGTGCCTCGAGCATGGGGTAGTGTTCTGCCAATGAAGCGAAAAATGGGGCGGCAGCAAAATCAAACCGTCCCAATTTGGTCAATTTCCGACCATCATTTGGTATGGTAGCAACCCCAGCCCTCTGACCAATTGCATGGAGGACTGCCCGCCAGCTCAATATCTCATGCCCTCTCTGATTTCTGAATCTCGCACCCAGGATGCCATCGCCAGCGATCGAACGTTGGTAGGATTCGACCTCGGCGGCACCAAGTGCGCAGTCAGCCGCTGGCACGACGGGCAGGCTCAAGAAGTCCTGCGGATTCCGACCGGGCCCTTTGCGACAACCTTTCCACAACTGCTCGAAGCTGCCCACAAACTGGTTGCCGGGCATGAGGCCGACTTCGGCGTATCCTCCGGAGGTCCGTTGAATGCCACTGATGGCATCATTCTCAACCCTCCCAACCTTCCATCCGATTGGCACGGCTTGCCAATATGCAGATTGCTGACCGAACGGCACGGGGGCCGGGCCACGTTGATGAACGACGCCAATGCCTGCGCGCTTGCCGAGTGGAAATTCGGGGCGGGACGGGATTGTCGCAACATGATCTTCCTCACCTCCGGCACAGGCATGGGCGCCGGCTTGATTCTCGACGGACGACTTTATGAAGGCGCAACCGGAGACGCCGGAGAAATCGGCCACGTCCGTATCCGATGCGACGGGCCCATCGGATATGGTAAGGCCGGCTCAGTGGAAGGTTTCACGAGTGGCGGCGGCATTCCCCGTCTGGCCGCCCGACTGCTCCGCGGAAAAGGTGGACCGGCGCCTGCATGGTTTTCGCCCGTGACCACCACCAGGCAGATCGCGGAAGTCGCCCAGAAGGGCGACCCTTTCGCGATCGAAGTCATGCGGACGGCCGGCACCCACCTGGGAGAGTCCCTCGCGATCCTCATAGATCTCTTCAATCCCGACAGAATTGTACTCGGCGGATTCTATCCTCCATGCCGCCTGCTCCTTGAACCTGCCTTGAATGCTGCTTTGAACGCAGAAGCCCTGCCCGGACCAACCGCTGCCTGCCAGATCCTGCCGTCCACGCTGGGAGAGACGATCGGCAGCCATGGGGCCATCGCCGCCGCACTTCACCGTAGGGAATCGTGATTTTCTCGTAGCAATCCAACCATGCCGGATTCCCACCTCAACAACCTGCTCACGCGTCTGCCGGAACTCGGCCCGATTCGCCCTTCGATCTGGGCTGCCTTTGTCGCCTTGCGCCAATGCCTCTCTGACGGCGGCAAGCTATTGCTATGCGGAAACGGTGGTAGCGCCGCGGATGCCGATCATTGGGCAGGCGAACTATTAAAGGGCTTCGCGCTGCCCAGACCGCTCCCGGAAATAGCCAAAGCAGGACTTCCTTCCACCATTGCGACCCGCCTTCAGTGCGCCCTGCCTGCGGTTCCTTTGACGTCATTTCCCGCTCTCGCCACGGCTTTCGCCAACGACGTCAGTCCCGAACTCGTCTATGCCCAGCTCACGTGGGCGTTGGGGCGACCCCACGATGTATGGATAGGGCTGAGCACGTCTGGCAATGCGCGGAACGTCTGCGCGGCCGCGGAAGTCGCTCGCTCAAAGCGGATGATCACCATTGGCTTGACCGGCGCCTCCGGCGGCAGGCTTGCGCCGCTCTGCCATCATTGTCTGCTCGCGCCCGCCACAGAAACCTACCGGGTGCAGGAATACCACCTGCCCATCTACCACTGTCTTTCGCTTATGCTGGAAGAACATTTCTTCGGTCGGCACGCGGCAGAGCCGAAGAACGCGCAACCGGTTTAACCGTTCCCCTGCCCGCTTGCTTACGGAGGACAAGAATCGGAAGTGGCTTCGAGATTCGCCTCCACGTTTCCGGAACCAACCGCGGCTACCGCTCCAAGCTCCCGATCAAGATCTTCCGTCTCGGGCGAATCAAAGCCTCCGTGTGGGAGAACGAAACCGAAAAGCAGAAGTTCTATAACGTCACCTTTGCCCGCACTAACCGGGACGAAGCGAAGAACTACCACGACGCAGACAGCTTCAGTCGTGACGACCTCCCGCTGGTCGCCAAGCTCGCCGACCAAGCGCGCACGTTCATCTTCGAACGTCTAGCGGAAGCAAAGTCGGAGTAGTTCCCACTCGACCGGCGGCCGATTCCGCGGCCGCCGGTTTTCATTTTTCCAGAGACACCGCCAGGACGCCGTCGCGCCCCGGCCAATGGTTCCGCGAATCGAAGAATGAGTCCACGAACGGCCCCCGGTCCCGGGCCTGCGCTCTCGTTACGGTTCGGGCCGGTTTGGGCGCGAAGGGCGGAGACGGCTCGGCTTCGGTGCTTTCGTCCGCCTCTCAACGAAGATCCGCGTGCGCGGCACTTCGTCGAGTTCGCTTCGGCCCCAAGCGTCCTCCGCTAAACCGCCGGACTTGCCGCACCTCCGCTGGTCGCCGACTCCGCCCCGCTTCCTCGCCTTGCCCTCCCCTCCACTACCGCTTCAGCCCGGAACCGGGGTCCGTTCGCCCCTGTTTCGAATCGCTCAGTCGCCGCTCGGGCTGGGCGGGCTCGCTCGGCCTGCCTCGCTCGCGCATCCGTAGTCAGCTACTGCCAGCCGCTGATTCCGCCATGGTACACCGGGTCAAGGTCGTATCGCTGCGCGATCTCCACCCCGCGGGATCACTTCGCTGCCCTCTCGTTGGTCCCGCCAACCGGGACACGGCCTCGGCGCTCCGTCCACCGCTTTGACTTTCCGGTGTGGGGCGAAATCGCCAATCGGCAGTAGGCGATCAGGTCACGAAACGTGAGACACGCCCCACGGGCCGAACGGCACGAAACCATGTCCTGTGAAAATCCGTTCGGGGATAAGATCTACTCTTACTCTCGCGCCCAAGCCATCGCCGATGGCGTGCTCGTTGACCTGAGCCATGTCGATTCCATCCGTCAGCACTGGAAGCATCCCTTTGCCTGCACGTCCACCGTCTGGGCGATCATTGAGCAAGCCCTCGAAGTCCCCGGACAAGACATCGCCGGGATCTGCCACGACATCGCGACGATGGCCAAGCGCGCCATTCCCAGCTCCGAGGATCGCGAACTGATCGTCTTCGACGTCATCATCACCGGAACGATGCATCGCCTGAAACTCCACATCGGGCCCGGCGATACGTTTGCCCCGGTCCTCACGTTGATGTTGCCGTACGAGGACTGAACCCGGGGGCTTCGGCCCCCTTTTTCGTCCGTCAGATTCCGCGGGCGGCGAAACGCCGCGACACCTCGAACCAGCGGCGGGAAGCAGTCACCGAGTCGCCCCGGGCGGCGTCCCTACGGGCGAAGACGGCTTAGCTGCGGTGCTCGCGTCCTCCTCTGACGAAGATCCGCGCAACGCGGCACTTCGCCAGGATCGCTCCCTTCGCAGGCTGCGGTCGCGACACCGGAGGACTTGCCGCACCTCCGCGTTGCCGACTTCGCCCTCCGCTCCTCTGCCTGGGGCGACTCTCCGTTACATGCCACTTGGTAGGCGCCGCTTGTTCGATCCCAAGGCGAACGCCGTGCGAGGGGATCGCACGGCATTTTGTGTACAAGCCACGGATTCAGATCAAGGCCTCCGCAATACCACCCATCACCTCAGCACCGCGATCCGCTCACGGGCGAGCAACGTGAGCAACTCCGGATCGTCCAACGGCCGCACGGGCAGCACAGCCGCACCGACCGGCGACGGCGTCGCCAGAAAACGCGGCCGACCGAACAAGGCGACGCAGCTCTCCGGCGTATTCAGTCGCGACGTGTACACGAGGCCGTCGATGCCCGTCGGGTGTCCCATCAGCGCCGCGGCCCAGGCCTGCGTCACATCATAGGTCGCAAGAAAGGTCCCGCCGTCGGCCCCGATGCGTCGCAACGTTTCGGCATCGCGAAGATCCAAGCACCGCGCAGCGTTGCCCGGAGGGATGGTGATGCTCTTCCATACACGCTCGGCGAGCAGCTTTGCACTGATGCCGCGCTTATCGAGCGGTTGATCGCGGATCTCCTCGCCGAACCGTTCCCAGAAACACGTCTCCTTCGTGTTGGCCATGTAGAGCACGGTGCACGGAAGTCCCGGCTTGCTGAAGCGGGCTCCGTCGCTGTCCGACCAGTCCAACAGCGGCGCCTTCTCGTGCGAGATTCGCACGAACTCGCCGGCGACGTCGACGAGCCGATCGGTCAGGTCGCGTGAAGAGAGGTCGGCGGGCGGACGGGCGGGCGTTCCTCGAGGGTCGCTCATTCGTCGCGAGTAAGTCGGGTCAACGCAGCTTGCATGATCTTCAGCGTATCATGCCCGCCAGTTGCTCTCAGGGCTTCCGCGAAGCTGACGCCTTCCAGCTGTTCCCTCGGCACGTACAGGAAATGAATCGCCGGCGCACCATTGCCCACGGCCTCGACGATGTCGGCGGCCCAGGGCAACGCCCCACCCTTCTCGAACTGCTCCAGCGGGAACACGAACTCCGCGTCCTTGCGCGGACGATACGCGATCAACCCGCCCGAGTCTTTCTCGCGGTGGAGCGTCGACCGAGGGATCCCGAAGGTTTCGCAGACGTAGGCCGTTCCCGCGACGTTATCGCGGTTGTTGACGAGTAACTCCGCCGTGATCGCGTCGCCTCGCAGGCTCAACTGACCTCGAAGCCAGTCCGGTCTCGCGCTCAACTGCGTGAGTTCCTTCTGAATCTGCTCATGGATCAATTCGTCCAGCATGGGCAGCACGCTGCCCGGTGACACGAACGCTGCCACCGACTCGACCGCGGACCGGAACTTGGCATACTCAGGCGTGGCCGCTATCTGGTTCCCGCCCGCGCCTTGCCGATCGGCTGGACGGGGCGTGAGAGCTACTTGGGACATATGATCCATGAAGTACGGATCGTCCCAAAAAGCAACCGGCAAGGCATTTTTAACTGTTAGCGAGGAACTTAGGTTCATAATTTGTATGTCGTTGATCGGTGAATTTCCAGTTCTCAGCCGATAAGATCGAACTCCGATTGCCGGGGCCCTTTGGCTCCTCGAGCGTCGGGCGCCTTCATGAAGGCAATCCCGGTCGCGAACGAATCGATTTCCCGATCCGGGTCGTGCTCGAGTTCGGGCTGTGCCCGGACGCGGATGAGGGCGTGGTCCTCGACGGCCTGAAACAAGGGCGCGAGGTTGTGGCCGCGCACGAGGACCAGGCAGTCGCCGATCTCGATCTTTACGAGGTCGGGCTCGGCGTACTCCCAGCGCGCCTCGACGTAGTGCATCCAGGGAAAATTGCGGCGCTGGTCCTTGCCGTCGTCGAAGGTGACGTGACTGGGGTTGCCCCCGACGTCGAAGTGGAACTTGGGTTTTCTCAGGTGGAGGGTCTTGTTCATGGATCGATGCGTTCAGTGGTTGAGGTGTACCGACGAAACTTCTCCGTGATCGCGCGCCACGCCGTGCGCAGGCGGACGTCCCAATTCCGCACGGGCCTCGGCAGGAGCCGCAGGCGCGCGGCGAGTCCCTGGCGTTCGAGGAATTCGCCCGCGAGTTCGCGTCCCGGGTCCGGACGCGCGAGGCGACGCAGGAGCTCGGCCTTGCCCGACACGTAGAGCGTGTGCGCCCCGCGGAAGCGCGTGTTGCCGACGTAGAACTGCCGCCGGTCGAGCGCACGCGAGGCCACGTCGCCCAGGACGAGAATTGACTCCTCGGCCGTGCTGCCCTGCGCGCGATACGAGGTCAGGGCATGGCCATAGGTCCACGCGGCGAACTGTGGCGGCAGTTCCGCTCCGTCGGTGAACACGACCCTGTTCGACTGCAAATCGACCTGCGCCACCTCGCGGACTTCGCCGTTCGTGAAGCCCGCATCGTCGTCGCGTCCGCGCAGGAGCAGGCGGTCGCCGACCGAGACGGCCAGCGTCTGGGTACGACCGACCTCGTACGTGCCGCGGTGGCGCCGGCCGATCTTGAGCTCGCGGCCCGAGGGACCACGTACGCGCAGGCCGTCGGGCAAAATCGCCACGACCTCGACGGCCGCGCCGCGGCGGAAGGAGCGCGTGTCCCGGACAAAGAGCAGGCGGTCGCCCACCTGGTACTGATCCCAGTGCTGCTTCTGCTCGTCCGTCCACGTGAGCGGTTTCACGGCCTGGCGGACAACCTCCGCCTCGCCCAGGAGTCCGCTGCGCCGCAGGGCAGGGCGGACCTCGGCGTTGAAGCGCTCGATCTCGTCCCAGAACGGAATCACGACGAGGGTCTCCACGCCCTTCGCGCGGTTCGTCGCGTAATGCTCCGCCGCGCGGGCGAAGAGCGCCGCATCGTTCTCGGCCTCGCAGATCAAGCCCCGGCGCTCAGCGAAGGCGAAGGCCTCGCCGGTCTCGCCCGAGGCGAGCAGCCGGCTGAAGCGCCGGTCCGCTTCGCTGCGCTGCCGCATCACCTCGGTCAGCCGGACGACCGGCGTGCCGGAGTTCTCGATCACGTTGCGCAGGGCATCGCCGCGCTGGACGCTCGTATGCTGCTTCGTATCGCCGACCAGGAGCAGTCGGCCCTGCACGGCTCGGACGACGCGGGTCAGGTGATCAAGTTGCTGGGTCGAGAGGAGCCCGGCCTCGTCGACGAGGACAACGCGTCCGGTTGCCTGTACTTGCATGACATCGCTCACGAGGAAGCGCTGCACCGTGTCCGCCTGGGCGAAGCCGCTCTCCACGAGCGCATCGCGCGCCTTCGTCGTTGGCGCGAGGGTCACGAACCCCTCGCCACGCAAGGCCACATGCGCCCGCTCGATTGACCTGAGGACGGTGGTCTTGCCCGTGCCCGCGTCGCCCACGAGAACGGTCACGAAGTCGCGGCTCGTCAGGATGGCCGTCGCCGCCGCCGATTGACCAGGCGTCAGCGAGACAGGCAGATCGTCGGCCCGGCCGAGGGGGAAGCGTTGATTGCGGCCCGCGCGGATGCGATCGATCGTGGCGTGCTCTTCGCGATGAATCGCGAGGAGCGTCATCTCGCCGTCCTTCCGAAGCGCATGCGGATGCACGTCCAGCGCCCCGCGCAGTTCGCGCCAGCCGAAGAAGTCCGGATGCAGTTCGAGCGCGGCGCCGAGCACGGCACCCTCGCGCGCCACGCTGCTCCGCTCGTACACGTGGCGGAGCCCCGCTTCGAGCACGTCGGTCGCGACGCCGTGGGAAATCACCGGGCGCTCCGCCCGCGAACGTGCTCCCACGACGAGGGCGTCCAAGCGCTGCGCTTCGTCGGGCGTCAATTCCGCGCGTTGGCGGCGCCGGACCTCTTCGGTGGCGATTTCCGTGAGTTTGTCAGCGCGCGACTCGCGGACGAGGACCTCGATCTCGCGCTTCGTGGGCTTCCGCCCCTTCTCGGCAGCGAACGTCTCGGCCAGCGCCTGCACCTGCCGCGTCCGCTTCGAGTAACGCTCCCGCAGGTGCTCGACACCGCGGACGGCGAAGCCCTTCGCGTTCATCTCGTGCGGATCGTAGCCGAGGGTCCGGAGCCGTCCGGAGAGTTCGCGGTAAAGGACCTGACGCACGTAGGCCGAGGCGCGGAGCATTTCCGCGGGCTGGAGGGCCAGCCACTCGCCGCGGGCGGCGTCCCAGGTCGCGTTGGCGAGGACGGCGTGCGCGTGCAGTTGCGGATCGAGGTCGCGGCTCGCGTCGTGGAAGAAAAGGCCTCCGACGACGTTCTGCGTCAGGCGAAACGCCTCCGTGCCCGCCGCCTCGCCACGCCGTTCGCGGACGGCCGCGAAGCGTTCCATTTCCTTGAGGGCCACGTGCACCGACTCGCGGAAGGCCCGCATGACGCGTTCGTCGCCGCCGACCATCGCGAGGACGCTCACGTCTTTCGGCGCCGAAAGCTGGATGTCGAAGAACGCCACGCGTCCCGGCAGGTCGCGCGCCGTCAGGCTCTCGCCCGTCCGCGGATGCCGGTTCGCACGGAGCGACTCGAACGGCTCGTCGGTCACGGCGCCATGAAGACCGAGGCGCGCTGCGCCCTCGCCGATCCACTCGCCCTGGACCTCGGCTTCGCCTTCGGCCCAGTAATCGTTCTTTCGCAGATGCCGCGAAAGATAGCTCTCTCCGTTTCGAATGACGCCCACCGTGATCATGCGAACCATCACGATCCGAGGCGGCCCGTCCCTCAACGGACCACGCCCTCCGGAACTGGCGTAGGCCGCATCCCGCATTCGCGGGAGCGGCCAGCCTCGGACGGACGGCAATTCAAGCACCCTGTCGCGAAGGAGGCGGAGTCGGTGGTCGACCAGCCCTCGTACTTGTTTGAAGAAAGACGCAATACCCTAACGAGATTCCGTTAGGTCCGGGCGTCTCCGAGCCGGGTTCCGTGCGCACCTAGTCACGCTACCGGTATTTCGGTAGCGCCCTGCCCTCGCGACCACGCCGTTTCGCCTGTTCGTTTCAGGGCCGACGCGCGATGAAACGCTTCCCTTCACCCGAGGTTTTGCTCCGCCAATGGCTACAGGATCCGCTCGCCATCACGGTCGGCGTGTTCGCGATTTCGCTTATTATCCTGGGCATCGCGGGCTGGAAAATTCATCGAAATCTCCTCCACAACGACCCCGGGATTTCAGCGAACGGCGCGTTCCTTTTCTCCATCGCCCTAGCCATCACCGGAACCTTCGGCGCCCTTCGCCTCCCCTCCCCTTGGAACATGGTCGTCATCCTCATCCTCGTAGGCGCCGCGGGAATGCTGTTCTATTTTGCGGATCATCGCCGCTACGTCCGCGACCCGTCCGGCCGGATCGCAGCCGATCGGTGGCAGATCGCCCTGCGCTTCGCCGGCTTTCAATGGACGCGCGACAAGGCCAACCGGCACTTCTTCTTCACCGGCGACACCGGTTCAGGAAAGACCACGGGCATGAACGCGCTCCTCGCCGACCTCATGAAGCGCAATCCCTCCCTTGGCGGAGTGGTCATGGCCAATAAAGGCGACGAGTGGTTTTATCTCGAATGGCTCGCCAAGAAGCACCGCCGGCAGAACGACATCATCCGCCTTCGTCCGCGTCTGGTAGGCGAGCCAGCGACGGTGCCCCACCGCTTGAACGTGACCGGAGACGCCCGGTTGCCGTTCACGACCCGCGCCCGCATTCTTGTCGATACGGCAGCCGCCCTGAATCCGAAGGACGAAAAAGGCTTCTTCAAGGTGAAGGGCGCCGCCCACATCGGACGCGCCTTTGAACTGCTCTCCGACATTGGCCGGCCGGTCACGGCGACGAACGCCTACGACCTGCTCACATCGGAGACCGCGCTCAAAGCCGCCCTCGAAAAGCTCACCGAACTCGATCCCACCGAGCGCCGAATTCGCCTCGCCGAGACCTTGGAGCAGACCTACCTGAAGCACGAAGCGAAGGAACAAAGGGCGGGCGAAATCGGCACGTCCCAGAACTACCTCGAATTCCTCGGTACTACGGAGATCGCGGAAATCTTCAGCTCAAACGAACCTGATACCTGCACGATTTCCGACGTCGATCGGGGCAAGATCTTCTGCATCGACGTGCCACAGGACTACACCACGGAGCGGCAGTATGTCTTCACCGTCTTCAAGCTCCTTCTCTACCGCCACGCCCTTCGTCGCTACTCGCTGCCCCCATCGCAAAAGTACGCGCTGAACCAATTGGTCTATGTCGGAGACGAGTTTCAGAACGCCATCACCGCCAGTCACGATGGCACCAGCGACTTCAACGTCATCGACCGGTTGCGCGACTGCATGCTCATGTTGGTGGTGTCTGCCCAGGCTTTCGAGTCGCTCATTCCGCCCCAAACCAAGGAACAAGCCGAGGTGCTCGCCCTCAATTTGAAGAACCTCGTCATGTACCGCGCCGCATCGGAACTCGACGCCCTTCGCTGCGCCAACGCCCTCGGCAAACACTGGACCGAACGCGCGACGCGAACCATCCATCAAGACCACACCGCCCATACCTATCAGCGGGTGGAGGAATTTCGGATCAAACCCCATGAGTTCCGCAACCTGCCGGACCACACCGCCGTCATTCGCCATTGCACCAACGGCTTCAAAAAAGTCTCCCTCCGCCCGTCCTAATCCCTCAACCTGCACCTTCGTTCGATGAATCCTGAGAAAAGCCCAGAAGTCACCGTGGAAACCCTGCTCGCCCTCCGGAAGGAAGACGACGCAGTGCGTCTGATCACCGAGCGCCTCCGGGTGAAGGAAATGGGACCGGCCGACCACATCCGCACGAAGCACGAGGTGAAGGCGTTCGTGGAGTCTGGTGACACCAAACTTGCTGAGGGTCTGCTAAGGAGCGCAATTGAGCGCCGTTCAATTACTCAACGTGTTGCGGAAACCATTTCACAGCAGCGTAGTCAGCGAATGTAGTCTGCTAATCCATGCCCGACAAGTTCAGCAGGGGGACAAGAAGTCGGATCATGGCCGCAATACGCGGGAAGAATACCACGCCCGAACTCATTGTTCGCCGATTCCTCCATGCCCAGGGACTGAGGTTTCGCCTCCATGCCCCGGGCCTTCCGGGACGCCCGGATCTCGTCTTTCCGAAGTATCGCACTGTGGTTTTCGTCCACGGATGTTTCTGGCATCAGCACCAGAACTGTCGGTTTGCCCGTATGCCCGCCAGCAACGTTCGGTTCTGGACCGCGAAGCTCTCGGGCAATCGGATGCGTGATCGCCGCAAGGCCCAAGCTCTTCGCGCCGCCGGCTGGCGCGTCCTGACCATTTGGGAATGCCAATTGAGCGAGCGCCGGCTCCTGAACCTTGCTGCCCGCATCGCCGGTTGACCCGCCTTCAGCTTTTTCCTGGTATCAATCAGTGCTTTATCCTTCTGTCGCCCAACGATGCCTATTGCTGTAATCGATCTCTTCGCTGGCCCAGGCGGGCTCAATGAGGGATTCAATCAAGTGAGGGACGCCAAGGGCAAAAGGGTATTCCAGACCCGAGTGTCAGTTGAGTTCGAGGAGTTGGCCCATCGCACCCTTGAGCTGCGCGCGCTGTTCCGCCGGCTCGAGGATCACGACCAGAAGGATCAATATTACAGATATGCGCGCGGCGAGATTACCCGTGATACCCTCTTTTCTGTCACCGGTACACACGCCAAACACGCAAAGCGCGAAGCGCTATGCGCCACTCTCGGAAAATCCGATGCTGATAACGCGGCCATCGATGACCACATCGCAGCCGAATTGGTCGGTGCGCCCAAGGACGGATTCGTGCTCATAGGTGGACCACCGTGTCAGGCCTATTCTCTCGTCGGGCGCGCGAGGAGAACCCGTGAAACACGCGCCAAGTTCGAGTCAGACCACAAACACGTCCTCTATCGCGAATACCTCCGTATAGTGGCTCGATTCCGTCCCGCCGTCTTCCTGATGGAAAACGTGCCTGGGCTTTTGTCCGCGAGCCTGAGCGGCGCGGCAACGTTCGACCTAATCCGTGATGATCTTGATGCCGCTGGCTATGAGTTGCATCCGCTGAACGCCAAGGTTGCCGGCGAAGCGACTGACGATCCACGGGCATTCATCGTCCGGGCTGACGATCATGGGGTGCCGCAGGCTCGGTCTCGGGTGTTCATTCTCGGTTTGCGCAAGGACCTTGGATTGAAGCCGAGGACGCTGTCCCCGTCCGGCGAGGCTCCCTCAACCGTCGCCGATGTCATCAACGATCTGCCCCGCATCCGCAGCCGTCTTTCCAAGGAACCCGATTCAGGCGAGGCTTGGCTCGCGGCGATCCGTCATGTTGCGAGCTACGATCTTTCCAACCTGGGCGACAGGTTCAGTCAGTCCATCAGGGAGAAACTGGACGCCATGCATCCCAACTATCCGCTCGGCGCGGCAACGCTGCCCCCGACAGGGCGGCAGCCAGCGAAGCTCGCGGATTGGTATTCGGACAAGGACCTCGGCTGCGTCCTCAATCATGGCAGCCGGGGGCACATGCGACGTGACCTCATGCGCTATTTCTTCTGGTCCCAATACGGAAGGATTTTCGAGCGATCCCCAACCCTGTCCGATGTTCCGCATTACCTCAGGCCGGAGCACCTCAACATCATCGGCGACGCCACGGATGTTCCCTTTGCCGATCGGTTCCGGGTGCAGCTACGCTCAAGGCCATCGACGACGATAACCTCACATATTGCCAAGGACGGTCACTATTACATCCACCCCGATCCAAAACAGTGCCGCAGCCTGAGCGTGCGCGAGGCAGCCAGATTGCAGACGTTTCCCGACAACTATCTCTTTGAGGGCGCAACCACCGACCAGTTCCGGCAAGTCGGGAACGCGGTCCCGCCATACCTCGCACGGCAGATCGGGCGTCTTGTGGCCGAAATCCTAGGTGCCTGAGGAGACCGACCCTCAACGATCCTCCCCGGCAAGAATCTTTCGGTCGTTGTCGTCGAGGACGGAACGCAGGGCCGGAATCCCACCATACCGAACCAACGCCTTTCGCAGTATCTTCGCCTGTTTCTCGCTCGGCGACTTCCCGGCGGGAATGAGCCGCTTCGCCATCGTCTCCGCAACACCGACCCAGACCGGATTGGCACCACCCCGACGCGCCGCGTCCGCCACACTCAGCCATTGGTCGGCAGACAGCTTGAAAAAGACTCGAATCAGGTCCGCCTCGGCTTTCGGTCGGGCCATATCCTTGATCGAAAATTGATCCCAGTCCGCCGCCGGTTCGAGATCGAGTGTAATTCCCCGCGCGAGCACGGATTCCTGGCATTCGGTGCGCTTCGCCCACTCTGAAACGTTGCGTGCGCCGGCCGATTCGCGGATCGCCCGATCACAGGCCGGTACCGCCAACCGCATCGCCCGGTCGATTTCCGGAGTGACCTCCTGTGCAGTCCAGAGACGCCGCCACGGCAAACGCTTCCCTGTTGAAACCGAGATCACCATGATTGCATGGGCGACGAGTTGCGCACGATATCCGACGATGCCGAGTTCGCCGCAGACGCGCTCGCCGTGCCGCTGGAGGATCGCGAGACAGCAAATACGGCGGAAATCCTCCTCACCGGGAAGTTGACTCGATTCGGAACTCGTGGCGCTCGCCCCCAGCACCGCCATCAGCCGCGCGAAACACTTCTGGCCACCCAAGCTGACAGAGTGCGCCTCCTGTTCCCAAGCCAAGAGGTAACGCGCCAGGTCGGTCTTGGTGAAACGAGTGCGGGGAGGATGACGGTTCCGGAAGGCCTGTTTCTGGGGGCCGGTGGTGTGCTTCGCCAGGTCGTCGGCATACTGGCCACGCACACGTTCATAATACCAGCGGATCGGACGCCCATCGGAATCGGCGTCCCGCTCAGCCTCAACAGCGCGGGAGTGTCGTTCCAGTTCGATATGCCAAGGATTGTTGGCGAAGAAATCCGTCTCCTGTATCCGGTTCTGTGTGTTCGCAAAACGCGAGATGCGCGGCACCAGTTCCGTAATCAGATCCTCCGGGACCACAGTGAGTTTCATCGCCACGCCGATGGCCGATACATCCGTCCGGTCCTCCCTGACACAACGGGCGATCGAGGCCGTGGTCTGGCCACCGTTCACAATCTGGAAATCCTCGGCCGCAAGAAGGACATGTGTCCCATCCGCCGTGCGACGCAGGCGCACCTTTGAGGCAGTTGCGGAAATCCCATTGTTAAAGGAAAGGAAATGCTCGGGCTCGGTTCGGATTGTCTCGCGGATGCCCTTGTTCACCTTGCCGGTGAACTGAAGGAACGCCCGCACATTCCGTTCCAGCAGCCTCATCCGATGTTCATTATAGAGGGCGGCGAGCCAACTGCCCGGAACCTTTGTGATGAGCACGCCGAGTCGGCCTTCCTGAATTTCCGCTGCCTCCCGGTCCGATACGAGGCAAGGCACGCCACCGACGGACGCAAAGTCGGCAACGAGCTGCTCCCGCCCACTCTCGCGGGTCCGCACAAGACGATCCGCGTCCCAAATGGCGGTGCGCAAAGCGGCTTCGGCGGCGGTATCGGCCGCCTGATTCGAGACCCGGCCGGTCGCCAAGACGCAGCAGGCCACACGACCCTGATCAGGACGATAGTCCGTCTGTAGGGATTTCACCAGGTCCCGGGCCGGGTCAGAGATGTCCAACTCAGGATCGGTGCCATCAGCCAATGCCGTCACAGCCGCTTGCATCGCCTTGACCGCTTGGTCGATGTCCTTCTTGGCGCACGTCACGTCAGGCCAGTTCCGGTCCAGTTCGAGGTCGGAATGTGCGTCCACCACCGCGAACACCGTCATCAAACCGTCCTCGTCGTCGATGTCATATCCATCCAGCGCACAGGACTGCCGCCCGGCCTTGAACCGGATTGGCGTCCACTGGGGATTGGTGAGGAACCCCGCGTCGGCGACGATGCCCGCGAGGGTGCGGAATATCGCCTCACTGCGGTGCAGGCCGCCGCCCGCAATACTGGCGGCCTCGTGAATTTCCTCCCTGATCGGATCGATACTCACGGTGGGGATAGGTGGCGATTCGCGCACCTGAAGGATTCGAGAGGCCCCAGCTCAATGGTGTAGCGAACGTCGGCCACGCCACCGGGAACAGTGCGGAGATCGATATGCGGAAACCCCTCCCTGACCTCGAAAACATCGAGACCGAGGACGAGAAGCCGGTCCGGATAGCGCTCCGTCTGCGAGTCAAGGTAACCGTATTCCGCCAACAGCTCGTCGAGCCGCTGGGTTTGGACGCCGGACATTTGCGTTTTGAGTGCGGCAATCGTCTCGGCAAGGGTTCGCCCGGACGGACCACCCGTTGAAATTTGGACGGCGGCTAGATGCAGTGGCCGGTTCGGATCGACCGAAATCTGCTCAGGGCGCGAGATGTGAACTCGGGCACCGGCTTCCGCCCGCCAAGCCTTCACCTCGACCAATCCATCATCGAAGCGAAAATCGTGCAATTCCCGCACGGGACCTTGCCACGCCTCCATTGCTGCGTCGGCCCCGTCGTTCCTCGCCGCGAGGGATAACACATGCAATTCGCCGAACAGGCCACGGACTTCTTCATCAGACATCAGTCCAGTCCGACGTTGCAGGAATCTTCGCCAGAGGGAAATACGCCGCAACACGCGTTCAACCGCAGGTTCGTCGTGGCCGGCTCGCGTGACCTCCGTCACAATGTCGGCGCCCATCATGGCGAACATGTCGGCTACGGCAGGATCACCCAACACGATGGGAAGTCCGAATGTGTCGGAACCGACCGGCACCGGACGCTCGAATGAAAATCCCCGACCTGACTCAGGCCGAGGCAAGAGCGTCAGGTCTGAGGACGGGAACCGGACCAGGAGCCCCGGACGACGGTCCCGGGCACGGATGATCGCGCCTATCGGAAGAGAGCCTCCGTGCATCTGGAGGTGCAGATACGGCCCCGCACCCGCTTCCTGACGGTCAATTTCCTCCCACGCCCTAACGAGGTCCTGCGCTGTCATTGGGCAGCGCCTCCGGTGGCCGGCTTCTCCGGCACATCCTCCTCATCGTCGCGCGCGACATCCTCGGCAAACTGTTCGCCGAAGAGTTCAGCCAACATTCTCGGGTTGCAGACATATTCCTGCCCCTCGTCCCGGTCTGACTTCGGGAAGCTCACAGCAACACCGATCACGGGATTCTCCAGTTCGAGATCCTTGCCTTCCGGAGTCACCGGAATGATCGGATAAAGCAGCAGCAAGCCGCGCGTGGCCGGCCGGTTGAGGCGGTAGAATGCGGCCCGGGAGCGGCGGTCGCCGCTCCGTTCCGCTTCCTCGAGTGCAGCGGCATATTCCTTCTCATCCAGATCAATGGCCTCATCCTGTCCCATCGCCACTCCCTGGAAGGTGTATTGATTCTTACGCACGGCTTGCTTCCCTGCATCGAGATTACGCCGGACGATCCGGTATTCAGTATCCGGAATGGCGGCCCGTTCGTTGCGGCTCGTGCCCACGAGAGCCACCGTCCATGTGCCCAACTCGCCTTTGCCCACCATTGCCCGCACATATTCCGCGATACGCGTGACTCCGCCGGAATCAGGAGCAAAGCAGACATTGGCCGAGGCACGGTATTCACGGAGGAATTCCACCACTGCCTCGTTGCCGACCCCCTCCCAGCGATGATGATGGGACGTGCCGCGCACACCACTGGCCATCGTCGGTGAGCCTCCGATACGCTTGTGATCGCGGTCGAGCCGGGCAACCAGCGTCGCGAAGCTGCGGTAGTTCTGGGCCGCAGCCGAATGGGGAATATCGAGGGATGAGACCAGGCTCTCGGAGAAATGCACGCGAACGGTCTCGCCGCGCCGCATCTTGTTCATCGCCGTCACCAGCATGTCGATCCGCGGTTCGCGGACACGAAGTCCATATTCAGTTGGACGCTTGTTCAGGAAACACATCCGGCTGAACTCGCGGCGCAGCTCTTCGGTGGCCAATGCGATCTTGCGGAAGTTCTGGACCACCGTCCCCGGGGCAAAGACGCGGCAGAGGTGCGCGTAGCCAGGACGGTAGCCGAACCAGCGTCCCATCTGCATGAGGGTATCGAAGGCCCTCGCACCGCGAAGGAAGTAGCTCACGCTCAAACCGGAAAGTGTCAGGCCACGACTGAGCCGGTCCCCGCCGACAGCGACAACAATCAGTCCTTCGCGCGTGCCCGTGTAGTCCAGATTCTCCTTACTGTTGCTGTTAATGTTCCTGAACTTCATGCGCCTGAAGGCTTCCATCACCTCCGCGCGCACTGCCGTCCAAGTCGGGAGCACAGGCTTCACCAGTTGTTGGGACGCGTGGTCCCGGAAGCGAGGGAACGGGGCCGCGAATATCTCGCGCCAGATTCGTTCGAGTTCGTGCCATTCCTGTTCGGCGGTTTCCCCATGCCGTAACCGTTCGGCGAGGGTGGTCAGCTCGTTCTCGACGTGCTTGGTCACCTGTTCCTGCACGTCGGTGAATCGGCTCACGTGCACGAGCATCGACATGTGCTCGCCAGTGTGACCGAGCGCAAGCCGGGCCGCGACCGTGAGAAGGAAGGCGCGCAGCGCTTCCTTCAGCGAAGGCGGAAGGTCCGGGGCCACCATCTGGATCTTCTTGTGACGCGGGGGCAGCCAAGCGTCCGCATCCTCAGCCGGCCGGTGCATCGGCAGCGGCAGCGAACCGGCAATGTTCAGGCTTTCATCGCCCTCACGGCCGAACACTTCCTCGGGGCCGATGTAGTTGGTGGGCGCCTTGAGCGTCGTGATGAAGGTCTTGGGGAAAATGTCCGCACCGCGTGATGCGAGGTCGCGTTCCGCTGACTTCTCCACGGGCCGCGGGTCCATGAAGATGTTCGCATACGGTGTGGCAGTGTATCCCACGTAGCCCACGCGATTGCAGCGCCAGATGATTTGCCTGATCAGTCCATTGATCCGTGTTGGATTCGTCTCCGGATCGGTGTCGGCCGTGTTGATCGAGGAATGGTCCGCCTCGTCATCAATCACCAAGGTCGGCACCGTGAGCGCCGCTCCGTTGTTCGCGTTCGTCACCCAGCGAAGCAGATTCTGCAGGATCGAATAATTCTTCTTCATCACCAAGATGACTGGAGCCTGTCCGGGCGTCACATGGAGATGCGAATTCACGACGGCCCCATAGTCGCCAGCGATGGAAGTCAGCGTGATGATGTCAGGCAGCGGAAGCTTCGGGTCACCGGGAATGCGCACCCGAGTGAGACGGCGGTTGGACCAAAGGCGAATGCCGCAGTATGCGAAATTGTTGCGGCTGTCCTTGCCGATCAGAACCTCCTCGACGCGCTCCTGCGTTTGTTGGCGAAGATTTTCGTGGATGCCGGAAAGGATGATGATGACCTTGAAACCGGCATCCAAAGCCTTTGCAGCCAGCGCTGTATAGTGCTGAGTTTTGCCTGACTGCACATGCCCGACAACCAGGCCGCGGCGATCCCAGATGCCTTCGCGGGTGGGATCACCAAGCAGGTCGACGACTTCACTCGTGCTCTCATCAAGTTCCTTCATCACCTGGAGGGGCCGGCCGACCTCGGCGGCGAGATAGGCCTTCAGCCAGGGCCAATGGAGCCAGTCACGACCGCTGTCCGGCCGGAGCCAGCGCTCGATCTCGTCACTATCCACCATCGTCTCGGCCCGACCCACTGATGTCACGATGGCAGTGAGAGCCTCGTCAATGATCGCGCGGCGGTCGGCCCGTAGGTGCGGCACAAGCGCAAGCATTTCGTCGATCTTCTGTTCGACCTGCTCCGTGGTCGGCACGCCTTGTTCGGCAACGGACGCGAGGGCCAGCTTGAGGAATTCCGGGCGGGTCAACATGGGTTCAGGTGAGTTTTGGGCCGATCTCCTCGGCATGGAAAATGAATGGCTCGACGGAGAGCACTATCCGCCGCGCCGCCTCCGCCGTGTGTCCCTGCGCACGAAGCGTCTTGACCGCGCGACGCGCGAACTCCGCGAGGGCTTCAACCTCGTCGGGTTTTGGCTCGTGCACCGCACCGTTCGTCGTTCGCTTCGGGTCTTGGAGGATCGCGTCGAGCGGAAGCAGTCGCTCGAAAACACGGAGAAAATCCTCCGCTATCTCCGGATCACGGACTGATTGCTTGAGCGTTTGCACCACCGGATGCGCACGGTTGATCCTGAATCGAATGGTGTCGGGCGTCGGCTCCTGATTCCAGAAGGCTTGCCCCACAGGGTCATCGTAGCTGCAGCTGGCAGGCGCTTGCCGCTCTCCCCTGAAATTGAAGACCGCCATGGCGTGCCGCCGCGTGGCCTCGCCAATGCGCTGGAGATCGGCCAGATGCCATGATGGCGGCACGACGCTCGATTTCATGACGTTCAGGCTCCAACCCGCATCAAGCGCGTTGGGAAGATCGATCCGGATGCGAGCGAGACGACAACTGTCTTCGGCCGGAAATAGCCGGAGCCAGCCGCCAGGCACGATGAGACGCTTCGCCCGATAGACGAGAAATCCCTGGTGCGTACCCCAGCCTAGTGGCCCGGACAGCCGCGCGTGCTGCTCGGTTGTCACCCGGGAATGGTGCGGGAGAACATAGGAAGCCACGGAGACCCGCTCGCCGAGCATCTCCTCGTCCTTCAGCAGGCCACCTTCAAAGGGATCCCAGGCAGGAATCGCCGATGCGCCCAGGCGTATTGTGACACCCGCAGCAATGAAGCGGTGGAACACCATCCCGAGATGGCGTGAAACCTTGTCCATCATCGCGGCCTCATTGCGCTGACGGTGGGCCGCAAGGTTCGAGCGCACACCAAGACGGTCGAGTCCGGTTACGATCACCATGGTGCCGGCTGGTCGACCCGAACCAGCAAGCGCTGATTTGGCGAGCAACGGCTCCGCAGCGGGGTCGGGCCCCTCCAACATCCGCCAACCGGCTTTCGCCACATGGGCCAAATCCCACCGTAAAACCGTCAAGGCGGCTCCGGCCGATGCCCGGGTTGCTACCGTGAGCGTGCTGCCCATCGAGAAGGATGCGGTTTTCATTCCCAGCCCGAACCGGCCGAGATCATCTGCCCGGCGTTCTTGGTTCGGCCCATTGCCGCCCCAGCGCATCGCTTCTGCGAATCGTGTCGGGCTCATGCCGGTGCCGTCGTCCTCAACGGTCACATAGCCCTCCTGTGCGGTGTTCTTTGGCGGGGCTATGCGGATGGCAACCGTGCGGGCTCCGGCCGTGATGGAATTATCCACCAAGTCAGCGACGGCAGTGGGCGGAGTATAGCCGATGCTGCGCATCGCTCCGACCAACGCGAATGGATGTGGTGGATTTTCCAGCCCATCGTTTGGGCCGGACTCCCCCGACTTTTCGGGTTCAGCAGCAAGTTTCCCATCGTTCTTGGCACACATGGCTTCCTGTCATCCGTTACGGCGTCGCCAGATCATCCGTCGTGCCACGCGTATCTTTGGATGGGGTGATTTTAGCGCGCGCTGGTTTCTGCATGCTGAACGGCATCACACAAATGCTTATGGTTCATGGCACTATTGCCGAGTCTAAACACTAAGCATCTTCATGCCGAGTCCCTTTCCAATATCACCATTGAGGGGATGGGCCGTGCCCGTGGAAACTGCCCCACCGAACCTTCGGTCCTGCTCGTCTCAATCCCCGGGAACCGCAGTTCGGCGCACAGTGACGTTTGGTGATTTTATCCTGGGCAAAGCGGTGATGACCGCTAGCCTGGTGTCTTCGGGAAAGGCTTCGGCTCACCTGCCGGTATCCGCGATCCTCTCACAACACATGGGACTTACCTACCATTTCAGTTTTGCCGCTCCGGCCTCCGTTTCGGCGGAGCAGCTCGCGGCATTCCTGCAAGACGTGGAGGGCGATGCCCGGCTGATGGGATTCCGTCCAACCACCGTGGTCAACGGGCCGTTCGACAATCCGGAGCGGCGTAACTTTGCGCGCCGCGTTGCGCGCGGACTCACAGTCGAGGACGAGCGTTTGCGTAGTGTGGAATTACGCGAAACAGGTTGCTGGAGCACAGGTCCCGGCTACTGCCGGTTGGCTCCTGAACACGGGGTTCTGTTGGTCGTCACTGATGAGCGGGGTGTCGAGGTCGTTTTCGGATTCTTTCGTTATCCAAAAATGATCTGTGATCACACTGGCCGCGAGATAATGCCTGTGCCCGGCGAGGGCGCATGGACATCCGGTGCCTGCGTCAAGAGTCCGGATCAACGCTACCGTTCAATCGTGCGGCGGTTCTCCGCCGCCGGGTACCTCTCATCCGAACTCGACGAGTTCGAGCCTGTGGAAAAACGCTGACGGAGCTCCGGTTTGTCCTGGGCAAACGCGTCTGACGTGCTACCGTTTCCGCCATGGAAACCCTCATGCGCAGCACCATCGCCCGGGCCGTAAAAGGTACCAAGCCATTCACGAATGCGCGCAACGCTGCACTCGCAACCGTGCGATGGGTACTAGTGACCGAGGACGGCCGCTTTGTCGCCGTCAACGATAAGGCGCAGGCCGGGCTGGTTCGCGATCCTGCCAAGGCGACAATATACGATGGTCGAGACAACGAGGACTTGAAGGCCAAGTTCTTCGCGGCCGTCATTGGCGTGCCGCTAACGGTCGTGCTTCTCGACTGAATATGTCCGGCTCTGATCCGACCGGACAGAGCGTCATCATTCTCGCGGGCGAACTCGCAGGACAGGAGGGCATTTTCTGCGTCCGAAGCCGGACGGCGGGCTGGGCGCCGTCTCCCCGCACGCCTCCCATCGCATTGTGAATCTGAAGTTTGAGGAGTAGTTTAGGATTGCTCAGCAATCACGGTCTAGAACCCGGCTGGAACTGAATTTCCACGTGCGCACTTGAGCAACCTATAGGCGGGCTTCTGATCCAAAATTTCTGGGGAACGTCTTTCGCAGCAGTCGAGTCTGTGTCGCGCCGTCCCCATTCTACCGGGGACACCCCGCAACATCTATACGCAAGCCCAGGTCGGTTTGGTTGGCACGAGCGGAATCAGCCACTCGCTGCGGAGGAAACGGCATGTCTTCGCACTCACGTGGCTTCTGGCAATTCGGTGTTGGAACACAAAAAATGACAGCTGCTCAAAATGCGGTCGCATCTGAGGGCAACTTGCGCTTCGCTCAACGTCGCCGATAAAAATTATCCAAATTCATGCGCATTGTTCGGGTCGTCATCAACAATTTCCGCGGTATTGCCAAGGCGAACCTATTGCTCCCGCGGAATGCGGTGCTGATTGGCGATAACAACTGCTGCAAATCCACTATTCTAGAAGCGATTGATTTGGCACTTGGTCCAGATCGCATCTCGCGGCAGCCGGCTATCGATGAGCATGACTTTTATGGCGGCCGATATCTTACCAACGACACGAAGCCCGTCCCAATCCTTGTCGAGGTTGTCCTCACGGATCTCTCTGACGAACAAAAGAGGCACTTCCGGGAGCACCTTGAGTGGTGGGACGAAAAGGAAAGCGGTTTACTCGACGCGCCTCCGCCGGAACGCACGGCAGACCCCGAGATCAGTGCTGCTCTTAGGGTCTTGTTTGTCGGTCAATACGACGCCGACGAGGACGACTTCGTCGCCAAGACCTATTTCCAGTCGCCGCCGCGCGACGAAGATGATCGCCGGGAGTTCAAAACCCGCGACAAGCGTATGTGCGGATTTCTGTTTCTCCGGCCGATCCGGACCGGATCACGTGCGCTTAGCCTCGCGCGCGGCTCTTCCCTCGACATCATTCTCAAGCTGAAGAAGACAAATCTTCAGATTTGGGAGAAGGTGCTCGTCGAACTTCGCAAAATCGCAATCGACGACGGGACTGACACCGGCATCAAGCAAGTGCTTAAAACAGTCCAAGACGCCGTTCGCTCTTTCGTCCCTGCGGAATGGGCCGACGAGCCGCAGATGCGAGTTTCCGACCTCACACGCGAGAGCCTCCGCGAAACGCTCACAGTATTCATGTCGACCGGCGCAAAGGATGGCGCCAACGGCAATCACAGCGCGCCATTCCAGCACCAAGGCAGCGGCACCGTGAATCTCCTCGTGCTGGCAATGCTCAAGATCATCGCCGAGCAGAAACAGAACGTAATCTTCGCCATGGAGGAGCCTGAAATTGCGATTCCGCCCCATGCCCAAAAGCGTATCGTAAACGAAGTGCGCGCGACTTCGGCGCAGGTGCTGTTTACCTCGCATTCCCCATACGTGCTGGAGGAGTTTCCTCCGGAACAGATTCTTCTAGTGCATCGCACCGCCGGCGTTGCCGACTTAATGCCCGCGCTGTTCCCGCCGGTCATTAAACCGAAGGCCTACCGCCAGGAGTGGCGAACCCGGTTTGCGGAGGCGCTGCTCGCTCGGCGCATCTTGATCGCCGAGGGCCATACTGAATATGACGCGCTGCCGGTTGCCGCCCGTCGGCTGCATGAGCTGGCTCCGGATAAATACAAGACCCTCGAAGCGCTGGGAATCGCGGTTGTCAATGCAACCACCGACAGCCAAGTCGCGCCCCTCGCGGAGCATTTCCGCAAACTTGGCAAAAAAGTGATCGTGTGCTTCGACAAGCAGGAGGCCGCAGCCCTCGCGGCAATCACCGCGGCCGCCGACTACGCCTACGAGTCGCCGGAGAAAAATTTCGAGAAAATGGCGATCAACGGAGTAGCCGAGGCCGCACTACGTCGGTTCGGCCTGCGCTTGGTCGCCGACGGTGAATGGCCGCCCCATCTCGCAGCAAAGACGCCCACGGCGGCGACGGCAGCCGCCGATCTCAAGGATGCCATTCGCGAATACCTTTCATGGGCCAAAGGCGCTCAAGGTGGCGCCGACCTCCTAACTGAATGCACGGCGGACGAAATGCCGGCTTATGTTCGGGATACCCTCGCGGCGATTACCGCGACTTTCGCGCCGCCGCCTCCTACCCCTCCAGCGCCACAGCATGCGGCAGCACCGCCGCCCCAACCGGCGTCGTCGGCTGCCGCGCCCGCCCCTTCCAGTGATATCCCCGCTCAAGCTCAATGATGACCGCAAGCGGCTACTGGAAACCTCTGGACCGCTGCTGATTTTGGGCGGACCCGGGGCCGGCAAAACGAGCATCGCTCTGCTAAAGGCCGCCGGAATCATCGGAAGCAATGGCATCGATGCCGGGCAACAGGTGCTTTTCCTTAGCTTTGCGCGCGCCACGATTACGAGAGTGGCCCAGCACGCTCAACGATTGGTGTCGGCGGACACCAGACGCTCGCTCGAGATCAACACGTATCACGGTTTCGCGTGGGCGATCCTCCAAAGTCACGGCTATTTGCTGTCGAAGCGACGACGTATCAGTTTGCTCACGCCGCCTGAAGCGGCGGCGCGATTCGCGCACCTTCCCGCTGATGGCCGTGAGGCGGAAAAACTCCGGCTGTTTCATGAGGAAGGTCTTCTTCATTTCGATCTGTTTGCGCCAATCGCCGCTGAGCTCTTGCACCGCAGCGAGCCGCTCGCCGCGATCATCTCCAACGCCTATCCGGTCATCATCCTCGACGAGTTCCAAGATACCAATCCGGCTGAATGGCGGTTGATGCAGGCCTTGGGAAAGCAAAGCACGTTGATCGCCTTGGCCGATCCGGACCAACGGATCTACGAATTCCGCGGCGCCGACCCAGCGCGCATTCAGGACTTCATCACCGCCCGTAAGCCAACCATGTTCGATTTCGCGCGGGATAACCACCGCAGCGACGGCACTGATATCGTAACGTTTGCCAACGATCTTCTTACCGACGCCCATCGCACCAAGGCTTACAAGGAGGTCGCCGTGATCAAGTATCCGTTCTACGCCAAAAGGCACGGATGCTTTGTCCTTAAACTAGCGGTTCTCCAAGGGCTCAAACGCATCACGGACAGAAAAGCTCCTTGGTCGATCGCCTGCTTGGTGCCGACAAAAAGGCTGATGCTTTATGCCTCGGACTACTTCTCGTCGGAGGCAGACAGCCTTCCGGCTTTGCGCCATGATGTAGCCATGGATCAAGAAGGGCCTGCCTTGGCGGCCACCTTGATCGCAGGGCTGATGGAGGGTGGCAGTGAAACGACCCTTGTTACGAGGTTCGTGACAGATTTGTGCAGTCATATGCGCGGCCGAAGAGGTGCGGAGAGACCGCCGCAGTTTGAGTTAGATTTCTCCACGGCACTTTCGGACCACGTCGCCTCGGGGAAAAAACTGAAAGGGAAGGTCAGGTTACTGGTGATTACCGAAGCCGGCCGGCTGGCGAAAGCGGTTCGCGAACTCACATTCACGGGCAGCCCTGTGGACGATTGGCTCACCGTGCGTCGCTTGTTGGAGACCTCGCCAGCCGAGTGCATCCAACGCGCCGCCGAAGATGCCCGTTTCCTGCGGTTACTGACTCGCGCTACCCACCTCCGCGACGAGTTGGCTGAGCTTTGGCGCGCCCGGCATGACTACCGCGGGGCTCTGATATGCGTCCAGAACGCACTCAAACAGGAGCATTTCTCGGCCGCTTTGCACGACCCCGCGGGCATTCAGATCATGACAATCCACAAGTCGAAGGGGAAGGAGTTCGACGAAGTGTTCGTCTTTGAAGGCTTCAAGCAGGGTAAAATCGTCCGCGCGAATGCAACCGAGAAAGAGATCGCCCAGGCACGCCTTTCTCTTCGCGTCGCGGTCACGCGCGCGCGCAAACGTGCCACTATCATGTTTCCGAAGTCTGAACCGTGCCGGTTTTTTTAGTGAAGAGGCTCGCTTCCGCCCTAGCTGCGCACCGTTGACCCCCACGATTGCCACAAAGAGTATTACGTCGCGCATATGGATACCTATAGCAACTACGCTCAGCTCGCCGAAAAAGAGAAAGAGGGAATTGACTATCGCGTCCGCGTGTTTCCGCGACAAAACACGACGCTTGTCATCATCGCGCCCCATGGCGGTGCAATCGAAAAGGGCACGTCCGAGATCGCGCTAGCAATCGCTGGCGATGATTTTTCCTGCGTCCTGTTTGAAGGAATCAAGCCGAACAAAAATGGCGTGCTTCACATTACCAGCGGAAATTTCGATGAACCGCGCTGCTGTGGCTTCGGAGGAAAGGCTCGGCAAACTCTGGCCATTCACGGGGAGAAGAATCCGAACGAAAAAGTGGTCTTTCTCGGCGGTAAGGATGCCGAACTCGGTTCACGTATTCAGGCCTCCCTTGAGCGCAATGGTTTCGTCGTCAAAAAACACCCGTCTGCTGGGCTGCAAGGGACAGACTCAGCCATCCGTAGTTAGCGAAGCCTGTCCCCTGTGGGCTGCCTGATTGTAGCACCTGCGCCGGCTGGCGGGCGGCGGCGCGAGCGCCTTCGCCCGTCCGCGCCTCAAGGTATTGCTCGCTACGCTGCGCTCCACCTTGCGCGACGGTGCTGATCGTCGGCATCCCTCCGGGGCGGCCGATTTTCGGTTCGGCTCGGGTTGGGGTCCGCGTGGTGCGGCCCGCCACTATGCGCCCTCGTTGGGGCGCTCCAGAATAAGGAAAGTTATGAACACGATTGAATCCGTTCCCGTTGCTCCCGCTCGCGTCTTCAAGGCGCTTTCGTCCGATGACCTCCGCCGTTGCGCTCCCTCGATCTTCGCCGAGCACGCGCGGCCCGGGGTGTCGTCCCGCTACACGTTCGTTTCCACCCAGCAGGTCGTTGCCCTGCTTGGTGCGGAGGGGTGGAAACCGGTGAAGGCGTCCGAGCAGCGGGTCAGGTTGGAGGACCGCATCGGTTTTCAGATGCACGAAATCCGCTTTGCCCGGCGGGTTGACCTGGAAGCCGGGGCCTTTCAGGTCGGCAACACCCGCCCGGAAATGATCCTGCAGAATGCGCACGACGGGAGCCGAGCCTACCGCATCGACGCGGGCCTGTATCGGTTGGTGTGCCGCAACGGCCTGATCGTCGCGGATGCTGACTTCGTCCATGTCTCGATCCGGCACATGGACCTTTCCGCCGACGCATTCGCCAAGGCGGCACAGTCTTGTACGGTTAACACGCCGCACATGTTGAAGGCCGCGGCCGCAGGAGACTGTGAGGCCCAGAGAAATGCCCCGTACGCAGCTAATCCATAGACTCTGCAATCGCACACGCCCGATGCCACGAGAGCTTGAAATACGCACCGTGGTTTCCCGTTGGGAGGCGATCACGTCGAACCATCCTTACTTCGACTTGAAGGTCCGGACGGATCCGAACGACCGCGATCTTGTTGAAGTTTCCCGCACGCTTGACGCGCACGAATGCTTTTCGCTTCCGAGGCGTGATCGTTTTGATTTCGACCAAGTCGTTGTCGAGCCGGCCGTCGTGGCCCTGAGCGTTCTTCCGACTCAATCTTATTCCGTACCTGAACGCCGCGTACAGCTCGCCGATCCGCCCCCAGAGCGGAGAGACCTTGCCGGTATCGCTCTCCAGCCCTGACGCCAAAGAAAGGAGACGTCGCAGGTCCATTGATTCCGGACAGGGGTTCCGAGCTTCGCTGACCTTTGTTCTAGCGAGCATACCGGCCAGTGCATCGGACGTAAGGCTAGGGTTGGATGTGTGCGGGTGGATAGGCGCGGACAGGCCGCGCGATGTGACTGCATTCATTTTCGGACATGGGCTGACATACGTGGAGGTGGCTCCGTGCGAGGACCTCTATTAAGCCCATCCGAGACCAGGCACCGTTGCTGGTCACTGTGTGCAGTCGAATATTCGAAGCACAACGCGCCCCGAAATCGGTATAACCTATCGGCACGCCGGCACGAATGGACGCTACGAAATCCCTGCCTGCGGTAAAGCTCGAATTCAGTCTCCCGACCCGACGCTCGCTGCGCTCGAATTCTTCCAGCACTGCCCCGTCCGGTAGAGCCCCATTTTATAGGCGGTCAAGGTAGTGCCTGCGGCCTCCACCCCGCGCAAACGTTACGCTTCCCCCTCGTTGGTCCCACTGCGTGGCACGCGGCCTCGGTGCTCCACCCAGCGCTTTGACTTTCGCCCATCCCGAGCGGGCGCTCAACCGGGCAGCACCCGCGATCACTCGACATAACGTCAAGATGGGTAACGCGGCTCGCGCGAGCGCTCACCATGCGCGTTTACGATGCCAAGATCGTTTATTCCCTCGTTTCCCTCGGCGACGATGTCCGTCTCGATCAACCTGAGAAGGTCGTCGAATACCTCCGCTCTGCGTTCGACGAGAACCCCCTACAGGAGGCGTTCTACTGCGTGTACCTCGATCGCAAGAATCACCCCCTGGGTCGTCACCTAATCTCGCTGGGGACCATATCCTCAACCTTGGTGGCTCCACGCGAAGTCTTCCGCGGCGCCATCCTTGCGGGAGCCTCCGCCCTGATCGTCGCGCACAATCACCCGTCTGGAGACCCGTCTCCCAGTACCGCCGACATCCGGGTTACCCGCGCACTCAAAGAAGCCTCCCGGATCATCGAAATCGACCTCATCGATCACGTCATCGTCGGCGACGCGAAGTCCGATCCACTCCACGTTGGTTACTACTCCTTCCGCGCCTCCGGCCTCATCTGAGGCCGGCGTCTCGATCCCGGCGAATCGCCGCCGGGATTTCTCGGCCAGTGGGACCTGCGTGGTGCGGACTAACGGTCGCCGGAGGGATCCTCGGCAGCGCAGAAACTGACCAAGGTACGACTAATCAGGATAATTCGCGCGCTCCCCCGGCCACGCGGCCCGACTCCCCCGATTCCGGTACAAGCCCTCACGTGCCACGCAGGCGTGGCCGGTTTCAATCAGCGCACCGGCTATCGCGACGGTAGTCGGGCCCATCGCATCTAATAACCCAGCACACCACATCTATGAGTGCCTCCCCTTCCGAAACCGCGCCCCGTAACGCCCGTACCCAAACCACTGCCGAAGACCTCGAAACTCTCAAGCACGAGCTGATGAAAGCCGAGGTCCGCCTCGCTAAAGCACGCGCCACCGTCACTGGCGCCGAGATCGACATCAAGGTCCTCAGTACCCGATTGAGAGCGCTCGCCAAATAGTCGACTGCAACCCCACGCGGAGCGACGTTCTCCCCTCGATCACGTCGCCAGCCCCAAACCATCGCCGCAAGCAGCCCAAATATGTTGCTTGCGGCTTGCAACAACGGAACCAAGGCACTGAGGTCAGGCACCCCTATGAAAATCCTTCAGACCATTGAAGCCGAGCTCACTCAGCCCACTTCCGAGCTTTGCCTGATATCCATCATCGACGTTGCCGACTGGGTCGCGTCAGACGAAACGATCCCCGAGTTGAGCCACCTCCCACGACCGGACCAGCTCACGACCTGGGCCCGCCAGCGAGGTTGGTCCGTAACAACCACAATCGACGGCGCCACCATCCTCGTAACCCGCTACCTCTATCTTGAGAAAAAGACCCCAGGTTTCATGTGGCGAGTTCCTAGAAAACTACCCCGTCCACGACGCAAGTAGCGCCCTCGCGAAAGCCAATCGAACCTAGGTTGGTTTAATATCTTGCAAAAAAGGCCAGTTTTACTTGTTTTATCTGCAACGAAACGAACCGACGGTTTAATTCGTTGCAGACATGACCAGATATACTGGATCAAAACGCCAAAAATTAAACCAAAGACTGAACGCCGCACCAGCAGGTGCAGTGCTAACGTCGGCTTGGCTCAAGGGCCAAGCCATATCCAGTCGGCTGGCCAACTACTACGTCAGCTCCGGCTGGTTGCACCGCGTCGGAGACGGTGCCTTTACCGTTCAACCCGAGGATCCCACTTGGGTAGGCGCGGTTTACGGACTCCAGCAGAAATCGAAGTCGTTCCATCCCGGCGGGCGCACGGCGTTGGAACTCTCAGGCCTCGCCCATTTTCTTCCCTTGGGAGATGCCCATCCCGTCTATCTTTTCAGCCGCGCCGGTGACCGGCTTCCCGCCTGGTTCAAGGGGTTGCCTTGGTTCAGTCGCGTTCGCCACGTCAGCACGAACTTCCTGCCCCAGGAACTCGGACTGCGCGAACACCGCGAAGGAGCACTCAACGTAACTGTCTCTGCACCGGAACGAGCCGCGCTTGAGTTTCTTCAACTTCTGACGCCGGACAATGCCGGCTACGAACACGCCAACCTCGTGTTTGAAGGGCTCGGGACGCTGCGACCGAATGTAATCCAGTCACTCCTCGAGGCCTGCGCGTCGATCAAGGTGAAGCGGCTCTTCCTCCACTTGGCCGAGAAACATGCCCAACCGTGGTTCACGCAACTGGATCTGGCGAAGGTTTCGCTCGGCAGCGGCAAGCGTGTGCTTTTTCCCGATGGTCGCCTGGACCCAAAATACCTGATCACCGTCCCGGCGGCGGTCGAGACACCTTCCGACGCCCCATGAGAGGAACCCCGTTCTTCAAGCAGGCCGATTTGCTTGTGCAGGTCATGCCCTTCGTGAACGCCGAGGCCTGCTTCGCACTCAAGGGCGGCACCGCGATCAATTTTTTCGTGCGAGATTTCCCGCGCCTGTCGGTGGACATCGACTTGGTCTATCTGCCACTCGAGGATCGCCCGACCACGTTGCAGGGCATCGATGCCGCACTCCACCGCATCGCGGCGAAGATCCGCCGGGCTATGCCGAGCGTGCAGGTCCGGGAGCAGCACACCGTCAGCGACAAACTCCTCGTCAAGCTGACCGTGCGTGCATCGCAAGGCGCCGAGGTGAAGATCGAGCCCAACACGGTTCTCCGAGGAACGCTGCATCCTACAGCCGAACTCAACCTGTCTCCCCGAGCCGTCGAGATGTTCGGCCGCTCGGCTACTATGCGCGTCGTGTCGCTGCCGGACATGTTCGGAGGCAAGCTCTGCGCCGCGCTCGACCGCCAGCACCCTCGCGACCTTTTCGACGTGCACGGACTCCTGCAGGCCGAAGGAATCACCGATGAGATCCGACGAGCCTTCGTGGTGTTCTTGGCGAGCCATGACCGGCCGATGAGCGAGCTGCTCACTCCAAATCGGAAAGATTTGAAGCAGGTCTTCGCCGACCAATTCGAGGGTATGACGCTCGATCCGGTGCCGCTCGCCGTGCTGGAGGACACCTGCGAGCGGCTGATCGAATGGATCAACGCCGACCTCACCGCCGCCGAGCGTGAGTTTCTGCTCTCGATGAAGCGACTGGAGCCCAAATGGGAGCTGCTCGGGTTGCCGGGAGTCGAACGTCTGCCGGGGCCACAGTGGAAACTCTACAACCTGCGAAAGATGGATCCAGTCAAACGACGAGCGGCGGAAGACCTGCTTCGGCGTAGACTGGGGTTGTAGCATCCGTCGAAAAGCCTTGGACCACCGGGGGCTCAGCCTATCCAGTATTCCACGAGGCCGCGATAACACTCCTCTCAACTCCTCTCAAATCTGGTGCCTTTTGCTGCCACTTCTTGCCACGGCGACGGATTGGATTTGCCAAATCTTCCTCTCAGTTTTCCCTCTAAACATGGCCGACAACTTCGAAAATGGGGCGTCATCCGTAACGGGTTCGAATCCCGTTGGCCGCCCCATTATAAAATGTTGCTGGGACAATATTTTATGAGACTGGCTTGTTTTCTTGGTAAGAACCGTAGAAGCCGGTGAGAGACGGAGTTTGTTTTTGCATTTATTTTGCCTCTTGAAAGTAGGCGGAAAGCGCTCTGCGCTCTCCGCCGCATGAGCGAATCTCCTCCGGTGGGCAGTCGGTTGCGGGAAATGGCGGTGGGCGAACGGCCGCAGGAGCGCATGGAGCGACTGGGCTCCGCGTCGTTGAGCGACAGCGAGCTCCTGGCGATGCTCTTGCGGAGCGGCACACGGGGAATGGACGTCCTCGCTCTCGCTTCACAGCTGCTGCGAGAGGCAGGCTCGCTTTCCGGATTGGTGACCTGGCGCGAGGCGGATTTTCGCAAGCTCAAGGGAATCGGTCGCGTGAAGGCGCTGCAATTGGTCACGGTGATGGAAGTGGCCCGCCGCATCCTCGGCCGCGAGCAGGCGCTCCCGCCCCTCCTCAACCAGCCGGATCTTGTCTGGACCCACCTGCAGTCGCTGGTGTTCGGACTCACGGTGGAGAAGTTCTGGGTGCTCTGCCTCAACCGCAAGAACCGCCTGCTGCGAAACGTCGAGGTCTCCTCGGGCACGGTCGGCAATACGCTGGTCCATCCGCGGGAAGTGTTCCGCGAGGCGATCCGCGCCTCGGCCTCCGCAATCATCTGCGCCCACAACCACCCGTCCGGCGACCCGACTCCCAGCACGGCCGACATCCGCATCACCCGCCAGCTGCGCGAAGCCGCCGCCGCCGTGGAAATCGACCTGCTCGACCATGTCATCCTCGGCGACCCCAATGCCGATCCCTCGGGCCTGGGATACTATAGCTTCCGAGCGAGCGGGTTTATGTGAGGGCTTCGCTCTCGTTGCCCGCTCCGCTCAGCGAATAGGACGATCTCTAACTCGTTGGCGGAGGCTTAGGTCGCGCAACAAACGTGCGCCGCGCAAGGACGCAGGCACCCCAAACAAAATCGAGGGTAAACCAAGCCAATAGACCCACCAACAATCCGCCGAAAAACGACACGCCAAACGAAAACTCTTTGACGAGAAAAGAATATAGGAAACCGGGTAGCGCCGCTCCCACTATCAACACGCATAGATAGGCGGCGAATAGCCATCCGCCACCACACTTCCTGCCCAAGGAACTCTTCATCGTTTGTAAGCTGCCCGTCTTCAGTAACGTTAGCACTCTGGAAGCCCAACAGCATTTCGCAAGGCGCCGCCACCGCCGCTTCATTGCTCGCTTGACCAAGCGTCCCTATTCATCGCCCACGCACCCTTAAGCCACTAAGAATACGGAAGAGCCGATCGAAGATGGAATGTCTGGGTAAGCGCTTGGCGCCGGCGAGCTCAACGTCGAGCCACGGCCTCCGTAAGCAGCGTGCGAGCCTTATCCAAGGCCAAAGCCATGGGCGAACCCTCCTCAACCCTCCCCTCAGCCAAAGACGCTGCAAGATTGTGTCCCTGAATCGTTTGCCAGAATGGATTAGCCCCCGCTTCGAGCAGAATCACCACAATATCGTACGCGCCCATATCACTCGCGAGAATCACCGGCGTGACGCCCATGGGATCGGAGATATCGAGGCAGGCGCCCGCTTCGATCAACAACTTAACGTTATCAATTCTACGCCGAATAATCGCAGAGAAGATTGGAGTCTCACGCTTGTACTGACTGATCGCGTTAGGATTCGCCCCGCGCTCAAGCGCGGCCTTCAGGAACCCTACGTTCTCCTGCATGGCACAGAGTTCCAGGACGCTGGCCCCATCGGAAATCTGACTACGCGGATTTGCGCCCTTCCCCAGCAAGTACTCGAATGCCTCCAGATTCCCGACGTTCGCCTGCCACCAAAGGAGTGTCTCTCCGTTTCGACCACGCTGATCGACTTGGACGTTCGCCAGGCTTAGGTCTAGCTCCGAGAACGCCTTGAACTCAAGTGCCCTCAAAGCTCGTAGCATCGACTCATTCGCGAATATCTCAGAAGGATCCTTCCTGCCCGAAAGCACCGGCTCACACCAGCACCACGAAGCAAGCAACAAGAACAAGCAAGGGCCGGTAATATTTCTCATAGGCATTTAAGGTCCTTTAATTCCTGCTCAAGCGCTTTAATTAGCGTTTCGATACTATGATTCTTTAGCGGATTCTTATGGCGATTATTATCAATCAATCCATGCCAATCCCCTACAGCCGGCGCAATCAAAGCAGCTCCCAAACGCGCCTGCAACGAAGTCAAGGGATCAGACATGTAGTTCCAATGCTCTGTTCTCCTTTGAGCCCGATCAAAATCTCCACCATAACGCACAAGTGTCTTCGGATTAAGGCCAGCCGAATTATACGTGTAAGCTTTTCCTGATGAAGACGAATTTGAGATTGCCGCGCTTGCGAGGCCTCCACCCAATGAGTGACCCGCAAAATCAAGCCCCGGCACTGCTCGGCCCGCTACATTACCCAATCTTGTCGCAGCCGCATACTGATCGGACGATAGAGCAAAATTCTGCGGGATGTTCGCCTTCGTGAAGTCACGAACCTGATTCGTCCCTGCAAACGCGAGTACGTACTCGCCGGTGTTCTTGTTAACAAACATCTTAGCGGTAAAGCCACTAGTGGGATCATCAAATAGCTGGATCGGAATGCTAAAAGCGACAAATGCATCAACCTTTTCCCATCCATCCGGGACGCGCTGGCCCGGATATGCTGCCTGAGCAAGTTTAGCACGCTCGAGGGCTATCCTTAATCTAGGGCAATGACAGTTAAATAAACCTAAATGATCGATTAAGTTTATGGTATCATTTCCTAGAAATCCATACAAATTATGGCCACCAAACTCTCCTATAGGATCCCTATTCGACCAGCGCCCAAATGAAGTATTGTAGAATCTAAATCCGTAATATAACAGCCCGGACTCGAGATCAGAATACTTTGATGAATACCGAAACAGATTCGGCGTCGAAGCAACTCCGTAGGACGCCTTCAATTCGCCAAAAGGGCCATATTCATATCGAGCCGACACTTGGCCAGCGTGCATATCCACAAGACCTGCCACATTGCCATTTCCATCGAACATCGCGGCGTGGGTGCCGGATTCAAGGTTTGTGAACAGCAACCCTCCGACGCCGCCGGCTCCCTGCATCGTTTCGCTCAGGTCGAGGCCCCAGACGTGGGTTTTCGGCGTCGTGCCAGGGGCGAGGGCGTCGAGCTCGGCGATCATGTTCCAATCGTCGTAAATGAATTGCGTATGCACGTCCAGTACCCATTCGCTAGACGCGCGTTTGTACACTTTTTTGTCGAAGCGGCGGCCTTGCGCGTCGTAAGCGAACGCCAGGCGCAGGTCGGTGGCGCCCGCGGCGGCAGCTTCAGGGGTGGTTTCCATGCCGATGAGGCGGTTCTCGCCGTTCCACCGGTACAGCCACCGTGCATCGGACGTCAGGTTGCCGTCTGCGTCGTAACTGTAAGTCTCGGGACTGCGCGGGAGGAAGACGTCGCGACGCTCTTCCGTCACCCGGTCTTCCCCGTTGGGGCCGGCGTCGTTGCGCACGCCGGTGATGGTCAACGGCGCGAAGTGCGGGCTTTCGGAAATGTCCAGAGTGCGGGTCCAGGCGAAGGCTTCCCTGTCGCGCTCGGTCGCGTAGATCGGGCCGTCCGGCGAAGGGTAAGTCACCGTGACCGTGGCCTGCGGGTTGGCCTCGCCGGTCACGCGGAGCATTCCGGGCACCGACCGCGCGTTGTACTGGTTGAGCGCATTGGCCGTGTAAGCTTCGACCGCCCGGTGCTCCGGTGAAGATGCGTCGCGCACCGCGGTGCGGCGATTGCCGATGTCGTCATAGGTCCACGCGAAATCGAGCCCAGGGTAGACCGCGCCGTCGGCACGGTGCTTCGCGCCGGACGTCACCTGCCCCAGCGAATCGTAGGCGTATCGCCACTCGGTGTGGTTCTCGCGAATCGCCTTCGTCCGTTGATTGGCGCCGTTGTGCTCGTACGCGAACGAGACCGCCGGCGCGGCGGCCGGGGTCGACACAATGGAGCGAAGCCGGTCGAGGCCGTCGTAGTCTTTCGCGACCTGCAGCTTCAGCTCACCGGCCGTCGTAAAACGGAGTGTGCCAACGCGCGCGCCGTTCGGCAGGTATCCGTACGTTGCGCGATGCCCACCCTGCGTCACCTCCCGCAGCCGGGACGCAGCGTCGTAGGCGTAGGTCACTTCATAACCGAGCGCGGGCACCCGCAAGGTGTCGACGCGATGGAGCGGATCGTAGGTGCGCTCGATGGTGCGGCCGGCAAAGGCGCCGGACACGTAGCGCTCCGAGGCGATCTGGCCGGTCGGATGATAGGCATAGACGCGCTCCCCCGAGTCGTCGGTGACGGACTGTACACGACCCAGGCGGTCATGTACGAAGGCGACGTCGGTCGTGTTGTCAGAGTAGTCGATCGCCTCGAGGTCACCGGCCGGGTTGTAGCGATAGGTCGTAGGGATGCCGCCATCGCGAGCCCAGGTGCGGCGCGCCACGCGGCCGGCCGGGGTATAGTCGTAGGTCGGCCCCTGCCCATCCGCGTAGGTCTTGCGCTCGAGCCAGCCTCGTTGCGCGTGGTAATGCCAGGTCGTCGTCGCCTTCCCTCCGTCGGTGGCAAAGTCCTGCCAGGTCGTCAGCGTCAGCGGCCTTCCCTGAGGGTCGTAGGTGTATTCGGTCGGATACGTGCGCGCACCCCAGGTGCGGCGAACCTGCCCGTCGGGCCAGTAGGTCGTATGCACTTCGCCGCCATCGGGCAACGTGACCTTCTCCACGCGCCCGGACGCGTCGTAGGTATAGGTTGTCACCTGCGGATCGTAACCCGGGCCGGAGCGGGCCGGATCAGGATCGGGCGTTGTGACCGAGCGCACGCGGTCGTCCGCCGAGTAAGCGTACACCGTTTCGCCGCCTCTCGGGTCCACCGTCTTCTCGACCCGTCCGTGCGCGTCGTAGCGCATCAGGGTCGTTTCGAGCAAGGCGCCCGCCCCATCGTACCGGCGTGACTCGATCGGGCGCCCGTACCCGTCATAGCGTTGGACCGAGGTGGAACCGTCGGGAGAGATCACCCGATCCTCCTGGCTGCCGTCGGCACCGAAGGTCGTGGAGGCGTGCGTCGTCAACCCACGCGAGGTCTGCCAGCGACTCAAACCGGTGACGGCGGCCTCGGTGAGGGACGCCTCAACAGGCGTATCTTCGCCCTCGGTTTCCCAGATCTCGATGGTCGTTCGCTCCACCGCCACGCCGTCGCGGGAGGCGTACGCACGACGTGTGCGCACGATGCGATCCGGCCCTGCGTAGTCGATCGCTCCGTTACGATTCACATCGACAGCGGCCACCTCCCGTTCCCCACGGGCATCGTACGCGAAGAGGGTGACGACGCCGTCGGCGTCCTCCTGGCGAATCAAGCGATGAATACGATCGTAGGTTCGCGTTTCGCGCGCACCGTCGGGAAACTCGGTCGCCAGATCAAGGCCGAAGCCGTCCCGCACGGTCCGACGCCACTCCGCAACGGCGGTGCCGCGCGGGCCACGGTATTCGGTGGTCACGAGATGCGGCCGGCCGTCGCGGGTTTCGAGCGCGTGATCCCAGTGGGTTGGTGCGTTGCGCGTCCCCTCGGATCGGTTGGGCGATCCGTCTACGTTGGTCACGTCGACCGCGACGCTGCCGTCGGGGAAGGTGGTCGTGCGACGGACGGTACGGTCCGGCAGATACTCCTCGGCGAAGGTCGTAAGGCGTGCCCCGGCGTCCTTCTCAAACAGGCGGCGGCCGGCCAGATCGTAGCCGGATTCGCTCACGACAACGGTCGTGCCGTCGCTGCCGACGCGAGTGGTGCGAAGCCGGCGACCGAGTGCGTCGACCTCGTAGTCAAAACGCAGGCCGTCGCCCTCCTCGGAAACGAGATGACCCAGGCGGTCGTACCGGTAGGTCGAAGTACGCCCATGACGGGAAACCGCCTCAAGCCGGCCGCAGCAGGGATTGTAGGTGCGCGCCTCGTTGGAACCGTCGAGGTGCTGAATCAAGGTCGCGTTTCCGAACTCGTCGCGTTCGAGCACGACTTCCAGATCGATCGTGAGACCGGTTTCGAGATCGGTCCCCACGCGGCTGAGGAGTCGTCCCTCTGCATCCGTCACGGTTATCGTGCGCCGGCCCTGCGTCACGGTCAGCAGGTCGGCTGAGGGAACGCCCTGTTCACGGGTCTCGACAACCTCGCCGGACACGGGATCGCGTCGATACTCAAAGGTCTCGAGCGTGCGGTCGGCGGCGAGGCGATACGCAATCCGTCCGGCGAAGGGTGCCTGGGTGTAGCGGTACTCGCGCGTCCATGGCGTGGCCGGATCGTTAATGTCGAGATAGGCACCGCCAAATCTCGCACGTTGCACGACCATGCACGGCTGCCCCCGGTAGGTAACGCTCCTGCTGAACTGCCGCGTGACATCGACATGCAACGTCGTCCCGAGGCGGTCATAAACGTAGAACTCGCGTTCGATCTTTCCGTCGCCATCGAGGTCGGTGGAGGTGTTCGTGGTGTAGTAGCTTCGCGTGCGATGCTCGGAGGAGGGGCTCGACGGCGACGCGTTCACAAAGGGGCCGTGATCGTTGTAGAAACGCCGCACCAATCCGCCGGAGAGAACATTAACCTGGTAGGTATGCGTCGACCAACCGCCGCGATAGTCGTTCGAAGCCGTGAGCCGGAGCATGCCGCGCGGATCGACCGCGTACTGCCAGGTGGAAACGAGGGCCGCGCCTTCCGGGTCGATGACTTGCTCGTAGCGAACCCGTTGCTCGCGTCCGTTCGGCGCGTAACGGCGATACTTCTCCACCACGTCGGAGAGCTTGACGGCCGGCCCGATGCGAAGGTCCCAGACGATCGTCCGTTCGCTGTCTTCGGTCGCGGACAAGGCCTCGACCCGCCGCTCGGTTCGCCGGAGGCCGCCCTCGGTCAAGGTCCACGTGCCGGTGGCGGCGTCATGCGCATACACCCACGTGTTCGCGGGCTCCGCCTGCGTCGCGTGATGACGATGAATGGCCAGAGAAGGGACGGTGTCCTGCGGAGCGAAGATCCTCGTGATCGACAAAGGTTCGCGGGCCGGCGTGAGGAGATCCGAACCCGGAGAAACAGGCACACTGCCCTCCTGCGTGTAGAAACGGAGTTCGAAACCGTTCGAGGCCACCGAGGGATCGTCCGCCGACGTCACAATATCGAGCAGGTGCCGGCCGGTGCGAATCTGCCGCAGGCTCTGGTCAGGGCGCCGGACTACCTTCTGGTCGCGATTGAACGTTGCGGGCGGGAAGAACGCGAGGGCGGCAGGAGTGGCGAGCGCCGCCGAGATCTCCTCCGCGTGCAGGCGGACGAGGCCGGCCGTGGAGCCGTCGGGCAAGGTGCCGAGGTCCATCCTCCACGAAACCGAACCCAGTGCCCCGGCGGACGCGCCCGGGCCAGAGGCGCAACTGGCGCAAGCGCCGCCCTGCACCTCGAGCTCGGCGGTCACGATGCGCTTGGACTCGCCCATTTTCTCGGCGCGCAACTCGACCGTGACCTCTACCTCATCCATGCCGGCGGGTGACGGTGTCGCCGTGACCGACTGCGAGACGGTCTGCGTCGTGCGCGGCCCGTTGCCCATCCACGTCTCGATGGTGAGATGCAGGAGGTGAGGTCCCTCGCCTGCGCAGGCGTCGGGCTGTCGGAACTGCAGCCGGCACTCGTAGGCCAGCTCCTCCACCAGGCCCGGCGTGGTGGCAAGCGGCGACCAGGCGGAGTTGTTCTCCATCCGATAGGTGATCGAGGCGATGGGGTTCGGGAAGTAGCCGGAGGTGTACGCGTCGACGATCACCTCGCCTTCGGCGGGTTCGGAGAGCTCTTCGGTGACCGGTCCCTTCGACTGATACGTGTCCGAAGGGGTCTGGAACGTGAAGAGGTTGCACGGCAGGTGAATCCTCGACCAGAGGAGCCCCATGTGGCCGAAGCGGTCCCGTCGCGTAGGCGAGATCACCTGCGTCGATTCGACGTGCGGCAAGGTGTGGCCGGGTGTGCCGGCGTATTCGTTCAGGAGGTTGTAGTATCGCTCCGGCCAGCACCCTCCCATCGCACCGACGACGGTGTAGGGACCGCCGGAGCCGTCGCCCTCGTTGGCGGGATCGCCGAGATTCCGGAACTCGCGACGAAGGAGATTGTTCGTGAGCACGCCGTTCTCAAACGTGGCGGTGCCGGTGAAGTCAGTGCGCTGCGTGCCGAGAATCGTGAGGGTGCCGCTTTCCTTCACGCTGCCGCTCCACGTGAGGGTCTTGTATTTCTTTATGAATACGCCGTCGACCAGATCGGCCGAGTTCTGGAACTCGTTGAAGCCGTGATAACGCGTTACCTTGCGGTGCTCGCGGTAGTCGATGTTCTCGACCGTAAGGCGGGTATTATGGGCATCGGCCCAGACGAGCGGGAGGCAGACGAGAGACGCGGCGAAGGCGAGCGGCCGGACGGCGAAAAACCAGGACACAATACGGGTGTGTTTCATTGCAGGGGAAGCGTTCAGGGAGTCGCCGCCGGAGCGTGCACGGAGAGGCCCACGTGCGTACCGTCGTCGGGCAGCGCGCCCTTGGTGGGATTTCGTCCGAGCTGGTACTCCCGCAGGTCGGCGATCCCGTCGCCGTCGGTATCCATTGCCGCGCCCGGAGCCGTTGGATCCAGACCGTGGCGCACCTCCCAGCCGTCGGGCATGCCGTCGCCATCGGAATCGGCGGCGTCAGCCCGCGTGCCGAGGAGAAACTCCTGCAGGTTCGTCAGGCCGTCGCCGTCAAGGTCTTCGGCGGAATCGTCGCGGTTCGGATCGAGGCCGTGGGCGCGCTCATAGGCATCGTCGATGCCGTCTGCGTCATGGTCCTCGAACACGGGATTCTCCGCGCCGACGTAGAGGTCGTCTAAGTGGAGCGGCGTGCTCGGATGGCCGATGGCCGTGAAGCGCGGCAGAGAATCTTCCTCGCCGGCTTGGAACGGCAGGCCCGCCTCGGCGAGCACGCCGTCGACATATAAAGACCAGGTGCGCGAGCCATGGTCCTCGCGCACCGTGTAGCGCGTCCACGCCGCGGCGAGCCCGTCAGCGCGCAAAGGGAAACGCATCGCGCGGGCCGTCGGACGCCAAAGGGCGCCTGCGTGGACCCACGTCTCGCCCGCCCCCTCCACGACCCGCAACGCCACGCGGGCGTGGGCTGTCGCGAAACCTGAAAAAGGCTCGTCATCCAGCGCGGCGGGTAGGCGCGCGAAGACTTCGTAGAAGCGCACGGACGAAGGGGGCGCGTGAAATTCCTGCTGGAGGCGCGCCTCCGGCGTGCCCGGCAGGAGGACTGCGTACTGCTGCCCGAACGCAGCATCGGTCCTCTGAATCTCGGCCGTTCCCGCCAGCGTCGTCCACCCCTGCGCCCCGGCGAGACGACCCGGCCCATGGCCGTCCTCCGGTTCGAAGCCGGTCAGGTAGGGAAGTCCGGGCAGCAAGCGAAACGCGACGGGGGCGGAGTCCGCGAAGGCCCCCGAAGCGTCGACGGCCCGCGCGCGCGCGGCCACGCGGCCGGCGGGCAGAAGTGCGGACGCCTCGTAGCGGTCCGGGAGGGACGCGAGCGTGGTGGCCGACGCCACGGTGTCGCCGGCTTCGTTCAGGAAGTCCACCCGCGCAACGGGCCCGTCGGTGTCGGACGCGGCGGCGACGAAACGGACCGGGTCGGCGGCCGGAAGGGAGGATCCTTCGCCGGGCGCGAGCAGGGCCACAGACGGCGGGGAATTCGGGACGACCTGGAAGGTGACCGCGGGCGAGACGGCGACGGCGCCACTGTTGTCGAAGGCGCGAGCCGTGACGGTGTGAACGCCCGCGGGCGCGTGAGTCCAGGCAAAGGCAAACGGAGCCGAGGCTACGGAGGCCAGCAGTCCGTCCGCGCGGTGAAACTCGACCCGGACGATGGAACCGTCGGCGTCGGTCGCGTCGGCGGCGAGCGACACCGTGGCTCCCACCGCGAAGACGGCGCCCTCGGCCGGCGAAGTGAGCGCGACGGTCGGAGCCTGGTTGGCCGTGGTCGTCTGAAACCGCAGAACCGGATTGCCCTGAACGACGAGCCGGCGGGCGGCCAGCGAACCCGTGAACTCGGCGTTGCCGTTGAACGTGACCGTGCCACCCGGCGCGTGCACCTCCGCCACGCACCGGGCGTTGCCATTGGCAATCAGGCCGGCGCCCTCGGCGAACTCGAGGCGCAGCCACCCGGCTTGGGCAGGCGTACCAACCGAGCCGTTCAGAACCAAGGTCGAGCCCAACACGAGCGTCACCGGACCGGCGAGTCGCAGCTCCGCGTTGCCGTTGAGGATCAGTCCGGAAAGATGATAGACGGAACGCGGTCCCTGCGCCCCGCCCGCACCGAGCACGAAAGCCGCGCCGCCATTGGCGATGAACTGGCCGTAAAAACCGGGCGGCACCGACACATCCCCCGCTTGGCCGTTGAGGGTGAGATTGCGCAGAGTGGCCGGATCGCCGAGGGACGCACCGGGTTGATTCAGGACGACCGAGCGCGTTCCCGCTGACGGCTGCACGACAGGGGCCGCCGGGAGCGCAATGGGATCCACGCGCTGAACGAGGGTCTGAACCCAAGCATTTCCCGACAAGGTGAGCGTGTGCCCGGTTGGAGAGGCCGCCCCGGCACCCGTTGCCAGATTACCGTAGCCGGCCTTGCCCTGCAGTCGCAGGATGGGAGTGCCGGGAAGGGCGAGCCGACCGTTCAGCCGAACGTTTCCCCGCAAGGCGAGGTCTTCGGCCGACAGGACTTGAAGACCGCCATGCACCTCGCCCGCGAGCGACGAGAGCGTCTCCACGACGGCCGGCTCGGTTGCAAGGGCGGGGCTGACCGACCCCCATGTTGCAGCCAAAGCAAAAGTGATCCAACGGCGTAATCGGGAGCGCAACCCTTTGATGGTCAAAAATAAAACACCAAGCGAAGGCTTGGCCGGTAAACGCGGGGCATGAACTAACGCAAGTGATTTCATTCAGCGCAATGCCCCGTTAATGCTACCGGCCTGCGTTACTGTCGAGACTTTATCGCCTCTTATTTGCTTTTCGTCCCTCGTCGTGGCCCCGCCGTTCTGATGAATCTTCAGCCATGAGTGCTCGGCGCAGGAATCTCCCCTCCGTGGCCCGTCCTTGGCGGCCCCCGCCGGACTCCATCGCCAAGGCTGGCGGGAGGCGCGCGCTGGAAGACGGCAACGCTCGCTCCGTGGGCAAATTGCCGGTTGACAACCCCGGCGGACGGGCGGTTTTCTCTTCCCCTTTTTCAACAATGAGCACCTCCGAACAACCCGCCGCCCAGCCTGAGCGCAGCCTCACGCCCGCGGAGATTCCCTTCACCACCCCGCAGGTCATGTCCCGTTACATCACCGACACGGGCAAGATCCTTCCGCGCAAGTACACGGGCCTGTGCGCCAAGCACCAGCGCCGCGTGACCAAGACGCTGAAGCGCTCGCGGAACATGCTGCTCGCCCAGTAAGGCGCGACGGCACCTTCGCACCTTCCGGCCGGAGCCTCGCTCCGGCTTTTTTATGTCCGCATGCCAGCCCCCCGCACCCGCGTCCTCTCCGGCACTCCGGCCAACCTCGCCAGGCTCGCGCGCGCCCTTCGCCGCGGCGAGCTCGTGGCGGTGCCGACCGAGACGGTGTACGGCCTGGCGGGCGACGCGCTCGATCCGCGGACGGCCGGCAAGATATTCCGGGCCAAACGCCGGCCGGCCAACGATCCGCTGATCGTCCATCTACACTCCCGCCGCCAGCTGGCGGAGTACGCGGAGGTCAACCCGGCCGCGCTCGCCCTCGCCCGCGCGTTCTGGCCGGGACCGCTCACGATCGTCCTGCCGAAGAAACCCATCGTGCCGGACCGCGTCACCTCCGGACATCCCAGCGTGGCCCTCCGCATGCCACGCCACCGGCTCTTCCGCGCCTTGCTGAAGGCCTGCGGACGCCCGCTCGCCGCACCAAGCGCGAATCCCTTCGGCTATCTGAGCCCGACGACGGCGGAGCACGTGCGCGCGGGCCTCGGCGGGCGCATCCCCTACATCCTCGACGGCGGCCCCTGCCCGCTCGGCCTCGAGTCGACCATCGTCGACCTGCGCGATCCCGCGCGCCCGGCCCTGCTGCGACCGGGCGCCCTCCCGCGCGAGGAGATCGAACGCGTATTGGGCCAACGGTTACACACGGTCGCCACGCCCCGCGGCGGCGCCCGGGCGCACGTGGTCGCACCCGGCCTGCTCTCGCGCCACTACAGCCCGCGCACGCCGCTCTCGCTCCACGCGGCGCTGCCGGCCGAGGCCCGGCGCCGGGCGCGGCCGGACGAAGCCTTCGTCTTCCTCGCGAAGCCGGAGGGCAGACCGCTGCCCAACGACTTCTGGCTCGATGCGCGCGGCGACCTGCGCGGCGTGGCCCGCCGCCTCTTCGCGACCCTGCGGGCGATCGACGACGGCCGCTGGAAACGCCTGCACGTCGAACTCGCGCGCGGCGACGACGGCTGGGCCCCGGCGATCAACGACCGACTTCGCCGCGCTGCGGCGAAGTAAGGGGCGCGCCGCGCCCCCGGGAGGACGGACACTCCTGTCCGTCTTTTCCGGAATTCGTCGGCCGGTTTGTCCTGCGCATGCCGTCCGGCGCCGAACCCGGCGACAGGAGTGTCGCCGCTCCGGGTCCCTCCGGTCGCAGCCTGATATGCCGCACTGTCCCCAAGCAGTCGGCCGGCACGGCCGCCGCTACAGCGGGGCGCGCTTCATCGGCACGAGCTTCACCGGGCCGAGCAGGCCGGACGGTTCGATCTTCCAACCCGAGGCGTCGAAGCGGCGGTAGTTGATGTTCACAAAATTGATCTCGTGCATGATCTTCCAGTCGACCTTCCGGATATCCATGTCGCGGATACGGTTGGCCGCGAGATTGGTCACGTCGACTTCGAGCACGTTGCGGCCGGGGCGGAGCTTCCCGTCGAGGCGCACACGGAAGGGCAGGCTCCAGGCGAAGGCGATCTCCTCGCCGTTGAGGCGGACGCGGGCGCTGTCGCGCACGTCGCCGAGGTCGAGTACCCAGTCGGCGGCGGACACCGCCGGGGCGTCGAACTCGAGCCGGTAGCGGCCGGTGCCTCCGAAGCGCTTGGCCTCGTCGCCGCCGAGGTCGGTCCACGACTGGAGCGCGGCCGTCCGCAAGGCGGGCGGCAGTTCCGGACCGCCTTTCGTGAAAGCGAGACTCCAGGTGCCCTGCAACTCGACGCCGTCGCCGGCCGGCTGGAGGTATGTCCAGACGGGCGGGAGGGCCAGAGGGTCCGCCGGCGCGGAGACGAGCAGCTGGGATTCCCCGGGGGCGAGCTGCAGGTAAACCTGGGCGGCTCCCGCCGGACCGGGACGCTGCGCGGCGAGGCCGCGGCGACCGGTGAGCGGGTCGACCAGCGTGGCGCGGGCCACGGGGGCACCGAGCGTCACCCAGCCGTCGACGGGCGCGGCGCCGAGGTTGGCGATGAAGTAATCGCGGCCATGTTCGGTGGCACGGCGGATGTAGGCGAGGCCCCGGTCGGAAAACTCCTCGCGGGCGGCACCGACGGCCCGCAGGGCGGCGGCCTCGTTGCCGAGGACAACGCGGCCGCGGCCGACGGACGCCTGGCGCAGGCCGTCCCGTTCCGCGAAAGCGAGGCCGTCGAGCAGGCGGCGGAACGCGGCCCGGCGTTCCTCCAGCCGGCCGAAACCGGGCACATCCTCGGGCAGAGAAGAAAAGACGACCGTCGCACCGGCACGGGCGAGTCCAAGCAGGTGCTCGAGCGTATCCACCGGCATGCGACGGGCGGCCGGCACGACGAGCGTGCGGTAGCGATTGCCCGGCGTAACGAGGGCACCGTCCTCGAACTTCGTGGCGAGGATCTGCGCGTCGGAAATGTAGTCGAAGGCGAAGCCGCGAGCGTCGAGGTCCTTGGCGAGTTTGCCCACCGGCTGGTCGAGCAGGAAGCCGACCGAGTGAACGGTGAGCATCTTCGCGAGGCCGCGCGTCGCGGTGTCGTCCCAGAGATCGGCGGCGGGCCAGTAAAGCAGGATGTCGTTATCTGGACGACCGCGCTGGAGAACGGTCTGCACGCGCTGCACGTACTGGTTGAGGGCGGCAAAGTCGTCCCACCAGGTGTTGTTGGGATTGAACTGGGTCGACGCGTAGAAGAGCCAGCCGGGCCAGGGCGCGTCAGGCGGGGAATAGACGGTGCCGTGGTAAAAGACATGGTTGATCCCGTCGAGCAGCACGCGGTCGAGCTCGGGCTTCACGTAGGCGAGGGAAACCTTCCAGTGGTCGCGCAGCCACGTGGCGGTCTCGCTGGAGACAAGCTTTCGGCCGACCACGTGCGCGGCCGAGGAGGCCATGCGGCTGACGAGCGGCTCGGGCAGGTCCTGGTCGTGGCGGACGGCGTCGTGATCGCGGCGCAGTCCGGGAATCGGAAACGGCGTGGAGCCGAAGATCTCGGTCTCGGGAATGTCGACCGCCGCGTAGAGATCGAGCAGGTTGGCGGGCGCGCCGTGGCTCTGGTTGCGCGTAAGGAAGCCGTGTTGGCCGGACCACGCCGTCCATGCCTTGAGATAGTCGAGGTGCATCTGCGCGAGCGTCAGGCGATAGTCGCTCTTGATGCGGCCGAGCGTGTCGGGATCGAGCGGTTTCTCGCCCATGAGTTCGGCGGCGTAGGTCTGCACGTCGTAGCCGTGCATCTGTCGAAAGACCTCGGGCAGGCGCGGCGAGAAGCTGGCGTTGTAGTACTCGAAGGAGTCGTGGAACTGGCTGCGCAAGAGTCCACGCGGAAAGGTGGCAAAGGCCTCGTCGAAGCGCGCGAGGTAGCGGTTGAGCGCCTCCGGGGAGAACGGGTCGAGCACGAAGCCGGCCCCGCCGGGCGCAGCACGTTTGACCAGCTGCTTCTCCGGGCGCCCGGCAAGGCGCCCGTCGACGAGAATGGCGCGGGTGTTGCCGTCGGTCTCGGTCACCCAAGGGCCGCCGAAGGGCCAGCCGGTGCCGGTGGCCATGTCGACGCCCATACCGAGGCGGCGGGCCTCGCGGGCGGTGTGTTCGAGCATGGCCATGTACTCGGGCGAGAGGAACTCCAGGTAACGGTTCTCGTAGCCGCGGGCACCGTAGATGGGCGTGATCTCCACACCGCCGAGACCGGCGGCGGCGAGCTTTTCGAGCTGGGCCGTGACGCCGGCCTTGTCAACGGCACTTCCCGGCCACCACCAGCGGGTCCAGGGCTTGGTCGTATCGACAACTGGTGTGGCGGCTTGGGCGAGGGAGGTTCCCGACAGAACCCATACGCACAGGGCCGAGGAGAACGCGCGGAACAAGGGGAGGAAACGCTTCATGGCGAAAAGGTGTTGGAGGGGTAAACCGCCGAAAAAGCTCCGGACAGCAACGAGGCCGCATTGATGCCCAGCGGCCATTCCGCTGCAACCGCCGGACCTGCGCCCGAGGCGAAATCCTGCGCGGACAGTAAGACCGAAATGCCCGTCGATTGCGTTAAAGCCTGGCTGGTTTTCAAATTCCGCCTACTGAAACACAAGCGATGCGCAGCCCCCAAACGGCGCCTCTGGCATAGTCTCGCGAAGTTAGCCCGATCCGCCCGCCCACCCACGCCACCCACCCTCCATCCGCCACCCGCCATGAGCACCCGCCGCCTGCTGACGAAACGTGTGATGATCAACGGAGCCGTCGTCCTTTGGGGCGTGTTCCTCGCCGCGTGCGTGATGGTGGAGAGGACCATGTTTGCACCGCCGATGACGGTGGCCGGGGCCGAATTCGTCGGCTCGGGCGAGTGCGCCCAGTGCCACGCCGAGGAATCGGCCGGCTTCCACGACGCCACCCACGCCAAGCTCTTCGCCAGCGGCAAGCACGGCACGGAGATGAGCTGCGAGGCCTGCCACGGCCCGGCGAGCCTGCACATCGAGACGGGCGGCGAGTTCGGCACGATCGTGAATCCGGGCCGTTCGCCCGAGACCTGCTTCCAGTGCCACCTCGACAAGCGCGGCGAGTTCGCCCTGACGCACAGCCACCCGGTGATGTCGGGCAAGATGAGCTGCAACGACTGCCACGACCCGCACAAGGGCGACGCGGTCATTGGCGGCGGCACCAACCTCGCCTCTGCCAACGAGACCTGCCTGCAGTGCCACGACGCCCAGCGCGGGCCCTACATCTTCGAGCATGAAGCCTCGCGCGAGGGCTGCGTAACCTGCCACCAGCCCCACGGGACCATCAACGCGAAGATGCTGCGGACGACCAATCAGTCGCTCTGCCTCCAGTGCCACTATCAGGAGCAGACGGCCTCCGGCCAGTTGCTGATCGGAGGACGCGACCACCGCTCCTTCGTCTCGCGCGGCACCTGTTGGACCGCCGGCTGCCACGAGGCCGTTCACGGCTCGCACGTCAACTCCTCCCTCCGCTTCTGATCCGCCCACCCTAAACCCACCCAGGCGATGAATACGCTCCGCATCCGCGTTCTTTCTGCAATTCTCGCCGCCTCCGCAGGGTGCGCGGCCCAGGCCGCCTCCTTCGAGGGCGTGCTCGCCACCGGCATCGGTGGCAGCCTCCAGTCCGGCAACCGCGCAAAGTATCAGGCCGACTCCCAGCACCGCAAGCTGGGCTACGGTGGCATCGAGGAACTGCGCCTGACCCGGGAACTCGCCAACGGCGCGATCCTGACCTTCGACGGCAAGCTCATGGCCGGCGACGGCGATTATCTCTTCGACGTGCGCCTCAAGAAGGACGAAGTCGGCCACCTCAAGCTGGGCTACGAACAGTTCCGCGTCTGGTACGACGGGGCCGGCGGCTACTTCCCCGCCACCAACACCCTCTTCCGCCTCTACGACGAGGCCATGCACGTCGACCGCAGCAAGTTTTGGTTCGAGGCCGCCTCGAACCGTCCGGGCAAACTCTCGCTGAAGCTGCGCTACGAACACAGCGAACGCACCGGCGAGAAGGGCTCCACCGTCCAGGCCGACTACAATGTTCCCATCTTCAGCACCCGGTCGATCGTGCCCACCTTCCTCGGTTTGGACGAGAAGCGCGACACCGTCACGATCGACCTCGCCCACGCCAACGACACCACCCGCTGGGGCGCCGGCGGGCGTTACACGAGCATCGAACTGAGTAACACGCGCAACTCGCGCCGCCAGCCCGGCCTCGCCGCCGACCGTATCGTGACAACGCGCGACAACACCAAGACCGACCTCGTCAGCGCGCACGCCTACGCCGAACACAAGGTCAACGAAAAGCTCACCGTCTCGACCGGCGGCATCGTCACCTCCCTGGACGCCAACCTCGACGGCACCCGCATCTACGGCCAGTCCTACGACCCGGTTTACGACCCGGCCTACCTGCGCCGTCAGCAGCGCGACGAAGGCTACGCCAGGCTTTCCGGCGAATCCGAGATGAAGCAGTACGTCTTCAACGCCAACGTGCTCTACAAACCCGCCAAGAACTGGATCGTCCGGCCCACCTTCCGCGTCGAGGCCCAGCGCACCGAGTCGATGGCACATTTCCTCGAGACCATCGTCCAGGCCAACGGTTCGATGCTCGAAGAAGACGTCGAAACGATGAGCGACAAGAAGTGGGTCGAACTCACCGAGGCCATCGAGGTCCGCTACACGGGCGTCGAGAACATGACCCACAGCTTCAAGGCCGAGTGGCTGCAGGCCAGTGGCGACCTCGAGGAGGAACGTCTGCTCGAGCACACCGGCGCAACCACGATCGACCGGGCCACCGACATGACGCGCCGCACCCAGAAATACGCCTACACCGCCAACTGGTACGCCCGCCCCGGGCTCACGCTCGCCGCGCAGTATTACTACAAGGTCCGCGTGAACGACAACGACGCCGTCCGCGACAGCACCGTGTCCACGAGCGACCGCTACCCGGCCTATATCACCGACCAGGACTTCGAGACCAACGACTTTAACGTCCGCCTCTCCTGGCGCCCGGCCGGCAAGTTCTCCTCCGTGACGCGCTACGACTACCAGCGCTCCACCATCCTCAGCCAGGAGGCCGGACTCGGCCCCGTCCAGAGTGCAAAAAACACCTCCCACATCGTGGCCCAGAACTTCACCGTCACGCCCCACCCCCGCGTCTATGTCACGGCCGGCGCCACGCTGACCTACGACCAGATCGCGACGCCGGCCATCGACACGGCGATCGTGCGGAACGGCGACAACAATTACACCACCGGCAACCTGATGGTGGGCGTGGCCGCCTCGGACCGCGACGACCTCGTCTTCAACGCCACCTACTTTTCCGCCGATAACTTCTTCGACAACTCGGCCGTCACGCTCCCTTATGGATCCGACGAAACCCAGCGCGTCGCGGCCGTCACGTGGACCCACCGCCGTTCCGAGAACCTCGTCTACACCTTCCGGTATTCCTACTACGACTACAAGGATCGCGCCGCCGGCACCACGCGCGACTACGAGGCCCACCAGCTCTACGGCAAGGTCCAGTACCGCTTCTAACCCTCCACCCGCACCTCCTCCTGCCATGAAAATGAACACCTCCCGCCTGTACCTCCTCCTCCCCCTCCTCGTCGGCGTTCCGGCCACGCTGGTCTACGCCGCCGACGCGGCGACCAACTGGACCAAAATGTGCGCCCGCTGCCACTCGAAGGACGGCTCGGGCCAGGCCCCCGCCGGGAAGAAACTCGGGGTGAAGGACTATCGCACCGCCGAAGGCCAGAAGTTCACCGACGAGGAGGCGCTCGCCGCCATCCTCGAAGGCACCAAGAACGCCGCCGGCAAGGAGACCATGCCCGGCTACAAGGACAAAATGAGCGAGGACGAGGCCAAGGAGCTGGTCGCCTTCGTACGCGCCCTGGAAAAGAAGTAACCCGCCCCCTCCATGCCTGCCGCGCCCGACGATTCCTCCACCCGCCCGCCGGGCGCCGCGCCTTCCATCTGGCGCAACTGGATCACGCTGGCCGGCGCCGTCCTCACCGGCGCCGCCATCTTCGCGTTCCTGTTCCTCTTCCTGATGGATTTGCTGGGCGACCACAGCAACGCCTACGTCGGCGTGCTGTGCTATCTGGTGGCCCCGGGGTTCGGATTCGCCGGCCTCTGTCTCATGCTATTCGGCGCCTGGTGGCAGCGCCGCAGCCGCCGCCGCGCCCCCGACGCCCCGCCTCCCCGGCTCGCGATCGATCTGTCGCGTCCGCGGGACCGCAAGGTCGCCGTCTGGTTCGCGCTCGGCACCATGACGTTCCTCCTGCTCACCTCGCTCGGCAGCTACCAGACCTACCGCTTCACGGAGTCGAACCAGTTTTGCGGCATGGTCTGCCACGACATCATGGCGCCCGAGTTCATCACCCATCAGAAGGGCAACCACGCCCGCGTCGCCTGCGTCGAGTGCCACATCGGCGAAGGCGCGACCTGGTTCGTCAAGGCAAAGGTCAACGGCGCCCGCCAGGTCTACGAAGCGCTGCGCGAGACCTACAGCCGCCCGATCCCGACCCCGATCGCCAATCTCCGGCCCGCCCGCGACACATGCAACCAGTGCCACTGGCCCGAGAAGTTCGTGGGCAACATCGATCGCACCTACCAGCGCTACCTCGCCGACGAGGAATCCACGCCCTTCGCCGTACGCCTGCTCCTCCACGTCGGCGGCGGCTCCGCCCCCCATGGTCCGATCGGCGGCATCCACTGGCACACCAGCGAGGACCACAAGGTCGAATACTACGCCGCCGATCCGCAGCGCCTCGACATTCCCTGGGTGCGCGTCACCAACGCCCAGGGCGAGGTCACCGTCTTCCGCAAGGAGGACTTCATCGAGGAGCCGCCGGCCTCCGCCATCCGCACGATGGACTGCCTCGATTGCCACAACCGCCCCGCGCACAACTTCAAGGCGCCCAACGACGCCGTCGACGAAGCCCTCGCCTACGAACGCATCGACCGCGCCCTCCCGTCGATCAAACGCACCGCCGTCGACTTGCTCACCGGCGAATACACCTCCCACGACGAAGCCGCCGCCGCCATCGCCGCCGGCCTGCGCGAGGCCTACGCCGACCGCGCCGGCCCGGCCGTCGAGTCCGCCGTCGCCGAGGTGACGAAGATCTACCAGGAGAACTTCTTCCCGCAGATGAAGGCCGACTGGAGCGCCTATCCGATCCATGCAGGCCACAAGGATTCCCCAGGCTGCTTCCGTTGCCACGACGGCAGCCACAAAGCCGTCGGTAATCCGCAGCGCACGATCGCCGCCAGCGACTGCAAATCGTGCCACACGATCACCGCGCAGGGCACCGGCGCCGAGCTCGCCCAGTTCTCCCTCACAGGCCTTCCCTTCCGCCATCCCGACGGCGAACCGCCCGAGGGCCTGCTCTGCCACGACTGCCACAACGGCAAGATGCAGTAGGAAACGGCGCCGGGGGCTCCGTTTCCTCAGGCAGAGGCTGGCGTCGTTTTCGTTCTCGTAATCGTTCTCGTTCTCCCGGTCGTCGTCTTCGCTTCGCAGGCGCGTACTGTCAGCGGGATGCTTCGTTTGCGAAGAGCCGCAGGCGGGACAAGGGTCTGTCCAACCCTTCCCCGCGCCATGAAACTCCGCTCCCTTTTTCTGGGCGGCGCCTGCTGGTTGCTCGCCGCTTTCGCTGCCGCCGCCGACACCGCTTCCGCGCCGCGCATGAACGTGCTCCTGCTGATCTCCGACGATCTGCGCACGGACCTCGGCACGTATGGCCACCCGGTCGCCCGGACGCCCAATCTCGACCGCTTCGCCGAACGCAGCGTGCGCTTCGACCGTGCGTATGTTCAGTACCCGCTTTGCAACCCGTCCCGCACCTCGATGCTCACCGGTCGCTACCCGGCGACGAGCCAGCTCTACGGCAATCGCGACTGGTTCGGCGGCTGGTATCCCGACTGGGTCAGCCTGCCCAAACACTTCAAGAACCAAGGTTACGCCACCCTGCGCACCGGGAAAATCTTCCACGGCATCATCGACGATGCGGAGGCCTGGAACGAAGGCGGCGTTCCGCATCGCTTCTACGACCAACGACGGCCGGCGCGTTTCGTCGCCGCACACCCGACGACACCCGAGGAAGAGGCCGCGCGCGTCGGGCGCATGGTCGACAGCGACCGCGCCCGTCCCGAGTCGGACCGCTGGGAAGCCGTGCCGGACGACGCGGCCGCCAACCTCGGCGACACGCGCGTCGCCGACCAGGCCATCGCCTTCTTGCAACGTTACCGCAACCGGCCGCCGGGCGAGGCCCCGTTCTTCATCGCCGCGGGCTTTTCCAAGCCGCACAGCCCCCTCGTCGCGCCGAAACGCTTCTTCGACCTCTACCGCAAGGAGGACATCGCCCTCCCGCCGGACTTCGCCGAACTGCCCATCGTGCCCGCGGGTTTCCCCCGCGCCTCGATCCGCCCGAACAACGCCGACCTCTTCGTCGCCCGCCGCGCCTCGCCCGCCGACGCGCGCGACATGATCCACGCCTACCTCGCCTGCGTCTCGTACGTCGATTGGAACGTCGGCCGCGTGCTCGACGCCCTCGACGAACTCGGCCTGCGCGATTCCACGATCGTTCTCTTCTGGAGCGATCACGGCTACCAGCTCGGCGAGAAGGGCAAGTGGTCCAAGGCCGGCTCGCTCTGGGAGCAGGGCACACGCATCCCGCTCATCGTCCACGATCCGCGCGCCGCCGGCAACGGACGCTCGTCTCCGCGCGTGGTCGAATCCATCGACATCTATCCCACGCTCGCCGACCTCGCCGGCCTGCCCATCCCCGCCGGCCTCGACGGACACAGCCTGCGCCCGCTGATCGAGGACCCGCAGCGCCCGTGGAACCGCGTTGCCTACAGCGTCTGGAACGAGCGCGGCCGCGGCATCACCGGCGTGGCCGTCCGCGACGAACGCTTGCGCTACGCGGAATTCTTCGGGCCCGGCGCCGGCGCCTTCCTCACCGACCCGGCCGCCGACCCGAACGAGACGGTCAACCTCGTCGCCGACCCGCGCCACGCCGAAGTCGTCGCCCGCCTCTCCGCGCTCGCCCGCGCCCACGTCGCCGGCAAGACCGAGCCCACGCCCGATCCGCTCTGGTAGTCGCCGGGCGGCGATGGGAATCGGTTACGGGCGGAGAGCGCCAACCCGCTTGTTTCACAAGCAGACAGACTCGAGTAGGAGCGGCTTTACGCCGCGATGGCTGGCGGACGGTCTTCATCGCGGCGTAAAGCCGCTCCTACCTACATACCATCCATCTGGTGAAACATCCGGGCTTACGGCGCGTACGGCACTTCGATGCGAAATTGCGAGTCCGGCAGATTGCGTTTCAGCACCACGTACTCCAACCCCGGCACGACCGGAGCCTGTGCCGCGTTCGCCGCATTGTTGATGCGCCGCCAGGTGGTGCCATTGGCGGCGAGGAAATACTTCGTCGCGGGGAGACTGCCGAGTAAGGGAGCCTGAAAAGAGTCCGCGAGGTCGTGGTCGTTCGAGCCGACCCAGCCCGCCTCGGAAACGGCGCCGAGCTGCGCGGGCGAGAGCGCCACGGGGAAGCCCGAGGAGAAACCCTGTTCGCCCGCCACGAGGTTCTTGCGGAACGCATTCGACCGCACGATCCCTGCGTGCACCCAGCGCTTCGCGCCCGAGCGGAGGATCAGTCTCAAGCTCGCGTCGGGCGGGATGACGAGATTGCGCACATCCTCGTTTCGCTGCCGGACGACCCACGTCTCACCGTCGGACCTGAGGTGATGAAAGACCGCCCCTCCCGGACCGAGAATTTCGACGCCGTCGGCAGCATTGAAGCGATCGTCTCCCACCAGACCTGGCGTCACCATCGTTTGAATACGGGCGAGTGTGACATGCGGCCGCACGGCGCAGCGCGCACCGGCGAGGGCGCCGTCGGCCAGCTCCGTCAACGTGCTGTGCGTGCCGGCACCGAGCGCGACCTCGAGGGCGGAGTTCCCCACGGAGGCCAGGTCGAACCGCTCTCCTTCCAGCGGTCCCGTGAGGACCTCGAGGTAAAGTGGCGCGTCCGCCGGCAGGAGCGCGGCGAGATCGCCGGCCCCCTCCGGGAAGGTCACGACCGGACCCGCATTGCCGGCGACCACGCCGACAAAGAGGTCCTGGGCGATCAGCGGGAACGCCAGCCCCTTTTGCCCCATGGCGACGGCGGAGACCACGCCAACGGGAGCAGAGGCAACCGTGACCTGCGCCCGGACGGTTCCGGCGAGGCCGGCAACGGCGAGGGCGGTGGAAAGGAGACGGGGAAAACGGATGACGGCATTCATGGGCGGTGGCGTCGGGACGGGCGTTTCAGTTGGCGGGCAGGGTTGCCGTGAGGCGGAAGTACTGGTTGGGCATCTGCGACAAGGGGATCGCCGAGCGCACGACGACCTGCTCGGTGCCGTCGTCGCGCGGCTGGACGGACACTTCGACGACGTCGTGCAGCGCCGCGAAGCCGGGTCCGTCGGACGCCTGGATCGCGGCGGAGACGCCGCCGAGACCGGTCCGACGCACGTAGCCGACGGCCGGATACGTCATTCCGTCGACGTCGAGCGTGGCCGGAACGAGGTCCACCGCGCCCGGACGCAGGGGATCCAGGTCGAGGACAAATTCGAGCAGATTCGGGATGCCGTCGTTGTCGGCATCGTCCTCCGGTCCGCGCAGCGCGGCCGGGAGTCCCGAATCGAAGGCCCAGTGGGTGTATTCGGCGGTGGGGCCGGCGCCGGTGGCGACGAAGCGCAGTTCGCCTCCGGCAAGCACGAACGCGCCGCGTTGGTCGCCCAGTCCCGAGAACGAGAAGTCGTCCGGCGCGAAGTCCGTCGAGCCGAAGGTGCCGAGCAGGTATTCGGCGTAGAGTGGAAGCGGACCCGAGGACCGCAGCCTCACCTCGTAGGCGCCCTCGTCGCCTCGGCTCAGCGCGCCCGCGAGGGCGAAGCGCCGCGTGGCGTCGAGGTCGAAGTCGAGGCTTCCGCCGCCGTTCCAAAGGAGACCGGGTGCGGCGAAAACCGAGTCGGCCGCCGCCCCGCCGGGGGCGAAAGTCCCGCCCGCGTTGAGCACCAGGGGCTTCGCGCTCGTGCCGGCGCCCGTCAGGGTTCCGCCGTCGATGCGCAGCGTGCCGCCGGCACCGAGGCTGCCGGACAGCGCCAGGGTGCCCTCAGCGACCGCGGCGGTCCCGGAGAAAATGCTGGCACCACCGAGCGTCAGGACACCTGCACCGGTCTTCGTGAAACCGCCAGGGCCGGAAAGGACGCCTCCGAAGGCGATGTCGAAGGGATCGCCCATCGGACCGGCGGCCCTGATGTTGATGTTGCCGCCGGCCGGCAGCGTGACGTTGAGGTCGGTCGCCCACGCAGCGAGGGCGCCCAAGGTACCGTGGCCGAAGCTGAGGTTGGTCGCGAGGGTGCCGAGACGGGCAATGCCGCCGGCGCCGACGTAGACCTCCCCTCCGTTGATCGTGAGATTGGCGGTGCCGGCGGTGACGGCGTTCGCCCCGAGGGTGAATCTTTGCACGAGACTGGCGCCGCCCGAGAACGTGGCCGAGGCGGTGTTGTTGGTGCGGGCCACGATATTGATGCCGGTGGGGCCGTGGCTCGAAATCAACGTTCCGCCGATCACGCGCAGCGCGCCGCCGCGGCCCGAGGTCGCCTGATTGCCGATGGTCAAGGCGCCCGTGACCGTGACCTGCCCGCCCTCGACGGACATCGCACCATTGGAGTTGTTCGTGCCCAGGCCGATCGCGCCAATGGTCGAGGTGCCGCCGGCGACTACGAGCCCGGATGCGAAGGAGATCGTCCCATCGCTGCTGCGCGGCAGGGTCACGGTGTTGATCGTGACGTTGCCTCCGTTGATGCGGATGAGGCCGCCGGCGCTGTTGCTCGTCTGCACCGTGCCGAAGGAGGCATCGCCTCCGTTGATGAGGAGGGCGGAGCCGCCGCCGGCGTTGACCGTGGTCGTGCCGCTGGCGGCAAACGAGGCTCCCCCCACTTCGAGCCGGGCGCCGCCGGAGGCGATCGTGACCGTGCTTGTCGAGTAGGTGGCCGAGCCCGCCGTGCGCAGGACGCCGGCCGAGACCACGGTGGCGCCACTGAGCGCATTGGGCCGCGTGAGGACGGCCACGCCGGCGCCCTGCTTGTTCAGCCCTTGGTTGCCGGCGAGGCCGACGTTCAACGTGAGCGCGTCGCCGAGGCCGGAGGGCGCCACGGAGAGAACGGGAGCGGCCGCCGAAACCTGCAGGGTCAGCACGTTCGCAGCGTTGCCGCCATCGCCCAGCGTCCACGCACCCGGCGAGCCCAGCTGGGTGTCGCCGAAGATCAGCGTGCCAACGGTCCTCGGCGAATCCAAGGTCACAGCCACGTCACCCTCGATGTCGAGCTGGCTGAAATCGGCGGCGTTGTTCACCCCGGCGCCGATGATGCCACCTTCCCAGGAGGCCTGGCTGCTCCAAAGCCCTCCGGACGCCGCGATCCACGTGCCGCTGCCCGTGATGAGCCGGTTGTAACTCTGCCCGTCTGCAAAGTCCGCGGCCAGCGCGTTGCCCGCGGGATCGGTCAGGCCGGGACCGCCCGCCACGTCGAGACGCACGGAGCCTTCGCCCACGAGGTTGCCCACGGTGACGTCAATCGCCTCGCCACTCGAGGCGGACACCGCCGTCACCGCACCCGCAAGCGAACCGTCAAAGACGGGCACGAAGTCGCCGCTGTCGACGCCCGCGACCGTTTCGGAGAAAGCGACGCGGAAGACCACGGTTTCGGCGGCGGTGTTCTGGGACGTCGGGACAAGTCGCACGCTCGAAACCACCGTCGGCGCCACGGTGTCGATCGTCGCCAGGAAGGGCGTCGAGGCAACGCCCGTGGCGCCTCCGCCGCCCTGCGTCGCGGCCGTGAAGCTGTACTCACCGTCGGCCAGCGCCGTCGCGGTCAACATGAACTGCCAGGCGCCTCCGGCATCGACGTTGGTCGTGCCGACGGCCCCGACGCCTGCCTGGAAGACAACCACGGTGGACCCGGGTGCGCCCGTGCCGGTCAGGGACGGCGTCGCGTCACGGGTGATGCCATCGGTCGAGGAGATGCCGGTGTCGTCGAGGATGCCGGCGATGGCCGGAACGGCGAGGGACGTATCGACCGCCGAGGGCGCAGACACTGCGCCAACGTTGCCGGCGAGATCGGCCTGCGTTGCGGTGAACGAAGCCTCTCCGGGCGGCACGGAAGCAGCCGGGATCGCGACGGACCAGAGCCCGGTTTCTGCGACGTCGGCGGTACCCACCGCGCCCACGCCGGCCAGGGAGACCGTCACCCGGCCCAGCGGCTCGCCCACGCCTGAGATCACGAGGTCATCCCCGATCGCGGCGACGCCTTCGATCGTCGGCGCGCCCGGCGGCGTGAGGTCGACGACAACGGCGAACGGCGGGTTGGTGGCCACGCCCGTGTTGCCTTCGGCATCGGTCGCGGTGGCGGCAAAAAGGTGGGTGCCTTCGGGCAAAGCGACGGAGCTGTAGTCGAAGGCCCAGAGGCCCGCACCGTCCGCAACGGTCGTACCGAGCACACCGAAGGCGAGCCTCGTGATCGTCACGGTCGCATTCGGCGCGGATGTGCCGTGCAGAACGATCGTGGGGTCGTTCGTGATGGCGTCGGCAGCGGAAGAACCGTTGTCGTTCGAAATACCCGTGAAGACCGGAGCCGGCGGGCCCAGCAGCGTCGAGAGGGACGTCACGATGTTGGGCACCGGCGCCGCCTCCATCTCGTGTCCAAGATAAAAGCCCGGATGGGGCGGCTGATTGTAGCCGACATTCTGCCAGGCGATGGCCACGCGGTACTGGCGGTCATGCATCAGCGTGTAGATGCGATGCTCCGTGGGAAAGGTGGTCGTGTAGATGCGCAGCGCGTCGTTGCCGGATTCGCGCCAGATCACCTCCTCGCGCCAGTCGCCCAGGATGTCGGCCTGAAGACCGGGGTTCGACTTGGTGCCGTTGTTGGAGGCGATGCCGGACGGGGAGAGAATCGTGTTCACCGAATTAGTGTCCCAGTTCCACTTCGAGATCGTGGTGCCATCGAGCAACTCGCGCAGCAGGTCTCCGGTCCACCAGACCACGTGGTTGATCGGACCGGGTTTCGACGGTACAACCTGGAGCGCACGAGGTCCCAGCACGGCGTTGGGCACGCTCTGCTGGGCATTGTAGAGACCGCCGGTGCCTCCCGAGGCCCACATCTCGAAGCCGCGGAAACGCGGGTCGATGTCCGCAGCCACGCCCCGACCGATGTCGCCCGTGGCACTGATGCCCCAGATAAGTTCGCCCGTCGCCCCATCCTGGAACGAGACGGCGTTCGGACCGTAGGAAGCCGGCGACTCGTGCGGCATGTAGATCTGCAGACCGGGCCGGTCCGGGTCCATGCGCGTGACGTGCAAGGCGTCGCCGTGCCCCCAGCCGATGTGCAGCAGGTTGCCGTCCGCGTCGATTGATGCCTGGCCGTAGATGATATCGTCGCGTCCGTCCCCGGTCAGATCGGCCACGCTGGCGTTGTGCGCACCTTGGCCGCTGAGTTCCGCCTCGCGGGGATGACCGCGTGAGTCGAAACTCCAGCGCGGCGTCAGCCGTCCGTCGCGCAAGTCCCAGGAGGAAACCGCAATGCGCCCCGGATGCCCGCTCTGGCCACCCGCGTAACCCCGGCCCCACACGAGACTGGGACGCTGTCCGTCGAGGTAGGCGACGCCGGGCGGATAGAATCGGCCCTGCCGGTTGCCCGAGGTGTCGCCCCAGACGTCAAAGAGTTGTGCAGACGTCGGGAAATCCGTGTCGGGATGGCGCGCCGGGAGAAACCGGGTCGACGTGATTTCCGCACCGGTGAGACCGTCGAGCACCGTCAGGAACTCGGGGCCGACCAACGCGCGCCCGGAGGCATTGCGGTAGTCTGCGCCGTGCGAGAAGGGTTCGCTCGGAAAGGTTCCGGAAAACTTGGCAGGGTCCGCCACAAAGTTACCCAAAGCGTCGCGGGAACCGGCTGCCGTGCGCAGCGTAATCTCGGCGCGCCCGTCGCCATCGAAGTCGTACACGATGAAGGGCGTGTCGTGTGGACCGGCGCGGATATTTACGCCCATGTCCATGCCCCAGAGCCGTGTGCCGTCGAGTTTGTAAGCCTCAAGCAAGGTGTTGCCCGTATAGCCGTCCTGGGAGCTGTCGAGAGCGTTGGAGGGTTCCCACTTGACGATGATCTCATACTCGCCGTCCCCATCGAGGTCGCCGACACTCAGGTCGTTCGGACTGTAGGTGAAGCTGCCGCCGGTCGGAGTGACGCCACCGGCCGGTCGCTGCAGCGGCACACGCAGGTAGGGCTGAGTCGGTGCATTCGCCGGGATCGTGAAACTGGCGCTCGGCGCCCCCTCGATGCCGAAGACGATCGGACGCACGAAGTAGGCGGTCGACGTGGCAAAGCTGACGCCGGTGTCGGCGAGATTCGTCGCGCCCGTGACCGGCCCGGCGTTGACCTTGACCGGCGCCTCTCCGCCCGAGGAGCGATACAGGTTGAACGCGATGTCGGTCGGGTCGGTGCCGAGCACGCGCCAGCTGACGAAGGCTTCCGTTTCCCCCGTGCGCACGGCGACCACGCCGCGACCGAGGTGCTCCATCAACGAAGGCCCCGAGGCCAGGACGGAGGTCCACACGACAAGAAAGCCAAAGGACAGGGCAAGGAAGCGACGCATTCTCATGGGTGTCGAGGCAGGGAGGTTGGATCTGAAGCGTCCGACGCCAGGAAGTCCGGCAAGGCGGGCGCGGCGGGGGGGCAGGAGAAAGATTGGCAGGCTGACGGGAAGGCCGGGGGAAACCTTCGGGGGAAGGGGACGGTGCGAAACAGATGCACCCGCCTTCGATTGCGTAAACTTTTTCGCGATCTGACAGTTTGACGAGGCTCGTCCGTATTCGCTATCCTGATACCCTCCAACCGGCCACCCTCTCCATGCCGGTTCGCCGCTTCCGAAGGGGTGAGGCCCCGCCCCGGCTCCAAAGATCGCGGCTCGACGGAAAAAGCGAACCCTGGCTTTGTTTCACGGTCTCCATGAGGTTCATGCCGCGCCGCGCCTACACCCTTCCGCTTTCCCTGCTGGTCCTTGCCGGACCGCCCGCCGCCACGCCCGCACGGGCCCAGCTGAACTTCCCCGGCTCCGACGCCCTCTACGAGGCCGGCCGTTCGCTGTTCGAGGCCTATGCGCCGGACGAGGTGAAGGCGCAGTTCGAGTATCCGAGCAAGGAGCAGTGGGACGGTTTTCTTCAGCGGCTGCAGGGCGTGCTTCAAGGCGAGCGACTCGAGGAGCTCGCCGCCCTCGAACAGGAGACGCGCGCCGCGCTCGCCGCCTTCCGCGTGCTGCCGGGCTACGATGTCTACGTGGACTGGCTGGAAGAACGTCTCGACTACATCGAAGCGGCAGGGGAATCAGCCCCTGTGCCCGTCCCTCCTCCCGCCCTTCCGGACAGGTCGCCGGCCCCGCCCGCGGACCCTTTGCCGTCCACCGCCGCGATCGACATCCCCCATTACGAGGTATGGCTCGGGCGCATGAAGGCCCGCCCCGTGCCCAAGGCCGCCGCCGCCCACCTGCCCCTTCTCGAGCAAATCTTCGCCGACGCCGGCCTGCCCCGCGAACTCGTCTGGCTCGCCGAGGCCGAGTCCACCTTCAACCCCGAGGCCCGCAGTCCCGTGGGCGCCCTCGGCCTCTTTCAACTCATGCCCGGCACGGCCCAGGACCTCGGCCTGAGCACCGCCCTGCCCGACGAGCGCGCCGACCCGGCCAAGAACGCCCGCGCCGCCGCCCGTTACCTGCGTCACCTGCATCGCCGCTTCGGCGACTGGCCGCTCGCCCTTGCCGCCTACAACGCCGGTCCCGGCCGCGTCGGCCGCACCCTGCACGAGCACAAGGCGAAATCGTTCGCCGAGATCGCCGCGGTCCTTCCCGCCGAAACCCGCATGTACGTGCCCAAGGTCCTCGCCACGCTCGCCGTCCGCACCGGCGTCACCGCCGATCGACTGCCGCCGCCGTCGGGTTGAGCGGCGGCTTCCGCGCGACCAGCAGCACGTTCGCAAAGGGCGTCCCCTGGCCCATCGGCCAGGTTTCGACCTCGAGGCCGGCCGCCCCCAGCCAGGCCCACCAAGCGTCAAGCGTACGAAAATGGAAGCGCACGTCGCGCGTGCGCAGCGCCCACGCCTTGAAGCCGTTCGCCAGCCTCACCGTGGAGAACCTCCAGCCCGCCGCCGCGTCCACCTCGCGCACCAGCAAGACTCCGCCGGGCTCGAGCGCTTCGAGCAACGCCGCCAGCAACGCATCCTGGTCCGACGCCGCCATCATGCTGAGCACGTCGAAGAGCACGATTGCGCGTGCCGGCGGCAGTACCCGCACCCGCACGTCATCCGTCACGATCTCCGCGTCGTCACCCAGGGCGCACCGCGCAACCTGCGCCGCGCGCGGACGGGTCTCGACACCGACGAGACGCAGAGCCGTCGCGCCGGGGCGTTTCGCCGTCGCCAGCAGCGCCAGCAGCAGGCCGCCGCCGCAACCGAGGTCCAGCAAGGTGCCCTCGTCCGGCAGCAGACCGCCGTCGAGCACCGCCCGGTACACGGGATCCCGACGCAGCTTGCTGCGCGCAAAGTGAAACGCCACGCGACCGGCAGGCCGGTAACGCTCGCAGGCTTGGGCAACAAGGCGGTCGTACATGTGCGGCCGACACTCCAACCCGCCGCCACCGCCCAAGGCAACCCACCCGTCGACTATTGGCTCGTTTCGCCCTGCGCGCCGGCCCGGCCAGGCCGGCCGGTGCGTTCGCGTCGTTGACGGAACTGATGTCACCCGCCGGCCGAAGGAACGCTCGCGTCCCGGGCCGCCCCTCGGCACCGTCTCGGCACCCTATGACCCCGCCCAGACTTCTGACCTCCATCCTCCCCGGCCTCCTCTTCGCGGTCGCACTCTCCGCCGCCGACACCTACCCGCCCCACCCCGACTCAGTCGTCCAGCCCGGTGTGCCCCAGGGCGAGTTGCTCGTGCACGAGTTCTCCACCTCAAAGGTTTTCCCGGGCACCGTCCGCGAGGTCAGAGTGTACGTTCCCCGCCAATACAATCCGTCCCGCCCGGCCTGCGTGCACGTGAACCAGGATGGCGTCCAGTTCAACGCCCCGGTCGTCTTCGACAACCTCATCGCCCGCGGCGAGCTGCCCGTGACGATCGGCGTCTTCGTGCGCCCGGGCGTAGTCAAGGCCACCCAACCCGACACCGCTCTCGACCGTTTCAACCGCAGCTTCGAGTACGACGGCCTCGGCGACGCCTATGCCCGCTTTCTCCTCGACGAACTGCTGCCCTGGGTCGAAACGCTCGTCACCGCCGACGGCCGCCCCCTGCGACTTTCGAAATCGGGCAACGACCGCGCCATCGCCGGCACCAGCAGCGGCGCGATCGCCGCCTTCACCGCCGCCTGGGAGCGCCCCGACGCCTTCTCGCGCGTCTTCTCCGCCATCGGCACCTACGTCGACATCCGCGGCGGCGCGCGCTACGCGGCCCTCGTGCGCCGCGTCGAACCGAAGCCGCTGCGCATCTTCCTCCAGGACGGCAGCGACGACCTCAACATCTACGCCGGCGACTGGTGGATGGCCAACCAGACCCTCCACCGCGCCCTTGTCTATGCAGGCTACGAGGTGGACCACGTCTGGGGCGAGGGCGGCCACAACGGCCGGCACGCCACTGCGATCTTCCCGGACGCCCTCCGCTGGCTCTGGAAGGACTGGCCCGCCCCCGTCAAGGCCGGCACGCTGCCGATGGAGCGCCTCGGCCCGCTCCTGATCCCGGGCGAGAACTGGGAGCTCGTCGGCGAAGGCTACGGCCTTTCCGAGGGCGCGGCCGTCAACGCCCGCGGCGAGTTCTTCTTCACGGACATCCCGGGCAGCCGCGCCTACCGCCTCGACGCCACCGGCCGGCCCGAGGTCTTCATCCCCGAAACGCAGCGCGCCAACGGCCAGGCCTTCGGTCCCGACGGACGTCTCTACTCCGTCGCCACGCGCACGCGCCAGGTGGTCGCCTACGACGACACCGGCCGCGCCACCGTGCTCGCCGAGGACATCGCCGGCAACGACCTCGTGGTCGCGCACAACGGCAACATCTATGTCACCGAACCCGGCTCCGGCCGCGAACCGAGCCGCGTCTGGCTGGTCCGCCCCGACGGCACCAAACTCGAGGTTGACCGCGGCGATGTGAAGTTCGCCAACGGCATCGCCCTCTCGACCGACCAGTCCCTGCTCTACGTCGCCGACTACGCCTCGCACTGGGTCTACAGCTACGCCATCCAGTCCGACGGCACCCTCGCCCACAAGCAGCGCTACTACTGGCTGCACGCGCCCGACACCGACGATCAGAGTTTTGCCGACGGCCTCAAGGTCGACCGCAACGGCAACCTCTACGTCGCCACCCGCCTCGGCGTGCAGGTCTGCGACCAGGCCGGTCGCGTTCACCTCATCATCCCGACCCCGAACGGCCGCTGCACCAACCTCGCCTTCGGCGGCCCCGACAGCGACATCCTTTACGTCACCTGCAACGACAAGGTCTACAAGCGCCGCCTGAACGCCACCGGCGCCCACGCCTGGGCCCCTCCCGTAAAGCCCGCCCCGCCACGGCTCTAACCCACATACTCCACCAGATGAAAGGTGTGGGAGTAGGAGCGGCTTTACGCCGCGATGGCTGACGGACGGTGTCCATCGCGGCGTAAAGCCGCTCCTACACAACCCTTGCGAAACGCTGCGTCTTTGCTGGTGAAATATGCGGGCTTATATCCTGTCACACGGCAGAGGTCGCAGGTCCACAGTCGCCCGCAGCTCCACTTGGCGGAGCATATCATCCGTCTAGTGCGCCCGCTCCGGCGGGCCGGTGCTGACTTTGGACCTTCCGACTTTTGACCTGTGACCTGCCCTTAGCCCGCCCCGCCCATCGACGTTTTTCATACCACCCCGATCCCGGCATCCCGGGCACAGTTTGCGCTCCCCCGCGCCCCGTGCCCGACCTGCTCCACGATGCCCGCGTCCGCCGCCTCCTGCTTGCCGACCTCGCGAGTTCGGCGGCTTCCGGCGTGACGCTCATCGCCGTCCCCTGGATGCTGATCCGGCAGGAGGACGGTCCCCGGCTCTACGGCTACGCGGCGCTCGGCACGACGATCGGCCTCTTCCTCTTCATGCCCTACTACGGCGTCTGGCTCGACCGGTTCCGGCGCCGGACGATGTTGCTGGCCGGCGAGGCTTTCGGCTGCGCCGCCATGACGGCGGCCGGCTGCTGGGCCCTCGCCTCCGGCGAACCATCCCCCGCCCTGCTGGTCACGGCGTACTTCGGCGCGATGTTGTATTCGACGCTTCACTACCCGGCCAAGTTCGCCTACGTGCAGGAGACGTTCCGCCCCCGCCATTATGCGGCCCTGACCGGCCTGACCGAGATTCAGGGGCAGACCGCCGCGATCCTCGCCGGGGGCATCGCCAGCCTCGTCATAGGCAAGGCCGCCCTGTCCGCCCTGCTCTTCGTCCACGCCGGCGCCCACCTGCTCGGACTGCTTCTGCAACGCGGGCTGCCCTCGCGTCCGCCGCGACCGGCCCGCGTCCATCGCAGCGCCTGGCATGCGATGGCGGCCGGCGGATGCTGGCTGCGCGACCAGCCGCGCCTCTGCACCTTCCTGCTCTGCACCTACATGCCGTTCGTCATCGTCATGGCGGGCGCCTACCTCTTCCCGATCTACGTCGACCGTCTGCTCGGCGCCCCGGCCGCCGTGCTCGGACGGGGCGAGATGCTCGCCGCCATGGGCGCGCTCGCGGCCGGCGTCATCGTCCCGCGACTTGTGCCGCTCCATGGCGCCGACCGTGTGCTTGGCGTCACCCTCTCCGTCTTCCTCGCCGGCCTCCTCGTCCTCGCCTTCCTGCCGGCGACACCGCTTTACTACACGGCAGCCCTGCTTCTCGGCCTCGGCGTCGCCGGCTCGCGCGTCGCCCGCGGCGCCCTCGTCCTGACGCTCGTTCCAACGGAGGTGCTTGGACGGGTGCAGATGTTCTTCTCGGCCTTCGACCGTGTCCTGAGGACCGTGCTCATCCTCGCCGCCGCCACGATCGTGGAGCGCCACGACGCCGCCTTCGGCTTCGGCGCCTTTGCCTTCGCCGCAGCCCTGGCTCTCGCCGGCATGCTCGCCAGCCGCCATGCGATCCGCCGCGGAGCCGGCGCCGCCACCCCGGACGCCTCCGCCAAAGCCGACGCCATCGCCTGATCGCAACGGACTCACTTCCCGCGTGACGAGCCCTCCCGCGGTTGTCTTGCTTGGGAGACCTTCGCATGATCCAAGCCCTCGTCTTCGACTTTGACGGCCTGATCGTCGACACCGAGACCCCGCTCGTCGACGCCTGGGAGGCGGTGCACGCGCGCCGCGGCGTGGACTGCGACCGCACCGTCCTGTTCGGCGCGGTCGGCCACGTCGGCATCGATTTCGACCCCTGGGCCGCCTTTGGTCCCTCCGCAAACCGTCAGGAACTTGAAGACGAGTACCGCCGGCACGCGCGCTCGCTGACCTGGAGCCAGCCGCTTCTGCCCGGGGTGGAGCCGCTGTTGCGCGACGCCCGTGCCCGCGGCCTGCGTTTGGGCGTGGCTTCGAACTCGCCGCGCTCCCATGTCGAGGGACACCTTCAGCGCGTCGGCCTCCTCGCGCACTTCGACGTCATCCGCTGCATTGAGGACGTGGCCGCCGGCAAGCCCGCCCCCGACATCTATCTCGCCTCCGTGGCGGCGCTCGGCGCAGAGCCCGGACGGACGATCGCCTTCGAGGATTCCCTCCCCGGCCACCTCGCCGCCAAGCGGGCCGGCCTCCATTGCGTGGTCGTGCCCAATCCCTCGACCGCCCATCACGATTTCCCGCACGCCGACTGGCGTCTTGCCAGCCTTGTCGAGGCCACCCTCGACGCGCTGACCGCCCGGTTCGCCGCCCCGCTCGGATGAGCTCACCCCCGCGCGCCAACGTGCTCGGAGTCGGCGTGCACGCGCTCGACCTCGAAACGGCCTGTGCGCTTATCGTCGCGCGGGCGCGCACCGGGCCGGCCGGCTGCGTCTGCTTTTGCGATGTCAACAGCGTGAGCTGCGCCCACCGAGACTCAAGGCACCGAAAGATCCTCAACCGGGCTTTCCTCGCCACCCCCGACGGCATGCCCGTCGTCTGGCTCGCCCGGCTCGACGATCACGCCGGCGTCGGCCGCGTGTACGGGCCGGACCTCCTGCTCGCCGTCTGCGCGGCGACCGCCGGAACGGACCTGAGTCATTATTTCTACGGGGGCGGCCCCGGCACGGCCGACCGGCTCGCCGCCGCCCTGCGGGCACGTTTTCCCGGCCTGCGCGTCGCCGGCACGCGCACGCCTCCCTACGGACCGCCTCCGGAGGAAGAACTCGCGTTCGTCGCGCAGGAACTCCGTACCCGCCGAGCCTCCTTCTGCTGGGTCGGCCTGAGCACCCCGAAACAGGAGGCGCTGATGGACGCCTTGTTGCCGCGCCTGGAGCGCGGCGTGCTCCTCGGTGTGGGCGCCGCCTTCGACCTGCACTCCGGCCGCATCCGCCAGGCCCCGCGCTGGGTCCGGCGCAGCGGCTTCGAGTGGCTCTGGCGCCTCGCCCTCGAGCCCCGCCGCCTCGGACCGCGCTACTTGCGCAACAACCCGCCCTTCCTCCTGCGCGCCCTCGCGCAGGCGACCGGGCTGCGTCGTTATCCGTTGGATACGGAGTAGGTCCACCGAGGATCGGAACTCCGGTCCGATCCTGCCCGCTCAGACCGCGTGGCGGTCGATGAAATCCCGAACGGCCGCGGCGTCGGAACGGATGCGATGCTTCACGATGGGCCGCGTCTTGAGAACCTCGAGGGACGGATGCGTCGGCTCGATGCCGATGGCGGCCTTGATCGTGTCGGGAAACTTTGCCGGGCTCGCGGTGGCAAGGACGACGTTGAGCCGGTCCTTCGAAAGTTCCTTGAAGCCGCAGGCGGTATGGGGATCGACGGTGTAGCCGTACTTGTGATACACGGATTTGACGATTCCGGGAATCTCGGCGTCGTCGCAGCGCGAGGCCGAGAAGGTGTCGGCGTCAAAGTTCTCGAAGCGGTGGCGTCCCGTCGTCTTGAAGGCCTGCATGATGGCGCGGACCTTCTCCGGGTCCCGGCCGCAGCTGTAATAGATGAAGCGCTCGAAATTGGAGGCGACCTGGATGTCCATCGACGGCGCGAGGCTGGGACGCACCGTGTCGACGCGGTACTCGCCCGTGGTGAACATGCGGTAGAGGATGTCGTTTTGGTTGGTCGCCACCTTGAACCCGCGGATGGGCACGCCCATCTTCTGGAGCAGCCAGCCGGCAAGCACATTGCCGAAGTTGCCGGTCGGCACGACGAACTCGACCTCGGAGCGCCGGTCCTTCGGCAGCCGCAGCCATGCGTAGAGGTAGTACACGCACTGCGCGAGCACGCGGGCGAGGTTGATGGAGTTGACCGCCGAGAGACGGTGGCGCGTGCGGAAGGCCTGGTCGCCGAAGATTTCCTTCAACGCGGCCTGGGCGTCGTCGAAGCTGCCGTCGATCGCCAAGGCGTGCACGTTGTCCGCGCCGGTGCAGGTCATCTGGCGCTCCTGCAGCGGCGAAACGCGCCCGTCGGGATAAAGGATGAAGATGGCGGTGCCCGGCTTGCCGAGCAGGCCGTGGATGGCGGCGGCGCCCGTGTCGCCGGAGGTGGCTCCGAGCACGTTGATCGACTCGCGGCGCACCTTGCACTGGTGCTCGTAGAGGTTGCCGAGGAACTGAAGGGCGAAATCCTTGAAGGCCAGCGTGGGGCCGTGGAACAGCTCGAGGACGAAGAGATTGTCGCCGAGCTGCTCGAGCGGCGCGATGTCGGGATGGGTGAAGGTCGTGTACGACTTGCGGGCGAGCGCGCGCAGCGTGGCCTCGTCGAGGTCCGTGGCGAAACGCTTGAAGAACTCGACGCAGAGGTCGGCGTAGGTCGGCGCGAAGGAAAGGTTCGCCAGATCGGCGGAGGTGAACTGCGGCAGCGACTCCGGAAGGAACAATCCACCGTCCGGCGCGAGGCCGGTGGCCACGGCATCGCTGAAGCCGAGGGCGGGGGTTTGTCCGCGAGTGGAAAGAAATTTCATCAGGCAGAGGTTGAAGGCCGGGCTATCCCGCAAATTTCACCATAAAGAAGGCCAAGATCGGTTTCACAGAGTACACGGAGCCCAGACACAGAGGCAGCGGGAGGCCACACGGTGTGCGTGGAGTTTACGGCGGACGACATCCGGCCCAACGCCGCGCCGAAAGTTCGGATTGGAGGATGTCTCCTCCGTGGCCTCTGTGTCGGCGCTCAGTGTTCTCTGTGACCCAAGGAAAATCATTGTCGATGATGTGAAATATGCGGGATACAGGCCAGATTCCAGAGGCCAGAGGCCAGAATCAAGATCCTGAGCGGATCGTTTTTGGTGTTTTGATCAGGAAGGGATCTGGATTCTGCATCATGGAGCCGAGCATTCGACCGACTTCGCGGACAAGAGTAATCAGAATCTCGAACTGCGACCGGGCCAGATATCCGTGGTCGAGGCTGCATAGCAGCCAATGCTCCGTCTCGAGCAATTCCGTGTCGGCATCGGATAGTTTGCTTACGAAGTGGGCCTCATAGCGGCGTTTTCCCCACGCCTCCGAAATATTGGCTCCGACGGATCGGGCCGAACGCCGAATCTGATCCGTCAGAGCAAACCTCTCCTCTGGCGGCCACGCCTGCGAAGCGACAAAGACCCGCCTCCCCAGATCGAAGGCCTTTTGGTACACAATCAAATCCGTGAAGTGCCGAATGGCGGCCATAGTGTGATGCGATACCTATCGTCCGGCTTCTGCCCTCGGCCTCCCCCCTCTGCCTTCTGGCCTCCGGCCTCTGGGCTCTAAGCTCTGGTCTCTGGCCTCTGGATCAGCCTCACACCTTGTCGAGTTCGAACGCTGCGTGGGCGACGCGGGCGGCCTCGTCGGCGCGCTCCTGGTCGATCACGACGGAGATCTTGATCTCGGAGGTGGTGATGAGCTCGATGTTGATGCCCTTGTCGGCGAGCGCCTGGAAGAGCGTGGCGGCGACGCCCGAGTGGGTCTTCATGCCCACGCCGACGACGGACAGCTTGGCGATGTTCTCGTGCACGGCGACATGGCCGCCGCCGACGGCGTCGAGGACCTTCTCGAGGGCCTTCTGCGCCTTGGCCGTGTCGGTGCGCGGGACGGTGAAGGTGAGGTTGGCGATGCCGTTGCGGCCGACGTTCTGCACAATCATGTCGACGATGATGTTCGCGTCGGCGAGGGCGCGGAACACGCTCGCGGCCGAACCCGGCTTGTCGAGGATGTTGCTGACGATGACCTTGGCCTGGTCCTTGTCGACGGCGACGCCGCGCACGACGACCTTTTCCATGTAGGCGACTTCTTCTTTCACGATGGTTCCCGGGTTGTAGTTGAACGATGAGCGGACTTCGAAAACGACGCCGTACTTTTCGGCGAACTCGACGGAGCGCGACTGCATGACCTTCGAGCCGGACGAGGCCAGCTCGAGCATCTCGTCATAGGAGATTTCGGCCAGCTTGCGGGCATCGGGCACGACGCGCGGGTCGGCGGTGTAGACACCGTCGACGTCGGTGTAGATCTCGCACTTGTCGGCCTTGATGGCGGCGGCGAGGGCAATGGCCGTGAGGTCGGAGCCGCCCCGGCCAAGCGTGGTGATATGACCCTCCGCGTTGATGCCCTGGAAGCCGGCGACGATGATGACGTTCCCCGCGTGCAAGTCGGCCTCGAGCTTCCTGGCATTGATCGTCTGGATCTTCGCCTTGGTGTGCACCTTGTCGGTGAAGATGCCAGCCTGGGCGCCGGTGTAGGAGACGGCGTTCACGCCGAGGCCGTGCAGCGCCATGGCGGTGAGCGCGATCGTCTCCTGCTCCCCGACGGCGAGCAACATGTCGAGTTCGCGGTCACTGGGCTGCGGGCAGACGGCTTTGGCGCGGGCGATGAGCTCGTTGGTCACGCCGGCGCGGGCCGACACGACAACGACGAGCTCGTTGCCCTGGTCGCGGATCGACTTGATGCGCTCGGCGACCTTCTTGATGCGTTCGACGTCACCCACGGAGGTGCCGCCGTATTTCTGGACAATTCTGGCCATGGGATTGGGTGGGAAAGGGTAGCGGCGGCTCAGCCGGCGAAGTCGCCGATGCGGAGGAGCAGCGGCTCGCCGACAACGCTGGAGAGGCGGCGCAGACGGGCAACAGTCGCGCGGATGGCCTTCTCGTTGCTGGTGTGGGTTGTGAGGATGAGCGTGGCGGCGCCCGCGCGCTCGCTCGGGCGCTGAAGCACGCTGGCGATGCTGACGTGGGAACGCGCGGTGGCGGAAGCGATGCGCGCAAGCACGCCCGGCTCGTCCTTCACATCCATCCGCAGGTAGTAGCGTCCGCTGATCTTCTCGAGCGGCGTGAGCGGGCAGCGCCGCACGGCGGGCTCGGGCAGGGCGACGTTGCCGCGACGCAGAAGAATGATGGCGTCGGCAATGTCGCTGATGACGGCGCTGGCGGTGGCGTCCTGGCCGGCGCCGCGTCCGATGTAGACGGTTTCGCCCACGACGTCGCCCGCGACGGAGATGCCGTTGTAGACCTCGTTGACGTTGGCGAGGACCTTCGTGCGCGGAAGCAGCGTGGGGTGCACGCGCACGAAGAGTTCGTCCGTGGCGAGGTCCTGCGTGATGACGGCGAGCAGCTTGATGGCGTAACCGTGGTCGCGCGCGTAGGTCAGGTCGGTCTGGGTGAGCTTTGTGATGCCCTCGACGAGCATCGACTTCGTGGGCACCCAGGTGCCGTGCGCGAGGTAGGCAAGGATGGAGGCCTTGTGCGCGGTGTCCCAGCCCTCGACATCGAGCGACTCGTCGGCCTCCGCGTAGCCGAGCGCCTTGGCCTCGGCAAGAATCTCGGGATACGAGAGCCCCTCGCGCTCCATGCGCGTGAGGATGTAATTGCAGGTCCCGTTGAGGATGCCGTAGATCAGCCCGAAGCGGTTGGCGACGAGGCCCTCGCGCAGGGCCTTGATGATCGGGATGCCGCCGGCCACGGAGGCCTCGAAGAAAAAGTGTCCGCCGTGGCGGCGCGCGGCCGCGAAGATCTCGGGGCCGTGTTCGCAGAGGAGGGCCTTGTTGGCGGAGACGACGGTCTTGCCGTGGCGCAGGGCGGTCAAGGTGACCTCGCGCGCCAGCGTGGTGCCTCCAATCAATTCGCAGACGAGATGGACGGAAGGGTCGCGGGCGATCGCGAGCGGGTCGGTGGTGAGCCTCGCCGCGGGGACGCGCACGCCGCGCTTTTTTCGCAAGTCGCGCACGGAGGCGCGGTGCAGATGGAACTTCACGCCGAGGCGCGACTCGAGCGCGGCACGGGAGCGCTCGAGGTGCTTCCACACGCCCTGGCCCACCGTGCCGAGGCCGCAGATGCCGATGTTGATGACGGAAGGTTCAGTCATGGGAATGGATGCGAAAATCGGCGCGGGCACGGTGGCCTCGGACGCGGTGGACTACCGCGACGGCTCCTCCGCCTTCTTGCGGGAGAACCGCGGTTCGGTGCCGGCGCGGAGACGTTCGAGGTTGGCGCGATGCCTGACCACCACGAAGGCCGCCACCAGCACGCCGAAGACCGTGATCACCCACGGCCGGCCGAGGAGCAAAGACGAGAACGGAAGCGAGACGGCCGCAAGAATCGAGGCGAGGGAAACGTACCGCGAAAGATAGAACGTCGCGACCCAGATCAGCCCCCCGATCAATGTGACAAGCGGTGCTAGGACGAGAAAGCCCCCCGCCCCGGTCGCGACCCCCTTGCCACCCTTGAAGCGGGTGAAGCAGGAAAAGCTGTGGCCGAGCAGGGCGCCGATCAGCCCGGCAATTCCGACCCAAAGCCAGGCGCCACCCTGAATCTGTCCCTGTATGGCCGGAAGTCCCCAGTCGGCCAGATCGTACTTCAACACGATCGGCAAGCGCGCCCCCATTGCGCCGCCGGCGGCCAAGGCCCCCTTGAGCGCATCGAGAAAGAATACGAGGTTGCCCGCCCGGGAGCCGAGCACGCGCTTGACGTTGGTCGCCCCCGGATTGCGACTGCCCACTTCAAAAATATTCACCCCATGCGCCCGGGCCACCAGGTAGCCAAACGGGAGCGAGCCCAACACATAACCGGCGAGGACGGCGACGAGCAGGGGGAAGATCATGGGTGAAAAAGGGCGAAGGCGCAGTCCGGAGCTTGGCCGCGTCGGACGACGGGTGCGGACTAGAGCTGGACGAACTTCGCCATCTTGATGGCCGGGTTGTTCTTGATTTCGGCGCGGGCGGCCTCGCCCGGTTCGGTGTCGACGCGGACGACCATGTAGGCGGTGCCGCCGGGCGTGAGGCGGGAGAGCGACATGTCGGCAATGTTGACCTTGGCCTTGCCGAGGAGCGTGCCCACGGCGCCCACCATGCCGGGCTGGTCGAGGTTCTCGAGCACGAGCAACTTTCCTTCGGCGGCCACTTCGACCTCGCGGCCGTTGATGTTCACGATGCGCGGGAGGTTGCCCTTGCCGATGAGGGTACCAGCCGCTGAGTTCACGGAACCGTCCGGAGCCACCGCCTCGACCTGGATCAGCTCGGTGTAGTCGGCGTCGCTGTTGGACTTGGTGACCTCGACCTGCACGCCGAGGCGCTGGAAGAAGACCGGGGCGTTGACGAAATTAACCTCCTCGCCGCCGATGCGGCGCAGGTAACCGCTCTGGATCGCGCGGGTGACGGAATTGGCATCGAGGTCGACGATCTTGCCCCAGTAGCTGATGCGCAGGGTCGCAATCTGCGGCGGCGCGATCTGCTGGACGAGCGTGCCGAGCTTGGCGCCCAGATCGAGGTAGGGGGCGAGCACCTTCACGGCGGCGGCGTCCATCGACGGCATGTTGACGGCATTGCGGATGACCCCGCCGGCGAGCACATCGGTGATCTGCTCGGCGATCTCGATGCCGACCGACTCCTGGGCCTCCGCAGTCGAAGCCCCGAGATGCGGCGTGAGCACCACGTTCGGCAGGGAGCGGAACTCGCTGTCCTTGGCCAGCGGCTCGTCCTCGAAGACATCGAGGCCGGCGGCCGCGACCTGGCCGGACTTCAGCGCGGCGAGCAGGGCGCTCTCCTTGATGATGCCGCCGCGGGCGCAGTTGAAGATGCGCACGCCCTTCTTGCATTTCGCGAAGGCGGCCTCGTCGATCATGTACTTCGTGTCCTCGGTGAGCGGCATGTGCACCGTGATGTAGTCCGCCTGGGCGAGGAGCTCGTCGAGCGTGGCGGCCTCGACCTGCATGGCCTTGGCGCGGCTCGGGGCCAGGTAGGGATCGAAGGCCAGCACGCGCATGCCGAAGGCCTGGGCGCGCTTCGCCACCTCGCCGCCGATGCGGCCGAGGCCGACGATGCCAAGGGTCTTCTTGAAGAGTTCGATGCCGCTGAAGCTCTTCCGATCCCACTGGCCGGCCTTCATCGAGGCGGCGGCCTGCGGCACCGGACGGGCTCCGCAGAGGACGTGCGTGAAAGTGAGCTCGGCCGTGGCGATGGTGTTGCCGGCCGGCGTGTTCATCACCACGACGCCGCGCTCCGTCGCCGCCTCGACGTCGACGTTGTCCACGCCGACACCGGCGCGGCCGACGACCTTCAGGAGCGGCGCCGCCGCAAAGACCTCACGCGTGATCTTCGTCTCCGAACGCACCGCGATCGCGTGCACGTCCTTCACCAGTTCCAGCACCTTCTCGGGAGCGGACCCGTAGGCCTCGATCACTTCGAAGCCCGGCTGCTGGCGCAGGAAGGCGACTCCCTTGGGTGAGATCTTGTCGGCGACGAGGATTTTCATGAGACAAATGCGACCCATCGAAGGGCTCCCCGCCCTGCCCCGCAAGGAAAAGGTTGGCGTGCCGGGACTTCGGGCGAAGCCCCGGCACACGCTCACGCAACCGGGCGCCGTTTCGTGCAACCGCCTGACATGGAGCTGGATGGGATGATCGCGTTTTTGCGTGTCCTCACTCCCCGGACAATCGCCAACCGCCCGCGTCAGTCGCCGCGGGAGACCGCGCGGGCTTGCCGCACGCCGCGCCCCCCAACCACGCTGCGACATGCCATCCGATCCGACCGCGCGCCTCGCCCGGCAGGTGGGCTTCATCCTCGAAGTCGACCGCCTCAAGGAGATCTTCCGCCAGACCCTGGTCACCCAGAGCCGGCGTCAGGAGAACGACGCGGAGCATTCGTGGCACCTCTGCCTCATGGTTCTGGTGCTCGCCGAACATGCGAACGCCCCCGACCTCGATGTGCTGCGGGTGCTGAAGATGCTGTTGATCCACGACCTGGTGGAGATCGATGCCGGCGACACGTTCGCGTACGACGAGACCGGGCGGGCAGACCAGCGCGAACGCGAGGTCCGCGCCGCCGAACGCCTCTTCGGCCTGCTTCCGGCCGATCAAGGCGCCGAGTTTCGCGCGCTCTGGGAGGAATTCGAGGCACGCGCGACGGCCGAGGCCCGCTTCGCCGCGGCCATGGACCGCTTCCATCCGATGCTGCTGAACTGTGCGACCGAAGGCGCGGCGTGGAGAAAACACGGCGTGACCCACGACCGCGTCGTGGCGCGCAACCGCCACATCGCCGAAGGTGCCGAAGCCGTCTGGACCTACGCTGCGGGCATGCTTCGCGAGGCCGTGGCCAGGGGCCACCTGCCTGCGTGAGGTTTGGGGCCGGACGCCTTCATCATACAATTCTAACCGGATGAGCGGTGTGGCGGTAGGAGCGGCTGTGCGCCGCGATGAACACCGTTCGTCAGCCATCGCGGCGTAAAGCCGCTCCTACGCAATGCTTGCGAAACACGACGTCTGGGCTGGTGAAACATGCGGGTTAACGCGACCGGCCGACCGCCCTCTTCGTCAAGGCTTCGCGCCGGCGAGCGCCTCGATCTCCCGCTGCAGGCGCGCCGCCACATTCTCCGTGGCGCGCACGAAAGGCGCCTTGTAGGTCGTGCCGTGCGTGTAGCCCACATACGCGAGCCAAGCCTCCGAGCGCAGCGCACGGCGGTCGCGCACCAGCGGAAACAGCGGATCTGCCTCGATCCGCGCCCGCTCCTGCTCGAGCGACGCGTCCGGCACCGGCAACCCGAGGCCCTGCGCAACCAGCCGGCCCATGAGCAGATGGCCGAGCTCGTCGGGATGCACGCCGTCGGGGCAGAAGGTGAACTTCGGATCGGTCTTGCGGCGTTCCGCCAGCGCGGCGCGCATGCCCTGGTGCAGGTCGATCACGGCCACGCCCGGACCGCGGCGGCGCAGTCCTGCCTCGGCGAACGACTTCAGGACGTCGTTATAAAGCGGATACGTCGCCTGGTAGCCGAAGACCGTGGTCGATTCGTTGGCAAGCCGCTGCGGGATCGGCACCGGATCGAAGATCGGCGGCGTGATCAGCACGACCTCCGCGCCCGTGGCCCTCACCGCGGCGATCAGCCGGTCGAGTCCGGCTTCGTAGGCGGCGAGCCGCTCCGCCGACGGCGGATGGTAGATGCCGTCGTTCATGCCGTAGCAGGCGAAGACGATCGCCGGCTTCACCGCCTTGAGCGCGGCGTCGAGCCGGTCGAGCGCATTGGGCCGCGGAAAACGCACCCCCGGCTCCGACAAGCCGGACACCGTCTCGCTGCTCAACCCGATGCTGATGAGGTCATAGCCGCCGCCGGGCGCGAGGCGGTGCAGGTAGTATTCGAGTACGGTGACGTAGAGTCCGTTCTGGGTGATGCTGTCGCCGAGCAGAAGGACGCGCTTGCCGGCGAGGTCGGCGGCGGTCGTTGCACGCAGCCCGGAAACCGGACCGGCAAGGAAGACCGAAACCAAGAGCAGGAAGGCAACGACGGAGCGGAGACACGTTTTCATGCGGAGGGTAAAGGAACGTCAGAAAGAGACCTTGACCGGCCAGGCGCCATCCCGAATCGAGGACTCAGCGGCGTCCCCGGTGCACGGGAAAGAGGCACCCGCAACCTTTACCACAGCAGTCCTTGCGGCGGAAGCACACGTACCGACGCAAGCCGTACGCGAGCACAGCCAGAACTCCGAAGGCGATCGCAACAGGGAGCCACATCACGCGGCAACCGTGCCCATCCGGATCGAGCTGACAAGCACGGGTACTTCCCCAGCATTTGCATTTGCATCTCAGCCCTTCGGTCGCCCCCAATTTGCGTTCGCCCGCCCCATGATCGCAGTAGCTCAATACTCCATCTCATTTGGGCTCACGTGGGCGATCACCATCTGGCTCATCCTCACCGTTGCGACCTTCCTGCACGAAATGGCCACTCTGGCCGTTGTCGACGGACACAAGGAGTTACTCCCTTACGCCCTCGAGTGGACACGCGAAGCACGGAATGTCGCCCCGTCGGCACGCACGTTGCTCGGTACGCACGGGAGTGTCTTGGTGGAGTCGGGTGAAATCGAAGCCGGCATCGCCCTGCTCTCCACTCTCACGACCGTGGACGATGATCCCAACGACCGCGCCATCGCGACCTGCTACCTGGCCAAAGCCCATCACAAGCTGGGAAACCCGGAGAAGGCGCGACGACTGCTCGAGGAGGCGCGAAAGCTGCGTCCACCGGCTGCCTTGCTCAACCGCATCGCCAGCGAGATCAGGACCTCGGCTTCTCCTGGATCGTAACCAGTCCCGACCCGCGCTCGCATTTCACCCCAGATCCCGGATCGAGCCGAAATCCGGGTCGTTGAGCCGGCGGTAGGTGCGGACGATCATGCCGTCGGTGAGGCCGGCGAGCCAGTCGCAGATGCGGCGCGCCTTGCCGGCCGTGGTCTCCTCGCCGGCGATCAGGTTGCCGACGCGCGGAGGCAGCAGGTGGATGACGCGGTCGCCCCGCTCCACGTAGTGGCTCCAGGCCGACTCCCACAGGCTGAAGAGAATCTTTCGCGCCTTGTGCTCCATCTGCTGGAGCTGGGGGCTCTCGAAGATGATGTCGTTGGCCATCTTCTTGTAGAACTGGGCCTCGCGCTCCGCCGCGGCGTCCACGACCAGCTCGAAACGGTAGCGGTTGGTGAGGTCTGCCATGAAGCCGCCCCGTTCGCGCAGCCGGCACGCGGTGATGAAACGCCCGATCTTCTGGGAGAACACACTCTCCAGGCGGTCACCGCGGATCGCGCCGATGAGCGTGTCGAGGTGCGCCTGGCGCTCGCCATCGATGGGCTCGCCGGCGGCCCATTGTTCGATGCGCTCGATGGTCAGAAAACCCGCCTTCACGCCATCGACGATGTCGTTGAGGGAATACGCCGCATCGTCGGCCCAGTCCATGATCTGGCACTCGACACTCTTGTACGCGTTAAGCGCCTCCCCCTCGCGCAGCGCCGGAGGCAGGGCCCGGCCCGCAAAAACGTGGTCGCGGTAGGTCTCCTGCCGGTCGTAGAGGAAGTGGTTCTGTGGATACGGGGGAAACTCGCGGTAGAGTACCTTGTACTTGAGCACACCATCGAGCAATGCGCGTGTCGGCTGGATGCCGCGCTCGGCCGTTTCCGTGGCGATCATCGTTTCCGTCAGCAGATGAAGCGTCTGGGCGTTGCCCTCGAAGCCGCCATGAGGCCGCATCAATTCCTGCAACGTACGCTCGCCCGAATGCCCGAAGGGCGGATGCCCGAGATCGTGGGCCAGGCAGACGGCCTCGACGAGGTCCGCATCGAGTTGGAAATCCTCCGCCAACGGAGCCCCGCGCGAGAGCAGCCAGGTGCAGATCGAACGTCCGATCTGAGCGACCTCCATGGAATGAGTCAGGCGCGTGCGGTAAAAATCGTATTCGCCGGAGAGGAAGACCTGCGTCTTCGACTGCAGCTTGCGAAACGCGTGCGAATGGATGACGCGGTCGCGATCGATCTGAAAGGGCGTCCGATAGTCCGCACGCCGCGGCGCACCCGTCGTCTCCCGGTCGAAATCGCTGTAGAACCCGTTGCGCATACGAAGAGTCCTACGATTCAGGGACCGCCGGAGTTGCCAATGCGAATCCCAAACGACGGCGACGCCCCCGCACGCTCAAGAAGTCCCGCCGGTGAATGGCAGTCATCGACTCCCGCTCTCGCGCCGAAACCCCAACCTGAAGTTGCCCATATCGGCCTGCCCCTGTCAGATCGACGGGCCGGACCGGATACAAGCGGGCGGCAGCCTGGGAACGCCGACGTCCTCGTCGGCATCCGGATCGGAGCCGGCGGGGACAACGTCTCAAGGTTGCGCCGGCGGCTCGACCATGACCTTCGCGGCCCGCAGGTTTTCGATCAAGGCCATCGGCACGGCGATCACGGTGCCGTGACGCATCCGCTCCGGCGTGCCCTCGAAGGGAAAGGTCATTTGCGCGGTGACGTCCTCCCAGGTCTTCAGATCCTTCGAGCGCATGGCGCCGTAGTGGCGTCGCGTGTACGCGTCGAAGTAAACCAGGTGGTACTCCCCGATCTTGATCGCCGTCGGCCCCTCGACCCAGAGCCCTTCGGGTGTGAAGGGCGGCTGGAGATCGCCAAAGGGGCCGCGCCGGTCGGAGCCGGACGCGAGTTGCAGGTATTTCTTCGGAGGATGGCGAGTCTCGTCCTTGAGAATCAAATACACCCGCTCCGGCGTCGGCAGCAGGGTGGCGTCGATCACGCTGAACCCGGGATCGAGGAAGAGCTTCGTCGGCGCGAACGTCGCGAAGTCCTTCGTCGTCGTGTAATACATGCGATGGTTGTAGTCGTCCTCGGACGAGCCCGCCGTCGCCGTGAAGCGTCCCGGAATCGTCGAGGCCCAGTAGATGAGGTACTCGTCGCGTCCGGGGTCGTAGGCGATCTCCGGCGCCCAGGAATTGCGGACGGTCGGTTCGTGCGCCATGACCGGCACTTCCTTCTGCTCGCTCCAATCGATGAAGTCGCGGGTCGACGCGTAGCCGATGTTGTTCTCGTTCCACCCCGAGGTCCAAACCATGTGGTAGGTGCCATCCGGTCCGCGCACCACGCAGGGGTCGCGCATCAGTTTCGAGCGACCGACCTTCGGGGTGAGATAGCTGCGGCCTTCGTTGAGCGCCTCCCAGGCGTACCCATCGCGGCTCCAGGCGAGGTGCAGGCCGTCCTCGCCGTTGCGCGTGAAGTAGGTGAACAGATACGCAGTTTCCTGCGGACCGGAGGCGGCCCCGAGCGGGCCGAGCAAGCCGGCGCAGAGCGCAGCGGAGGCGAGAAGACGGGGGAGGTTCATGAAAGGAGGTGGGCGGTCAGGGTAATCTTAATCTTCGCGCGAAGTCCCCGACAGGCTTTCCCCGGCCAGCGCCAGGCATTGGATTGCGGCCAGACCCCACTGGGCGACGCCGTTGGTGGAAACCCAGAGAGCCTCCTCCACCGGATTCAGGACGGCCGGTCCCTCGATGCGCTCGGTCGCAAGCGTCACGTTGTGCGGCAGACCGCCGCTGCCGCCGCGGAACTCCCGCCAGGCGCGTGCGGCGAGCTGCGGATCGCGCTTCTCGCGGGCCGCGTAGGCCGTGAGACGGGCATGCCCCTGGCGCAGGTTGAGGTTTCCGAGCGAACGACCGAGCGCGGCCGTCTGCTCGTCGGCGGTGGCATTGTAGAGTTCGCAGTACTGGAGCCAGGCACGGCGAAACTCCGGCACATCGAACTGGGCGAGGAGCTCCGCGCAGATCTCGACAAGGCCGAAAACCGCGCTGAGGTGAGAGGCGCTGGCTCGGTCGTTCGCCACGCGCGCGAACCGACCGGTGGCGAACTCCATCTCGCTGCCGGACGAAAAGAATCCGCGCGGCTGGCTCCCGATGGTCGTCATGCTGTTCACGATCTTCGTGCGCACCGCCTCGTCTCCGGTGCGTTCCCACTCGGTCAACCAGGCCGCGACGAGCGAACCCCAGTCCGTGCCGAAACCGACGAGCGCCGACGGCGCGTCGGGATCGGGCGGCGGGGGCGCCTCTCCGCTGCGGGCGCGCAGCTTGCGCGTCGGTTGCACCGTGACGAGCGTGCGGTCGGCCGCGAGCTGCTCGCGCATAAGGTCGCCCACGCGTTCGTCGCCCGTCAGATAGAAATAAAAGCGGCGGTTGGCGGCCGTGCTGATGCGCATCTGCTTCGCGCTGCACCCCCAGTGGATCACATTATGCCGCGAGCCGAGCGGCGCGAAGGGACCGCTGTGGTGCACGTCGACCTCGCCGGTGTGGCGCGTCATCGCCTCGGCAAACCGGAAGGCGTCCGCCCGCCCGGTGCGCAGGAAATGGTACCACAGCCAGAGATCGGTCGAGAGTTCGGAGTTGTCCCACGCGAAGCCGCCGACGTCGTACTTCCACTCGTGGCGGTCGCGGTCGTAACTGTGCATCACATCGCCGTAGTGCCAGAACCCATACCAACGGCGGCGGTCGGCCTCCTGCCGGTAAAACTCGAAATGCCAGTCGAGCCGGTCCTCGATCGCGGCCTTTTCCGGGGTCGAGCGGTCCGGGCGCCGCCAGATGCCGCCGAAGACGCCGACCGCCTCGAGATAGGCCGGCGTGCACGCGAGGACAGGCGGCGTGCGCACGACCTCGGCCAGCTGCACGAGGCGCTCCCGCGAGGGCGTCGCCGACAGGGCCCACAGGAAAACCTCGCTGGTGCGCGCCACGCCCTCGGGCCGCTCGAAGCCGGGTTCGTAGTCCTCGTAGGTGATTTCGAGACCTTCGAGCTGCCGCGCATAGGTGTCCATGCCCATGCCGTCGTGGTAGAACCGCATGTCCATCGCCGGCGCGTCGGGCGCCCAGAACCAGAGCGTGACTTCCGCCGCGTCCCCGGTGGCCCCACGGACATCGAGCTGCGCCGGATGGCTCTGCCAGAAGTTGCGGATCCCAAAAGCCGCCCCGCCGGACGGTCCGCCCACGTAGCCGAGTCCCGCCGCCCGCGCGCCGTGCGCGGAGCGCAGCCAGACATGATCGGCGTCGGTGCGCTTGCGAATTTCGAACGAGTCGGCGTTGGGCTGGAAAAGCGTCCAGTCTCCGAAGGCGGGAATGAGGTCGAGCCGCCGCCCCACGTTCGGCGGAAAAGTCTCGACCGGCGGCGTGGGCAGACCGGCGACCTGCGCCCGCGTGACCGCTTCCCCCGGATCGCGTCGCAGCCCGGTCAGGCCGCGCACCGCCTCGCCAAAGAGCCCGCTTCCCTCGCCCGCGAAACGCACGTGACGGTCATGCAAGGCATCGCGCATCGGCACGGAGAAACCCAGGCCGAGCCCGCGGATGAAATCGCGGTTCTCGTCGCCGTCATAAATGATCGTGTGCACGACGCGAACGGACTCGCCACCGGCGTGGAAGTACAGGCGCACGACGAAAGGGAGCCACGATCGTCCGGACTCGTTGGCGTGACGGCCCTCGATTCGCACCACCGCACGGACCGGACCTGACTGCTCGAGGGTCACCGATCCGATCTCACCCGCAAAACGCTCGGTGCGCAGTACGCCGTCGTCGCCGGGTTCGGCGCGGTCCTGCCGCTGGAGCACGAGCCGCCCGTCACGCACGAGGACGACGCCCTCTCGCTCGATGGATTCGACCAACACGCTCCCCCGTCGGGCGATCCGGCAGCGGATGGCGCCCGTGTCGATCTCGATGCGGGCGTCCGCCTCGACTGCGGTCAAGGGTTTCGCCGGCGTCGCCGGCTGACCCGCACTCAGCCGGAGCGTTTCCGCGAGTCCAGCGTCGGCGCCGACCGCGTGCGCGGTCCACTTGAGCGTCCCGTCGGGCCAGTACGCGAGGGGCCAGCTCTGCACCGGAACCGCCTCGCCTGACGGTTTCTGCAGCGCGAACGCGGTGTCGCGCGCGTGCCGTCCCTGCGGCCAGGGCACGCCCCAGGTCGTTCCCGGACAATGGGCGGGCGCGCGGTCGTCGATCCAGCGCAAGGGCACTGACGCGGGCACCGGGTCAGCCGGCGCGGCCGCGGCGCGTGACGATGGCCGCAGTCCGGAAAGATTGATTGCTGCAGCGGCGACCGCGCTGCGTTTGACGAACTGACGACGGGTGACGGAGGCCATGGTGAAATAAAGAAGATCTCTGGTTCGCCACGGGTGCCCGACCGCCGGACGCCGAGGCTCAGGCGAGGTGAAAAACTTCCGTGAGGGCGGCGGCCACGGGGCTGTGGTCGGGGTTGCTGGGCATGACGTCGCCCATGTGTTTCCACCACCGCCGGCACACCTCCGTGGAGGCGATGGCGTTCCAACGCGCCTCGTCCTCGATCTCGACATAGGCGAAGAGCTGGCGCGTCTCCGGGTGGAGGAAGATCGAATAGTTGTGCGCCCCGTGGGACTTGAGCACCTCGGCGAGCTCCTGCCAGATCGGCTGGTGCCGGCGGGCATACTCGGCTTCCTGCCCAGGGTTGACGCTCATGACGAAGGCTTTGCGAATCATGAAATGAAGGATCGTGGGTTCGTGAGGGGCTTACGCATGACAGGAGGCATCGATCCGCGCACAAACGCAACCGCTCAGCGGGCGAGTCCCGCCTCCACCCCGAAGCCCGTGGCGCCGAGGACGGAGCGCAGACCGAAGGCGCGGTCAAGGGCCTCCTCGAGCCCGCGGACGACCGGCACCGGTGCCGGCGCCCCCGGTGGCACGCGCCAGTCGATCAAGGACGTATTCACCGATTGGATCGCGGCACTGCGGTGCACCTCCTCGATCAAGGCAGTGTGGCATTCCGCCATCGCCGTGTCGCAGATGGGCGCGGCCGGATCGGCGACGCGCGCAAGGACGGCGTCGAACATCGCCCGCCGCGTTTCCGAGGTATCGGGAAGTTTTCGCTCCTCCCCCTCCCCCGAAGCCGGCGTAATCAGACAGCGTTGTTCATGCCACCACTCGGCCCGGCCCGCCGTGCCCTCGATGACAATCTCCGGCTCGCGCACGCGGCCGCAGCTGTGGCTGACGCCAAACCAGAACCGAACACCCTCGTGGGAAAGGGCGCGCACCACGGCGGTGTCGAAGCTCTCGATGGCATGAGCCCGGTAAAGCTCGGCGGACTCGATTCTCGCGCGAGCCGATTGCCACGGCTGCGGTCCGGCGAAAAAGAGGCACAGGTTGACGAAGTGGGCAAAAGCGTTGTTGAGCGGCGAGTCGAGCACGGGGGCTCCGTCGGCCGCGAGGCGGCCCGCCCACTGATTGCGTTCGAAGTACTCCCGGCCCCGCGGCCAGAGCCCGACGAAACGGATCGATCGCAGCTTCCCGATCGCCCCTCCGACGAGACGCGCCTTCACGCGGGCTGCAGCCGGAGAGTAGACGTCCTGGAACCCGACGGCAACGAAGCGCCCGGCGGCCTTCTCGGCGGCGCGAATCGCGGCGACATCGTCCAGCGAACCCGCCAGCGGTTTTTCAACGAGGACGTTGGCCCCGATCCGCAGCGCGGCGATGGTCATGCGCGCATGCCACGGAATACCCGTGGGCACGAGGCAGAGGTCGAGCCGGCCGTCATGCCGCCGCAGCATCTCCTCGTAGGAACCGTAGATCTCGGCGCCGCGGCGCCGCAGGTCGCTCACGGCCTCCGGCTCCTCCTCGGGATTGATCACCACGGCCGCGACGAGATCGAGCTCCCCGCGGTCGTGCGATTCCCGCACGAGTTGCAGGTAGATCCGGGCATAGCCGGATACGCCGATGAGGCCGACGCGCGGACGTTGGAGGGCGGAACGGGTCATGAACCGGAGGCGAGACGCAGGACGAGAAGGAAAAGTCCGATGATGGCGGCGGACACGGCGCAGCAGGCGAGAAAACCGATGGTGTCGACCTTGTCCCACTTCGTGAACTCCCAGGAGGAATGCGGGAACAGCTTGCGATGGTCGTTGCGGGCCGGGTTGCGGCGCGTCATCTCCATCTCCTCCGCGTCGAGTTCGGGCGTCTCGGCGACCGGCGTCTTCATCTTGCCGTAGAACAGGGCCACGCGCTCCGCCGAGGGCGGGCGTGTGAAGAGACTGATGGCAATGAGCAGGACAAACGGGAAGATCCCGTCGAAGATAAAACGCGCGGCGTTGCGGTGACTCGGCGAGAGCGCAGCAACGTCGAGGCCGAGCTTGTTCAGGATATAGAGTTCGGTGTGGAAGCGGCCGCGGCCTTCCAGCGGACTGTCGAGGTCGTCGGCCCGCGTGCGGACCACCGACTCGAAGTACACGGCCGATGGCCGTCCGAGGGCGTCTTCGGTGCGTTCGACGAGGGCGGGATGGGTGCGGATCGCCTCGACCTTCGGGAGGACGAGCGGACCGACGATGTTGCAGGCGGCCGAGATCAGCACCGCCGCCCACACCGCCGAGCTCGTCAGCCGGCGCCAGAAGAAGATCAGCACGACAGCCGCGCCGAAGGGCACGTTGACCGTGAGCAGCAACTGGATGACCTGAAACACCCCGGTCATGTTCGTTGCGGCAACGATGCCGACGATCAGGGCCACGACGATCGTCCAGCGGCCGGCCTTCACCGACTGACGCTCGGTCATGCCCGGGTTCAGATAGCGGTAGACGTTGCGTACGAAAAGTGCGGATACCGCCATGGTCTGGGCCGCCACGGTCGACATGTTGGCCGCGAGCACACCCGCGAGCATGAGGCCGAGAAAGCCCGGCCCGAGCAGCTGGCGCGACATCGAACCCCAGACCGCGTCGGGGTCGGAGAGCGCCTCGGGGCCGGCGTAGAGCGCGAGTGCGATGAGGCCCGCGAAGGCCCAGAGGATGATCATGACGCGCTTCGCGTAGGTTCCGGAAACCGCGCCGAAGCGGGCCGCAAACTCGCTTTTCGCCGAACCGGCGACGGCCATATTGCCGATGATGCCGTGAATCTGGACGATGCTGATCAGCACGATGCCGGCGAGTTCCCATCCTGTCACCTGCACCGCCCCCCCGCCGCCGAAAAGTTGGAACATGGCGTCGGGCACCTTCTCGCCCAACGCCTCCCATCCCCCGATCGCCGAAAGCCCCACCGGGATCAGCATGATCGAGAACACGACGATCAGGATGCCTTGAAAGGCCTCGTTGAGGGCGGCGGCCGCCATGCCGCCGAGCACAATGTAGATTCCGACGATAAGCGTGTAGGCGATGTAGAAGGGCACGGGCTGGATCGCCGTGATATAGCTGTGCAGTTCGCCGCGGGCATTCTGCTCGCGCAATACCGTGAGCCGCAGCTGCGCCTCGGGGGCGATCGGTCCGGCCCGCAGTTCGCGCTCGAGTGACTGCATCTCGCGGTATCCCTCGACCGAGGCGCGCTCCTCCGCCGTCCACACGGCCTCATCCTTTACGATGAGCGACGAAGAGATCTTGTAGGCGATCAGGTTGCCGAAACCGACAATCACCACGACGGAAGCGACGATCTGGAATATCGCGTAGAACCGCGCCAGCGAGCGACTGCCCAACCGGTCCTCGAAGAGATCCGCCACCGTGACAAGCCGGACGCGCCGGAACCAGAGATTCATGAACCAGTAGTACGGATTCATGAAGATGGTCTGGAACGAGAACCAGGCACCCGAAGCGCCGCGCTGGTACACCAGGCTCGCGGTGCTCACCGCCCCGTTCGCATCGGTCGAGTTCCCGAAGTTGAGGAAGAACTGGTAGAGCTTGCCCAGCTTGCGACCCGCCAGAAAAAAGCCCTCCTCGCTCCCCGCACCGTGCGAGGCACGGTAGCCGATGAACATGACGGCACCCAAGTAGCCGAGGATCGCCAGAATATCGAGAATGTGGAAGGAACTCATGTGATGTGGGAAGGCAGGGAGGGCGGAGACAACCGCGGATTCCGTCGCAAGACGGCGCCAGGCAGTGGGGTGGAAGACGACTTTCTCATGTCACGAGCGCGCTTTCAACCGGCACGCCGCATGTCGCACGAACGGGAACCGGACTGACCGGACGCATTGGGGTTGAGCCGGCAATCTGAAATCGCATCTGTTCAGCGGCGAACCGTAACGAGTCTGACAGTACGATCAAATGGCCACCCCCTCCCTCCGCATTCTCGCCCGCACCCTCGGCCTTTCCCACACCACGGTCTCGGAAGCCCTGCGCAACAGCCCGCGGGTGCTGCCGGCCACCCGCGCCCGCGTACTTGCCGCTGCGGATGCCGCCGGCTACCGCCACAATCCGCTCGCCGGCGCACTCATGTCGGAGTTGCGCCGGTCGCGCGCCGGCACCTTCCGGGGGCTCATCGGCCTGCTCGATCTCGACGGTCCCGACCGCCGGCCGCCGCCCGCCCTGCGCTATAACCGCGAACTCGTGCGCGGCGCGACCGAACGGGCCGACGAGCTCGGGTTCAAAGTCGAACCGTTCGTTGTCGGAAGAAAAGGCGTCTCGCTTCAGCGTCTCGACACCATCCTTCAATCCCGCGGGATTCGCGGCCTGTTCCTCCTCCCCTCGAGCGTCCCCCCCGATCTCGCGGGTTTGGGCTGGGACCGTTACGCCGGTATCTACGCCGACTACCTCATCGAAAAGCCCGGCCTTCATTCCGTGTGCTCCGACCACTACCGGTCGATGATGATCGCACTCCAGCACCTGACCGGCTTGGGCTACCGACGGCCGGGCCTCGCGATCCATGCGGCCCACGACGACCGCCTGCTGAACCGGTGGCAGGCGGCGTTCAACGCCTACTTCGACCGCCACCGCGAACTGGTTCCCGCCCCCACCTTGGTAACATCCACGCTGGACGAGGTCGCATTCACGCCCTGGTTTCGAGCCGCCCGCCCCGACGTCGTCCTCTGCCACAATTCCGACGCCATGCAGTGGATGAAGAACTCCGGAGCCCGCATCCCCAAAACGCACGGATTCTGCAGCCTCAACATCCGCACCGCGACGATCGCCTGCGCCGGACTCGATCTCCAACCCCGGCTTCTCGCCGCGCGCGGCGTGGAGTTGGTGATCGCCCAGATGCATCGGAACGAATACGGCGTTCCCGAGACCCCGTCGACCACCACGATTCCCGCGCGCTGGGTCGACGGAGAGACCCTGCGTCCGCTTTCCAAGGCTCCCAAGCGGAATTCAGGCATCTGAGCGGACCCGCGAGACTTGCGCGAAGCCCTCGTTACAGTCACTCTCCACCACCTACTCCGCCCCATGAAACTCCTGTTCCTCCTCTCTCTTGTCTGCTCCGGTCTCGTGTCCGTCCTCCCGGCGGCGGAGCGAAAGCTGGTCATGATCGCCGGCGCCCCCAGTCACCCCCCCCTCATGCACGAGTTCCGCGCCGGCTCGCTCCTCCTCCAAAAGCGGCTCGAATCCATTCCCGGCCTCACCACCGTGCTCGTGACCAACGGCTGGCCGACCAAGATCGTCGACCGCCGCCGGGTCGACGACCACTCCGTGTTCGAAGGCGCCGATGCGATTTTCATCTACGCCGACGGCGGCGGCCGTCATCCGGCGATCCAAGGCGACCGGCTGGAATTCCTCCGCGGACTCGTCGCCAAGGGCGTAAGCATCGGCTTCGCCCACTACGCCGTCGAAGTCCCTGCGGACAAGGGCGGCGCCGAGTGGAAAGAATGGATCGGCGGCTACTACGAGAACGCTTTCTCGTGCAACCCGATCTGGGACGCAGAAGTGCGGCAGCTGCCGGTCCACCCCATTACCCGGGGCGTTCTTCCTTTCGCCACCAAGGACGAGTGGTATTTCAACATGCGCTTCCGCGACGGGAAAAACGGCGTGAAGGATATCGTCGTCGCCACGCCATCCGACGCCGTGCGCGACGGACCCTACGTTCATCCGAAAGGTCCCTATGAACACATCCAGGCCGCAAAAGGGCGCCCCGAGACGCTCGCCTGGGCCGTGGAGCGCCCCGACGGAGGCCGAGGCTTCGGCTTCACGGGTGGGCACTTTCACGCCAACTGGCAGAACGACGACCAGCGCCGCCTCGTCCTCAACGCCCTCGTCTGGCTCGCGAAGCTCGAAGTGCCCGCCAATGGCGTGGATTCCGCCCCGGTTTCCGACGATGAACTGATGGCCAATCTCGACGACAAGCGGCCCCGCATGCCGGCACCGGCACCGGCTCCCGCCCCGGCCACGCCCTGAGTCAGCCCGGTCTTGCCGGCGTCGTTTCGCGGAAACCGACGAACGCGCCCTCTCGCCGTACGGCAACGGAGCCAGAGGCGGCGCGAAGCGCCGGACTTGCCTTGGCTCCGCCCCGGTCCAACCTCTCCCGGGTCGCCCTTAGTTGCCCCCGGCGCCGGCCCCGCATCCCATGCCCCCACGTTTACGTTCGCGTCCTTCCGCGTCCGCACGCCCGCCCCAACCGTCCCCTCGCGCCGCCTGCGGCGGACATCGTCGTATCCAAACGCTTGCGACATGGCTGCTGATCGCGGCTCCGTGGCTCGCGACCGCCTCCGTCGCTCCACGGGAATCGTGGGACGCCACCCGTCTCGTCGGCAGCCCCGAGCCGCCTCCACCCTTTGCCGCGGCGCCGGCCTTCCCCCATCTTAAGTTCGACTTCCCCCTCGAGATTCTGACTGGACCCGACGGCCGTCTCTACGTGCTCGAACACCGCGGGCGCATCTGGTCCTTCGACCCAACCGCCGCACAGCCGGCGGCGGAGCTGTTTGCCGACGTACGCACGTTGTTCCCCGATTACCCCGCCTTTGAACTGTACGGACTGGCTTTTCACCCGCGCTTCGCCGAAACCCGCGAGGTCTTTATCCGCGTTCGCCTCGACGGAGAAACTATCGACGGATCGCGCGTAGTCCGGGCCCGGGTCACGCCGCAGACGCCGGTCCGTCTCGACCCGGCAACCGTCACACCGCTGATCGCCTTCCGCTCCGGCAGCCACGCAGGGGGCAACCTGCTGTTCGGACCCGACGGGTATCTCTACATCACCACGGGGGACGCCGGTCCGGCCACGCCGCCCGATATATACGACGTCGGCCAGACCATCGACAACCTCGAGTCGGCCATCCTGCGCATCGATGTGGACAACCGCGAAGGCGAACTCGCGTATCGTATTCCCAACGACAACCCCTTCGTCGGCCGACCGGGCGCCCGCGGCGAGATCTGGGCTTACGGCCTGCGCAACCCCTGGAAAATCGCGTTCCGCCCCGGCACCGCGGAACTCTGGGCCGGCGACGTCGGCTGGGAGCGCTGGGAGATGATCCACCGCATCGAACGCGGTGGAAATTACGGGTGGCCCATCACCGAAGGCCCGCAACCCGTCAAACCCGACGCTCCTCGCGGACCGACACCCATCCTCACGCCGGTGATCGTCCATCCGCACTCCGAGGCCGCCAGCATCACCGGCGGGGTCTTTTACACCAGCTCAAGACTGCCCTCGTTGCGCGATGCCTACGTGTACGGAGACTTCATGACCGGCAGGATCTGGGCTTTCTGGCACGACGGAAACCGCATCACAAAGCGGCAGGAACTCGCCCGAACCTCGCTAAGCATCGTTTCCTTCGGCTCCGGCCCCGACGGCGAAGTGTACTTCGTGGATTTTGGCGAAGGGAAGACCCTACAAAAACTCGCCCCACTGCCCGCCCCCACCGAGGCCACGGCCCCCTTTCCGGCCAAATTGAGCGAGACCGGTCTCTTTGCGGACGCGTCCAACGAACAGCCTAATCCCGGGGTGTTCCCCTACACGATCGCCGCACCGCTGTGGCAAGATGGCGCCCGCGCCTTCCGCTGGGTCGGACTGCCCGGCTCTGATCCCATCGGTATGCGCACCGAGAATCGTGGTCCTTCAAAGCTCTATCGGCCCGTTCTGCCCAAGGGAACCGTGTTCGCCCGCACGCTTTCCCTCGATCTCATCCATGGAGATCCTTCCAGCCAAAGGCGGATCGAAACCCAGCTTCTCCACTTCGACGGCCGGGATTGGCACGCCTACTCGTATCGATGGAACGACGAGCAAGTCGACGCCACGCTCGTGGCGGCCGGAGGCGACTCGGTCAATCTGACGGTGCTCGACCCGCTCGCTCCCGGAGGCCGCCGCACGGTTCCGTGGCGCTTCCATGCCCGCGCGGAATGCCTGAAATGTCACAATGACGACTCCGCCCGCGTGCTTGGCTTCATCCCGTGGAATCTCGAAAACCACAAACTGCGTGAGGCCGGACTCGTCACGGCGGATTTCGCTCACGAGGAGGCCGGACATCGCCTGGTTGACCCGACAAACGAAAGCGAACCGCTCGATTTGCGGGCGCGGTCCTGGCTTCATGCCAATTGCGCCCATTGCCACCGTTTTCAAGGCGGCGGATCGGGAGCATTTCGTGTGAACATTGAAGTCCCGGTTGATAACACCCTCCTGGAGACCGCGCCGTTGCAGGGCACATTCGGATTGGACGAGGCCCAGGTGGTAAGAAAGGGTTCACCGGAGCGCAGCACGCTCTTTTTCCGCATTGCCAAGTCCGGCCCCGGGCGCATGCCCCAACTCGGCACCAGCATCCCGGATCCCGTTGGCATGCGGCTGATCTGGGATTGGATCGCAAGCAAGCCCTTCGAGGCACCGGATATTCCCCACGAAAGCATCGCATCGACCACGGAAGCGCTCCGGATTCTTCAAGCGATCGATCGGCAGATCCTTCCGGAGGAGAAACGGCTTCGGGCAGTCGCCATGGGGACCCAAGCAAACGATCCATTGGTGCGATCACTCTTCGAGCGCCTGCTTCCGGACGAAGCGCGTGCCCGCACCCTTGGACCAATGATCGATCCCCATCTGCTGCTCTCGGCGCGGGGCCAAAGCCAGCTTGGCCAGGCGGTGGCGGAACGGACCGCTTGCTTCTCCTGCCATCGTATCGCCGAAACCGGAGGCACGCTCGGCCCCGACCTCACAAAGATCGGTCTGCGCCTCTCGCGGGAGCAGCTGGTCGAGAGTTTGCTGGCGCCGTCAGCCAGCATTGCCGCGGAGTATCAACTTGCGACGTTCGTGACCAAGGACGGTGGTCTTCATCAAGGGTTCCCAGTGGCGAGAGACCACGCGACCGTTCGGCTGCGAACTCCGGATGGGGAAGCGAAGAGTCTTCCGGTAGCTGAAATCGAGAGCGAAACGATTTCGACCGTATCCCTCATGCCCGACGGCCTGCTTGCAGAGCTGACCCTGCAGGAAGCCGCCGACCTTCTCGCCTACCTGGAAAGTCTCCGCTGAGTTCCGTGTTGGAGGCGGCGGACTGTTCTCCCCTCTGAAAACAAGAAGGCCCGGTCGCTGCTTTCGCAACAACCGGGCCATAAACCTGGCAACAACCTACTCTCGCGGGACCTAACGTCCTACTACCATCAGCTGCTCGGGGCTTAACGGCCGTGTTCGGGATGGGAACGGGTGGAACCCCCGGCATATGGTCACCAGGAAATCGGACCTCGATAAATCGAGGAAAATCAAAGTTCAGGAAAAGAACGAATAGGAGGTAAGATAAACGTCTGGAGATACCTGACGCTTAATTTGCATAAACCGGCAAGGTCATTAGTAGCAGTAAACTGAACGTGTTACCACGCTTACATCTCTGCCCTATCAACCGGGTGGTCTACCCGGACCTGGCACTGTCTTGCGACAGATTGTGATCTTATCTTGGGATGGGCTTGGCGCTTAGATGCTTTCAGCGCTTATCCCTTCCGAACATAGCTACCCGGCGCTGCCGCTGACGCGACAACCGGAACACCAGAGGTTCGTCATTCTCGGTCCTCTCGTACTAGAGAATGAACCCCTCAAATCACAAACGCCCACAGCGGATAGAGGACCGAACTGTCTCACGACGTTCTGAACCCAGCTCGCGTACCACTTTAACCGGCGAACAGCCGGACCCTTGGGACCTTCTCCAGCCCCAGGATGTGATGAGCCGACATCGAGGTGCCAA